>Ga0137412_10000546_pt1 | contig 26960 bp, 20 predicted proteins | sample CZODoug2_1_16fun_FD_122160 | JGI IMG/M metagenome (GOLD analysis project Ga0137412, IMG submission 122160) | Vadose zone soil fungal communities from Angelo Coast Range Reserve, California, USA - CZODoug2_1_16fungal (Hybrid Assembly) | ecosystem: Environmental > Terrestrial > Soil > Vadose zone...
ATGTTCGAGCAGGCCAAGAAGAACGCGCCCTGCATCATCTTCATCGACGAAATCGACGCGGTCGGCCGCCATCGCGGTGCGGGCCTTGGCGGCGGCAATGACGAGCGTGAACAGACGCTCAACCAGTTGCTGGTCGAGATGGACGGCTTCGAAGCCAATGAAGGCGTGATCCTGATCGCGGCGACCAACCGTCCCGACGTGCTCGATCCCGCGCTGCTGCGTCCCGGCCGTTTCGACCGCCAGGTGGTGGTGCCGAATCCGGATGTCGTCGGCCGCGAGCAGATCCTGAAGGTGCATGTGCGCAAGGTCCCGCTGGCGCCGGATATCAACCTCAAGACCATCGCGCGCGGCACGCCGGGATTCTCCGGCGCCGACCTGATGAACCTCGTCAACGAGGCGGCGCTGACCGCGGCACGCCGCAACAAGCGCATGGTCACGCAGGCCGAGTTCGAAGAGGCCAAGGACAAGGTGATGATGGGCGCCGAGCGCAAGTCGCTCGTCATGACCGAGGAAGAAAAGCTTCTTACCGCCTATCACGAGGGCGGCCACGCCATCGTCGGCCTCAACGTCGTCGCCACCGATCCGATCCACAAGGCGACCATCATTCCGCGTGGCCGCGCGTTGGGCATGGTGATGCAGCTTCCGGAGCGCGACAAATTGTCGATGTCGCTGGAGCAGATGACGTCGCGGCTTGCCATCATGATGGGCGGCCGTGTCGCGGAAGAACTGGTGTTCGGCCGCGAGAAGGTCACCTCGGGCGCCGCCTCCGATATCGAGCAGGCGACCCGGCTCGCGCGCATGATGGTGACGCGCTGGGGCCTGTCGGAGGAACTCGGCACCGTGTCCTATGGCGAGAACCAGGACGAGGTGTTCCTGGGGATGTCCGTGTCGCGGACCCAGAACGCCTCGGAGGCGACCGTCCAGAAGATCGACTCCGAGATCAAGCGGCTGGTCGAGGAAGGCTATGACGAGGCAACCAAGATCCTCACCGAGAGGCGTGCCGACCTCGAGGCGCTGGCCAAAGGCCTGCTCGAGTTCGAGACGCTGAGCGGTGACGAGATCACCGATCTCCTGAAAGGCAAGAAGCCGAACCGCGAGTCGGTGCTGGAGCCGGCCACCCCGCGCGCGTCGGCCGTGCCGCCGGCCGGCAAGCCGCGTCCGCGTCCCGATCCGGACGCCGGTCTGGAGCCGCAGCCGCAGGCGTAAACTTGACTACCAAATGTGGCCGGCACTTCCGGCGCATCAATTCTGCAGAAGCCCGGCATTACACCGGGCTTTCGCATTTTTGCTCATGCGCCTGATGCGATCGGCCAACATCGCGGGCGCACCGCGCCATGAGATGATGATCGCTGTTGGAACCCGAGCCGCTGTCTCCGGCTTATCCAGGCTGGTCATCAAGGTGAATTGATGTGAGCGATCGGCACACCATCAACAGAACGGGTCTCGCGGCGATTTCGCTCGCGATCGCGCTGATATGCGCGGGCGCGCTGGCGCTTCTCGTCCGGGACCGCTGGAACCGGCCTGAAATCAAGAGCGCCGAGCAGGCGCGTTACGCGACGACGGGCCAGGCCGCCCAATCGGTCGGGGCCCGCGTGTTGCCGACCGACCCGAAGCTTGCGGTCGAGCCTGCGCCCGCCGGACCAAAGCCGGCGCAGCCTGCAAATCCGAATTGAGTGCACCGACTTGAGCGCGTCGAATTGATCGCGGCCTGCGGGCCGCGGCGCCGGCTACGCCAGCGGCGTGTTCGCGGTCGCCGCCGGCGCCGATAGCGGACCGTTGCCCACGGGCAGGGGCTGGTCTCCGAGCATCGCCTTGACCACCATCTCGCGCGCCAAAGCGGGATCGATCGCATGATGGGCGATCAGGTCGTGGCATTCGCCGACGATGAGATCGGCATCCTGGGCGAGCTTCAGCTCCTTGTAGCGGTCGTGCCGGTGCAGGCCCATGCTTTGGCCGAGAACTTCCATCAGATTGACGATCCGGAACGGCCAGTCGAACTCGTGCGCGCATAATTCGCGATGTTCGGAATGGTAGATCGTGACCAGCGCGTCGACGCCAGCGTCGTACGCGGCCTGCAGCTCGGCACGCTGAAGCTCCTGCTTGTGGGCGGCGATGACGCCGAGACTGGCGCTCTGCAGGCCGATGGCGGGCTGTTTCAGATCGACGATCTCTACGCCGGGGATGGCCTGCAGAATGGCGCTCGCGGCGCGGACGACGCTGGGCATGCCCGGATGCTGATGCAGCGCCACACGCAGCGCGACGGGTTCGCGGCAAGCCGCCTTCAGCGCGTCGAGCCGGGTGCCGAGAAAGGCGATGAACGGCGTCATCTCGAACGGCCGCGAGCCGCGTTGCCGCTCGATGGCCGGCAAGGTCGTCTCGGTGAACTGGACCTGGCAGCTCGGACACCACGACAGCACCTGTCCCGATTTGCTGTGCGACATCTTGTCGATCGAGTTGGTGCCCATCCGGCCGGACATTTCGACGTCGCCGGTGCGAAGCTGCACGACGCCGCAGCAATGGCTGGGGCCGCCCATGGATCGGTAACTGATCCCCAGCGTATCCATGATATCGAGCGCCAGCAGCGCGATATGTGGCGTCCTCAGCACGTTGCAGCCGGTGTAGAAGATGAAGTCCGGCGCCTCGCCCGGCACGGGTCCCGAGGCCCCCCCTTGGCCGAGCCGTTCCAGCGCCGCACGTTCGAGCTGCAGCTGCGACAGCATCGTCACCTCCCGGCTGGTGTCGCGATATTTCGTCAAGCCGTCTCGGCGTTGCTGGGCCGGCTCGAAATCGCGTCGCCTGATCGCGACGCGCGCCATGGCCAGGAGAAAGCGCGGATTGACGCCCTCGTCGCACGCCTCGATGCAGGCGCCGCTCAGCGTGCAGGATGTCGCCCATCGCCGGGAGGTTTCCGGGCCGTCGCCGCCGCGCACGAAGTCGATGATGCCTGCGATCACGTCTGCAGGCGCCGCGTCCTTGATGTTGGCCGGCTGAGCGCTCGGGCAGACCTCGACGCATTTGCCGCATCTCGTGCAGGCATCGAGCATCTCGTTCGTGCGGTCATTGAGCGCCGCTTCGAAGGTGAGGTCAGTCATACGCCGCCAGCTCCTGTCGAGGATCGTGCGAGCATAATCGTGGCGGGCCGTTCTGCCAATCTTCCGGTATGGGTACGCCTGTGCGGTCGGCTCGATGGAAAGCGAAACTGGTTGAAGCGCGCGGCAGCGGCCATGGCGGATGCAACCTATCCGTGCCGACCGGGTCGACAGCGCCGATGCGGAGTGGGGGCGTCACCATGAAGGACGCCTTCGGCCTCCGCTTTGAACAGCCCGGCGCCCCATCGCCTGTGATCAATCGCGCGCCAGTGCTGCCCAACCCGGATGCGAAGCCATGATCGGCATCATCCAATTTCCGATAAACCGGACAGTATGCGTTCAGTCGGCCGAGAAAACGCCGTTCACCGCGGAATTGCCCGTAATTTTCTTTCGTTTCCTGGCGTGACGATTGAGGCCGCGCCGCATCTGGTGCGACCGGATTTCGCACTTTTGAAGAGCTTCAACGCTTCGTTCCGCTTCTTGTTACAAGCGTAATGCGATCGCTTGGTTCGGAAATCGTTTCGCAACGCGCGCGCATTTTAGTGGATTCGTTTTCAGTCCCACGGATTATGAGAGATCGTGCCCCATGTCTGATCTGACAGGATCGTTTGAAGATACAAACACGAAACCGCTTTCCCTGGAGGGGCACGTCACGGCAGCCGCGACGGCAGCCCTGGATCGATCGAATCGCGGTATCCGCAAGGGCCGTCGGGCGAGCTCGCTGGGACAGATCCTTGCAAACAGCCTGATCGTGAGCCAGCGCGGTCCCGTCGCATTGCTGCGTCTGTCGCGGCCTGCCAAAAGAAATGCCCTCGACGCCGCGATGCTCGCGGGCATCGAAGGATTTTTCGCCGATCCGCCGGAGGGCACGCGCGCCATCATCGTCTATGGCGAGGGGAAGCATTTTTCGGCTGGCGCCGATCTTTCCGCGCTGATGGACGTCAGCATCGAGGGCAGCCTTCGGTTCTCGCGGTCCTTCCACCGCGCCTTCGAGAAGATCGAGAATTCGGAAGTGCCCGTCATCGCCGTGCTGCAGGGTGCGGTGGTCGGTGGCGGTCTGGAGCTCGCCGCCGCCGCGCATATCCGGATCGCGGAGCGCAGCGCGTCGTACGGTCTGCCGGAAAGCGCGTTGGGAATTTTCGTGGGCGGAGGCGGCGCGGTCCGCATCCCACGCCTGATCGGCACGAGCCGGATGACCGACATGATGCTGACCGGCCGAACCTATAGCGCGGAGGAAGGTTTGTCGCTCGGCCTCTCCCAATATGTGGTCGACGACGGTCAGGGCGTCGCCAAGGCGCTCGAATTGGCCGAGAAGATCGCCGGCAACGCGCCGCTGAGCAATTTCGCCGTGCTGCAGGCGTTGCCGCGCATCGCGCGCGCGGAACCGGATGGGGCCTATTTGACCGAGAGCCTGATGGCGGCCCTCACCATTGTCGATGACGAAGCCAAGGCGCGGCTGGACTCGTTTTTCCGAAACCGCGCCGCGAAGCACGCCGCGGGCGGAGCCGAGTGATGACCAAACGCGGCATCCAGACGGCCCCGGTGGCTCCGATCGAAGCGGCATTTGAATCCGCCGATGACGGCAGCCTGATCGTGCGCAACGCGCGCGATCTCGGCGCCTATCCAGGCCGCGTGACCGAGGCCCTGCAATTCTGGGCGGAGGCCGCGCCGGCCGATGTCATGCTCGCGGAGCGTTCCGGCGATGGCTGGCGGAGGATCACCTACCGCGAGGGATGGAACGCTGCGCGCGCGGTCGGGCAGGCCCTGCTGGACCGCGGTCTTGACGCCGAGCGGTCTGTCCTCATTCTGTCGGGCAACGGAATCGAGCACGCTTTGTTGTCGCTCGCATGCCTGCATGTCGGCGTGCCGTTCGCGCCGCTGTCGCCGGCCTATTCGCTGGCGTCGACCGATTTTACCAGGCTGCGCGAGATTTTTGCCGTGGTGAGGCCCACTCTCGTCTTCGCCGATGATGGCGGCAGTTATGCCGCGGCGCTTGGCGCTTGCGTCGAGCGCGATACCGAAATCGTCGTCGCACGCGGCAACCCGGGTCGTGACGCGACGACCTTCGCAGCGCTGCTCGCCACCAGTCCGACCGCCGCCGTGGATGCGGCTGCCAATGCCGTCAAGCCGGATACGGTTGCCAAGCTTCTGTTCACGTCCGGCTCGACGGGTTTTCCAAAGGGCGTCATCCATACAAACCGCATGTGGAGCAGCACGGTGCAGATGGGGCGCGAGATGTTCCCGATGCTTGCAGAGGCGCCGCCGGTTCTGGTCGATTGGCTGCCTTGGAGCCACATTCTCGGCGGCACCGTGCTTTTTGGCTGCGCCCTGTTCAACGGCGGCACGCTTTACATCGATGACGGCAAACCACTTCCTGGCCAGATCGAAAAGACGGCGCGTAACCTGCGGGAGATCGCGCCGAGCTTATACTCGAATGTTCCGAAGGGGTATGAGGAGCTGCTGCCGCGGCTCCGGAGCGATCGCGCGCTGCGCGAGAACTTCTTCAGCCGGCTTCGGGCCGTACAATATTCGGGCGCCAGCATTGCGCGGTCGGTCTATGAGGGCTTCGACGAACTGGCGTTTGCGACCGTCGGCAGGCGCATTCCCTGGGTGGGGATCCTTGGTTCCACCGAGGCGGGCCCGATCGCTGCGCATCGGCATAGTAACGCGGCCTCCGCCGGGTGCGTGGGCCTGCCGGTTCCGGGCGTCACGCTGAAGCTCGTGGCATCGGATGGCAAGATGGAAGCGCGGGTCAAGAGCCCGAGCATGACCCCGGGCTATTGGGGGCGGGACGACCTTACGCGCGACGCCTTCGACGAAGACGGCTTTCTGCGGACCGGCGACGGGGTGGATTGGCTGGAGCCAACCGACCGTCAGCGCGGGCTGCGCTATGACGGACGGATTGCCGAGGACTTCAAGCTTGCGACCGGCACCTGGGTTCGGGTCGGTGCGCTGCGGGCGCAGCTCCTGCAGCACCTCGCTCCGGAAGTGCGGGACGTCGTCGTTGCCGGGGAAAACCGCGATTACATCGCACTGCTCGGGATTCCTTCGACCCCGGAAATCGCCGTCGACAAGGTGGCGCGGGGGCGGTTGCGCGCCAAATTGATGAAGCTCGCGATGGAGGCGCAGGGTAGCGCACAGCGCGCGCTGCGGTTTGCCTTCCTGACCGAGAAGCTGTCGATCGATACGGGCGAACTAACCGACAAGGGCGCGATCAGCCAGCGCACGATTCTGCGCCGCCATGCCGCCGCGGTCGAGAAACTCTATGCCGAACGGCCCGCGGACGACGTGATCTGTCTGGAATTTGTTCGATCCTGAGGGCCGCCGAGCCGCCTCGATCGTTCTCGATTGGCGGCGCGCATTGCTCTCGGACAGATATTTGGATCAACACGGAGTAACAACTTTGTAATTAGAATCGACCCTGTTTTTCTACAAGTCGGCATCAGACCGACCATATTGACTTGTCACATCGCGACGCGTTCGGCGGATGCCGTGTGATATCGCCAAATTCCTCCCGCATTTCTCGTGGAGTTCCAGCCGCGGTCGAGGCTATCGCCGTGCGGTTCGCCTCAACGGGCCGGTGACGCAAGGTCGGGTTCCGATCGGGTTTTCGCCACCGATCCTGGTTTCCGCGCTACGCGTCGAAGGCCGCCGGCTCTGCCTCTCTGAAATGTGTGCGGCAGTGCAACATGCGGTGCTATATTAGGGTGCCGGGGCGTCGGAGAGACCTGAATGACGGCAAATGCAGCGACCGGGCGCGGTTTCCAACCGGCGCGCGTTGGCTCAGACGAAATTGGCAGGACCGCTGTAGAGCCGCTTGAATCCGCGGATGGAAGGATCGGTCCGGACCGCAAGAAACCGGTCTGCATTGTGGTCGAGGACGACATCACCATGCGTCATCTGGTGATGAACTATCTCGAGGAGCACGATATTCGCGCCATCGCCGCCTCCCGGCGCGACGAGGTCTCGGCGCTGCTTGCGCGGGGCGAACCGGACCTCGTCATTCTCGATCTGCGATTGGGCCAGGAGGACGGTCTCGATCTGCTCCGCGAGATCCGTGGGCACTCCGATATTCCCATCATCATCACCACGGGCCATCGCCGCGACGAGATCGACCGCGTGGTCGGGCTGGAGCTCGGCGCGGACGATTACATCACCAAGCCGTTTGGATTGAGGGAGCTGCTGGCGCGCATCCGGGCGGTGCTGCGGCGGCGCGAAGCCGGCAACGCGGCGGCCCTGCGCGATCCCGAGCGAGGCCGCTGCCGGTTCGGCGGCTGGCATCTCGATCGGCGCAGCCGGCGCCTGACCAACTCCCTCGGCGAGCTGGTCTCCCTGACCAAGGGCGAGTATTCGCTGCTTGTCGCCTTTATCGACGCGCCGCAGCGGCCGCTGTCGCGCGAGCACCTGCTGCAGGCGACCCGCATCCATGAGGACGTGTTCGACCGCAGCATCGACGTGCAGGTCCTGCGGCTTCGACGCAAGCTTGAGAGCGATCCAAGCACACCGTCCATTATCCAGACCGAACGTGGCGTAGGCTACGTCTTCTCGCTTCCCGTCGAAGCGCTGTGATGCGGGCCCGTTCAGCGCATCGGCAGGCAACAGCCCTGCCTTCAGGATACGCCGCGAGCGCACAATCCCGGCCGAGAAGGCCGCTGCGCCGCATTACAATCGTAACTCGAATGCCTATTGCTGGAATGCTGCCGAAACACGCTGTCGGCAAGGTCTCCGATGTCAGCTTGATTTTGGAGATCTGCATGCCATTGGGAAAGAATTTTTTTCGCAGCCGCCCGCAGTTTGCGCACGCCCCCCGATATTCCGTAGCCGAGACCGATGCTGCGCCGGTGCCGGCGCGGCGGACGATCTTTGCCGCAGGCGCCGATTTGATGCTCAAGTCGATGGCGCGGTGCGGCGTGTGCGCCGACCTCGCATTCGCCAATTTCCCGGTCGCGATCGTGTCCTGGATCGTTGCGCAGTTTTTCGTCGGCTGCGCCGCCTACGCCGAGGCCATGTATCCCAGCATTGCATTTCAGCCTGAAAATGAAGAAGCCGAGGGCTGCGATCGGTCGCTAAACGGGGCTCCTCCTGCACGCGTCAACGCCGACCGGTCGCCGGGGCTCGCGCCTGATTTGCGGGATCTATCGAGGTTTGCGGTCGACGAAGGGGCGCGCTCGCCGTTCCCGGTCGCGGGTCGAAGCCAGTCCGTCGCGTCTCGATCGGACGCGACTGCGAAGATCGTGCGGTTGAACGTGATGCGGCGGGCTCCTTCGGGACGGCTCGTCTCGATCACGATGATCGTGACCGGCTGGCTATCCAGAAGGCGGCGCCGGCCAAACGGTGGACATCAATCGATCGTCGAGCTGCGTAATCACGAACGTCGCATCCTGCGCGGCACCGGGCTCTCGCGCTACGGCGTCGAATAACTTGCGAGGTGGGGGACGTCTTTGATGGCACAATCGGGGTCGCCGGCTTGGCGCCGGCGACGTTATTTGCAAACAGCTTTAGGGCGAGCGGGGTCTGCGATCCCGCGCGCGCGCTGTTGGTCGTTCGCGATCTGCATCGGCGCCGCGCTTGCCGGCGCGGCTGCGGCTCAGTCGCCCCAAGGACTGCAACAAGGATCGCAACAAGGTCCGCAGCCGCCCTGCGCCACGACATTGACCGAGGAACCGATTTCGCCGATTCCGTTGCCGCCGGTGGCCGACGCGGACAAGCTCGAGCTCGGCGAGCGGTTGTTCAAGGACACACGTCTGTCCGCCAGTGGCGACCTTTCTTGCTCGTCCTGTCATGACGTTCATTCCAACGGTGCGGGCGGCCGCAAGACAAGCGCCGCTCGAGACAAATCCCACGGCGACGCCGTGTCGCGGTTCAATACGCCGACGGTCTTCAACGCCGTGCTCAGTTTTCGCTTGAACTGGGAAGGCAACTTCCGGACGCTCGCCGAGCAGGTCGAAGCCTCGTTGAAGAATCCGGACAATTTGCACACCAGCGTCGACGATGTGGTTCAGAGGTTGAACGCCGATCCTGAAACGGCGGCGCAATTCCGCGCGACCTATGGGCGCGATGCGGATCGTGAAAATCTGCTCGATGCCCTCGTGACATTCGAACAATCGCTGGTGACGCCGGGAAGCCGGTTCGACCGCTGGCTCGGCGGCGATCGTTCGGCCTTGTCGGACAAGGAGCAGGAGGGTTATCGGCTGTTCAAGTCGCTCGGCTGCAGCTCATGCCATCAGGGCGTCAATGTCGGCGGCAATCTCATGGAGCGGCAGGGAATCTTCCGGCAGCTCGTCCCCGGAAAACCAGCGATCGTGCGGGTGCCGAGCCTGCGCAACGTGGCCACCACGGCCCCCTATTTTCACGATGGCAGCGCGCCGACCCTTGAGGATGCGATCCGCCGAATGGCGGCGGCGCAACTCGACCGCACGCTGTCGGATCAACAGGCCGACGCCCTCGTTGCGTTCCTGCGCACGCTAACCGGGACCTATCGTGGCGCGCCGGTCACCGAGGCACGGCAATGAAGGTGTTTCCCGCCGCGGCGACCGCAGCCCTCGCGGTCGCGCTGCTGACCTGGCTGGCGCTGCGCGCGCTCAACCCGGAAGCGGAGACGTTCGACGTGGCCCTTTCGGAACTCGATCACTTCGCGATGGTCGAGAGCGCCCTGTATCGCGACGTGTTCAGCGCGCGCGCGGGGATGTTGCGCAACTACGACCCGCTGGTCCGGGAAATCAACACGCTGCGGATCTGCCGCGACCGTTTGCGTCAGGCTGCCGCGATCGATCGCGAGACATCTGCCGCGGCCGATCGGCTGGTGGCCTCGGTCGACCGGCAGGAGGAATTGGTCGAGAAATTCAAGAGCGACAACGCGCTGATGCATAACTCGCTCTCCTTCTTCGGGCGGTTCAGCGCCGGGTCGCAAGCGCCAGAACTGGATCCTGCCGTCAGCGCCGCCGCCGCGGCCATGCTGAACCTGACGCTCGACACCTCGGCGGGCGCCGCGAGCGAGGTTCAGAACCGGCTGGATGAACTCGATAAGCTGGCGACCCCGTCCCACAGCGAACTCGTCGCGCCGTTGCTGGCGCATGGAAGGCTGCTCCATGATATTCTTCCGGCCGTCGATCGCGGCCTGGAGGCGATGCGCGCGCTGCCGCGAAAGCAGGAGCAGGACGGCCTGCGTACGCTGCTGATGGCGCGTCAAGCCGAGACCAGGACGTCGGCGCGATATTATCGCGAGATGCTTTATGGGGCCTCGCTGCTCCTGGTCGCTTTCCTGGTCTACCTTGCTTTCCAGTTGAAGGCGCGCGCGAGGTCGCTGCAACGCCGTGCGGCGTTCGAACACGTGATCGCGGCCATATCGATGCGATTCATCAATGCTCAGCCGCAGACGATCGATGCCGAGATCGACCGGGCGCTCGCCGACATGGCGCGCTGCATCGGTTCCGACCGTGCTTTTTTCGTGCTGTCCGGAGCCGAGCCGCGGCAACATGTCTGGCACAAGCCGGGTTTTAGTCTCCCGCCGACTTGGCCGGAAAGCGCGCTCGAGCTTGCCTTGCAGGCCAAATGCACCGTCGATGGGATTGTCCACGTTCCCCGCGTCCCGCGTATGTCGCGCCGAGACTTGAAAAACAGATTGCTGGCCGAGGGGCTCGGCGGATTGGCATACGCGGTGAATGTCGACAAGGACGGCCGTGCGGTGATGCTGGGTTTTGAATCGGTCGGACGGCCTTGTCTGATGTCCTCGCTTGGCGAACTCAGCCTGTTGCGCATGGCGCTCGATACCATCGTATATGCCGTCGGGCGGCGCGTCATGGAAGCGGAGCGAACGCGGTTGGAGGCCAGGCTGCAGCAGGCCCGGCGCATGGAGAAGATCGGTACGCTCACAAGCGGCATCGCGCACAACTTCAACAATATTCTGGGCGGCATTCTCGGCCACACCGAGGTGATGGAAGAGCATCTCGGCCCGGACGCGCGGCTCGGCCGTAATCTCGGCGCGATCCGGCGTGGCGCCGAGCGGGCGCGCGATCTGGTCGACCAGATCCTGGTGTTTGGTCAGCGGCGCGACGTCCGCCGCAGGCCGTTGAGCGCGACCGGCCTGGTCGCCGAAACGGCATCGCTATTGGCCGTTTCCCTGCCGTCGGGGATTGAACTGAAGATCCAGGAATCTCCGGTGGCCGCAATCGTGTCGGGTGAGTCCGCGCAATTGCAGCAGGTCATTCTCAATCTCTGCAACAACGCGGCCCAGGCGATGGAGCATGGCGGGCGCATCGAGATCACGACGCAGTTGCGCGAGGTCACCGAGCAGCGTTCCGTCACCCATGATGAACTGCATCCGGGCCGTTACGTCTGCATCGTCGTGACGGATACCGGCCATGGCATGGACCAGGCGACGCTGGCGCGGATCTTCCAACCGTTTTTCACTACCCGCGCTTCGGGCAATGGGCTGGGCCTGGCAACGGTGCGCGAGATCGTGCGCGAACATGGCGGAGCCATGAACGTGGAGAGTTCACCGGGCCATGGCAGCCGGTTCGAGGTATGGATCCCGAGCACCGACAGCCCTGCATCGGTACCGGCGATGCCGGCCCCGTTGGCGCAGGTCGGCAACGGCGAGACCGTGATGATCGTGACCAGCGATGCGACGCGGCTGCTGAGAGACGAGGAGACGTTGGCGGCACTCGGTTTCGAGCCGGTCGGTTTCAACGCGGCTGGCGCGGCCCTGGCCGCGTGCCGGGCGCGGCCGGATCGGTTCGACGCGCTCATCGTCGGCCATTTCGGATCGACCATGTCGTCGCTGGAAATCGCGGCCGCGTTGCATGAGGTTGCGCCTGGTCTGCCGATCATCCTGGCGACGAAGTCGAGCGAGGAAATCGGTGCGGAGCGGCTGGTCGGGACCGGAATCGCCGATGTCGTGCACTGGCCGATCACCGCCGCGGAAGTCGCCGCGGCGCTCAACCAGTGTACGGCCCTGAACGGCGCGGAAGCGAAGCCGCAAGGCGGCGCGTCGGGATCAGCCCTTTTCCTGCCCTACCGGGTGGCCTCGCGGCATTGATGGTTGCGGGCGGGTTCGGCCGGCAGCCTTCGGCGAGCTGCCGATGTCGCATCACTTCACCGATCATTGCGCCGCTACCAGCGCTTCGTTGCCAAGCTACGGCTTCGGATTTGCACCGTACACGTCGATAGCACTACGAACGTAAATCTTTTCTCACGCGCCGAAATCATCCTGCAACAGGACCGCATCAGTATGGATGCAGAGGGCGCTCGACATTTCAGAGGCGTATCCGTCCGGATCCTTCTGTAGCTGCAGTTGTCCTTAAAACGGCGGGTGAATCGGCTGCGATGTCCGATTGCCCGAGCCGTGCGGTCGAAACCGATTAGCAAAAGGTGGTCTCATGGGTGCGCGGGCGCCGGCGTCCGACTGGGCGAATGACTTCGACCATCTCGATCCGCGTTGGGTCGAGGATCCTTATCCGATCTGGCAGGAGCTTCGGCGGACATGCCCGGTCGCGCACACCGACCGCTTCATGGGTGTCTACTTTCCCACGCGCTACGAGGACATTCGCGCCATCGCCTACGATACGGAGAATTTTTCGTCCCGCCGCGCCATCATACGCGAGGGCCGGCCGCTATTGCCGCCAACGCCGCCTCTCACCTCCGATCCGCCCGCGCATCGCGCGGATAGAAAAGTGCTGCTGCCGCGGTTCACGCCCGCGGCCGTCGAGAAGCTCGAACCTCGTACACGCGCTCTATGCCGCGAAGCGCTGGAGCGGCTGTCCGGGAAAACCGAATGCGACGCGGCCGCGGACTACGCGCAGGAGATTCCCACGCGCGTGACGGCGCGCATGCTGGGAATTTCCGAAGAAGCCGGCGAGTTATTCCGCAGATGGGTCTATGAGGCGCTCGAGTTGGGGGTCGAACAGCCGGACATCGCCAAACGTGCGATCGCCGAGATGGGGGCCTTTTTCACCGCAGAAGTTGCCAGGCGCCGGCTTGAGCCCGGCGATGATCTCGTCAGCTATCTGCTGGATGTTCGGATCGCGGGGGAGCCGCTGAGTGATGAGCACATCGCCAACACATTGCGCCTGCTACTGTTGGCCGGAATCACTTCGACGTGGAGCATGATCGGCGTCTCGCTGTGGCATCTGGCAACCCATGCGGACGATCGAGCGCGGCTGGCCGCCGAGCCGGGACTGATCCCGACGGCGATCGAGGAGTTCCTGCGCGCCTACACGCCGGTCGCGCTCGCGCGCCAAATCGTGAAAGATACGGAAATCGGCGGCTGTCCGTTGAAGCAGGACGAGATGGTCCTGTTGCATTTCGGCGCCGCCAATCGCGATCCGGCCGTGTTCCCGGATGCTGACAAGGTCATCATCGATCGGGCCGAGAACCGGCATGCTGCGTTCGGCCTCGGCATCCATCGATGCATAGGTTCGACGCTCGCGCGTATGGAAATGCGCGTCGCGCTCGAGGAATGGCTCGCCCAATTTCCTGACTTCGTGCTGAGCCCTGGCGCGGTCGTCAAATGGTCGTCAGGAACCGTGCGTGGCCCGCGGCAACTTCCGGTCACGCTACGGCGTTGAGGGCCGACGACGATACGAGGCGCCCAAGATCGGTTGCGAGACAATCGCGCGCACTGAGAACTCAGTCCCTGCTTTTCCACTCACTGATCGTCATGATGTCGGGGCTTCGGCCATAGGCCTTGGTCCAGGAATCGACCGACCATTGCGTGCCGCTGCCGATTTCCACGATCACCGGCGTGGTATGCGGCTGCTTGCCGTCGAGAATGAAGCCGCGCGAAACCGGTTCGCCGACCCGGTGATATTTCAACAGCTTGTTTTGATCGAGCGCGATCAGAAGCTCGGTGATATTGGCGGTCAGGTCGATGCAGTCCATCTGCGAGGGACCGCTCTTGGTGCCGGCTCCGGCACGCGCGATCCGGCCGACCGTGCCGGCGGCGCGGCCGCCCTCGCGGTCGAACCAGGCGACCGCTCTGGCAAGCGCCTTTCGCTCCTCCTTGGCCGAATGCGCGGCGCCGAGCAGGCCACGCAGATAAGCGAGCCTTGCGGACGTGAGAACCAGTTGATCGCGATAGGCGCAGCCGAAGCCGTGGCAGACGATGACGACGCGCGCAGGCTCTGCATTGAGTGAAAGCTTTTCGAGAAACGCCGCGCCGCTCTCGCTGCCGGCCGCGGCGAGCGGTGACGACCACGCCAGCATCGTGGCGATCAGCAGTTTCGCGGGCAAGCGCCGGGGCCCGGAATTCTTTGAAGTAGTCTTCGCGGCGGTGGTCGGAACGCGCATGGTATTGGCCGAGACGACGATCGGGAGCTTGAAGGAAATCGCCTAAAGTCTGTCGGCACATTTCGCATGTTTTCCAAATTCTGCCAAGCCGCCTGACGCAACCAGCAGCGGTAATTATCGATGGCGCCCGCCCGGGCCTCATGGCATGTTTTCAAGACAAGAGATCGTGAGGCCGGCCGTCGTAAGCGCGGCCGTCATCAAACGGTCAAGAATAAATAAGGCAAGAATAAATAAGGCAAGAATAAATAAGGGAGGGCGACATGCGTCTTGCGACGACGTTCGGCGTGGCCGCGCTGTTGGCTTGGTGTTGGTCGCCGGCCGCGAATGCCGCCGAGATGCGCGGGGTCAGCGCAACCGAGATCAAAATCGGCCAGACCATGCCGTATAGCGGCCCGGTGTCGGCGTTCGGCGCGCTCGGCAAGGGCGAAGTCGGCTATTTCAAGATGCTCAACGAGCGCGGCGGCATCAACGGGCGCAAGATCAATCTGATCTCGCTCGACGACAGTTATGCGCCGCCGAAATCGGTCGAGCAGACCAGGCGGCTGGTGGAGAGCGACGAGGTCGCGCTGATCTTCTCCTCGATCGGCACCGCGCATAATACCGCGATCGCGAAATACCTGCAGAGCAAGAACATCCCGCAATTGTTCGTCGGCTCCGGCGCCTCGAAATTCGCCGACACCGCGCAATATCCGCAGGCGACCCTGGGCGTGCAGGCGCCGTTCCGCTACGAGGCGCGGCTCTATGCGCGTTATGCGCTGGCCCAAAACCCGAACGCCAAATTCGCGGTGATCTCGCAGAACGACGATTTCGGCCGCGACTATCTTCTGGGCCTGAAGGACGTGCTTGGCGAGAAATACGATTCCGTCGTCACCGCGGTGACCTATGAGATCCAGGACCCGACCATCGACTCCCAGATCGTCAAGCTGAAAGCATCCGGCGCCGACGTGTTCGTGATCGCTGCGACGCCGAAATTCGCCGCGCAATCGATCCGCAAAGCCTTCGAGATCGGCTGGCGGCCGATGACCTTCCTGTCCAATGTCGCGGTCTGGGTCTCGACCGTGATGGAGCCCGCGGGGCTCGAGGCCGGCATCGGCATTCTCTCCACCGCCTATGTCAAGGACCCCGACGATCCCGCCTGGAAGGACGATGCCGGCGTCAAGGGCTGGCGCGAGTTCATGATCAAATACCTGCCCGAGGCCGACCTGCACGACACCAACTATGTGAACGCCTACAACAGCGCGATGACGCTGGAAGCGGTGCTGAAGGCCTGCGGCGATGACCTCTCGACCACGAACATCCTGAAGCAGGCCTATGCGATCCACGACCTCGAATTGCCGATGCTGTTGCCGGGGATCAAGGTCAATACCTCGCCGGCCGATCATGTCCCGGTCGACCAGATGCAGTTCATGCGCTTCAACGGCAAAAGCTGGGAGCGCTTCGGGGATTTGCAGACGGGGAATTAACCCCTCCGGTCTTGCCGCAATCTTGCCGGGCTCGTGTCCGTTTGGGCGCCAAATTCAGGCCTGGCGCCGCAATCCTTAACATTTCTTCAAGCCTGTCCGGCCTATTGCTGTGTGATGTGCGCCCGCGACCGAACGGCGCGCGAACAGGATTTCGCATGGCCACCAGCGCGACCGCCCCCATCACATTGCCAGCGCGGAACGCTGTGCCCGAGGCTCTGCTCAAGGTCACCTTTGCGCTGTTCGTCATCAACCTGACGTTCTTTCCGGCGGCGTATTTCACGCACGCCTGGATCTATGACGCGGATGGGCTCGGCATTCCGACTGATTTCGTCAACGTCTGGGCGGCGGGCAAGCTCGTACTCGAGGGGCATCCGGCGCTGGCCTATGATTGGGATATCCAGAAGCAGGTCGAGCTCGAGCTGCTGAAGCAGGATTTTCCGGCCTATTTCGCCTGGCACTATCCGCCGCCGTTTCTGTTTGTGGCTTGCTTCCTCGCGCAGTTTCCTTACGCAGCGGCTTTCATCGGCTGGGTGTCGGTCAGCATCCTGCCCTATCTGGCTGTCATGCGCGGGATCGTCGGCCGCCCCTTCGGCCTCATTCTGGCGATCGGCTTTCCGCTGACGCTCAGCAACACCTTGGTCGGGCAGAACGGCTTTCTCACCGCGGCTCTGATCGGCGGCACGCTCTATTTGCTGCCGACACGCAAGGTGCTGGCGGGGATCTGCCTGGGGTTACTCACCTACAAGCCGCAATACGGCCTGCTGTTTCCGCTGGTGCTGATCGCGGCGTCCGAGTGGACGGTGTTCTTCACGGCCGGCGTGACCGCGGTCCTGCTGGCGTTTGCCTCCTGGCTCGCGTTCGGCACCGAGAGCTGGCAGGCGTTTTTCCACTGGATGCCGGTGTTCTCGCAGGCCTTCCTGGTCGAAGGCAAGGCGACCTGGTGGAAATTGCAAAGCCTCTACTCGCTGGTGCGCTATTTCGGCGGCACCGAGCAGCTTGGCTGGATCTTCCAATGGGTTCTGACCGCGGCCGTCGCCACCACGCTGTTCGTGATGTGGCGCAGCAATGTGCGCTATTCGCTGAAGGCGGCAGCGCTGGCGCTGGGGACGCTGCTGACCACGCCCTACCTCTTCATGTACGACATGATGGTGCTGGCGATTCCGGTTGGATATCTCGTTCGCCTCGGCCTTTCGCGCGGCTTCCGTCCCTACGAATTGCTTGCGCTCGGCTGCACCGCCGCCCTGATCGTGATCTTCATCCTGTACGGCATTCCCGTGGGCTTTGCCGCCATCCTGATCGTCGGCACCCTGGTCCTGCGCCGCGCCGGTTCATGGTGGCGGCGAGCTCCGGCGCCGGCCGCCCTGGCCGCTGCCGGGACCTGAAAAAGAGCCTCGCAAAATCCTCATTTCGGTATCTTGTGTTTCGTCCTGAATAAGTGTTCACTTCTTCGCAGCGGGTCCTGACGGGACCGCTCAAAACAGTGAAGACGCGTTCGATCGTGCCCAGCGGCCGGTCCGCGTATGGGACGGGAAACGCGCCATGGTGTATCGGCGAACCCATCAGGTCGTGAAGCGCCTCGCGGCGCGGCGCAGTGCCATTCTGGCTGCCGCACGGGATACCGCCGCCGAGGCCGGCATGGCCGCGGTGCAGATCGCGCCCGTCGCGATCCGCGCCAATGTCGCGGCCGGAACGGTCTACCGCTATTTCCCCTCCAAGGCCGATCTGATCTCCGAACTGATCGCGGAGGTCTCGCGCGACGAACTGGCCGCGATCCGCCGCGCAGCCGACGCCGCGCCCGGACCGTCCTCGGCATTGGCGGCCGCCGTCTCGACGGTGGCCGTGCACGTCCTGTCCCAGCGCAAGCTCGCCTGGGGCATCCTGGCCGAGCCGGTCGATGTCGATGTCACGGCATCGAGGCTCGCCAGCCGCCGCGAAATCGCGGGCGAGATCGCCGCGCGGATCGACGCCGCGGTGCGTGCTGGGCATCTGCCGGCGCAGGACACGCAACTTGCTGCAACCGCGCTTCTGGGCGCGCTGCATGAGGCGCTGGTCGGCCCATTGGCGCCGGACAATCTCGAAGACTCCGTCAAGCTGCGCGACGCGGTGCAGACCGTGACGCTGCTGGCCCTGCGCGCGGTCGGCGTCATGGACGCCCGCGCCCGCGGCCTTGTCGTGCAGGCGGTGCTGCTGCCGGTGAAGACGCTGGTCGGGGCGTAGAAGTCGAACCTCGCACAGCATTTCGCCGATCAACGTGGCGATGCGTGCATTCCCAAGTTCATGTCAGTCTCGTCGGTTGCCGCGATAGATGGCGCGAAAAGAGGCGGGTGCTCTTCGTTCACATCATCGCGCGGGCGGCCAAGCGCCGCGGCTGGATACATGTGGCCGTGTTAGTGTTGTGAGAAGACAGCACCGGTTCAACCAACCCAACGGAGTGCACCATGACCACGACATACGGATCAGCCAAATGGCAGGGCGGCATCAAGGATGGCAAAGGCGCCATCTCGACCAAGAGCGGCGCGCTGAATGATTATCCCTATGGCTTCGCCAGCCGCTTCGAAGGCAAGCCGGGCTCGAATCCGGAAGAGCTGATCGGCGCCGCGCACGCCGCCTGTTTCACGATGGCGCTGTCCTTGATTCTCGGCGAAGCCAAGCTCACTGCCGAGCACATGGAAACCAAGGCGGACGTCACGCTCGAAAAGGTCGGCGAAGGTTTCGCCATCACCTCGGTGCATCTCACGCTGAAGGGCAAGGTCCCCGGCGCGGACAATGCGAAGTTTCAAGAACTCGCCGCCTTGGCCAAGGCGGGCTGCCCGGTGTCGAAATTGCTGAACACCAAGATTTCGCTCGACGCCGTGCTCGAGGGTTGACGGTTAGCTAGAAATCACAGATCCGCGTCGCGGTCGGGGCCGACAAAGGCGATGCGCACCATGTTGGTGGTGCCGGGCGTGCCGAGCGGCACGCCTGCGACGATCAGCACGCGCTGGCCGGCGCGGACGAATCCGTCACGGAAGGCGATACTGCCGGCGCGGCTGACCATGTCGTCCTGATCGCGCGCGTCCTCGGCGACCACGCAATGCACGCCCCACACCACGGATAGTTTGCGGCCCGTCGCCAGGTTCGGCGTGATCGCTACGATCGGCGGTTTCGGCCGCTCGCGCGCCACGCGGATCGCGGTCGAGCCCGAACTGGTCCAGCAGATGATCGTGGGAAGGTCGAGGGTCTCGGCGATCTGGCGCGCCGCGTCGGCGATCGCGTCGCCCGCCGTGGCCTCCGGCTCCGGCCGCTGCGCCGACACCACGTCACGATAGATCGGATCCCGCTCCACTTCCTCGCCGATGCGGTTCATGGTGGAGACCGCCTCGACCGGAAATTTTCCGGCCGCGGATTCCGCCGACAGCATGATGGCGTCGGCGCCTTCATAGACGGCGGTGGCGACGTCGGAGACCTCGGCGCGCGTCGGCACCGGCGCCTGGATCATCGATTCCAGCATCTGGGTCGCGATCACCACCGGCTTGCCGGCGCGCCGCGCCAGCCGCGTCATCTGTTTTTGCAGGCTCGGCACCCGCTCCAGCGGCAGCTCGACGCCGAGATCGCCGCGCGCCACCATCAAGGCGTCGGAGGCCTCGATGATCTCGGGGAGACGATCGATCGCCTGCGGCTTTTCGATTTTCGCCATCACGGCGGCACGGCCGCGAATCAGCTTCTTGGCCTCGACGACGTCCTCGGCACGCTGCACGAACGACAGCGCGATCCAGTCGATGCCGGTGACCAGGGCTGCTTCGAGGTCGGCGCGATCCTTCGGCGTCATCGCCGACACCGGCAGGTCGGTATCGGGCAGGCTGACGCCCTTGCGATCCGACATCCGTCCGCCGATCACGACGCGGGTGACGGCATGGTCGGGCGAGGTTTCCTCCGCGATCAGCCGCACCTTGCCGTCGTCGAGCAGCAAGGCGTGCCCGGGACGGAGTGCTGCGAGAATCTCCGGATGCGGAAGCTGCACGCGGGTGGCGTCACCCGGGGTCTTGTCGGAATCCAGCACGAAGTTCTGGCCGTTCTGGAGCTGGACCGCGCCGTCGGTAAACGATCCGAGCCGGAGTTTCGGCCCCTGCAGATCGACCAGGATGCCGATCGGCCGGCCGTAGCTGCTCTCGACATTGCGAATGGTCGCGACCAGTTCGCGCATCTTGTCGTGCGGCGTGTGGCTCATATTGATGCGGAAAATATCCGCGCCCGCCTCGAACAGGCGGCGGATCATCGCCAGGTCCGACGATGCCGGGCCCAGCGTTGCGAGAATCTTGATTCGGCGCAGACGCCTCATGGCTTGGGTCCGGGAGCTGCGCCTGGCGGCAGGCCAGATCCACCCGGAGCGGGCGTCGCCCCCGGCGAATTCGGCAGGCCCGGTACGTTGCCGCCGGGTCCAACCGTTCCCGGAATCCCCGGTACGCGCTGCTGTGCCGGCTGTTCATTGGCATCGGTCAATTGCACGGTCCAGGCGCGCTGCTCGCCGGTATCGACTTCGAAGAAGCCGGTGCGGTCGAAGCCGCGCGTCAGGCAATTCTCCGTGCCCTTGATGGTGAATTCCTTGTCGCGCGAGCACATGAAAGCCTGTCCCGACCATTCCCCGCCGCGATCATAATCGAGCGCGTAGATGTAATAGAAGCGTGCAACCAGGGTTCCCTTGAGCAGCGTCTCACAGCTCCGCGAGGAGACGTTCCACCAGCCTTCGGTGGTCCATCCTTCGGCATCCTTGTAGCCAAGCGCGATGCCGACCCGGCTCGCCGTGTTGTTGCAAAGACGGAAATCCGCCCGGGCCGAACCGCTCCACAGGCACAGCGCGACGAGCGCCAAAGCGGGCAGCAGACGAAGGCCAAAGGACAGGTGATATCGGAGGGGGAGACGTTCAGGGATCATTGCGCGAAGCTATATCATTTCATTGAAGATTTCGCGTGGCCCGGCGGTGGCTGTCAACCGCGAGAACACTACAAGAAAACATGACAGGGGAACATTAAGCGGGCATTTCATGCAAAGGTAACTAAATTAAGGGAAGCCAAATTCCTGCCTCACAAGCCCTTGTTTGCGCTGCGATATGGCAAATTCTATGACAAGGTCCACATAATAGGCACGCTCTGCAACGGCGGGATTACGACCATGGCGATCGACGACAAGACACGGACCGAGCTCGAGGCCGCCGCCTTCCGGCGCCTGGTCGAACATTTGCGGTCGCGCACCGACGTCCAGAACATCGACCTGATGAATCTCTCGGGCTTCTGCCGCAATTGCCTGTCCAACTGGCTCAAGGACGCCGCCGATGAAAAGGGCGTCGCGATGACCAAGGACGAGAGCCGGGAGGCCGTCTACGGCATGCCCTACGAGACCTGGAAATCGAAATATCAGGAAACGGCCAGCCCCGAGCAGATGGCGGCACTGAAGAAGTCGCACGAGGGACACTGATTGCTCAGATCAAGTCTGCCCATGAGCGGGAAAGGTTGATTCGGCGAGCGCGAATCGACGGGGATCAACACGCGTCGCGGGTTGACTCGTTTGTTACCTTCAGGGTCGGAGCGACGGCCGCGTTCGGGTGAGGGAAGAGCTCGGCCGATTCGCATGGCAAGCGGTTTTTCGCTCCTCGCAACAAGGTGTGGGCGCGCTGTGGATGAGGCCGATGTTGCCTTGACCCCGGCCGTGCGAACCTGAACTGTCCCCCGCGATAGCCAGCGTGACAGCGCAGACGTGCCCTACGTTTCAAGACAGTTCCATTAGGAGTTAGAGATGGCCACCTCCGCAGCCGCCCTCAAGGAAGAAGAAGCGCCCTCGACCAGCTTCGCGAAGGAACAGCTCAAGTCCATCATCGAGCGCATCGAGCGGCTGGAAGAGGAAAAGAAGACCATCTCGGACGATATCCGCGACGTCTATGCCGAGAGCAAGGGCAACGGGTTCGACGTCAAGGCGCTGCGCGCCATCGTGCGCATGCGCAAGCAGGATCCGCAGGAACGGCAGGAAGCCGAGACCATCCTGGAAACCTACATGCATGCGCTGGGGATGATCTGAGGCGTCGGCCTCGAACCCTATATCCAACGTTCGAACCAACGCGGCGGCGCGTGAGTGCCGCGAAGCCTGCCGCCGTCGGCCCTCGAGCTCGCGAGAGACGTTGAATTTCAAATTGAATTTGAAGAGGACGTCGAAAAGCCCGCCGCAGCGCTTAGCGCAGCGAAGCTGAGCGCTGTACGAACGACGTCGTCTCGAGCCTGACCGTCGCCGGTCCCGCGAACTGATCGCAGGCCATTCCCAGCATCGGATCGTCCGTGAAGCCCATGGCCACAATGGCCTGCGGCTTGACGAAGAAGGCGCGCATCTGGGTCAGGTCGGCGTCGCCCAGCATCGTCACCGACATCGATGTGCTCGCGCTCGGCGCCAGCAGCATGATGCGCATCCAGCTTCCATCGGTCCTGGCCGCCGAAATCCGTGACGATGTTGCGACTGTGCCGGCTTGGCCTTGCAGCCCGCCCTGCGGTCCTTTGGGGGCGACGGTGTTGATCTCGGTCGCCGCGGCGAGGTTGCGCGAGGCGGCGGGGCGGGCGCTGCGCGGAATCGGCGCGCTGGCCGCAACAATATTGGCACGGTCGACCGGGGAGGAGGGCGGCAGGGCATAGGCCATTGCCTGATAGGCCGCCGGAACCGTCGCGGTAGCCTGCGGGTCGGTGGACTCGACGGCCCGGCGCGCACTGATCGCCGCCATCACCTGTTCCGGTGTCGCCTGCTTTGCCGTGCCCGGGTTGTCGCCCCAGAAGCCGCGGGAATTGATGATGTCGCTCATCGTCTGCGGCTTGGCTTCAGCCTTGTCGTCCGAAGCCTGCTTCGGCTTCGAAGGCGCGACCTGGGCGTCGGCGGAGGCGAGTTGCAGGGCGGCGGCGACCTTGGCGCGCGGCGTCCGGACCGGATCGGCCGACCTGGTGTCGGCTGTTTTCGTCGAGGCCACGGGGGCGGGCTTCTCGTCGACCGCCGGGCCGTTGTCCTCGTCGTCATCATTCGACTTGCCCTTGAACAGGGCGGCCAGGAAGCTCGGCTTGCTCGCGGTCCCGACGTCGCCGTCGCCGCGTTTTTCGATATCGGCGCGGGCCAGCTCATATCCCTTCAACGGTACGCCGTCGGTCGGAACATGCACGGTGCGGCCGTCCGGGAACACCTTCGCGAGCTGGTCATGCGTCATCCGCGGCCAGTGGCGGATATTGCCGGTGTCGAGATGGACGAAGGGCGATCCGGAGGTTGGATAGAATCCGACGCCGCCCCGCTGCAGCCGCAGCCCGGCGTAGCGGATCTGCTCCAGCGGGACGTCCGGGATGAAGAAGTCCATCGCATGGCCGAGCATGTGCTGGCTGTGGCGGGCCACGCCCGAGGAGCGGCGGCGCAGCATGGCGTTGGTGGAGGGAGAGCGATAGGAGGAGATGATCTGGATCGGCTTCTTGCCGTCGACGTCGCGATAGACTTCCCAGAGGATGTCGAACAGATGGCGGTCCATCACCGTCTCGTCCTGGTTACGCCAGTCGCGGAGATAGTGGTTGAGCTGCTTCAGCGCGTCCTCGTCATAGCGCCCGTCGCGCTTGAAGGTGACGGTGAGGTCTTCGTCGGAATGGGTGTGGTGGAAGGAGAGGGTGTGGGTCTCGTTCAGCGCCGCCGCGTCATAGACCGATCCTGCGCCCATCAGCAGCAGCGCGGACGCCAAGCCAACCTTGAAGCCGATCTGATAACCGGCCCTCGGGATCGACAGCGACCGGATCGACAGCGACGGGATCGACAACAAATTGAATTGCCGTGCGAGATCAGTCAGCACGTTGAGCCCACCCAGTCGACCAGCAATCCAAAAACCTTTTCGCCAACCGGTGCGGCGAGACAGCATGGATGCTTTGTTAATGCGGGAGGGTTAACTGATGTTTACCTTCCCGACCCCAAGATGGTTAAAGTAACCCGTTGACTGTGGCAAAAAAGTGCCCATGGTCCGATTCTGGTGTGAAATGGTTAACAATAAACGACCTCGCTTTTGAGACGAGGACGTTGATTTAACAAGAGAATTAGCTTGCTGTTGCGATGCAACCCGTACTTTAGCGGGCGAAGATCCGCCGTTGCTGGGGTTGTGGCCGGCGGCCGATCGGGGCGGGGGGTGCCGACGGGCCTCCGAACAACCTTTCAAAGAACGAAGGGCCGGCAGACGAGGTATTGTCGCTGGCAAAGCTGACGCCCGGCGGCAGGTCGCCCGGCGGACGCGAGTAGCTCGGCTGCGAGTGGGCGATAACGTTTTCCAGGTCCTTGGACCGGCTGTTCTTGAGCAGCGCGATCATGGTGGCGTCGCGACCGTACACATCTCTGCGGATCTGCAGCTTGCCGGCATCGTCCACGAACGCGGTCTGGTAGGTGATGTTGACCGGGATCGGGGTCGGGAATTTCAGGTCGATCTCGCTCGAACCGTACATGCCGCGGATCTTCTCCGGCGTGTAGTGCTCGTTCGGCATCGTGATGTTCAACAGCACGGCGGCATATTGATCCGGATACTGCACCCGCATGCAGCCATGGCTGAAGGCCCGCTCGTCCTTGGCGAACAGATACTTGTCCGGCGTGTCGTGCTGATAGACCAGGAACTTGTTCGGGAAGTTGAAACGCACGCGGCCGAGCGCGTTGGCTTCGCCAGGCGGCTGCGAGATGTGCACCGATCCGTCCCGGTTATGCTCGAGGCGCAGGCCCATGCGATCGAGCACGGTCGGATCCTGCTGCAGCGCCGGCAGGTACTCGTTGTAGACGATCGATGGCGGCACGTTCCAGGTCGGGTTGACCGTGATGTACTTCATCGTCTCGGTCAGAAGCGGGGTGGCGTGGATGCCGGGCTTGCCCGCGACCACGCGGGTGGTCCAGACTTGGGCGCCGCGCTGCATCACTTTCAGCGTATAATCGGGAACGTTGAGGATGACATAGGCGTCGCCGATCGAAGGCGCGCCGAGGTCGCGCGGCAGCCAGCGCCAGCGTTCCATGTTGACCAGCACCGTGTCGACCTGCTTGTCGCGCTTCGGGCTGTTCAGGGCGTTGACGGTGCGCTCGTCGAGAACGCCGGTGGCCTTGATGTCGACGCTCTCCTGGAACCGCTGCACGGCTTCCGCAACCTTGGCGTCGTAATGATTGTCGTCAGGATTTTCGGTGACGCCGAGCTTGGTGCGCAGTTGCGGCACGCGCGGATCCTGCATCGCCTCGGCCGCAGGCTGCTTCTTGCTGCCCCGGGTGTATTTCAGCACCGGCCCGTCGCCGATCCGGATCATCGCCACGTCGCCTTCGCCGCGCAATTCGGCGAGCTTGGCTTTCAGCGCCTTGTAGAGCTTCTGCGGCGGATTGTAGCTGTCGAGCGCGATCGAAGCGTCCTTGGCGGCCGTGACGTTGGTCAGGACTTCGGTCGGATCGGTCGGGTGCTCCGGATATTGGATGTCGCCGGAGACCTGCGACCAGTGCATCCGCCCGCTCTGCGCCTGGCGCGCATAGTCGAGCACGCTGGAGGTCAGCTTCAGGTCGGCTTCGGCCAGCGCATCGGGCGAGGTCGCAGAAGTGAAGTCCGGCACCGGATAGTCGGCGGCGTTGAGTCCGTCGGAGGCGGCGTCCTTCAAGCGCGCGATGGCGCCGCGGGCGTTCTCGGTCAATCCGCCGCTCTGCGTCCACAGCGGCGCGTAGTCCCGGCTGCCATAGAATTTTTCGACCGCGGCGCGTTCGCCCCTGCGGTCGAAATAGCGGAGCGTCTTGGCGGCCAGCGCATCCTTGAGCTTTTCGGCGACCGGCTGATCCGCCGGAGCGATGTTGCTCGCGGCCTTGGCGGGCTCGGGCGCCGCCGGCGGCGCGGCGGCCGTTGCCGGGGCGGTCGGGATGATCTTGGTGTCGGCGGCCGGTGCGGTCGCGACGTCGGCGGGCTTGACGTCGGCGGGCTTGCTGTCGGTCGGGGTGTCGAGCTTCGCGGATGGCGGCGGCGCGGAGGCCGTGGAGTCGATCTTGAAATCGCTGGCGGTCGGAGGCGGGACGTTGGCGGGCTCGGGCCTTGGGATTGCCGCGTCGATGGCGAGTTCGGCGGCGCTTCTGCGTCCCTGGTCCTGGGCCATGGCCGAGGTCGCCGACACCGTCAGGAAGGTCGCCGCAACGGCCATCAGGACGCGGTCAAATCCGCGACCGGTATTTAAGCTGCGGCTATTCAAGTCTCGCATCGTCACACCCCTTGGGTGAAAAATCGCCCCGGCAGGGGCTCATTTCTAACACGGCCAGTTCCAACAATCGCAGTTCCAACAATCGGGCCAGTCGGATCATCTGCGCGCAACGCTTCATGCGCAAACGATACACACACACCGCATTCGCAAGCCAGTGCGACCAGGGCTTCTCACGACAAACTGACCTCGAATGGGCTCCATTGTAACGGATCGTACGCTTTTGCCACGCGCGTTCGGCTTTGTCTGTCACTTGCAGGCAACGGTTCAATTGTTATGGAATAGCCGATGCTTGCGGTCTTTTTACGGCCGAGAATGAAGCCGTTGTCATCCATCGGTATCATCGGGACACCAGCGCTAGCTGGCATCCTCCGTGCTATCTTTGGTTGGATCGTCGGGAAGAGTTTCGTCGAGCTTGCGATAGAGAGTCGAGCGGCCGATTTTCAAGCGGCGGGCGACCTCCGACATCTGTCCGCGATAATGCGAAATCGCAAAACGGATGATCTCGTGCTCCATCTCCTCCAGCGATCGCACCTCGCTGTTGGCGGTCAGCATCGCAAGCGTGCCGTTGGCGGACAGGGGCGCGATAGGTATTTCGCTACCTGAAATAAGCGCCGGCGCTGTGGGATGGAGGGCCGTCGAGACTATCAGGGCCTCGCTGTGCAGGGAGGCGTCGTAAAGGTCTGCAGCGGCCGAGGGCGGCGCGGCCGCCACTGGAAAATCCGCCAGTCCAAGCTGGTCGGCATCGCTCATGACCACCGCGCGATACACCGCGTTTTCGAGCTGGCGGATGTTGCCCGGCCATTCGAGCTGCGCAAGATGCGTCATCGCCTCGCCGCTGATGCCGGTGATGCTGCGATTTTCCTCGGCGCCGAACCGGGCGAGAAAGTGCCGCAGCAGAT
>Ga0137412_10000547_pt1 | contig 26949 bp, 25 predicted proteins | sample CZODoug2_1_16fun_FD_122160 | JGI IMG/M metagenome (GOLD analysis project Ga0137412, IMG submission 122160) | Vadose zone soil fungal communities from Angelo Coast Range Reserve, California, USA - CZODoug2_1_16fungal (Hybrid Assembly) | ecosystem: Environmental > Terrestrial > Soil > Vadose zone...
TTGACAACTTTTTACATCGATGACGTGGGCGTCCTGGCTGCGGCTAGCGCCAACCTTCCTGCGAATGATTATTTCACCAATCGACTTGACCGGTACCACATTTTCGCCTCCAAAGAACTCGCAGATTTCTATGGAGCAGTCCACGAAGCAGTGTGCGATCTATCATATCAAATGATTCCTTCAGATGAGCATCCGGGCGGCTTCGAATTGATCAGTCCTCATGAACGTGGCTTCCCAGATCCATTATGGCATACAAAACGGTTCAAATCATATGCGAAGCAGACTCTCGAACCGCTGATTCACAGAAAGGCACGGCAAAAGATGTTCCCAATCGAATTCACGAAAGAAAAGACATTTGTCTATCCTTTGGCTCAATTCGACGTCCTGCTGGGCGAGCCAGTCCGTACCGACCCAGGTGAACGTGGCGTCCGAGCCGGTGACGTCCTGGCACGTGGCCATCAACGTCGCCCGCTCGACGGACGCCGCGGTGAGCTCGAACTCGCCGACTGGGCGGCCGAGGGCGAACCGCGCGATGTCGCGCGCGTCGATCAGCGATACCGGATCAGACGGTGCCCCGGGGCTGAGCACCTCGCCGCCGCGCGCCACCCGGTCGATCCACCAGGACAGCCGGCCGACGGCGCCGTCGTCCGGGCCGACGATGCACCCGGCGCGCAGCACCGACGAACGGTCCGCGCCGAACTCGCGCTGGACGGCCAGCTCGCAGCCCCGCTTGAGCCAGCCGTAGGCCACGGACTCGTCCTCCGGGCCGTCGGCCTGGGTGGCGTCCGGGTCGCCGTGGTGCAGCCCGTCGGCGCGGTAGTCGGGCTGCTCGGGCCATCCGGGAAAGACGTTGATGGTCGATACGAACGCGTAGTAGTCGCAGGTCGGGGCGAGCAGCTTCGCCGCCAGCGCCACGTCGGCGGGCACGTAGCCCGACGTGTCGACGACGATGTCGAAGTGCCGGCCCGCCAGCTGCCGGAGATCGGAGGCCACGGTGCGATCGCCGATCACCTGCTCGGCACCGTCGGGGTTCGTCCCCGACTTGCCCCGATTGAACACCGTGACGTTCGCGCCGATCGCCTGCGCCTCGGCCACCACCGCCCGTCCCAGAAAGACGGTTCCACCCAGTACCAGTACGTCCATGTCCGCCAGCTGATCAGGTGACGGCACCGCCCGTCCAGGATGTTCGCCCCTCGCGTAGCGCGGGCTCCTGCGCTCCTACACTGACCGCATGCCGATTGCCACCCCCGAGATCTACGCCGAGATGCTCGACCGCGCCGCGTCGTCCGGCTTCGCGTATCCGGCCATCAACGTCACGTCCTCCGAGACGATCAACGCCGCGCTGCGGGGCTTCGCCGACGCCGGTAGTGACGGCATCATCCAGGTGTCCACGGGCGGCGCCGAGTTCGCGTCCGGCACCAGGGTCAAGGAGATGGTGACCGGCGCCGTCGGGCTCGCCGAGTTCGCCCACGTGGTGGCCGACAAGTACCCGATCAACATCGCGCTGCACACCGACCACTGCCCGAAGGACAAGCTCGACACCTACGTTCGCCCACTGCTGGCCATCTCGGCCGAACGCGTCAACCGGGGCGAGAACCCGTTGTTCCAGTCGCACATGTGGGACGGCTCGGCGATCCCGCTCGAGGAGAACCTGCAGATCGCCGACGAGCTACTGGCCAAGGCCGCGGCCGCGAAGATCATCCTCGAGCTCGAGATCGGCGTCGTCGGTGGCGAGGAGGACGGCGTCGTCGGCGAGATGAACGAGAAGCTCTACACGACGCCGGATGACGCGCTGCGCACCGCCGAGGTGCTCGGCACCGGCGAGAAGGGCCGCTACCTGCTGGCCGCGACGTTCGGCAACGTCCACGGCGTCTACAAGCCGGGCAACGTCAAGCTGCGCCCCGACGTTCTCAAGGAGCTGCAGGACGCCGTCGGGGACAAGGTCGGTAAGGCACGTCCGTTCGAGCTGGTGTTCCACGGCGGCTCGGGCTCCGAACTGGAGGAGATCCGCGAGGCCGTCTCCTACGGCGTGGTGAAGATGAACGTCGACACCGACGCCCAGTACGCGTTCACCCGCGAGATCGTCGGGCACATGTTCACCAACTACGACGGTGTGCTGAAGGTCGACGGCGAGGTGGGCAACAAGAAGGCCTACGACCCGCGCTCGTATCTGAAGCTGGCCGAGACCGGTATGGCGGCCCGGGTCGGGAAGGCCTGCGAGGATCTGCTGTCCGCGGGTACGTCCCCGACGAGCTGAGCGCCGCGGGCGGGCACCTCGACGACACGGCCTAAGTGCCGCATCCTCGCGTGTACCGCGGCGGCGGTGGCGAACGGATACGCGCTGACGCTCCTCCGCGGGCGCCTTTGCCACTGGTCGAACTGCCCTGGATCGCGCCCTTTCAGGCACGACAATGCCGCGCAATGGCGGCGACCCTTTCAGGGACGGACGCGAAGCGCGTTCCGCGACCCAAAGGGGGGCAAGATGCCAGAAGAGTCGATCTTCGACGAGATCGGTGACGCGATTTCGTCCGAGGTGAGCGCCGTGGGACAGGCCGCATCGGATGTTGTCGACGGTGTCGCTCAGTTCGGCGACACCTACGCTCACAAGGGAATCGGTCAGGCGGTGGAGGACGCTACCGGCCTGGACGGCCGTGCCGTCGACCACGCCAGCGCGGTTGCCTGGGACGTCGCCGGCGTGATCCCGGGCGTCGACCTCGTAGCCGCCGGCGTGGGCTTCGGCCTGGACGCGGGCGCAGGGGCCTACGACGCCGCGACCGGCGACCTCGAAGGTGCGCAGAACCGGGCCAACGCCGCGGCGCTCGACGCCGTTGGAGGCATCCCCGTTGTTGGAACCGCGGTGAGTGCGGTTGCGCTCGGCTACGACGCTGTCGGCCTGGGCGCTGACCTGGGCGGCGTGGATATTCCGACGTCGGGCGAGCAATGGAACAAGGGCGCCGCAGCTGTCGATGAGGCGATCGTTGACGCATTCGACGGCTCGGGCGGGGCCGCACCGACCATGCCCGCACCGGCGCCGGCGCCCGGGGTTTCGCCGCCGGAGGAGCCGCCACCGGCTGAGGACCCGTACTTCGAGATGCCCGTCGAGTGAGGGCGCGGACGGCGTGTCGGCGGTCACGCCGGGACGCGGGCAACGACCAGTACGACTAAACCGAATCGCGCACCATCTGGCCGCGGCGTACAGCCAGATGGGGCGCGACTTGTGGCTTGGGCGCGGGCTAGCCGGCCAGGGCCAGGTCGACGGTCGACTCCGGCAGGTCGTCGGGCGCGTCCATCTTGCGCGCGCCGCGCAGGGCTACGAACGCGGCGACCCCGCCGAGCGCTACCAGCGCCGCGGCGACGAGCAGGCCGGTGCGGTAGCCGGTCAGGAACGCGTCGGCCGGGTTGTGCCCGGCGTGCAGGGCGCTGGACTGCCGCGCGGTGAGGATGGCCCCGACGACGGTGATTCCGAGCAGCCCGGCGACCTCGCGGGACGCGTTGAAGATGCCCGACGCCACACCCGCCTCACCGGCCGGCATCGACTCGAGCACTGTTGAGGTGAGCGGCACGGTCAGGCCGCCGCCGATACCGATGACCGCGAAGCTCGGCATGAGGTCCAGGAACGAGGCGTCCTGGCCGAGCAGGCTCACCGAGGCGATGCCCACGGCCATCAGCAGCATGGCGGCGCCGACGACGCGGTGCGCGCCGATCGTCCGCGACAGGCGCTCGGACAGGATCGCGCCCGTCGCCATCAGCAGTGCCATCGGCACGAACGCCGCGCCGGCCTTGGTGGGCGAGAAGCCGAGCACGCCCTGCAGGTACAGGGACGTGAAGAAGTAGATGCCGAACAGGCCGAAGCCCCACATGATCAGCGCGATCGAGCCACCGGCGAACACCCGCTCGCGGAACAGCGAGACGGCCACCATCGGGTCGGTGGTGCGCGACTCGATGACGACGAACGCGAGGCCGAGCGCGGTGGCGGCGGCGAAGCTCGCGGTGATGGCGGGCGACGTCCAGCCGAGGTCGTGGCCTTCGATCAGCGCGTAGGTGAGTGCGAACAGCGCGGCGGCCGAGGTGAGCAGGCCAGGCAGGTCGACCCGCTTGGGGATCGCGTCTTCGCGAGACTCGCGGATGGCCCAGGCGGCCAGGACGATCGTGGCGATGCCGACCGGCACGTTGATGTAGAAGATCCAGCTCCAGTGGACGTGCTGGCTGATCACTCCGCCGATCAGCGGCCCCACTGCGAGCGCCAGGGCGCCCACCGCCGTCCAGATCCCGACCGCTGCGGCCCGTTGCCGCTTGTCGGTGAACGTGGCCGAGATGATCGCGAGCGTGGGCGGTGTGACCAGGGCGGCGCCGAGGCCTTGTACAGCCCGGCTGGCGATCAGGATGCCGACGCTTCCGGCCAGGCCGGCGGCGAGCGACGCGATGGTGAAGATGCCCAGGCCGATCAGGAAGACGCGCCGCCGTCCGAAGACGTCGGCCAGCCGGCCGCCGGCGAGCAGGAGGCTGGCGAACACCAGGATGTAGCCGCTCACGACCCATTCCAGGCCGGCCGTCGACAGGTGCAGGTCGCGCTGAATGGCCGGCATCGCGACGTTGACGATGTTGTTGTCGAGGTAGGTCATGAACGTGGCCAGCGATACCGCCAGCAATGTCCATCGAGGTCGAGTGATGGTCATGGTGGTCCTGTCTCCTATACGGCGTACATTTACGCTGTATAGCTAACCTGTACGGTGTATAGTTGTCAAGCGTGAGGACGAAAACAGCTGTCAAGACCGAGCTCAGCCGGGATGCTGTCGTCGACCGGGCCCTGGCAATTGCCGACGTCGAGGGGCTGGACGCGGTGACGATCCGCCGGCTCGCGCAGGAGTTCGGCGTGACGCCGATGGCGCTGTACTGGCACGTCAGCAACAAGGACGAACTCCTTGCCGCGATGGGCGATCGGCTCTTCGCCGACCTGGACGCCGACGCGGTCGCGAGCACTGGACCGTGGCCGCAGCAGCTGCGCCGGCTCGTCGCCGCGGTGGTCGGCGCCCTGCGCGCGCATCCGGCCGCTGCCGTTCTCGGGTCGCAACGCATCCTCTACTCCGACAGCGGCCGCGACCTCGCCGAGCGAGCCTTGGAGCTGCTCGTGCGGGCCGGCTTCGACGTCGGCATGGCCTGCGACATCGCCCGCCACTCGATGCAGACCGCGGTCATGCTCGTAACCCAGCAGCCGGGTGAGCTCACCACCGCGGCCGAGCTGCGCGAAGGGCTGATGGCCGAGAAACGTGCCGCCATCGCCTCGCTGCCGGTCGACCGGTTCCCGCTACTTGCTGCGTCGGCGGTCGCGTTCACGTCGTGCGAGGACGACGACGGCTACTACCGCTTCGGTATCGACCTGTTCGTCGCCGGAGTCGAGGGGATGCTGCCCCGGCGGGCGAGCAAGACTCGCTGATCCGCGACAATGCCGGGCATGACCTCGCACGGCAATCTGCTCGCTCCGCCCACGAAGCTGCCCGACGACCCGGCCGTCCAGCGCCTGGACGCCGGCGACGACCCGGCTCAAGTTGCCGCCGCTTTCCCGACGTCGTCGGCGGCCTGGGCCGTTCTCGCCGAGGCCGCGTTCGCCGCCGGCCGCCCCGTCGAGGCGTACGCGTACGCCCGCACCGGCTACCACCGCGGCCTGGACGCCCTGCGCCGCAACGGCTGGAAGGGCAACGGGCCGATCCCGTGGGCCCACCGGCCCAACCAGGGTTTCCTGCGCGCCTTGCACGTCCTCGGCCAGGCCGCCGGCGCCATCGGCGAGCAGGACGAGGCTCAGCGATGCGCGACGTTCCTCAACGACAGCGACCCGGCCGCCGCTGCCGCTCTGGAGACCCCGCCGGAGCGATGAGCCCCGCCCGTCCTTCGTCGAGTGGTGCGTTCCGCGCCGAGTGGTGCGGTACAACGCACCACTCGAGCGATAACGCACCACTCAACGGATCAGTCTTCGGCGGGGTGGGTCGATGACGGCGCTGACCTATCCCCTCTCCGCCGTCCTCACGGTGGTGATGGTGCTCGTGTTCGCGGCGAGCGTGCGCCGCCTGCTCGGCCTGTACTTCTCGCCGCTGCGCACCCTCATCGCCGGGCTGCTCGCGTTCTTCCTGGCGACGCCGATCATCGATTCGATCAGCGGCGACACGGTCGGCACCGACCAGCCGGTGCTGCCCGGGTTGTGGTTCGTCATGCTCGGCATCGCCTGCGCCCTGCTCGTCGGCATGGTGTTCCTCGTCCTGGCCGAGGCGCTCGTGCCGAGCGGGACGTTGCCCGGTCCGCTGTACCTCGTCCGGGGCCTGCGTCGTCGGATGGGTCGGGCGCGCCGGTACGGGCAGATCGGCCGGATCATCGTCCGCCACGGACTCGGCCCTTACCTGCGGGGTGGACGCCGGGCCGAGCTCGCGACGTCTGAGGGGCGTCGGCGCCTGGCCCATTCGCTGCGCCGCGCCCTGGACGAGGGCGGCGTCACGTTCGTCAAGCTCGGTCAGGTGCTCTCGACCCGGCGTGACCTGTTGCCGCAGGAGTTCGTCGACGAGCTGAGCCTCCTACAGGACCAGGCGACGCAAGTGCCGTGGGACCAGGTCGAACCCCTCGTGCGCGGTCTCGACGTCGTGGAGTTCGATCGGACGCCGATGGCCGCGGCGTCGGTGGCCCAGGTGCACGCCGCCCGGCTCCGGTCGGGACAGGCCGTCGTGGTCAAGGTCCGGCGTCCCGGCGTGGACGCGGTCGTCGAGCGCGATCTGGACATCGTGGCCCGCCTCGCCCGCACCGTGCAGCGCAGCACGCGGTGGGGCCGCTCGATCGGCACCGTCGAGCTCGCCCGCGGGTTCGCCGACGCACTACGCGAGGAGCTCGATTTCCGGGTCGAGGCCCGCAACATGACCGCGATCGCCGCAGCGGCCACAGCAAGGGGCGACGGCGACGGCATCGTCATCCCGGTGCCGTACCTGGCGCTGTGCACCCAGCAGGTTCTGGTCATGCAGCGGCTCGACGGCACGCCGCTGAACTCGGCGAAGGTCACCGACCCGCCGCAGGTGGCCCGGACGCTGCTCGACACCCTGCTGCGCCAGGTGGTCATCGACGGCGTCTTTCACGCCGATCCGCATCCGGGCAACGTGCTGCTGCTCGGCGACGGACGGCTGGGCCTGCTGGACTTCGGCTCCGTCGGGCGCATCGACGCCGGGCTGCGCAGCGCCCTGCAGCGGCTGCTGAGCGGGCTCGACCGCGGCGATCCGACGGCGGTCACCGACTCGTTCCTCGAGCTGGTCGAGCGGCCGGACGAGCTCGACGAGCAACGCCTCGAGCGCGCCCTCGGGCAGTTCATGGTGCGGCACCTCAGTCCGGGACTGGCGCCGGACGTGCGCATGTTCACCGACCTGTTCGCGATCGTGTCCGACTACGGGCTGGCGATTCCGCCCGAGGTGGCGGCGGTGTTCCGGGCCCTCGCCACGCTCGAAGGCGGTCTCGCTGCGCTGGCTCCGGGGTTCGACGTCGTCGGCGAGGCCCGCGCCTTCGCCACCGCGCATTTCGCCGACCAGTTCCGTCCGGAGGCGATCCGGCGTAGCGCCGAGCAGGAGCTGGCGGCGTTGTTGCCGATGCTGCGACGCCTGCCGCGCCGGGTCGATCGCATCGCGAGCGCGCTCGAGCACGGCCGCCTCGGCCTGCGGGTGCGGTTGCTGGCCGACGAGGCCGACCGCCGGGTCGTCACCGGACTGCTGCACCAGGTCCTGCTGACCGCCCTGGCCTCGACCACGGGGATCATGGCCGTGCTGATGCTCGGCCTGAACGGCGGTCCGCGGCTGACCGACACCGTCGGGTTGTTCGAGTTCTTCGGCTACTGCCTGCTGGTGATATCGGCGATCCTGGCGCTGCGCGTGCTGGTGCTGATCTTCCGGCCCAGCCGCACGTAATACCCTGCTCACGGAGGTGGTCATGCCAGCCATCGTTCTGCTCGGGGCCCAGTGGGGCGACGAGGGTAAGGGCAAGGCCACCGATCTGCTCGGCAGCCGCGTCGATGCCGTCGTCAAGTTCAACGGCGGCAACAACGCCGGGCACACGATCGTGATCGGTAGCGAGAAGTACGCCCTGCACCTGCTGCCGTCCGGCATCCTGACGCCCGGCTGTACACCCGTGATCGGCAACGGCGTCGTGGTCGATCTGGGCGTGCTGTTCGAGGAGATCGACGGGCTGATCGCGCGGGGCGTCGACCCGTCGCGTCTCGTCGTCAGCGCGGCCGCGCACGTCATCACCCCGTACAACCGCACCCTGGACAAGGTCACCGAGCGCTACCTCGGCAGCCGCCGGATCGGCACGACCGGCCGCGGCATCGGCCCGACGTACGCCGACAAGATGGCCCGGGTCGGCATCCGGGTGCAGGACCTCTTCGACGCGGACAGCCTGCGGGCCAAGATCGAAGGGGCGCTCGATTTCAAGAACCAGGTGCTCGTCAAGGTGTACAACCGCAAGGCGTTCGACGTCGAGGCGGTCGTGGACGAGTTGCTGGGTTACGCGGAGCGGCTTCGTCCGATGGTGGCCGACACGGCGCTGCTGCTGAACGGGATGCTCGACGACGGGAAGACGGTGGTGTTCGAGGCCGGTCAGGCGACGCTGCTCGACGTCGACCACGGCACCTACCCGTTCGTGACGTCGTCCAACGCGACCGCCGGGGGAGCGTGCACCGGCAGCGGCGTGCCGCCGACGCGCATCACCGGCGTGATCGCGATCGTCAAGGCGTACACGACGCGGGTGGGTGAGGGGCCGTTCCCGACCGAGTTGCTGGACGTCAAGGGTGATCGCCTGCGAGAGGCCGGTGCCGAGTTCGGCACGACGACCGGACGGCCCCGCCGGTGCGGGTGGTTCGACGCGGTGATCGCCCGGTATGCGGAACGCGTCAACGGCGTCACCGACTTCGTCCTGACCAAGCTGGACGTACTCACCGGTATGGAAGAGGTGCCGGTGTGTGTCGCCTACGACGTCGACGGCGTCCGCTACGACGAGATGCCCATGACGCAAAGCGAATTCGCGCGCGCGGTGCCGATCTACGAGACGTTCCCCGGATGGGACGAGGACATCTCGAAGGCGCGTTCGCTGAGCGACCTGCCCCGCAGCGCCCGCGACTACGTGGCCGCGCTGGAAGCGATGATCAACGCACCGATCTCGGCGATCGGGGTCGGCCCGGGACGTGACGAGACGATCACGATTCGCGACTTGCTGCGCTGAGCGGGCGACACTGAGTCATGCGCCTCGCGTCGCTGGCCCTGATCGTCCTGGTCCTCGTCGGGTGTTCGAGCAGCCACAAGTCGTCGGATCCCTCGGTGGCGCCGTCGAGCCCGGCGACGCAATCGAGTCCGGTGTCCTCGACCGGGGGTAGCGCGCCGCCGTCATTGGTCGCCGACTGGCCGACCTACCACGGTGACTTCGCCCGCACCGGGCGAGCGACGACGTTCCCACCGCCGAAGACGCTGCGCATCGCGGCCAACGTCAAGCTCGACGGTCAGGTGTACGCCTCGCCGATCGTCGCCCGCGGCGTCACGGTGGTGGCTACCGAGCAGGACAGCGTCTACGGCTTGGACAACGACGGCCGCCAGCTGTGGCGCCGCAACCTGGGCGAGCCGGCTCGCAGCGGCGACCTGCCGTGCGGCAACATCGACCCGTCCGGGATCACCGGGACGCCGGTGTACAGCAACGGCATCGTCTACGTCGTCCCGGAGTATCGATCTCCGGTGCGGCACGAGTTGGTGGCCCTGGACGTTTCTACGGGTAAGGCGCTCTGGCGAGTCAGCGTTGACCTGCCGGGCGCCGATCCTTCTGCGATGCAGGAGCGCGGTGCGCTGACGATCGCCGGTGGGCGTGTCTGGGTCCCCTTCGGCGGGCGGGCCGGTGACTGCGGCGACTACAAGGGCCGGATCGTCGGGGTGCCGCTCGACGGACGGGGCGCGCCGATCGCATACACGGTGCCGACGCCCCGCGAGGGTGGCATCTGGACGCCACCGGGCCCGACGGTCGATTCCGCAGGACAGCTGTACGTCGCCGTAGGCAACGGCGAGCACGGCCGCGGCGATGCGTACGACTACAGCGACTCGGTGCTGCAGATCGGCGTCGACGCGAAGCTGCTCGACTCGTTCTCGCCGACGACCTGGGGCTCGGACAACGAGGACGACCTCGACCTCGGCTCCCTGGGGCCGGTGCTCGTGGGTTCGAAGTGGGTATTCATCGCCGGCAAATCGGGCACCGGGTATGTGCTGCGGCAGGGGCAGCTCGGCGGCGTGGGTGGGCAGGCGTGGCAAGGCGCACTGTGCCGCGGGTTCGGCGGGGCGGCCGTCGATGGCGACGTGGTGTACGTGCCCTGCGACGACGGCGTGCGGGCCGTGCGTATCGACTCCGCGGGAACGGCGCACGTGCTGTGGCACGCGGCGGACTCGATCGCCGGTTCGCCGGTCATCGGCGGGGGACGGGTGTGGGCGCTCGACCAGGAAGGCGGGGTGCTGCACGCGCTGGACCCGGCATCCGGGCGCTCGGCGGCCCAGATCGTGGTCGGCGAGACCAGCCGGTTCGCCACGCCGGCGCTGCACGGCAACCACGTGCTCGTCCCCACGTTGGCCGGCCTGACCATCGTCGCCGTCTGACCGTCCTCTCCGGTTTTGGCCGCCCGGCATCACATACGTGCCTGGGCGGCCAAAACCGTATCCAGGTAACTGATCCGGTTCAGTCGCTTGACGAGGTTGGCTAAAGCTATTAGCTTTAGCTTTATGGCGCACAAGCTGATCCGCCCCGACGGCACCGTCTCGTACGAACTGGCCGGCGAACCCGGCAACCCGCTCGTGATCCTCGGCCACGGCATGGCCGACTCGAGCGGCACGTTCCGCTTCCTCGCGCCACGATTGGTCGACGCCGGCTACCGGGTGGCCACCGTCGACCTGCGCGGCCACGGAACGTCCAGCGTCCAATGGCCGGACTACAGCACGACTGCGATCGCGGGTGACTTCCTCGCCCTGATCGACGAGCTCGGCGGTGCCCCGGCTGCCATCGTCGGCAGTTCCTACAGTGCCGGCGCGGCGGTCATCGCCGCGCACCAGCGTCCCGAGGCGATCCGGGCAATGGTGCTCACCGGCCCCGCCGTGCGCACCCCGAAGGCCGGCAACCTGCTCATGAAGCTGACCCAGTCGCTGGTCACGCGGGGCCCGCTCGGGCGCCCACTCTGGCTCGGCTGGTACAAGAGCAAGCTGTGGCCGCGACGCAAGCCGGCCGATTTTGCCGGGCAGTTCTCGGCGCTCAAGGCCAACCTCAAGGAGAAGGGCCGGATGGCCTCCGCCCAGGCGATGATGCGCACCGGGCACGATGCGTCGGCGGCCGTCATCGGCGAGGTCATCACGCCGGCCCTCGTGATCATGGGTAGCAAGGACCCGGACTTCCCCGACCCGGTGGCCGAGGCGGCCTGGGTCGCCGACTCACTCGCCGGGCCTACCGAGACTCTGATCGTCGAGGGGGTAGGGCACTACCCGCACGCCGAGGCGATCGACGAGGTCGCGCCGGCGATCATCGACTACCTGAAGCAGCACTGACGTGCCCCGTGCCGGGCTCACGTCGCAGAAGCTCGTCGCGGCCGCCGCCGACCTGGCCGACCGCGACAGCCTCGACGCGGTGTCGCTCTCGGCGCTGGCCGACCAGTTCGGGGTACGCGTCCCCAGCCTCTACAAACACGTCGCCGGCCTGAACGACCTGCAGCAGCGCATCGCTGTCGAGGGCACGGTGGGCCTGCTCACCGCGCTGCGGCCGGCAGTCCACGGCAAGCGGGGACGCGACGCCCTGCACGCCGTGGGCTCCGCCTATCGCCGTTACGCCCGTGCCCACCCGGGCCGTTACCAGGCGCTGCAACGGGCGGGCGGTCCCGGCTCCAGCCAGGCCGAGGAGATCGGCGACCTCATGCGCGGCGTCATGGCCGACTACGGGTTGACCGGCGCCGCGGCCGTGCATGCCGTCCGCACCGTGCGCAGCGCCCTGCACGGCTTCGTCGAGCTGGAACGGGTCGGCGGATTCGGCCTCCCGACCAGCGTCGCGACGAGCTTCAGTACCCTGCTCGACACGCTGGATCGGGGTTTGCGCGCTTGAATGCGATTCACCACCGTCCGATATGGTACGACGTTTCAGGTAGAGAAAGGGCCAGTCGTGCGAGTACGGGCGATGACGGCGGTAGTGGCCGGCGGGCTGCTGCTGATTGGATGCAGCACCACCAAGACGGGCAAGCCCAGCGGCCCGACCGGCTCGAGTGGCCAATCCGGATCGTCCAGCCCGATATCGACGAACAGCTCGGGTAGCGGCTCGGGCAACCTGAGCAAGACGTTCGACCCGCCGCTCGTGTTCGACAAGCAGCCGGTCGCCGAACTGTCGGGCGACGTGCTCGGCTCGTCCACCGACGGCATCAACAACTACTACCGATCGACCCTGGACGGCACCGTGATCTACACCGTCACGGGCGACTCCATGTCGGCGATCGACGTCGAGACCGGCCAACCCAAGTGGAACGTCCCGGTCGACCGCGCCGAGACGATGAACTCGCACGTCGCGGCGCCCGCGCTCGTCGACGGCAAGGTCTACGCGGTGTTCGAGACCACCATCCCGGGCAAGGGCACCACGCCCGAGCAGCCCGCGATCACGGTGGTGGTGGCCGACGCGGCCAGCGGCCAGGCGGCGGCGCCCATCCAGATCCCGACGCCGGACGCCGACCCGGCCGGCGCGCTCGCCAGCCGGGGAGCGACCAAGGTCTATGGCGTCTCGGGCAACCTGGTCGCGATCAACCGGGGCGCCGCCACGTTCGGGGTGAACGTCGACACGAAGAGCCTGGCCTGGCGGCGCAAGAACTTCATCACCCGCGCCGTCATCGACGACGTGGTGATCGGGCTGGACACCAAGCCTGTCCCCGACGACGGCAGTGACCGGGTGCTCGGCCTGCGCATCGCCGACGGCAAGCAGGCGTGGGCGGCGTCTGAGCGCTCGCCGGGCGTCCAGGTCGCCTCGGCCGGTCCGCATCTGGTGGTGGTGGACACCGAGAAGTCCGTCGACTTCCTGTCCGCCGCCGACGGCACGATTCGGGGGAAGCTGCCGCCGACCGTGTCGACGCCGTTGCTCGGGGGCACCTGGTGCAGCTACGACGATCGCTCCATCACCGTGTGCAAGGGGACGTACCGGATGATCGGCATCGACCCGAACGCGCCGGGCAAGCCGAAGTGGGAGATCAAGGACGGCGGCGCCCGCGAGGTCCCCGAGGTCAGCGCCGTCTTCCACGGCGCGATCTACGGCAAGACGAGCAACGGTCCGATCGTGCTCGACGCGCTCACCGGCGCCGACAAGCCCGACTCGCCCGTCCTCGTGCCGACGTTCGTCAACGAGCACGTGGGCATCGGCGGGGCCGACGGCGGCGGCGCGGGGGCGTTCGCGCCGATCAAGTGATGCGGAAGACCGGGTGGTCGGCCGGATCGGGCAAGGCACGGAGCACCGGCCCGACGGTCGGCATCTTGCCGAAGCGCGCGCCGTACGCCTCCAGCAACGGTGGGCGTTCCTCGACGGGGACCTCGGTGACCGTGATCTCCTCGACCTGCCGTTTGCGCTGGAGCCGGCCGTGTCGTGACTCGCGCAGGTTGCGCGCCCAGTGGCTCTCGCCGCGGTAGGAGACGAGGTAGCGCGCCCCCTCGTAGTCGAGGACGGCGACCGGCGTGGTGTGCCACTGCCCGGTGCGTCGTCCGGGCACGGACAGCTTCGACAGTAACGACGGCTGGAACAGGGGCGCTATCCGGTTGCCGACGTGTTGCTGCATCCAGGGCGGCTTCAGGTATCTGGCCATGCGATCAGGCTAGGACGTCTCCGGCCGCATCGCCGCGTCCAGTCCGCAGCTGCAGCCTTGGCCGGGATCGCATCTGTCCTCGTGCCGGCCGTAGCGGCGCAGCGCGATGAGCAACTCGCCCCGCCGCCGAGCGAGCAGGTCAACTTGGGCACTGAGCGCGGCGACCGCCTCGTCGCCTCCGAGCCGACGTCGTCGAGGCACCATCCGGGCCCACGGCCCCGCCGCTGCGCCCCGCCGAACGAAAATCAGGTTCGCCTTGGCGAGGCCGTCTTCGGTCTCGACGTCGTCTTCGGCCAGCGTGTCTGCTGTCGCCGCCAGCTGCTCGCGGTCCACACCGAGCTCGGCCAGCAACCGGGCGGCCGTCCCGTCCGATACGTCGAGCAGGCCCCGCAGCAGATGCGGCCGTCCGATGTGCGCGTGGCCCAGCCGCTGCGACGCCCGCAACGCCGCCTCCAGGACTTGTTTCGCCCGCGGCGTGAACGGGATGTGCCCGCTCGGCTCCTTCGCCCCGCGGCCGACCGACCGCTCGAGTTGCTGGCTCACGCTCGACCGGGTCGCACCCACCGCGACCAGCGCCTGCCCGGTCGCGTCGTCCTCGTCGCTTAGCAGGCCGAGCAGCAGGTGCTCGGTGCCGATGTGGGCGTGCCGGAGCTTCCGCGACTCCTCCTGGGCGAACACCACGACGTGGCGCGCCTGGGTGGTGAACTGCTCGAACATGGGAACCTCCCGCGGCCTGGGCTCACGGTAGCTCGTAGGCTGGCGCACCGTGCGCGTCCTCGTCATCGGATCCGGCGCCCGCGAGCATGCGCTGTGCCTGGCGCTGGCCGCCGACCCGTCCGTCACGTCACTTGTCTGTGCCCCGGGCAACGCCGGGACGGCCGCGGTTGCCGAGCAGCGCGGCGTCGACGCCAACGACGGCGCCGCCGTGGCTGCGCTCGCCAAGGAGCTGGGCGCCGAGCTGGTGGTGATCGGTCCCGAGGCACCGCTCGTGGCCGGCGTCGCCGACGCGGTGCGCGCCGCGGGCATCGACTGCTTCGGACCGTCCACCGAAGCCGCTCGCCTCGAGGGCAGCAAGGCGTTCGCGAAGGACGTCATGGCGGCCGCCGGTATCCCGACGGCTCGCGCGCACGTGGCCACGACGTCGGCCGAGGCGGCGGCAGCACTGGACGAGTTCGGGCCGCCCTACGTGGTGAAGGACGATGGCCTGGCCGCCGGAAAGGGCGTCGTCGTCACGTCCGACCGCGCGGAGGCGCTGGCTCACGCGGGCGCCTGCGAGCGGGTCGTGATCGAGGAGTTCCTGGACGGCCCCGAGCTGTCGCTGTTCTGCGTGACCGACGGCGTGAGCGTCGTCCCGCTGCTACCCGCACAGGACTTCAAGCGCATCGGCGACGGCGATACCGGCCCGAATACCGGCGGGATGGGTGCCTACGCGCCGCTGCCCTGGTTGCCGGACGGCACGGTCGACGACCTCGTGCGCACCATCGCCCAGCCGGCCGTCGACGAGATGCGCCGGCGCGGCACACCGTTCGCCGGGCTGCTCTACGTCGGGCTCGCGCTCACCGCGCGCGGCCCCCGGGTCGTCGAGTTCAACGCGCGGTTCGGCGATCCGGAGACGCAGGTTGTGCTGGCGTTGTTGGAGTCGCCGTTGGGCGGATTGCTGCGGTGGGCCGCCGTCGGGGCCGGTGCGACCCCGCGTCTGCAATGGCGTGAGGGCGCCGCGGTCACGGTGGTGATCGCCGCGCCTGGATACCCCGGTCCGCCCCGCACCGGCGACGTGATCACCGGCGCCGAGCAGCCCGGCGTCATCCACGCCGGGACGCGCCGCCGGGACGACGGCGCGATCGTGTCCTCCGGCGGACTCGTCGTGTCGGCGACTGCGGTCGGCGCGACGCTCGCCGAGGCCCGCGAGCGTGCCTACGCGCTGGCCGCCACCGTCGACCTGGCGGGTGGCCAGCTACGCACCGACATCGCGCTACGCGCCGTCGAGGCCTGAGGACGCTGGGGTTGCGGCCGCGCACCTAGCGGGCGCACCGTTGTCGGGTGGCCGCCGGCCTCTCCTTTATCGAACTCGGGTCAGACGATGGCACCTCGCCTCGCGACGACGAGGAGACGTTGGCGTCCCGGCGCCTGCGCCCACCGCCGGCCTGGCTGGGTCGGCTGGTCGCCGCCTCGCCCCGGTTCCGGTACGCGGCCCTGGTGGTGGTGCTGGTCGGCGGGCTCCTCGCGGCCGACCAGGCGGTTGCGCCGATCGCGACGCCGATCGCGTCGACGGCCGGGCTCGTGTACGCCGATCGCGGCCACTGTCCGATCACGATCAGCTGCCGGGTCGAGGGGCGACCGCGCCAGGACATGTGGGCCAGCTACAACGCCCTGTTCGTGAATACCAACGCCTACGGGGGCAGTGTTTGGTACGACCCGAAGAGCGGCATCGTCTACTTCCAGGAGTTGGACGCGGTGGGCGCCGCCGGCCAGACCATCACGCTGATCGAGCAGCGGCTGGACAGCAAGCCGGACGTCTCGTTCGGGCCGACGGTCGACATCACGCCCCGATCCCGCGCCGCCGGGCCCGGCTCCACCCGGCGCAGCGCGCTCGTGACCGCCCGCCGGGGACCGTGGCTGGTCACCGCCTCGCTCGCCGGCCCGGCACACGCGGGGCTGCCCCTGGACGCCGCCCTGCACTGGGCCGCCGCCGCGCCGCTGCCCGGCTGAGCACTGTCGGTGCGCGCTGCCATGATCGCGGCATGGGAAGGACGCAGTACTACACGGCAACGACGATCGACGGCTACATCGCGGACGAGAACAACTCGCTCGACTGGCTGTTCACCGTCGAGCGCACGGTCGGGGCCGAGAGCGGGTTCGACAAGTTCTTCGCCGGCGTGGGCGCGATGGCCCTGGGCGCGACGACCTATCAGTGGGTGCTCGAGCACGAGGGTGTGCTCGACGAGCCGGGCAAGTGGCAGGACTGGTACGGGACGACGCCGAGCTGGGTGTTCACCCATCGTTCGCTGCCGGTGGTCCCTGGCGCGGACATCCGTTTCGTGCACGGTGATGTAGCGCCGGTGCACGCGGAGATGGCGGCCGCCGCGGGCGAGCGCAACATCTGGATCATCGGCGGCGGCGAGCTGGCCGGTCAGTTCGCCGATCAGGGGCTGCTCGACCAGGTACTGCTCGGTGTGGCTCCGGTGACCCTGGGCGCCGGCGCGCCGGTGTTGCCGCGGCGGCTCATCGGCCGGCTGACGCTCGTCGGCGTCGAGCAGGACAAGCAGTTCGCGAACCTGACCTATAACGTGGGGACGTGATTCCTGACGTACTGGCCGCGCGGTACGCGTCGCCGGCGATGACCGCGGCGTGGTCGCCGGAACGCAAGATCGTCCTGGAACGCCAGCTATGGATCGCCGTGCTGCGCGGGCAGCGCGACCTGGGCGTTGAGGTTCCGGACGACGCGATCTCCGCGTATGAGTCGGTCGTCGATCGGGTCGATCTCGAGTCGATCGCGGCCCGCGAACGGGTGACCCGGCACGACGTGAAGGCGCGCATCGAGGAGTTCTCGGCGCTGGCCGGCCACGAGCAGATCCACAAGGGCATGACCAGTCGCGATCTGACCGAGAACGTCGAGCAGCTGCAGGTGCGTTCGTCGCTCCTTCTCGTCCGGACGAAAACCCTGGCCGTACTGGGACGTCTGGCCCGTCGCGCGGCCGAGTACGACGCCCTCGTCCTGACCGGCCGCACGCACAACGTCGCCGCCCAGGCCACCACCCTGGGCAAGCGCTTCGCGACCGCGGCCGACGAGCTGCTCGTCGCTCTGGACCGGCTCGACGACCTGATCGCCCGCTACCCGCTGCGGGGCATCAAGGGTCCGGTCGGCACCGGGCAGGACATGCTGGATCTGCTCGGCGGTGACGGCGTGCTCCTCGCCGAGTTGGAACGGCGGGTAGCCACGCACCTCGGCTTCTCCCACGTTCTGACGAGCGTGGGCCAGGTGTACCCGCGGTCGCTGGATTTCGACGTCTTGTCGGCCCTCGTGCAGGTCGCCGCCGCGCCGTCGTCATTGGCGAAGACGATCCGGCTGATGGCCGGCCACGAGCTCGTGACGGAGGGCTTCCGTCCGGGCCAGGTCGGGTCGAGCGCGATGCCGCACAAGATGAACACCCGCTCGGCCGAGCGGATCAACGGGTTCATGGTGATCTTGCGCGGGTTCGCCTCGATGACCGCCGAGTTGGCCGGCGACCAGTGGAACGAGGGCGACGTCTCGTGCTCGGTGGTCCGCCGGGTCGCGCTGCCCGATGGGTTCTTCGCCCTGGACGGGCTCTTGGAAACCACGCTGACCGTGCTCGACGACTTCGGCGCCTACCCGGCGATCATCGCCCGTGAGCTCGACCGCTACCTGCCGTTCCTTGCGACCACCAGCGTGCTGATCGCCGCGGTGCGGGCGGGCGTCGGCCGCGAGACCGCCCACGAGGTGATTCGCGAGCACTCGGTGGCCGTCGCCTTGGAGATGCGGGAGAAGGGCACCGAGGGCAACGACCTGTTCGCCCGGCTGGCCGCCGACTCACGCCTGCGGCTGTCGCTGGCCGACCTCGACGCCGTGCTCGCCGATCCCTTGTCGTTCACCGGCGCGGCCCGGGCTCAGGTGGCGGCCATCGTCGATGCCGTCGCCGCCCGCCTGACCCCCGAGGCCGCCGCCTACCAGCCCCAGCCGATCCTCTGACGCAGGCGGTCTCTTGATCATCTCTGCCGAATGGACCACCGATGGTCCATTGAGCAGAGATGATCAAGAACTTCGGAGACCAGTAGGCACGCGATGCCGCCGCAGCGACTGTGGCCTCAGGTGCCTCTGCGCGCGATGGCGCTCAGCCAGTCCCGGACGAGTCGCACGAATCGACCTGGATCCCGCAGCTGGCTGGGCTTCACGTGCATGACGACGTAGCCCGCCGCTTGCAACAGCTGGTCGCGTTCGAGCGTCGCCGCATGATCTTCGGGACTAAGGTGATGCTCGGTGCTGTCGATCTCGAGCACGGCCCGGAGCTCGGCCCACAGGAAATCGGCCACGAACAGCCGGCCCGCTACCTGGACCTCGCCGTTCTGCACGAAGCCGCCGACGCCGGCGCCGCGCAGCAGCCGGCCGGCCGTCGCCTCCGGTACCGAGCGCGCACCGTAACCCACGTCGCGCAGCGCTTCGCGGAACCGATGGCTGCCGCCTCGAGGACCGGCCTCCAGCTCGCGGGCGAGGTCGGCGACCGTGCAAAACCGGCGCTGAACCGCCTCGGCGACGGTGGCCTGGACCTGATCCAGCCGCGGCATCGATAGGACGTAGTCGGCGACAGCGCGGGCGACCGGGGCCAGCGGCAGACCGTGTCGGTGGTGTGCGCCGGGGAGCCGGGCCGTGCGGCGTACCTGGATTCGCCCCCAGCTCTCGACCCCGGAGTCTGCCGGGACGAGCACCAGCTCGCGTCGCGGCGGGCGGATCGTCCGGAACCCCAGCGCAGCAAGGGCCGCCGGGCCGGAGAGCACGCTGCTGGCTCCGCCGTGCCGCGCCGCGGCCTGCAGCCGGTCGAACGGCGTCGCCGGCGGATCCACGAGGTACACCGACGGCGCCATACGGAGCCAGGTTCCGACCCGGCAGCGATACCGGATCGCCGCGGCGCCCACGTCCCGCAACGCCTCGCCGCGGGTCACGACACGTGGGTCGTCGAGCGCGGGTAGCGGCAGGACCTCGTCCAGCCAGGCCAGCAGGTTTGCATCGTCGCGGATCGCCGTCATGACGCCAGCTCACGCCGGCCCGCTCGGGTACGCCAGGGGGTTACGACATCTGTGGACGGACGGCGCGGCTGTGGACGGCTGCCTACCAACCCGAGCCGAGCCTGTAGGTCAGGTCGGCCAGTCCTGTACGACCTGGTCCAGGAAGGCATCGACGTCGTCTCGTGCGTAGCCGCGCGTGCCGATAGCGCTCTTCGGCAGGTTGACCGCGCGGACCTCCTCGACCGTGAGGCTGCTGCCGTCGGGGTTGCCCAAGTGGGCCTCGATCCGATCGAGGAGCTCGTCGACCGGCCGCTCGTCATACCCGCGCTTACCGAACGAAGACCGGGCGAAGCTCGCTCGGCGGACGTCATCGGGCGTCATGCCTCGATCGTCGCATAGCGCCGCTTTCACGTGGTGATCGCCCCGTGTCGCGGCAGGTAACCGGCGACACTAGGCTGAATCCGCCCAGACCGAGGAGGCGCCGTGGCCCGCGTGGTGGTCGATGTCGTGCTCAAGCCCGAGATCCTGGATCCGCAGGGCCAGGCCATCCTCGGCGCGTTGGGCCGCTTGGGCATCGACGGCGTGAACGCCGTCCGGCAAGGCAAGCACTTCGAGCTGGACGTCGACGACAGCGTCGACGATGAGGCGATCACCAAGCTGGCCGACACGTTGCTCGCGAATCCCGTCATCGAGGATTTCACGATCAGCCGCTGAGCCCGCCTCCGTGGCTCTTGTCGCGCCGGGGCGGCACATAGTCGAGCGGTAGCCGGCGCTGCCGGCGGGCGACGAAGACCAGCGTCACGACGATCAGCAGCACCAGACCGAGCAGGACGATGAGCCCGATCGTCACCGGCGCGACCGCGTCCCGGGCGGCGTTCCGGATCCGCTTGCCCGCGCTGGTAGGTGACTTCGTGGACGACGGCTGCACCGGCGCAACCCCCGTACGGGTGGGTACGGGCGATGGCGTCGACGACGGCGGACGGGTGGTCGGCGGGGTCGTACGCGGCGGGGTCGTACGCGGCGGGGTCGTACGCGGCGGGGTCGTACGCGGCGGGGTGGTGCGCGGCGGCGCTGTACCGGCCCGGCGCGCGACCACCGAGTACTTGACGTTCAGGTTGTTGCTGGTGTTCGGGTCGGTGTAGGTCGTATTGCCAACGGCCCTGACGTTGAGTCGCAGGGCCGTACCCGGAGCGGCGGCCGCGGCGACCCGCACCGGCACGTGCCAGACGTTCTGACCGGATGCGGGGATCTCGACGAACCACGTGCAGGTCATCAAGGTGCCGTGCGGTTGCCGCGTGCACGACTCGTCCAGACGGAACGGGGTGCTGTCGTTCTCGTCGACGCTACCGGCGCCGGTGATGACCAGCTGGCTGCTCGTGGAGACGGTGAACGTGATGTTGTGGTCCAGATCGTCCGGCCCGTTGTTGCGCAGCCGGATGTCGACGACGCCCTTGCCGCCGACCGGCACCGAGCTCGCGGCCGCGACGACCTGTAGGTCGGACTGATCGCGGGTGGATGTCGTGTGATGGGTCGGCCGGTTGGCCGCCCAGACGCCGTACCCGATCAGCGCGACGACGGCGAGCCCGACACCCTTGTGCCGTTTTTTGATCGTCCGGGGGCGAGGCGTCATCGGCGGGCCGAGCTTGCCGTCGGGCTGCGTGTGACGCACCGGCCGGGACACGGCAGAGACGCTAGCGCCCCGCTGGCGTGTCCGCCTAAACCGGGCGTTGTCGGCGCTGCGCTGCAGGTCACAAAGGTCTGCGTGGCATCCTTACCGCGTGTCCAGCCGCGTGGGGGTCGTGACCTTTCCGGGCAGCCTCGATGATCGAGACGCCGCTCGGGCGGTCGGCGTTGCCGGCGGCGAGGCCGTGCCGTTGTGGCATGGCGATTCGGACCTGCGAAACGTCGACGCCGTGATCTTGCCGGGTGGCTTCTCCTACGGCGACTACCTGCGGGCCGGAGCCATCGCCCGCTTCGCGCCGGTCATGGACACGATCATCAAGGCGGCCAAGGACGGATTGCCGGTGTTGGGCATCTGCAACGGCTTCCAGGTGCTGTGCGAATCGCACCTGCTGCCGGGTGCCCTGATCCGCAACGACCACCGCAAGTTCATCTGCCGCGACCAGCACCTGCTCGTCGAGAACGCCAAGACGACCTGGACGACGGGATACGCCGAGGGGCAGGAGATCGTCGTCCCGATCAAGAACGGCCTGGGCGGCTACGTCGCGGACGAGCGCGTGCTCGACGAACTCGAGGCCGAGGGGCGGGTCGTCGTCCGGTACAGCGACGGCAACCCCAACGGCAGCATGCGTGACATCGCCGGAATCACCAACGCCGCCGGCAACGTCGTCGGGTTGATGCCGCATCCCGAGCACGCCGTCGACGCGCTGACCGGCCCCGGCACCGACGGCCTGGGATTCTTCGATTGGACGGCGCGATGACCGTCGACACGGTGAAGGTCGCCAAGAAGTCGGGCAAGCAGGAGCAGCCCTACGCCGAGCTCGGGCTCAAGGACGACGAGTACCAGCGCATTCGCGAGATCCTCGGCCGTCGACCGACCAGTTCCGAACTGACGATGTACTCGGTGATGTGGAGCGAGCACTGCTCGTACAAGTCGTCGAAGATCCACCTGAAGCAGTTCGCCGACAAGGCCCCCAAGACCGACGCCCTGCTCGTCGGCATCGGCGAGAACGCCGGCGTGGTCGACGCGGGTGACGGCTGGGCGGTCACGTTCAAGATCGAGTCGCACAACCACCCGTCGTTCGTCGAGCCCTACCAGGGCGCGGCCACCGGCGTGGGCGGCATCGTCCGCGACATCCTGACCATGGGCGCGCGCCCGGTGGCGGTCATGGACTCGCTGCGGTTCGGACGGCCCGATGCCCCCGATACGGCCCGGTTGCTGCCCGGTATCGTGGCCGGCGTCGGCGGATACGGCAACTGCCTGGGCCTGCCCAACATCGGCGGTGAGGTGTACTTCGACGAGTCCTACGCCGGCAACCCGCTCGTCAATGCCTTGTGTGTCGGGGTGATGCGCAAGGACGCGATCAAGCTCGCGAGCGCCAAGGGCAAGGGCAACAAGGTCATCCTGTTCGGCGCGAAGACCGGTCGCGACGGCATCGGCGGCGTGTCCGTCCTGGCGTCAGCCTCCTTCCAGGACGGTGACGCCAAGCGGCCCTCGGTGCAGGTGGGCGATCCGTTCGCCGAGAAGGTGCTCATCGAGTGCTGCCTGGAGATCTTCGCCGCTGATCTCGTCACCGGCATCCAGGATCTCGGCGGCGCCGGCCTGTCGTGTGCCACCACCGAGCTGGCCAGCGCGGGCGACGGCGGCATGCGCATCGAGCTCGATCGCGTCCCCTTGCGTGAGCCGTCGATGGCCCCGGAGGAGGTGCTCGCCTCCGAGTCGCAGGAACGCATGTGCGCGATCGTCGAGCCGGGCAAGGTCGACGCGTTCCTCGAGGTCTGCCGCAAGTGGGACGTGCTGGCCACTGTCATCGGCGAGGTGACGAATACAGGACGCCTCCAGGTCCACTGGCACGGTGACCTCATTGTCGACGTACCCCCGCGTACGGTCGCGCACGAGGGCCCGGTGTACGACCGGCCCGTGCAGAAGCCGCCCGAGCAGGACGCCTACGTCCGGCACGATGGCTCCAAGCTTCCCCGTCCCCGCAACGGCAACGAGCTGCGCGCCACCCTGCTCAAGCTCATCGGCTCGCCGAACCTCGCCGACAAGTCGTGGGTCACCGACCAGTACGACCGCTACGTGCTCGGCAACACCGTGCTGTCCCAGCCCGAGGACGCCGGCATGATCCGGCTGGCCGACGACACGAACCGCGGCGTCGCGATCTCGACCGACGGCAACGGCCGGTACAGCCTGCTCGACCCGTACGCCGGCGCACAGTTGGCGTTGGCCGAGGCGTACCGCAACGTGGCCACCACGGGCGCGCGTCCCCTCGCCGTCACGAACTGCCTGAACTTCGGTTCGCCCGAAGACCCGGGCGTCATGTGGCAGTTCAGCGAGGCTGTACGTGGGCTGGCTGATGGCTGCCAGCAGCTGGGTATCCCGGTCACCGGAGGCAACGTCAGCTTCTACAACCAGACCGGCCACACGCCGATCCTGCCGACGCCGGTCATCGGCGTCCTGGGCGTGATCGACGACGTCACGCGTCGCACCGGGCACGCGTTCAACGCCGACGGTGCGCAGATCTATCTGCTCGGCGATACCCGCGACGAGTTCGGCGGGTCGGAGTGGATGGACGTCGCGCACGGCTTCCTCGGTGGCACGCCGCCGGCGGTCGACCTCGAACGCGAGCGGTTGCTTGCCGACGTCCTGATCACCTCCGCGCGGGACGGGTTGATCGGATCGGCGCACGACCTGGCCGACGGCGGGCTGGCCGCGACGCTGGTCGAGTCCTGCCTGCATGGCCGGGTCGGTGCTCGGGTGGCCGTACCGGACGGCATCGACCCCTTCGTGTTCCTGTTCGCCGAGTCGGCCGGCCGCGCGATCGTCACCGTCCCGCGCAGCGAGGAGGCGCGGTTCACCGAGGTGTGCACAGCTCGCGAGCTGCCTCACACGCGCATCGGCGTGGTCGACGTGCTCAGTGCCGATCTCGAGGTGCAGGACCAGTTCACCGCTTCGCTGACCGAGCTGCGGGCCGCGTGGTCGGCGCCGCTGCGGACGCTGTTCGGCGCCTGATCGAGGCATGTCGTGAGCCAGCCGCCATACGGTTCCAGCTGGCCGCCACAACCGCCCGAGCGACTCCGCTTCTACTCTTGACCCGCGCCCTGCCGCCGCTCGCCGCCGCGTTCCGCGATCAGACGGCGGCCATCATCGACTGGGTCGCCGCCGTCCCGGCCGAGGATTTCGTGCGCCCGTCGGTCCTGGCCGGATGGGACCTCCGCACGTTGCTGGGACACCTGCTGCTCGTCGTGTCCGGCACGCTCGACCAACTCGGCACGCGCGAGGCCGCTACCGCGACCCCCGTCGCCGAGTACGTGACGCGCTACCGCCGCGACGTCGACGAGATCGCGCGGCGGACCGACGACGTGACGGGCGTGCGATCGCCGGCCGACCTGCTGGATGCTCTGCGCGCACTGCCCGATCCGGTCGCGGCGGTGGACGGAATTGCCCCGGGTACGGTGCTGCACGGGCCGCGTGGCCCGATCCACGCCGACGACTGGCTGGCGACCCGCGTGGTCGAGCTCGTCGTGCACGCCGACGACCTGTCCCGGTCGTTGCCGTCGCGGCCGCCCGTCCCGATCGAGCGTTCGGCGCTCGCGATCGCGACCCGATTGCTGGCCGAGATCCTTGCCGCACAGGCGCCCGGACGTTCGGTCGAATTGAGGGTGCCGCCGTTCGTCGCCGTCCAGGCGATCGCCGGGCCGCGGCACACCCGGGGCACGCCGCCGAACGTGGTCGAGACCGATCCGCTCACCTGGGTCCGGCTGGCGACGGGGCGCCTCGCCTGGGCGAACGCGGCCGTGACCGCCAGTGGTCAGCGGGCCGATCTGAGCGGCTACCTGCCGTTGATGAGCTGACGACGATTTGACTACCTAGGCGAGTCAATGATCAACGCAGCGTAGTTACTACTTAACGGCTGGGGCTTAAGCGGCTCTTACGTTCCGTGCTCCACCAGTCGGGCTATTCGGTCATGTCATGCCTTGCTCCGGCCACTCTCAGTGATTAATTTCCCGCCGACGGTCGCCATGTGGCACGGTATGCCGGTCATCGCGGCCCGCTAATCGCCGTGATGTTCCCTAGGGAGGGAATGGGCCTTGTCAGTTCGCCGCTCGTTCGCGCTGCGCCGGTTGACTCCACTCATCGCGGTCTTTCTCGTCGTCGCTGTTCCGGTCAGCTCGGTCGACGCCCGAGGCGGGTTAACGGGCAATAGACACGGGAAGCACAAGGCGCAACCGGCGCCGAAACAGCGGGCCGGCACGGCAGCGAACCGGCCGCACGTCATCGGCGCCGGCGGCAACGACGTCGTGCCGACCTCGCTGCGCGGGCGGTACCCGATCCGGCCGATCAAGCAGCCTGACCTTGAGGGCCGAAATGCGGCGCACGTCGTCCCGTCCGCCGCGCCCAAGCCGGCAACGGGCTTCGACACGAAGACCAGCCACGAGCTGCCCGAGCGGCGCAGCCAGTTCGAGCAGACCTTCGCCAACGCCGATGGCACGCAGACGACCGTGTTCTCCCCGACGCCGGTCAACTACCGCGATCGCAACGGTGCGTGGCAGCCGGTGCGGCCCAAGCTGGTCACCACGGCGAACGGCCTGTCGTCGAGCGGAGGGGCGGCGAGTGTCCAACTGGCACGGCGGTCGGGCCCGAGCCGGCTCGGCACGCTCTCCCTCGACGCGCAGCACACGATCGGCTGGACGCTGGCCGGCGCCGCCGCGTCGACCGCGCAGGTCCACGGCGATACGGCCAGCTACCCGTCCATCGCCAAGGACGCCGACCTCGAAGTGGCGAGTCAGGCCGCCGGGATCGAGCAGACGATCGTCCTGCGTTCTGCGGCTGCCCCGCGCTCGTACACGTTCCCGCTGGCGCTCACCGGGCTGACGGCGCGCCTCACCGGCGGTCGGATCGATTTCGTCGACGACCAGGGCAAGGTCCGCGCGACGATGCCGGCCGGCTCGATGCGCGATTCGGCCACCAGTGCGAGAACATCCAGCGGCGTTCACTACCGCCTCGTCCAGGTTGCCGGCCGGCCGGCCCTGCAGGTGAATCTCGATGCGGGCTGGCTCGACGATCCGCATCGGGTCTACCCGGTCCGCGTCGACCCGAGCGTTGCCCAGCCCTCGGCGTCCGCAGCCGTCACGGTTCGCGACAACGACGCGATCATGGGCGACCAGAACTTCCAGGTCGGCGTCAAGGACGGCACCCCCTCGGCGGCGTATCTGGCGTTTCCCGGCGTCTCCACAGCGCTCGCCAACGAGACGATCTACGGGGCGCAGCTGTCGGTGCTCAGCTACGACTCGGCGTCCTGCTCGGCTCGCCCGGTGTCGGTCTACCCGGTGACTCAGGCCTGGACGCCCAGCACGTCATTGACCTACCCAGGTCCGTCCGTCGGACGCGCGCTCGCCACGCAGTCCTTCGCCTACGGCTACGTGGCATTCGGGCACTCGTCGTCGGCCTGTCCCTATGCGGGGAGCCTGTTCAACCTCGGCACGGCCGGGCGCGACCTCGTCCAGGGCTGGGTGAACGGCCAGCCCAACAACGGCCTGTCGCTGCGCGCGTCGGCGACGGATCCTATGGGGTGGAAGGAGTTCAGCGGAACGTCCACCCAGAATCCACCCCGGCTGTACATCACGCACAGCCCCTACAACGCCGACTACGCCATCCCCAACCCGGTGCCGAACCC
>Ga0137412_10000548_pt1 | contig 26949 bp, 20 predicted proteins | sample CZODoug2_1_16fun_FD_122160 | JGI IMG/M metagenome (GOLD analysis project Ga0137412, IMG submission 122160) | Vadose zone soil fungal communities from Angelo Coast Range Reserve, California, USA - CZODoug2_1_16fungal (Hybrid Assembly) | ecosystem: Environmental > Terrestrial > Soil > Vadose zone...
ACCGATGTATGCCGTGACGACGTCCGCCAGCGCGCGGCGGTCGAGCCCCGCGGCGTCGGTTTGCTGATGGATGTATCCGCGCTCGGTCAGCGTGCGCAAGAAATCGGATTTCAATTCAATCATAGTCGGCTGCGATCATGGTTTGGGATAATCATACACGGCGGCTGATCCAGGCGGGCTCGATCCTAGGGCGAGATGCACCTATGGCTCGTTCGGGGCGGCGCTCATGGCCCGCCGGCCGTGGCATTCGAAATGCTCGATTGATCCTCGCGCTCCCGAAAGCGGTATTATCCCATTCGAACGAATGGCCGCGGATCGGTATCAGGAAGATAGAAAAACATGAGGAAGACCGGCTTCAGGATTTGTCTGGCGTATCTCCTTTCCCTTGGCTCGCCATTCGGCGCACTCGCCGGAGTCACTCCGGAACTGCAGCATGCCATCCGCGAGAATACCTTCGAAGTCGTCATGAAGAAGCCGGAGAAAGATCCGGTCAGCTATGAAAAGCCGCTGCCGCTCGACCTCATCCCCTTCATAGAAAGAACCGACGCCTACCGCTCTGTGGGCACGGCCTTTTCATTGGGAAGCAACACCTATGTGACCGCGGGTCATGTGTTCGCCGCGGGCATCGGCAGTCAGTTTGGGCCCCCGGCATTGCGCCGTGCGGACGGCAAGGTATTCGAGATCGACCGCATCTTGAAATTCTCGCTTGACGAGGATTTTGTCGTGTTCTCGCTGCGCGACAATCCGGCTCCCGCGGGGTTTACCGTCAATCGAACCCCGAAATTGGACGAAGCGGTGTTGGCCGTCGGCAATGCCTTGGGAGAAGGAATCGTGATCCGCGATGGTCTTTTTACGTCGGAGACCGCGGAGGCGCAGGATGGGCGATGGAAGTGGATTCGATTCTCGGCGGCCGCGTCCCCTGGAAATAGCGGCGGTCCGCTCTGCAATGCGGACGGCGACGTCTTAGGCATAGTCATCGGCAAGTCGCCGAACGAAAATTTGAATTATTCGCTGCCGATCGCACGCGTTCTCGATGGGGCGGCCACGAAGGCGCGCTTCGATCAGAAGGCGCTCATCAGTCTTCCGTACATGCACGGCACACTGACTTACGCGTACAAGGATGAGTTCGATCTGCCTCTGGCATGGCCCGCGTTTGTACAGGCTTTCCAAAAGCTGACCAACCGGCACACCGACGAAGCACGCTCACAAGTACTGAAAAAATATGTCGATACGATTTTTCCGAGGGGTGCAGGCTCTGAGGCATTGCTGTTCGAGCCGGACGCCAACGACTTTCGGCCCCGGCTCATCGCGCAACGTGCGGACGGCACCTGGACCGCGGACAAATTGCAGTTCCACGAGATCGACCTGCCGGGCGACGGTTCCGTCGGTTATGCGGACATTCCGGGCGCCAGGCTGGTGAGCTTGGTGCGCTCCGATGCGGCTTCCGACGATGCATTTTACGGCGATTCGAAGGCATTCATGGATCTGGCGCTAAAGTCGCTGGATTTGCGACGCCCAGTGGGCACCGATCAGGTTCGGGTGACCTCGCTCGGTGCGGCAACGTCCGATGCGCTCTATGCCGACGCCTATGGCCGAAAATGGCAGGAGCGCGTTTGGGCCATACCCTATATGGATGCCTACCTGGTGGGGATATTGTTGCCCACGCCGGAGGGATACGCCGGAGTCGTCCTGTTCACGCCGTCGATATCCCTGCAGGAAACCAAGGAAGCCGGCCATCTGCTGGCGGCGCAGTTGGATGTGTCGTATCGCGGTGATTTGGCACAGTGGCGGGCGGCGTTGCGCCGCCGCGCCCTGCTGCCGACCGCGCTCTCGCAGGTCAAGCTCGACAAGACCTCGAGCTGGACACTGCAGACGCCGCGATTCGTCTCAAGCATAACGCCTGAAATGCTGTCGTTGACCGACAAGAGCCCGCTCGCCCTGACCATGGGCTTCATGAGTGATGGGCCGCAAATTGTGTGGGACATTCAGGGCGTAAGGTGGGACCAAGACCACCGCAAGGATGCCGCGGTGGAATTGTGGCGCCGGATGCGTCCGCCGAGCGACGCCAAGTTCGAACTGCGCAATCGCTTCGACAGCATTCGGCAGCGCCGTGCTCCCTTTGATGGTTCGTTGACCCGAGAGACCGTCGACACCTATTTCGCGAGCAGCGTGCTCGATGTCCCCGGCAAGAAAGCCGGCACTGTATCGTCCGATCTCGAGTACGGAGTGACGGTGCATACAGCCGGCCCTCCCAGCCCCGCGGACGCCGCGGCGTCGATTACGCGCGCCATCGGCGCCGCGCACGTGCTCGAGCATGGCGTGGGCGAGGACCTCGCTCAGGCACAGACGCGAGCCAGCGCCCCACAGGCAACGGGCGCGCAAGGGGCAACGCCCCTACAAGCCACCACCTTGCGAGCCACGACTGCGCTAGCCACCATCCTGCAGGGCATCGCCCCAGGCGCCGTGCTTGATGAGTTGCAGCGGATTTCAGATCGGAACCCTGAAGTCGATAAATCGATCGGCGAAGACATACGCGGCCGGCTGATGACCGAGGATCTGCGTGAGTTCGTGCACACTCTCAGAAGCGATTTGCCGGGCGCTGCGGTTTCCGACGGGGACAAGAGCGCGTGGATCAAGGCGCAAAGGCAACGTTTCGCATGGTTCGAGGCGTATTGGAGCGAATACCCCGCACTTACTCACAACCGCAACATGTTTGCTGATTTTCTCGCGAAAAACCATATGCAGCCGACGACTTCGCATGGTCCGAATGTGCTGAACGCGGAGAGCGAGCTGTTGTCTGCACTGAGCAGCAAGCAACCTACCGAGGAGTGGCAGCAACGCGCGCGTGCCCTGCGGGAGGCCTATGTCCTTGAACGTAGCGCCTTCGTCAAGAACAACCGTTCCACGATTCCCGCAACGGTGATGTTCTCGCCTCGATCATCCCCGTGCCCGCCCGCGGCGACCACTACTACCGGTGACGCTCATCCACGGCATGCTTCGGATCCGCAGTCGATCGACGTGTACTGGCCTCGGGAAAGCAGGCGGCTGGGCGAGGAGGGAACCGTGATCGCAGCGCTGCGCATCGCCCCTACCGGGTGCGTAACGGGCATGGCAATCATCGGTTCCTCGGGCTCGGATATGCTCGATGGCACCGTGCTCAAGTATTTGGAATCCGCCGAATTCATTCCGGCAGGTCCCAACGGAAAACCGGTGGAGTCCAAAGCGGCGATTCCCGTCGTGTTCAAGCTGGACGAATGACGAATTCGTCTACACCGCCAGCACGCGCTCCATGCGGATCATGAGCCGGCCGTGGACGACGAGCGGCGCTTCGTCGACCGCCGTGAATCCATGTCGTTCATAGAGATCCTGCAGCGGCGATTTGCATAGGGTGTCGAGGCGCAGGCAGGGAATGCCGCGACCCCGGGCGTCGTTTGCCGCAAAGTCGACGAGCCGCGTCAACCATCCCCGGCCGGCGAATTCGCGCAGTACGGCGATCTTATGCAGATAGAGAGCCGTGTGCGGGACTGCATTCGGCCAATAGACCGGGTCCGACGGCTGAAGCAGCAGGGTCGCGGCCGGGCGATCGGCGCAAAAGCCCATGACCAGCTGTCCCAGACTGGCGGCAGTCACGAAATCCTGCTCGTGCAGCTCCGCGTCGGTCCATACCTCGACGCCGCGGCTGATCGCCCAAGCCGCTGCTTCCCGCAAGATCCTGAGGGCGTGAGCAGCAAATTCGGGGCCAACCCGGATCACTTGAATGTTGAGAGTTGCCGGCATGGCGTCCTTGGCAGCACTGGGTAGGGGCATTCCTACGGTTTTATCGGACCCGCAAGATCGTGCGCGGTCTTTCTGGCACAACCAATCGGATTGCTCCTACGACTGTATCCCAACCACAACCGTACCGCGTCAGCGGATACACGTGCACGCTTGGAGACACGTGCACCCTTTAACCAGCACAACAACGGGAGAAAGCCATGCCCACGTTCCACGACTCAGGTGCCACTACGCTCCGTCGGATTGCCAAAGTCCTCGGCATTGGATCACTGGTGCTGTCCGTCCTCGCGGCTGTTTCGCCGTCTGCGTTGGCGAAGGAAAAATATACCGTCGATCCTGTCACCGGCACGAAATACAAAGCGGACCCTGAGATGAAAGAGCTTCTCGTGGCCTGGGCTGCGCTCGGGGGGAAGCCGATCGAGACGCTGACTCCCACGGAGGCCCGCTTGCAGCCCACGATGGCAGATGCGGTCAACGCAATGTTGAAAAAACGCGGCGAGAATACTGATCCAACCAAATCGGCACCGGATATCACGATCGTCGATGCCACGATTCCCGCCCCGGATGGGACGCAGCTGACTGCGACACTCTATACGCCGCCCGGACCAGGTCCCTTTCCCGCCGTGGTGTATTTCCACGGCGGTGGATGGGTGCTCGCAGATAAGCATGACGCCAGCGAACGAGCCCTCGCGAAAGGGGCGGAAGTCGTGGTGATTTCCGTCGGCTATCGGCTGGCACCGGAAGATAAATTCCCGACGGCCTGGGACGATGCGCTGACGGCCTACAAATGGACCGCCGCGAACGTGGGCAGGTGGCGAGGTGATCCCCTGCGATTGGCGCTGGCCGGCGAAGGCGCGGGCGGGAATCTTGCCATTTCGACGGCGTTATCAGCCGTTGCCGCCGGCGGCACCCGGCCAAAGGCCGTCATTGCCATTTATCCCGTGACGCAAACCGGTGCGGCGACGGAATCCTACGTCGACAGCGCCAATGCGAAGCCGTTGAACAAGGCAACGATCGCTTGGTCCCTCGATAAAACGTTGAGCACGCCTGCGGACAAGACGGATCCCAGACTGGACATCATTCATGCGAAGCTTTCACTGCTGCCGCCGGTCACCATCATCAACGCGCAGATCGACCCTCTGAGGAGCGATGGGGCGATGCTGGAGGAGGCTTTGAAGCAGGCGAAGGTCAAGGTCACGCGCAAGGAGTACGAGGGTGTGACGCATGATTTCTTCGGCGCCGCTGCGGTCCTGCCGGCGGCGAAGAGTGCGCAGTCTTTCGCCGTTGATCAGATCAAGGATGCGTTTAAGGAATAGCGGCGAAGGGTCGCCGAATGCCAGGCGCGACGAAGGGCCCACGCCTTCAGGCGCCGCGCACCACCGATCGAATCCGCTCCTGGGTATGCAGGGCCCACCAGTCCTCGATGTTCGCGGCGAGCCCGGCAGGGTCGAGGCCCGCCGACGCGAGACAGGTGTCGCGCGAACCATGCTCGATGAAGCGGTCGGGTATGCCGATATGGTGCAGCGGCAACTGCACGCCGTGGGCCGCGAGCAGCTCGCCTATTCCTGAACCCGCACCACCCATGATGGCGTTCTCTTCGACCGTGATGATGGCCCGATGCCGGGCTGCGATCGCCATCACGAGTTTCTCGTCGAGCGGTTTGACGAAGCGCATGTTGACCAACGTCGCGTCCAGGCGCTCGGCGACCGTGCGCGTCGATTCGAGCAGCGTACCGAATACCAAAATCGCCAATCCGCTGCGGCCTTCGCGCCTCACATGTGCCCGCCCCACGGGAAGCGCGGTCATCTCCGCGGCGACCGCCACTCCCGCTCCCGTGCCGCGCGGATAGCGTATGGCGGATGGTGAAGACAGCGTGGTCGCCGTGTACAGCATCTGGCGGCACTCGTTCTCGTCCGCGGGCGCCATGATCACCATGTTGGGAATACAGCGCAAAAAAGTCAGGTCGTAGCTGCCCTGATGGGTCGCCCCGTCGCTGCCGACGAGCCCGGCTCTGTCCAGCGCGAATATCACCGGGAGATTCTGCAGAGCGACGTCGTGAATGAGCTGATCGTAGGCGCGCTGCAGGAAGGTTGAATAGATCGCGACCACGGGTTTGAGGCCCTCGGCCGCAAGTCCCGCTGCGAACGTGACCGCGTGTTGCTCGGCGATCGCGACGTCGTAATAGCGCTCGGGAAATCGCTTGGAGAATTCAACCAGGCCGGAGCCTTCGCGCATCGCCGGGGTTATTCCGACGACGGCAGGGTCGCGCTCCGCCATGTCGCAGAGCCATTTACCGAAGATCTGCGAATAGGTCGGCCCGGTGCTCGCTTCCTTGAAGATCATTCCGCTCGCCGGATCGAACGGTCCCGGACCATGCCACTTGATGGGGTCCGCCTCCGCGGGCGCATAGCCCTTGCCCTTGCGCGTAACGACGTGCAGGAACTGTGGACCGCGCAGCTTTTGCAGATTGCGCAAGGTGCTGACCAGCGCTTTGACATCATGTCCGTCGATCGGACCGATGTAGTTGAATCCCATTTCCTCGAACAGTGTTCCCGGGAGAACCATGCCCTTGATGTGTTCTTCCGAGCGGCGCGCGAGTTCCCAAACCGTGGGCATCTGGCGCAAGACCTTCTTGCCGCTTTCGCGCAGGTGCGAGTACATGCGTCCCGACAAGGCGCGCGCCAGATAGTTGGAGAGGGCGCCGACGTTCTCGGAAATCGACATGTCGTTGTCGTTGAGGACGATCAAGAGGTCTGTCGGCAGTGAACCGGCGTGGTTGAGCGCCTCGAAGGCCATGCCGGCGGTGAGAGCGCCATCGCCGATGATGGCCACGGCCCGGCGATTCTCCTTGCGTTGCGCTGCTGCGACGGCCATGCCCAACGCCGCGCTGATCGAAGTGCTGGAGTGTCCGACGCCGAACGTGTCGTATTCGCTTTCGGTGCGAGTCGGAAATGGGGCAAGACCCTGGTGCTGCTTGATGGTATGCAGCCGGTCGCGCCGCCCGGTCAGCACCTTGTGAGGATAGGCCTGGTGGCCGACATCCCAGACGAGCCGGTCGTAGGGAGTGTTGAACACGTAATGCAGGGCAATCGTGAGCTCGACGGTCCCCAAACCCGCGGCAAAATGACCTCCCCGGGTACTGACACTGTGGATGAGAAACTCCCGCAGTTCGCGGGCCAGGTCTCCCAACTTGGCGGGCGGCAGGCGGCGCAGATCAGCCGGTGAGCCGATGGATTCAAGCAGCGGATAGATGTCGGAGGGAACGCTCATTATTAGCAGTTTATACTGCCGCGAAGCCCTAGTGGCAACGACCGCACTGGTTTGTTGCAAATTTGCACCAAACCCGGCCCGCTGCCATGATGCTATTATTCCCGGTTTCCGAGATACGCGCATGGATTCCGTCAGTTCAGATGTAGTCTATCAAGACCATATTCTTCCCCATGTCTCGCGCACCTTTGCGCTGACGATTCCGCAACTGCCCCTGGGTCTTCGCACCGCGGTGACCTGCGCCTATTTGCTGTGCCGAATTGCCGATACCATCGAAGATGAACCGGCGTTGTCGGCTTCCGAGACATTGGCATTTTTACAACGCTTCAGGGGGGTATTGGTCGGCCAGGGGGATCCGACGCTCCTGGCGCGGGAAATCGAGCGGCGGTTGTCGGACCGGACCCTGCCCGCGGAGCGCGACCTCGTGAGCAACATGGAACGCGTCCTCGGCGTCATGGCGCTTCTCAATGAGCCGCAGCGCACGGCGATCCAGCGTTGCGTCGATCTCATGTGTGAAGGCATGCCTCGCTTCCAATTCAGCGCAAGCCTCAAGGGCCTCGCCCGGTCGACCGATCTGGATGATTATTGCTACTACGTGGCCGGCGTCGTCGGCGAAATGCTCACGGACCTGTTTTGCGATTATTCGCAGGAAATCGCCCGTCACCGCTCCGCGCTCTACGCCATCTCTGCGTCCTTTGCTCAGGGGCTGCAGATGACGAATATCCTCAAGGACGTGTGGGAGGATCGCAGCCGCGGCGCCTGCTGGTTGCCGCAGGAGGTGTTCTCCCGTCATGGCGTCGATCTCGCTCAAGTGTCGAGCCAACCCTTCGATCCGCGCTTTGGCGCCGCCTTTCGCGAACTGGTCGGCGCGGCGCATGCGCATCTGCGCAACGCGCTCAACTACACATTGATGATTCCCAGCAAGGAGACCGGTATACGCCGCTTCTGTTTATGGGCGATCGGGCTGGCCGTCCTCACGCTGCGCAAGATCGAGCGCAATCCGCGCTTTACGGCCGGTGCCCAGGTGAAGGTGACGCGGTCCGCGGTCGCCATGGTTCGCCTATTGACGGATGTCGCAGGGCGCAGCGACTGGATGCTGCGAGCCCTGTTCGCGCAGGCTGCACGCGGCCTGCCGCTCGCGCGTCTGCCCGATCTGTGCCGGCCGCGCGCCGTGCCGATTGGCCTTCATGACGCGGCGGCCGGCGAACCCGAATTCACTTCGCGGCGCTCTTACGGGAACTCAGGATCGTGAGCCGCATCCAGCCTAAGCCGGGTACCCACCCGGCACCGGCATCCGACGCGCGCGACGGCATCGTGTCGCACACGCTGCGGCGAGTGACGGATTCGCCCCTGGACCGTGCAATCGTGGATGCCCGCGACGCACTCGTGGCGCGGCAGGATGCCGCAGGGTATTGGCTGTTCGAGCTCGAAGCGGACTGCACGATTCCGGCCGAGTACGTCATGATGATGCACTTCCTGGACGAGATCGACGCAGCGCTCGAGGCGAAGTTCTGCCGCTACCTGCGCTCCGCGCAAGCCGAGCACGGGGGTTGGCCGCTCTATCATGGCGGTGAATTCAATATCAGCTGTTCGGTCAAGGCCTACTATGCCCTGAAGCTCGCGGGAGACAGCCCCGACGCGCCCCACATGCTCCGGGCGCGCGCCGCAATACTGCAGCGCGGCGGTGCCGCTGCCGTCAATGTGTTCACGCGCATCGCGCTCGCGCTGTTCGGGCAGCTGCCATGGCGCGGCGTGCCCTACATTCCGGTCGAAATCATGCTGCTGCCGCGATGGTTTCCGTTTCACCTCGACAAGGTGGCCTATTGGTCGCGCACCGTCATGGTGCCGTTGTTCATTCTGTGCACCCGCAAACCGGTCGCCAAGAATCCACGCAACGTCCACATTCGCGAGTTGTTCACGGTCCCGCCCGAGCAGGAGCGGGATTACTTTCGGCGCTCCGGATTCGTAGCCAAGGTGTTCCTGGCGGCCGATCGACTGGGGCGCATGATCGATCCCTTCATTCCGGCCGCCATGCGCGAGCGCGCCACCCTCATGGCTGAAAATTGGATGCTGGAGCGGCTCAACGGCGAAGACGGTCTCGGCGCCATCTTTCCCGCCATGGTCAACGCCCTGGAAGTGATGGTGATCCTCGGCTATCCCGAAGACGATCCCCGGCGCGTCACGGCGAAGCGCGCGCTGCAAAAGCTCACTGTCGTCGGTCCGTCGAGCGCGTACTGCCAGCCCTGCGTTTCGCCGATTTGGGACACCGCGCTCGCGAGTCTGGCGATGCAAGAGGCGGGCGATTCCACGTCGGCCGATGCGTCGATCCGAGCGCTCGACTGGCTGCAGAAACACCAGCTTCTCGATCACCCCGGAGATTGGCAGGTGAATCGCCCCGGACTCGCCGGCGGCGGCTGGGCGTTTCAGTTTGCGAATGGCTACTACCCGGATCTCGATGACACAGCCGTGGTCGTGTGGGCCATGCATCAGGCGCGCGATTCGGCACGCTATGCGGAGAGCATGCGCCGCGCACTCGATTGGCTGGTCGGAATGCAAAGCAAGAACGGCGGCTTCGCCGCCTTCGACGCCGACAACACCAGCTACTACCTCAACAAGATTCCATTCGCCGACCATGGCGCGCTCCTCGATCCCCCCACGAGCGATGTCACGGCGCGAGTGGTCACCGTGTTGGCGCGGATCGGCCGCCCCGAGGACAAAGAGGCCTTGGATCGGGCAATCGCCTACCTGCGCAAGGAGCAAGAGTCCGACGGATCGTGGTTCGGCCGCTGGGGCACCAACTACATTTACGGCACTTGGTCGGTGCTGACGGCGCTGGCGCAGGCGCACGTCGGCGCCAACGATCCCGCGATGCGGCGCGCCGTGCAATGGCTCGAGCTCAAGCAGAACGCGGACGGCGGTTGGGGCGAGAGCAACGATACCTACCGCCTATCGCCCGGCGACGCCGGGCATTTCCCGAGCAATGCCTTCCAGACTGCTTGGGCGCTTCTGGGGCTATTCGCGGCCGGCGAGGCCCAATCGGATGCCGCGCGGCGCGGCGCCGAGTTCTTGATGCGCACACAGCAGGCCGACGGACTGTGGAGCGACCCGAGCTTCACGGCGCCCGGCTTTCCGCGGGTGTTCTATTTGAAGTATCACGGTTATTGCGCGTATTTCCCGTTCTGGGCGCTGGCGGCCTACCGCACACTGACGCGGCGCGGACTCGCTCATTGAATGGGGTGGGCGTCGTCGCGGCGCTCGAGGCGGAGGCGCGCACCCTGGGGCCGGTGGTGCGGCGGCGCGACGGTTTGTCATCCCTCGGCGATGGAGCCCTGCTGGCCGTCAGCGGCATGGGCGGCGAGCGGGCCGCGATCGCGGCCCGTAGGCTCGTCGATGCCGGAGTCTCGGCCCTGATGAGTTTCGGGCTCGCCGGCGGGCTCGATCCCACTTTGAGCGTCGGCACGGTGGTCCTGCCGAGCGCCGTCATTTCTCGGGACGGTGCGCGATTCTTGACCTCGGCGGGTTGGCGCGAGCAGTTGGGCCATGCCATCGCGAAGCGACGGCCGGTGGCTACGGGCACCCTGCTCACCTGTGCCCAGCCGATCGGCGCGGTGGCGGACAAGGCCGCGGCTTTTCGCGAGACGGGCGCCGTGGCGGTCGACATGGAAAGCTTGGGCGTAGCGGAAGTCTCCGCCGCTCACGGCCTGCCGTTCGTCGCCGTTCGCGTGATCGTGGACACGGCGGCGGATGTGCTGCCGCGGGCGGTCCTCGCGGCCAGCCGCGGTGGTCAAGTCAACATCCGGCATCTCATCGGCGGCCTCGCCGCGGCGCCTCCGGATCTCGTCGCCCTGATTCGCCTCGCGCGGCGCTACCGGGCGGCGACTCGCTCGTTGGCGGCGGTCGCCGACGTCCGCGTCGCATGAAGGCGCTGGTCACCGGCGCCACCGGTTTCGTCGGCGCGGCCGTTGCAAGGGCCTTGGAACGCGCCGGTTGGCAGGTGCGAGTCCTGGTGCGCGGCGGCTCGGACCGCAGCAATCTGCAGTCGCTGGCGGCGCAGGTTGTGGAGGGCGATCTCGCGGACTCGAGCTCGCTCGAACGCGCGCTCGACAGCTGCGCGGGGTTGTTTCACGTCGCGGCCGATTATCGATTGGGGGCGCGCGATCCTTCTCAGCTTTATCGCACCAACGTCGAGGGAACCCGCAACATCTTGCAGGCCGCCCGCACCGCGGGTGTTGCGCGAATCGTCTACACGAGCAGCGTGGCGACCATCGGCATCCCGCCGGGCGGCGCGCCGGGCGAGGAGCGCACTCCGGTGGATTTGAGCCACATGATCGGTCATTACAAGCGCTCGAAATACCTCGCGGAGGAGGTGGCCAAGGATGCGGCTCGAGCCGGAATGTCGGTGATCATCGTCAATCCGTCGACGCCGATCGGCCCGGGCGATATCCGGCCCACGCCGACCGGTCAGCTCGTGCTCGATGCCGCGTCCGGCCGAATGCCCGCGTATGTGGATACGGGGCTCAACATCGTGCATGTGGACGATGTCGCCGCCGGGCATCTGCTGGCGTATGAACGCGGCAAAGCGGGTGAGCGTTATATTCTGGGCGGAGAGGATATGACCTTGCAGACGATTCTGGCGCAGATTGCGCGGCTCGTCGGCCGAACGCCGCCGCGCGTCCGATTGCCCTACGCCGCGGTATTGCCCGTTGCGTACCTTGCCGAAGCATTTGCCAAACTCTCCGGCCGCAGCGGCCGAGTGACCCTCGAAGGTGTGCGCATGTCGCGCAAACGCATGTTCTTCTCGAGCGCCAAGGCAGTCAGCGAACTCGGATACCGCTGGCGGCCGCCGCTCGAGGCGTTCGAGGATGCGCTGCGATGGTTTCGCGAACGCGGCCTTCTATCCTGACAGCGATCAAATGCTGGCGGGCAGCACTCGATAGGCAAATCTTGCAAGAACCGGCACCAGCCGCGGGCGCCGCAAGCGCGCGTCGTAGAGATCCATACGCCGGTCGTTCTCGCGAAGACACAGTTCCAGCAGCGAGTGGAGAGTGACGGAGTCACCCACCTCTTGATGCGCGCTCAGCGTGAAGTTATCGCTGGAATCGGGCGGGCCGCCCATGTTGCGCGCCGTCTTGATGCGGCTCGCGACCTGTCTCAGGATGATCCAGGCGCAGCGCAGCCGGAAGGCCGGCCGCCTCCACCACGGGAGCTGCGACCGGCGGTACTTCACCCAATTGACGAAGAACAATATGTGACGCGCCTCTTCTTGCACGACGGGTTCGAAGATCGCGATCAATTCGGGTCCGAAGTAGCCTGACTTCTGCGCCAGCGCGAACAGGCCGAAGGCAAAAAAAGAATCGAAGCATTCGCCGAATCCGGCAAACAGAAAATCGTTTTCCAGCGACTTCGGTTCGAAACGCGGCGGCATGTCCACCTTGATCCGATAGTGCGACGTGAGCGCAAGCAGCAGACGCGCGTGGCGATTTTCCTCGAACCCCTGCATCTCGATGGCTTTGCGAATCTCGGGATCCGGCTCGAGCCCGGCCGCGGCAGCAACCGTGTTGGAGGTGATGTTTTCGGTGGCCACCGCTTCCTGCCAAAACGGCAGGCCGGTGAGCCGCTCCCGAGTCGAGTCGGCCAGTTGCGGCCAGACGATCGATTCGGGTACGAAGTCGACGTGGGAGTCCAGGAAGAACCGCGCCAAAATCCGCCGGTGTTCTCGAGAACCTATTTGAATCGTCGGCGCGGCTACGCTCATCGTCTAAACCTCTCGATCGACCTTCATTCCAACGCTGGCGCAGATGCTTCGATCGACCTTTATTCCAACGCTGGCGCGGATGCTTTGCAAGCGGCTATCATCCTTTCATGGATGAATTTCACGACAACAGCGCCACTGCCGCAAGTGTGATGGCGGAAGCCGATGCCCTCATTTTGGTGGATGAAGCCGACCGCGGGGTCGGGCACTTGAGCAAGGTGCTGTGCCACCAGGGCCGCGGCATCCTGCACCGGGCATTTTCATTGCTAATATTTAATGGCAGCGGCGAATTGTTGCTGCAGCAGCGTTCAGCGTCCAAACGGCTGTGGCCATTATACTGGTCGAACAGCTGCTGCAGCCATCCGCGCAGGGCCGAAACCATGGAGGCAGCGGTCCACCGCCGCTTGTACGAGGAACTGGGTCTGCGCTGCCCGCTGCAATTCCTGTTCAAGTTCCAATATCAGGCGCAATTCGACGAGACGGGTGCAGAAAATGAGCTTTGTTCGGTGTTCATCGGACGCAGCACCGACTCCGTGAAAATCGACCGCAGCGAGATTCACTCCTGGCGTTGGGTCGGCCCCGAAGCGTTGCAACGAGAAATGGCGGACGGTTCGGGGAACTTTACCCCGTGGTTTACGCTCGAATGGAATCGGATTTGGCGGGATCACCGCGGTCAAATGCTCGATTTGCAGTCTCAATTGGGCTCTTAGCCCGCCTCGCGGTAAGATATCTTATGGCCATTCCACTACTTCAGATGTACAAGGTCGCGCGTTATATCGCCGGCCGCAAGCTGCGGGGCGATAAGCGCTATCCGCTCGTCCTCATGCTGGAACCTCTGTTCCAGTGCAATCTCGCGTGCTCCGGGTGCGGGAAAATCGATTATCCGAAGGAGATCCTGCAAAAGCGGGTGAGCGTGGAAGACGCGATGCGCGCAGTCGACGAATGCGGCGCGCCCATCGTCTCCATTCCCGGCGGAGAACCGCTCATTCACAAGGAAATGCCGCAAATCGTTGCCGGCATCGTCGCGCGAAAGAAGTTCGTCTACCTCTGCACCAACGCCATCCTGCTCTCCCGGCACATCGACGAATATCAGCCTTCGCCGTACCTCACGTTCTCGATTCATCTGGACGGCAATCGACAACGCCACGACGAGTCGGTATGCCAGGAAGGAGTGTTCGACAAGGCCGTGGCTGCCATCGAATTGGCGAAGTCCAAGGGGTTTCGCGTCACCATCAATTGTACTTTGTTCAATGGCGAGGACCCGGAAGACGTGGCGGATTTCTTCGATACGGCGACGAAGCTCGGTGTCGAAGGGATCACGGTGTCGCCGGGGTACAGCTACCACCATGCACCGAAACAGGACGTATTCCTGGGGCGCAATGCGAGCAAGCAGCTGTTTCGCAGCATCTTCAGCCGAAGCCGCCGCCCGTCGGGCATCTCGTGGTCGTTCAATCATTCCGCGCTGTTCTTGGATTTTCTCGCCGGCAACCAGACCTATCAGTGCACGCCTTGGAGCAATCCGACATACAACGTGTTCGGCTGGCAGCGGCCCTGCTACCTGCTCTCCGATGAGGGCTATGCGCCGAGCTACCGATCGCTGATCGAAGACACGGAATGGGAGAAATACGGCGTCGGTAAGAATCCGCGCTGCGACAACTGCATGGCGCATTGCGGATTCGAGGGCACGGCGGTCAACGACGCCTTCAGCCATCCGCTCAAGGCCTTGAAAGTCTGGATGCGCGGCCCGCGCGTCGCGGGAGCGATGGCGCCCGACTTGCCCGTCAAATACGCACCCGGCGCGCGCTACCCGACGGTCGCCGAGATTCCGCTCAGTGAGATCAAACGCGTGAGCCGGGAGAACATGTGAGCCTTTCGTCCTTACGAGACCTTTAGCGCGTGAACGACGCAGCCGATCGGCGCATCCGGGCGCAGGACGAGTCCGCAGGCACCGATGCATTCGGCGCGCAACTCGAGGCCTGGCGCATCCGCATGGAGCATGCGCTGGCGGCTCGCCTTCCGGAACCCAATAAAGTACCCGCTCGCCTGCACGAGGCCATGCGCTACAGCGTATTGGGCGGCGGCAAGCGCATCAGACCGGCACTGCTGTTCGCCACTGCGCGTACCTTGGGCCTGTCGGAGGATGAAGTCGAGGCGGCCGCATGCGCCATCGAGTTGGTGCACGTGTACTCCCTGGTTCACGACGATTTGCCGGCGATGGACGACGACGATCTGCGCCGTGGCCGGCCGACCTGTCACAAGGCCTACGATGAGGCCACGGCACTGCTGGTGGGCGACGCCCTGCAGCCGCTGGCGTTTCAATTGCTCGCCAGCGATCCCAACCTCCCCGCGTCGCCGGCCATCCGTCTGCGCTTGATCGATATGTTGGCGCAGGCCATCGGCACCTTCGGCATGGCCGGGGGTCAGGCGATCGACCTGGCCGTTCAGGGCATGCGGCTCGATATCGGTCAGGTGGAAGACATGCATGCGCGTAAGACCGGAGCCGTGATTCGCGCCAGCGTCTTGATGGCCGCCGAATGCGCTCCGCCCTTGGACGCGAATCTCTATGCTGCGCTGACGCGATTTGCTTCGGCCGTGGGATTGGCCTTCCAGATTCAAGACGACCTGCTGGACGTGACCGGCGACGCGTCGACCTTGGGTAAAGCGACCGGAGCGGATAGCGAACGGGCAAAACCCACGCATCCGGCCATCATTGGAATCCCGGCCTCGCAACAGCGAGTTCGACTTCTGCACAGCCAGGCCATCAATGCGCTGGCGCCCTTCGGCGATCGTGCGGAATCGTTGCGTTTGCTCGCCCATTGGCTGCTGTCGCGGCAGTATTGACGCGCAAGCGGGCCGCGGGCGGCCTGTTCGCGGTATGCATTTTCACCTACGCCGGGAACCTGCACTCAGCGGCAACCATAGCCGCTGAATCGGCGTTTGAAGTCCGGGTGCTGGGCGCCACGGCGGTGAGCCCCACGGTGTTGGCGGTGACCGGCGGGTCGCTCGACGACCAATTCGAGCCGCTGGCAAACGCCCGGTTTCGCGGCCCTGGCGTATTCTGGTTGAAGCTCAAGTCCGCGGAAGGCCTGGCGTCAACCGGCGCTCCCGCGGCCCGTGCGGCTGCGGCCGGTGCGACCGTGGCCGGTGGTGCGACTGCGGCCGGTGCGACCGCGGCCGATGCGACCGCGGCCGATGCGACTGGGGCCGGTGCAACTGAGGCAGGTGCGACTGGCGCCGATGCGACCGGCGCGGGTATACCCGTGGTGGTGATGCATGCCACCCGGCCGGCGCAGGCTACGGTCTACGCAGCCCGCGCCGGCGCGGCCGTTGCCTTGCCGCAAGCCGTGCAGCTGCCCGGATTTCGCGGAATCGAGGACACGGTGTTCACCTATGTCGAGGGCCTTCACCTCGGGCAACCGTTGTACGTCCGCCTCACCGTGGCCGGCGGCGACCAGGAGCCGGTGAACTTTTCCGGCTCGACCCTCGACCGAACACTGGCGGGCGGCGCCGAGCACGCGCGAATGATCGCGCTCGCGTTCGGCGCTCTGATGGCGATGGCGCTCGCCGCACTCTTGATTTGGTTCGTGCTGGCGGAGCGGCTTTTCATTTTGTACGCCACGCTGTTCTTCTTGCAGGCACTGTATGTGGCATATCTATCCGGGCAGGGGTTCGACTGGCCCTGGCTCTCCTATGCGCAGCCGCTGACCTCCTTCGCGTGGAATGTGCCGGTCGGCTTGAGCGGCGCGGTCGCCTGCCTATTCACCCGCGAGATCGCCGACCTCAGGCATTTTTCCCCGCGTATCTATGCGACGTTCGGCTGGTTCTCGATGGCCTTCGTCGTCATTACCGTCGCGAATCTTGCCAAATTTCTAGGGTTTGGGATGTGGGTGAACGCGCTCGGCAATGTGCTGTTTCTCGCTGCCACGGTGTTCACCATGGTCGTCGCATTCCTCGCATGGCGGCGCGGAAACCGAGCGGCAGGCTGGTTCATGATCGCCTGGGCTCTGCTCGAAGGCTTCACCATTACCGCCGCGGTGCGCTTCCTGTTCGTCGCCTCCGTCGACTCGAGTCCTCTCCTCTACTATTACGGGCTGCCCCTGTCGATGGTGGCGGCCGCGGTGCTCATCGCCCTGGGGGTGGCCGACAGGCTGCGGGCGCAACGCGCCGCCCTCACGGACGCGGAACGGCGGGCACAGACCGATCCCTTGACCGGCGTCTTGAATCGCCGATCCCTCATCGAGCGTCTCGACGCGGCTTGTCAGCGGGCACGGGCGCGCGGCCTGCCGATCGCCCTGCTGTTCATCGATCTCGATCATTTCAAGCAAATCAACGATTCCTACGGCCACCAGGCGGGGGACGCCTGTTTGCGGGCCATCATCGACCCCATTCACGCGGAATTACGGCAATCGGACGTCATCGGCCGCTACGGCGGCGAGGAGTTCGTCGTCATCCTGAGCAGTGCCGACGCGGCGGCCGCGAATCCCATCGCGCAGCGCATCCTGGAACGGGTAGCCGGCGTACGGGTGGACGGATTCGGCAAGCCGATCCGCTTGACCTGCAGCATCGGTGTGGCTGCCAGCGATACGCTCGGCGTATGGGGTGAACACCTTATTGCGCAAGCGGACGCGGCGGTCTATATGGCGAAGCGTCTCGGCCGCAATCAGGTACAGATGGCTGCACCCCTGGCCGCATAGACGCCGGTGCCGTCCGAAGTCGCACTGCAGCGACGCTTTTTGATTGACATCGGCTTGCCATAAGCTGATGGTACTTACATAAGTCGCTGAGCGCGGTCCGAGTGGCCGACTGAAGCCTACCGCGATATCAAGCGTCGTTAGAGGGACATAACCCGTGCATCGCAGTGCTATCAGTCACGCGCGTCTCATGCGCGAATCGACAGATCGCGTCGAGAGCGCCTTGCACAGCGAAGACGACAAAGAGCACCTGGTTGCGCAGCGCCTGTCGGAATGTCCCAAGACTTGGCAGATATGGGAAAGTGAGCACTCGGGCCTCATGCGCCACGTCGCCGATTACTCCGTGTTGCGGAACCAGGCGGGCGCGCTCAGACAGACTGCGCTGCGCTTGATTCACGGCAAAGCACTGTTCGAATACCTGCGCAAGAAAGAGGTGCGGGGCACCGCGCGAAGCCAGATCATGGCGCACTTTTATCCCACGCGCGGCTATCAATACGCGGTCATCGCCGAACACGGCGCTTATGTGCGCAAAGCCTGCAGCTTCTTGTGCGCGAGCCACGTCGGAACGGGCCTGGTCCATGACCCCGCATTTCTCGATCCGATGCAGCACTACGAGGATCTGTATGCGGAGTATTTCGATCTTTACTGCAGGACGCTATTCCCGAAGCCGGGCGCCGAGTCGGCCTCGGAGCTCTCCTTGCTGCCCCTGCTCAAACACCAGCTCAACGAGTGGCGCTGGATAATCCTCAACCCGCGTCAGAGCCTGCCGCAAATCAAACGCGAGCGCGAGATACGGCGCACGACGGGCGACACGCAGCGGCTCCCGGTTCTCAAGCTTCCGCCCAAGAATTCGGCCGGCGAACCCTAAGACAGCGCCGTCTTGCGTTCCTTCAAAGACGGCGGCGTCCACAGATAGATCCACGTTTCCGTCAGCGGCCGGCCATCGACGCGCAGGTACAGACGCATATCGATGGGCTCGATGCTGTCCTCCGGCGGTTTGACATCGAACAGAGCGCGGTAGCCGTGAAATTCTCCGACATAGTGCGCGGTCACGTGCTCGGTCTGACCATGCGAGACGGTGATCACCGCTTCGACGGCGGCGTCCTTGGGCAGAGCACCGAGTTCCCCGCCGGCGAAATCGACCGCGAAATGCCAGGAAAAATATTGGCGCTTCTGGCCCACCGTGCCGCCGATGCCGGTGCGCGTCGCGAGGGTCTGCGCGAGCGGCGACGCATACGGCATGTGCGTGCCCCAATGGAGCCGATAGCTGAACAGGAGCTCCTGCCCGGGCTTGGGTTTCTCGAGCGGATTCCAGAAGGCGACGATGTTATCGAAGGTTTCGTCCACCGTCGGGATTTCGACCAACTGCACCGAGCCCTTGCCCCAGCCGCCGTTGAGCCCGGGCTTGGGCTCGACCCACAGGCTCGGCCGACGGTCGTAATATACCCCGTCGTCTTGATAGTGGTCCCAATCACGATCCCGTTGCAGCAGCCCGAAGCCCCGCGGGTTCTCATCCACATAAGAGCTGAAGTGCAGTTGCGCCGGATTCGTCAGCGGCCGCCAGATCCACTCGCCGGCGCCGGTCCACATCGACAGACCGTCCGAGTCGTGAATCTCCGGCCGCCAGTCATTCGCCGCGCGCCGTTCGTTCTCCCCGTAGAAGAACATGCTGGTGAGCGGCGCCACGCCCAACCGTTCGATCGGCTTGCGCGGATACAGTGCGCTGTCGATGTCCATGATCTGGATGCCGCCGGGTGCGATCTGAAAGCGCAGCGCGCCCGCGATGCTCGGCGAATCCATCAGCGCGTACAAGGTCAGAGTGCCCGAGTCCTTCGGGGGCCGCTCGAACCAAAATGCGGTGAAGCGCGGGAACTCTTCGGGACGCGGAAAGGCCGTATCCACCGCCAGCGCGCGCGCCGACAATCCGTATTGCCGCGTATCGCCGCCCACCGCCCGAAAATAGCTGGCACCCAGGAACGCCGCCACATCGTCCTTCCAGTCCGTCACGAACTGCACGCGAAAACCCGAAAATCCAGCGTGGCCGCGCATCAATTTCGGATCGATGCCGCTCTTGTCGAATTCGAACATCGCCGGGTCATAGACGATTTCCCGGGACTGGCCGTCGACGATCTCGAAGAGATGCACCGGTTCGGCAAAACTTCGGCCGACATGAAAGAACTGCACGCGAAACGCCAGTCCTGCGTTGGCCCAGAGGGCGTGGTCCGTGCGAAAGCGCAGCGACTGGTACTGGTCGTAGCTGAGCTTCGCCATCGCCGGCGGCAGCGCCTCTTGCGAGGCCTGATAGGCGTTGCCGGCGAGCTTGCGGGCCTGGCCTTTGAGCCACGCGTAATCGAAGGGCTGGCTCGGCGGCGAGGCGCTTGGGGCGGCGGAAGCGAAATCCGGACGGATCCACCGGCCGGCCGCCAGTGCCACGGCTGTTCCTAGAATTGTGCGTCGTCGAAGCATGGTGCTTGAAGTCCTTTAAACCAAAAACAAGGGGTGCTCGCCGTCCGGCAGGAGTGCGAGCTGATTGAGCAACCGCGCATCGCCCGCGACCTCGACGCGTTCGACGGGCGTGAGCCACGCCAGCGCCTCATCGAGCGAGCGGGCGTCTTTCAGCTTCTGCTCCGCGGTGAAGGCGAATGGATCGGGATGACCGCGCGGATCCGCGGGCCGCGCCAGATTGCCGTTGATGTGCGTCAGGCGCGACTCGCGATTGCGCGCCAGGTGACGCAGCCCGTCGACGGGCGCCGCGCCCGCCTCGCGCACCAGTTCCTGACGGCGCGCCACCAGCCGCGGCGTTTCGGTCTCTTCCGGCGTTCGCAGCAACGCCAGCCGCGACAGGACTCTGCCCAAGCTTTCGCTGCCGCTCGCGCGCGACAAGGGCACCGATAGAAAAAGCCCCAACAGCGCCGGCGACAGCCACGCGAGCAGCGGCGGCGAGAGAAACCATACGATCACGGCGGTCACGCAACTCAAGAACATGTGCCGCTTGTGAAAGTGCCAGGCGTCGGACCAGGTCGTGCCGCCGCTGTCCCGGCGCTGCGGCTTCCAGCCGGAGTCGCGTCCCATGAACACTTCGAAAACATGCCGGCTTTGGATCAACATGAGTACGGGCGCGTACAGCGCCGACAGGATGGCTTCCAATAAAAAGCTCGCGGCCACCCCGATCACGCCGCCGCCGCCCCGGCGGATGCGTTTCGACAGCAGTGCACGAACCAGACCCAGCATCTTGGGGATCAGCAGCACGACCATGCTGAACCAGAACAGGGCCATCATCAGTTCGACGTCGAAACGCGGCCACGTGGGGAACAGCTGAAAGTCGTGATTGAAATACTCGGGGCGTATCAAGTGCGACTGCACCGCGAGTGCGAAGCCGATGCCCAGCATTACCAGCCACAGAGGCGAGGATAAGTAGCTCATAATGCCGACGCCGAGATGAATGCGGCTGATGAAACTCAAGCCCGCAGCGCCGATGATTTTCATGTGCTGCAGGTTGCCCTGGGCCCAGCGCCGGTCGCGAATCGCGACATCGATCAGCGATGGCGGGGATTCCTCCCAGGAGCCGCCGCAGTCCGTGGCCATGCGCACCTTCCAGCCGACGCGCCGCATCAGAGCGGCCTCGACGAAATCATGCGAGAGGACGAAACCGCCGAACGGCTTGCGGCCCGCGAGTTGGGGCAGGCCGCAGTACTGCGCGAATGCGGCCACGCGAATGATGGCGTTGTGTCCCCAATAATTGCCGCTGTCGCCGGACCAGGCGCTCAAGCCCCGCGTGATGACCGGTCCATAGACGCAGGCAGCGAATTGCTGCAGGCGGCCAAAAAAAGTAGTCGCGCCGATCAGCTGCGGAGCGGTCTGCAATATCCCCAAGTCAGGATCGGTCTGCATGGCCTGTACCAGCCGCTGCAGAGTCGGCGCATCGATCAAGCTGTCGGCGTCGAGCACGATCATGTGATCGTAGCGGCCGCCCCAACGCGTCACGAAGTCTTCGAGATTGCCGGATTTGCGCGCGATGTTCTGCCAGCGGCGCCGATACCAGACCGGCATGATGGTCAGCAACGAGTGGCGCAACAGGTCCGCGCACAGGGTTTCGCGAATCCACGCATCGGCGTTGGTCGAGTCGGAGAGAATCACGATCTCGAAGCCGCGGTGCGCGTCGATCTGCGCGAGAGCCTCGGCCATGGCTCGGAGCCCCGCCGTGGTGCGCAACGGATCTTCATTGTAGATGGGCATCACCAGCGCCGTGAGCGTCGCGGGCCCCGAACCAGGCGTAGGGTCGCGCCGCTTCGAGGCGCCGGCCAACACCGAGCCCGCCGCGAACGCGATCCAGCCCAGCGATACCGCAAAGAAGAAGATCATCAATCCCTGCAGCAGCGTCATGCTCGCGAAGCGCACGATCTGCAGCATTTGGTACACGCCGTAAATGGTCACGCCGGCGGTAATGGTCACCAGGATGAAGCGTGCGTACAGAACGGCGGCGTCGGGTCGACGGCGCCCGCGCCGCCCGGGCGAGTAGCGCAATTCCTGCGCCGGCATATCCAAGTGGTTCTCCGGCGGCATGCCGCCCGAGCCCGCCCGTGTTTCGCGCGCGGCGGCAGGGTTGGGCTCGGGCTGCGGATTCACCCGGAGGTCCATCGATACAGCCAAGTTTCAGTGACCGGGCGATCGCCGCGCATGATCCGCAAACGCAATTCGATCAACTCCGCATCGCGCGGGTCGATCTCGAAGCTCGCGCGCAGTCCATGCAATGGGCTGTTCGACATCAGCGTCGCGCTCGAGATTTTGCCGGCGGACGCGTTGAGGTCGAGGCGCAAGCCGTCGACCTTCTCGCCGGCGCCGACGAAATCCAGCAGAAAGACGCGCCGCTTGCCGTCGAGACTGGCGCCGGAACGGGTGGCGACGGTCTTTCCCAAGGACTTGGGTGATGCCGGTTCCGCGTTCCAGATGATGCGGTAGGCGAAGTGCGCCGGACGGCCCGGCGTCAACGACTGCGCAGGGCGCCAAAAGACCACGATGTTGTCGTTGGTCTCGCGGCCCGAAGGTATTTCGACGAGCTCGACGGAGCCTGCACCCCATTCACCCTGGGGTTCGACCCAGGCGCTCGGGCGGCGCTCGTACTGCGCGTCGAAATCCTGAAAATCGATTTGCTGCCGGGACCGCTGCACCAGGCCGAAGCCCTTGGGCAGTTGGGTCGTGAAAGTGGATACTTGGAGCTTGATCGGATTCGCGAGCGGCCGGAATATGTGTTCGCCCGAAGCCGAGGCGATCTCGAGCCCGTCGGAATCGTGCACTTCCGGGCGATAGTCATCGAGGCGTCCGCGATTGGTTTCGTCGAACAGAAACATCGAGGTCAGGGGTGCAATCCCCGCAACGCGCATCTCCGTGCGCGGGAACAGCGTCAAATCCACATCGGTCAAGGTCTCGACGCCGGGCTGCACCGTGAACCGGTATGCGCCCGTCGTCGATTCGCTTTCGAGCAGGGCGTAAATTACGATCGCGCTCGCATGCGCGCCGGGCCGCTCGATCCAGAAATGCGTGAACGCCGGGAATTCCTCGCCGGACGGTTCCGCCGTATTGATGGCGAGCCCCCGTGCCGACAGGCCGTAGAGGAGATTCTTGGCAACGGCGCGGAAGTAGCTGGCACCCTGGAACACCAGAAATTCGTCCCATATCTTGCTGGAATTGATGCGGCTCCGGACGCGGAAACCGGACAGCGGCAAGGACACTTTCGCCCATTGCACCGGGAGCGCGGACTCCATCTCGAACATGGCCGGCGTCGCCACCACGTCGTGCGCCTCGCCGTTTTCGACGGTGGAGACCGTAACCGAGGTCTGCATGTTGTAGCCGGCCCGCAGCAGCTCGAGATGAAACGGCAGCCGTTCGGCGCGCCAAATGCCGGCATCCGGGTTGAAGCGAATACTGCGATATTGCTCGGGGCTCAATTTGTCGAGTCCGGCAGGCAGGCGATTGTGTTGCGGCGTATATGGAGCGGCTGCTCGACGCTTGGCATCCGCCAGCAAGGTCTCGAAGGTGAAGGGATACGCGGCCGGCGCCTTGTCGGGAGGGGGCGTATTGGCCGCGCGCGCCCCGGTGGCCCCGATGGCGAGCGCAAATAGCAGCAAAGAATTGGCAATTGAAACCGGCAAGGCTCACCCCAAAAATTTGGCCCCTCGAGGACCCGCACGGATTTGCCGGATCGGATCAACGAGGCCCCAGCCCAAGCAGCGGATCCAGCCGTGTAACCTTGATGAAACTGGCGGGGTCTGTCAACGGGCATTGCACTTTGCGGCGGCCTGATATAGTTGGTTGCCATGCCGGCCCCCGCTCATTCTGGCCAGGAACCGCAAAGCGCCTCAGGCGTGCTCATGGTGCGGCCGGCGTGCTTTGGGTTCAATCCGCAAACCGCCGCCAGCAACGCGTTCCAGCAAGTCGCCGAGTCGTCCGCCGACGCCGAAACGCAAAGGCTCGCCCTAGCTGAATTCGACGGCCTGGCGGAGGCGCTGCAGCGCGCCGGCGTGGAGGTGTTGATTGCGCCCGACACCGCGCAGCCGGTGAAACCGGACGCCATTTTCCCCAATAACTGGGTGACTTTTCATGTCGACGGTACCGTGGCGCTGTATCCCATGTTGGCGCCGAACCGGCGTTGCGAGCGGCGTGAGGACGTTCTCGAGCAAGTCGTGCGCGAGGGGCGTTTCCACGTATCGCGTACGGTCGATCTGACGCATCGCGAGGCAGAAGGAAAGTTTCTCGAGGGAACGGGCAGCCTGGTGTTGGATCGAGCGCATCGCGTGGCATATGCGAGTCTTTCGCCGCGCACCGATCTCGACGTGCTCGGCGAATTCGCCCAGCTCCTGGACTACGAACTCGTGACCTTCGAGGCCTGGGATGCGGCCGAGCAGCCCGTGTATCACACCAATGTGGTCATGGCGATCGGCACCCGCTTCGCGGTGGTATGCGGTGAGGCGATCGCGCAGCCGCCGCACCGTGATGCCGTGTTCAACAAGCTGCGAGCGACGGGTCACGACATCGTCGACATCACGCAGCGGCAGATGCAGGAATTCGCCGCAAACCTATTGGAGCTGGCGCCCGCCGGCGGCCCTATCGTCGCATTGTCGACCACGGCATGGCGCAGCCTCGGATCCGCGCAGCGGCGAATCCTCGAAGCCCACGCCGCGGTCGTCCCTGCGGCGATCCCCACGATCGAGCGCATCGGCGGCGGCGGCGTGCGCTGCATGTTGGCGGAATTGCACCTCCCGAAACGCCGATAGAGCCCACCGCTAATGTCATAATCGACGCATGTTGGAACTCGGCGTCAAGATACTCCTCGCCTACCTGGTCGGCACGCTGCTGGGCAGTTTGATTTTGGGTCGTTTGCGCGGAGTCGACATACGCAGCATGGGCAGCGGAAATGCGGGGGCCACCAACGCCCTGCGCACCCAGGGCAAGCTGTTCGGATTCCTGGTGCTCGCCGTCGACATCGCCAAGGGTCTATTCACGGTGTGGTGGCTGCCGGCCGCGGCGTTGCCGGCCGTCGGTATCGATCCCGATCTGCCGCGAGACTGGTTGACGGTAGCCTGCGGTTTTGCCGTGATCGTCGGCCACGTCTATCCCGTATGGTTCGGCTTTCGCGGCGGCAAAGGCGCGGCGACCATGGTCGGAGTGGTTGCCGGCATGGAACTGCGGTTGCTCGCGCCGCTGCTCTTGAGCTGGGTCCTGGTGCTCGTGCTGTGGGGATATGTCAGCCTCGCCACGATGCTGTCAGGCGCGGCCCTCGTGCTCGCCGTCTGCATCCTCGAGCCGAACAATGTTCCGCTGCTAAGCTTTTGCGCCGCGATGACGCTGTTTGTCGTCTACACCCATCGCAGCAACATCGCTCGCATGCGCGCGGGCCAGGAAAGCCGCGTGCGGCGACTATGGTTGTTTCGACCGCGAGCCGCCTAGAGCAGCCACTGCTGCTGGTGCTGCTGGCGGACGGCCAGCTGCGCTCCGGCGAACGGCTGGCGAAGGAGCTCAAAGTGAGCCGGGCGGCCGTGTGGAAAGGCGTGGAGCGCCTGCGCGCCTTGGGGTTGGAAGTGCAGGCGTTGCCGCGGCGGGGTTACCGTCTATCGAACCCGGTGGAATTGCTCGATGTGCGGCGCATCCGCGACGAACTTGGGTCCCGTCGGGCGACGCAACTGCGCACGCTCGAACTCAAGTTCGAGGTGGATTCGACCAACACCCGGCTCCTCGCCGCCGCGCCGCCGCCGCCCGGACAAGCCGATGCCTGCTTGTGCGAATTGCAGCACGCCGGCCGCGGGCGTCGCGGCCGGCGCTGGATCGCACCCTTCGGCACCGGCGTCGCCCTGTCCGTCGCGTGGACCTTCAGTGATGGGGCCGGTGCGCTGTCGGCCTTGAGCTTGGGGGTTGGCGTGGCCGTAGCGCGCGCGGTGGCGCGCGCCGGCGCCCAGGGGATGACGCTCAAGTGGCCGAACGATATCTGGTTCCACGACCGTAAGGTCGGCGGGGTGCTGATCGAGCTCAAGGCCGAGGCGAGCGGGCCTGCGCACGTCGTCATCGGCGTAGGGCTGAACGTGGACCTGCCGGCGGCGGCGCGCCGCGAGATCGAGGCGGGCGGCGTACGCGTCGCGGCGGTGGCGGACGCCTGCGCCGTGCCGCCTTCGCGCAATTTGGTGGCCGGAGCCATCTTGGACGAGCTTTTGAGTATGCTGGAGCAATTCGAGCGCGAGGGCTTCGCCGCGTTCCGCGACGCTTGGACGGCGCTCGACGGTTTGAACGGCCGGCCGGCGCGAGTATTGCTGGGCCATGCGGTCATTTCGGGTATGGCTCGCGGCGTGGATCAGGAGGGCGCCTTGCTTCTGGATACCGGCGACGGGATGAGGCGATTCGTGTCTGGTGAGGCCAGCTTGCGCGTGATTGAAGGGGAAACGTGACGCTGTTAAAGGGCATTGTCGTGTGTTTGGTGCTCACCAATGTGGGCTACTTTTTGTGGGCTCGCGGCATCGCCAAACCACCGGAGGCGCCACCACCGGTCGTGCCTGCGGCGACGTTGAAGCTGGCATCCGAGTCCACCGAGGCTGCGCACTCGGCAAGTCCCGAGGCGGGGAGCGGCGCCGCGGGCAGCGGCACCGCGGGCATCACCGGCGTCGCCGGCAGCGGCGGCGGTACGGATGCCTCTCGCGTCGACTCCGGCGATGGCGCAAAGCTGGGATTGCTGACCAACGTCAAGCGCTGCATCAGCGTCGGGCCGTTCCGCGATGTGGCGGAAGTTGCCCATGCCGCGACCACACTGCGCGGCGGCGGCTACGATCCGCGGCAACGCGTGGTCGACGGCGAGGTGTGGGCCGGCGTTTGGGTCTATCTGCCGATTCCGTCCACCCGTGCCGCCAGCGATCAAATGCTCGCCAAACTCAAAGGCGCGGGAATCGAGGACGCCATGGAAATGCCCGGTCCGGCGGACGGCTC
>Ga0137412_10000549_pt1 | contig 26944 bp, 22 predicted proteins | sample CZODoug2_1_16fun_FD_122160 | JGI IMG/M metagenome (GOLD analysis project Ga0137412, IMG submission 122160) | Vadose zone soil fungal communities from Angelo Coast Range Reserve, California, USA - CZODoug2_1_16fungal (Hybrid Assembly) | ecosystem: Environmental > Terrestrial > Soil > Vadose zone...
GAGCGGTCAGGTTATCCATGATTTCTCGTGCGCGATTAAGGCCGCTGATTATGGTCAATTTCGACAGGCTACGCGAGTCCCTTGCGCTATTCTCCACATCACGATGGTTCGCGGCGTGTCCAGCTCATGTAAGAGCCTCCAAATATCAAGCGCCTCGAAGACTCGTCGTTATTGAGGTCAGCGTTGAGCCTGTCTTCCCTTGAGTTGTGGTGGGTAACCGCGGCCATTCTGGCGGTGGGCGTAGTCATGCTCTTTGCGCTGAAGCGCCGGCAGGAGCGTGCGGTCAATGCTTTCTCGCGCCAGATTCAATATCTCATCAACCAAGGCGGCGCAGGCGGCGCATCCGGACGCATCGAGCTCAGCGCCGAGCCCGGCGCTTTAGGCAGGCTCGGCGACGCGGTCAATGCATTGCTGGAAGATCTCGCGCAGCGCGGCGCGCAGCTTCAGGATCGCGAACACTTGTTCCAGCGTCTGGTCGAGTCCGTGCATGACGCCGTGCTCGTGCACCGCAAAGTGATTCTGTTCGCCAATGCACGCTTTTTGTCGCTGTTGGGGATGCAGGCCGCGGATGTCGTCGGCAGGCCGCTGACCGAATTCATCGCTCCGGAATACGTCGAGTTGGTGGAGAGCAATCTGCAGCGGCGCTTAGGTGGCGATTCTGCGGCGGAGCGCTACGAAATAGAGCTCATGGACCGGCAAGGCCAGGTCACGCGCGTGGAACTCTCGAGCACCGTGATCGACAGTTCTGGGGAGCCTGCCTTGCTGCTCACGGCGCTTGAAATGATGCCCGGCGCCATCCCCGCCGTGGTCTCGCAGAAGCCGCGCGCCATGGCGACGCTCGATGCCATGGGCGAGAGCGTGATCACCGTCGATGCCGAGGGGCGCATCGACTACATCAATCACTCGGCGGAGCTTTTGCTGGGTCAGCAAGTCACGCAAGTGCTGGGCAAAACTTTTCCGGAGGTTGCCTCGCTGCTGGACGACAACGACCGGCGATCGCTCGGCGATCCGGTGCACAAGGCGCTGACCACCAGCGGTCAATTGGTCGCGGGACGGCGCGCGCTGCTGGTGCCGGCGAATTCCGGTGCTGAGCGGTTCGTGGAGATCAGCGTCACGCCCTTGAGGTTCGAAGGCAAGGAAATTACTGGATTGGTGCTGGTGCTTCACGACACCAGCGAAATGCGCGGTCTGACACGGCAAATGACCTATCAGGCCAGCCACGACGCCCTCACCGGGTTGGTGAATCGGCGCGAATTCGAACGGCGGCTCCTTGAGGCCACGGAATCAGCGCTTACCAGCGGCATCGGCCACGCGCTGTGCTATCTGGATTTGGATCACTTCAAAGTCGTCAACGATACCTGCGGTCACACCGCGGGCGACAACATGCTGCGCGAGATTGCATCGCTCATCAAAGACGCGGTGCGCGATTCGGATACCGTGGGGCGCATCGGCGGCGATGAGTTCGCGCTGCTCCTGGTCGGATGCCCGCTGGAAAAGGCGCGCCAGATTGCCGACAACGTCGTCCGCTCGGTCAACGATTTTCGATTCGTCTGGAAGGACAAGATCTTCAGCGTGGGCGTCAGCATCGGGCTGGTCGAAATCGGGCGCGACAGCGGCACCATCGAAGACATCATGAATGCCGCCGACTCCGCCTGCTATGTGGCGAAGAAACAGGGCGGCTTGCACGTCCATGTTTACTCGGCCCGCGAGGAGGCGAGTGCGCGGCACAGCGGCGAAATTCACTGGCTGCTCAAATTGCAGGGAGCGCTGCGCGACAACAAATTCGAACTCTACTTCCAGCCCATCGTGCATGCCCGCGCCGGCGGAGTGAGCGGTCCGGCGCTCGAAGTATTCGTGCGCCTCGTATCCGAGAACGGCCAGCCGGCAGCGCCTCCGGCGGAATTCATCCGGGCGGCCGAGCGCTATCGCTTGATGCCGCACGTCGATCGCTGGGTGGTGCAGGCGGTGTTCGCCGCACTCGGCCGCGGCGGCTTGAAGTTGCCGCCGGGACGCAGCGTCGCGATCAACATTGCCGGCCAGACGCTGGGCGATACCGAGTTCTTGGAATTCGTGGTCGACTGTTTCGATCACACCGGTGCAACCCCGAGCGATATCTGCTTCGAGGTGACGGAGAGCTCGGTGGTCGCGAACCTGGAGCAAGCCCAGCGCTTCATTGCCGTGCTGCATGGCATGGGTTGCGAATTCGCGCTCGATAATTTCGGCAGCGGCTTGAGTTCATTCTCGACATTGAAAACATTGCCGATGGACTATCTGAAGATCGACGGTTCCTTCATCAAGAATCTCGCCGGGGACAGCGTGAATCAGGCCATGGTCGCGGCGATGATCGAGTTGTCGCGCAGCTTGCATTTCCGCGTGGTCGCCGAGCACGTCGAGGATCAGTGGGCATTGGATACCGTAACGGGAATGGGTATAGACTTTGTGCAGGGTTTCGTCGTCGGCCGGCCGCAACCCCTGTCGACGATCCCGGGCGCCTAGAAGCCTGTCTTCGGTACTGCGCATATAACGCTCAGGCACCCGCTCATAACAAACTTCTATGGCATTTCTCCCGTGCTTAGGAGGAAAATCCCTCAACCGGCTCGAGAGTTTCGTGTACGAGGTGCTACATGCATGTTTTTGAGGACAATACCCAATCCATCGGCCACACGCCGCTGATACGCATCAACCGCCTCGGGAACAGCGGCGCCACCATCCTGGCCAAAATCGAAGGCCGCAACCCGGCCTACTCGGTGAAATGCCGCATCGGGGCCGCGATGGTTTGGGACGCCGAGGAGCGCGGCACGCTCAAACCCGGCATGTCGGTCGTCGAAGCCACCAGCGGCAACACGGGCATCGCGCTTGCCTACGCGGCCGCCGCACGCGGCTACGGCTGCGTGCTCACCATGCCGGACACCATGACCATGGAACGGCGCAAGGTCGTGGCGGCACTGGGCGCGAAATTGGTTTTGACGCCGGGTGCCAAGGGCATGAAGGGTGCGATTGCAAAAGCCGAGGAGCTGGCGGCCGCCGATCCGAAAAAATATATTTTGATGAAGCAGTTTGAGAATCCCGCCAACCCGGGCATTCATGAGAAAACCACGGGGCCGGAGATTTGGGATGATACCGACGGCAAGGTGGATATCTTCGTCAGCGGCGTGGGCACCGGCGGCACGCTGACCGGCGTATCGCGCTACATCAAGAACACCCGCGGCAAGAAGATCATGACCGTGGCGGTGGAGCCGACCGCTTCGCCGGTCATTACCCAAACACGGGCCGGCGAAGCGTTGACGCCGACGCCGCACAAAATTCAAGGCATCGGCGCGGGGTTCATTCCGCACAATTTGGACTTGTCCTTGGTCGATCGCGTCGAGCAGGTTACCAACGAGGATGCCATCGCCATGGCGCGCCGCCTGGCGCGCGACGAGGGGATCCTGTCGGGCATCTCCTGCGGTGCGGCCATGACGGCCGCGGTGCGTTTGGCGCAAGATCCCAATAACAAGGGCAAGACCATTGTGGTGATTTTGCCGGATGCCGGCGAGCGCTATTTATCGGGCGCACTGTTCGAAGGACTGTTCGAAGAAGTCGAGAAGATGCAGGCGGTTACTTAAAGGTTTCGTAAGGGTTTCGTATGAACGCCACGGCCCCAAAGAAGTCCCCAACGACGGCACTCGAGCAAGTCGCCGGCGAATTGCTGGACAGCTATCTTCGGGATGAGCGTGCGCGCCGCATTTCGCAGCGCTATTTGCCCTCGCGCGAGGCGATCGTCGAAATCCTGGAGTCGGTGCTCGACCTGATGTACCCGGGCTACTTCGGCCGGCAGGATTTGAATGCCGGCAACTTGACCCAGCATGTCGAGCAAATGGCCGCGGCCCTGGTGCCGAAGCTCGAGCGCGAAATGGAGCACTGTCTGTGCTATGGCCGCGAGCGCGAAGCGGTGCCGCCGGAATTCGGCGAGTGTGCGCCGCGTGCGCACGAGCTGGCGGAAATCTTTTTGCGGCGCCTGCCGCAGATACGCGGCCTGTTGATACGCGACGTACAGGCGGCTTTCGATGGCGATCCCGCAGCGCTGAATCTGGATGAAATCATTCTCGCCTACCCCGGCGTGCTCGCGGTCAGCGTGTACCGAATCGCGCATGCGCTGTACGACCTGGGGGTGCCCATGATGGCGCGCATCATGACGGAATGGGCGCATTCCAAGACCGGCTGCGACATTCATCCGGGCGCGACCATCGGCGCCGCCTTTTTCATCGATCATGCCACCGGTGTGGTGATCGGCGAGACCACGCACATCGGCGATGGCGTGAAGATTTACCAGGGCGTCACCTTGGGCGCTCTGTCCCTGCCGCGGGATGCCAACGGGCATATCATTCGCGGCAGAAAGCGCCATCCTACGGTGGAGAACGGCTCGACGCTGTACGCCAATGCAACGGTGTTGGGCGGCCAGACGGTGGTCGGCGCCGACAGCGTCATCGGCGGTTCGGTGTTTCTGACGCGCAGTGTGCCGCCGCGCTCGCGCGTCTCCTTGAAAGAACCTGAACTGCGCGTGCTGACGCGAGATGGCGCCGCGGAACCCGACGCGATTTATTTCGATATCTAGTTATGCGCTTCGCGCAACTGCTACGGGGTCGAAGCGACCCCGTCCGAGATGATGGGTGTGAGCAGAGTCAATTCACATCTTTCCGAAGGACGGGCACCAGCAGCAGTGCGACGGATTTGCCTTCAGTCGGACGGCAACATTTGCGCAGCCAGCGCCCGCGCGGCCTGCGGCGCATTGCGATCACCGTCGACGGACGCCGCGAGTGCGGCGCCATCGTAAAGAAACACGAGTTGCCGCCCCAGCAGTTCAGGATCGGCGGCCTTCGCAGCCTGAGCGAGTTCGGTGAATTGAGATCGCAGCCAGGCGCGCGGCTCCTCGCAGGTTCCCTTGATGACGCTGCTCTCTCCGGCTTCGGCGCTGGCGCGCTGGAACGCACAACCTCGATAGTCGGTCCGGTTCACGACCTCGGCCAACAGGTCGAATACACCTAAGATCTTTTCCCGCGGCGTCGGAAGGCCCGCGATTCGCTCGACGATCCTGGCTTGGCGCTTGTCGGCGCGTCCCTTCAGGTAGGCACGAATCAGTTGCTCCTTGCTGCCGAAGCAATCGTACAGCGATGCCTTCGCCACGCCGGCGCGCTCGATCACGCGGTCGATTCCGACCAGGTTGATGCCGTTCTCGTAGAACAGTTCGTCCGCAGCAGCCAGCAGCCTCTCTCGGGCTGATGTGCGGCGTGCGGCTGATTGGCTTTCCATGGGTTGACTCTACCAGACAGGTCTGTATGATTCAATACAGACAGATCTGTCTTCGGAGATTTGCATGCACCCACCAGCCACCGAGGCCGTCCGCAACCCCAGCACGCGCGCGAGCACGGGCCTATGCCTGTCGCCCACCGCCTCATTCAATTTGCTGGCGTCCATCACCCTGTCCTTCCTGGCGGGGTCTTCGGCGCCGACGCCTCTGTACCCGCTGTATCAGTCCCTTTGGGGGCTGTCGCCGGTCATGATCACCGTGGTGTTCGGTGTCTATGCGCTCGCGGTCCTGACGGGGTTGCTGTTCGCGGGACGATTGTCGGATCACATCGGCCGCCGCCCGGTGCTCATTGCGGCGACGCTGGCGCAGGCGGTGACCATGTTGCTATTCGCAACCGCCGCGAGCGCAGCGAGTCTGGTGCTGGCCCGCGTCATCCAAGGTCTCATTACGGGAGCCGCACTGTCCGCGGTGGGTGCGGCCATGATCGACTTGAACAAGTCCCGCGGAACTGTGGCCAACGCGGTGGCGCCTGCTTTTGGCAGCGCTGCCGGCGGCATCGTCGCCGGATTTTTCGTGCAGTTTCTGCCGGCGCCGACCCACTTGGTTTATGCGGCGCTGGCCGCTGTTTTTGTCGCGCAGACGGTCGGCCTCATGTTCATGAAGGAGCCCATTGCGCCCATACCCGGCGCGTGGAACTCGCTCCGGCCGCAACTCGCACTGCCGTCCGCCGCGCGTGAGCCGCTGCTCCTGGCTCTGCCGGTGCTGATTGCCGTGTGGGCGCTCGGGGGGCTGTATAACTCCTTGGGACCCATGCTGGTGCGGGGCATGCTGGGTTCCAATGCGCCCTTGCTCGGCGGCTTGGCTATTTTTGTCCTGGCGGCCAGCGGCGGCATCGCCGTGCTGCTGCTGCAGAACCTCGAAGCACGCAAGACGATGACGCTGGGGTCGGCAAGCCTGCTTGGCGGTGTGGGCCTCGTGGTCCTGGCACTGACTCACGGCGGGGTCGCGCTGTTCTTTTTGGGAACCGCCGTCGCAGGGGTGGGTTTCGGGACGGGATTTCAGGGCGCTGTGCGCACCGTTGTCAGCGTGGCCGCACCCCACGAGCGGGCCGGCACCTTGTCGATCGTGTTCATCGTCAGCTACATCGCGCTCGGCGCACCGGCGATCATCGCCGGTGCCACGGTGCGGCACGGCAACCTCCTGGCGACGGCGCAGGTTTTCGGCGCCGTGGTCATGGCACTCGCCGCCGCCGCGCTCATCGCCGGCGGATTTACATCATCTTACCGAGCACAGGCACCAGCAGCAGAGCGACGATGTTGATGATCTTGATCAGCGGGTTGATCGCGGGTCCGGCAGTGTCCTTGTAGGGATCGCCGACCGTATCGCCGGTCACCGCCGCCTTGTGTGCATCGGATCCCTTGCCGCCGAAGTGGCCCTCTTCGATGTACTTCTTGGCGTTGTCCCAGGCACCGCCGCCGGTGGTCATGGAAATGGCGACGAACAAGCCGGTGACGATGGTGCCGATCAGCAGTCCGCCCAGTGCTTGAACGCCGGAGCCCGGACCCATCAAGAAATTCACGATGAACACCAGCACGATGGGGACGAGAATGGGCAGCAGCGAGGGGATGATCATTTCCTTGATCGCCGCCTTGGTGAGCATATCGACGGCGCGCGAATAATCGGGTTTCGCGGTGCCTTCCATTATCCCTGAGATCTCCTTGAATTGCCGGCGCACTTCGTTGACCACGGCGCCGGCAGCACGGCCCACGGCCTCCATGGCCATCGCGGCAAATAAGTACGGCACCAAGCCGCCGATAAACAAGCCGATGATCACCGCCGGGTTAGACAGGTCGAAGGTCGTGGGATGGCCGAGCACCTCGCTCAGTTTGTGGGTGTAGTCGGCGAACAGCACGAGCGCGGCCAGTCCCGCCGAGCCGATGGCGTAACCCTTGGTGACCGCCTTGGTGGTGTTGCCCACGGCATCCAGAGGGTCGGTGACGTCGCGCACTTTTTTGTCGAGGTGCGCCATCTCCGCAATGCCGCCGGCATTGTCGGTGATCGGACCATAGGCATCGAGCGCCACGATCATGCCGGTCATGGAGAGCATCGCGGTGGCTGCGATGGCGATGCCGTAGAGTCCCTCGAGCTGGAAGGAAGCCCAGATGCTCAATGCCACGGCTATGACGGGCAGGGCACAGGCCTTCATCGACACGCCGAGCCCTGCAATGATGTTGGTGGCGTGGCCGGTTTGCGAGGCCGCGGCCACGTGCTGCACCGGTCCGTACTCGGTCGCGGTGTAGTACTCGGTGATCACAATCATGGCGGCCGTCAGTGCCAACCCCACCAGCGTGCACAGCCACATTTTCATGGCGTGCTCGCCCATGATGTTGTCGGCCGCGAAGTAGAACGCGATCGCGGAAATCACCGCCGATACGATCACGCCCTTGTACAGCGCGTTCATGATCTTGCCGCCTTCGCGGGTGGACACGAAGAAGGTGCCGACGATGGAAGAGACGATGGAAATCGCGCCGAGCACCAAGGGAAACAAAATCGCGCGCACGCCCAGGTCGGTCATCACCAAGCCGCCCAACAGCATGGTGGCGACCAGGGTCACGGCGTAGGTTTCAAACAGATCGGCCGCCATGCCGGCGCAGTCGCCGACATTGTCGCCGACGTTATCGGCAATGACTGCCGGGTTGCGCGGGTCATCCTCGGGGATGCCGGCTTCCACCTTGCCCACGAGGTCCGCGCCCACATCCGCGCCCTTGGTGAAAATGCCGCCGCCCAAGCGTGCGAAAATCGAAATCAGCGAGCCGCCGAAGGCCAAGCCCACGAGCGAGCGAAGTGCAGCCTCCGGGTCTCCCAACGTGCGCAGCATGCCGAAGTAGTATCCGGCGACGCCGAGCAGACCCAAGCCCACGACCAGCATGCCGGTGATGGCGCCGCCGCGAAATGCCACTTTCAGCGCGGCGTTGATGCCATGGTGCGCTGCCTGCGCGGTGCGAACATTGGCGCGCACCGAGATGAACATGCCGATATAGCCGGCCAGCCCGGAGAGAATGGCACCGACGGCGAAGCCGCCCGCGGTGGCCCAGCCGAGCGCAAAGCCCAGCACGAAGAACAGGATCACTCCGACGATCGCGATGGTGGAATACTGGCGGTTCAGGTAGGCGCGCGCGCCGGCTTGAATGGCGGCGGCGATCTCCTGCATTCGGGGATTGCCGGCGGGCTGCTTTAAAATCCAGCGCACCGAGATGACGCCGTAGAGGATTGCAACAACGCCCGCTGCAATAGCCAACCATAGCGCACAGTCTAGAGTCATGAAATGTCCCCTTCGGACTTATGTTATTGAAAACTAAGAGGTTAATGTCAAAAAAAGCGACGCGACTATATCACAAACGGCTTGCGCAAGCGCTTCGCAACGCCGACGCCTTTCAAGGTGACGTAAGCCGGTAAGCCATTGCGGTAGGGAGGGTAACCTTCGCCGCCGATGAGGGGCAATAGATAACGCCGGCAGGCGCCGGTGATTCCGAATCCATCCTCAGTGATGAAGTGGCGGGGTACCTTTTTTTCTTGATTGGCGATGGCCGACAACGGCGCCTCACCGATGACCCAGCGATAGGGTTTCGAGGACTTTCGGACGATGATCGGCATGACCGCGTTTTTGCCTTGAAGTGCAAACTGTACGGCCGCCTTGCCGACCGCGTAGGCCTGGTCCACGTCCACCTTGGAGGCAATGTGCCGTGCCGAACGCTGCAGGTAGTCCGCTACCGCCCAATGGAATTTGTAGCCGAAGGCCTGTTGCGTCATCTGCGCGACCACGGGGCCGACGCCGCCCAACTGGGCATGACCGAAGGCATCCTGGGTGCCGGCTTCGGCCAGAAATCTCCCGTCGGCGTCTTTTACGCCCTCAGAGACCACGACGACGCACAGTCCCAGCTTCTCCACCGTGGCTTTTACCTTGCGCAAAAAAACCTCGCGGTCGAACGCAATTTCCGGAAACAAAATGATATGCGGCGCATCGCCGGCTTTTTCCCCGGCCAGTCCGCCCGCGGCGGCAATCCAGCCCGCATGCCGTCCCATGACTTCCAGCACGAATACCTTGGTCGAGGTGCGCGCCATCGACGCGACATCGAGCGCCGCTTCGCGCGTCGATACGGCGATGTACTTGGCGGCGGAGCCGAAGCCCGGGCAGCAATCGGTCAGGGGCAGGTCATTATCGACGGTCTTCGGAATCCCGATGCACGCGATGGGATAGTCCATCTGCACCGCGATCTCGGACACCTTCTGCGCCGTGTCCATGGAATCGTTGCCGCCGTTGTAAAAGAAATAGCCGATGTCGTGCGCACGGAAAATGTCGATCAAGCGTTCGTATTGCGCGCGGCTCTTGTCGATGCCCGCCAGTTTGTAGCGCGCCGAACCGAAGGCACCGCCCGGCGTATGGCGCAGGGCGCTGATGGCCGCCCGGCTTTCTTTGCTGACGTCGATCATGTCCTCGGTCAACGCGCCGATGATGCCGTGCCGTCCGGCATAAACCCGCCCGATCTTGTTAGGGTAACGGCGCGCGGTTTCGATCAAGCCGCAAGCGGATGCATTGATGACGGCGGTAACACCGCCGGATTGTGCATAAAACGCGTTCTTCTTGGCCACAATGCCCCCGGAGTGTCAGGTCGCGCAGAATAGCCGATCGGCGCGTCCTCTGGTACGGTAGCGCGCTTTTACCAGCAAAAGAAACATGAGAATAGTCTTATTGGGCGCTCCCGGTTCCGGCAAAGGCACGCAGTCGCAACTGCTGGTCAAAGCCAATGGAATACCGCAGATATCCACCGGTGATTTGTTGCGCGACGCGGTCGCCAAACGCACCGAACTGGGCCTTACGGCCAAATCCGCGATGGACGCCGGCAAACTGGTCGATGACGCGACCGTGTTGGGCATGATCCGCGAGCGCCTCACCCGGCCCGATGCCGCCAAGGGCTTCATTTTGGATGGTTTTCCCCGCAACATCCCCCAGGCCGAGGCGCTGTCGAAAATGCTCGCCGAGATGGGCACGCCGCTCGATGCCGTGGTACTGCTGAATCTCGATTTGGCGATTTTGTTCAAGCGGCTCTCCGGCCGCAGAATCTGCGAAAGCTGCGGGCGGGTTTTCAACATTTATACCGCGCCCGCCGGGGCGCTCGCGCATTGCGATCAGTGCGGGGAGAAGCATCGGCTCATTCAGCGGCCGGACGACAAGGAAGAAGTCATCGGCAAGCGGCTCGATGTCTACGAGGCGCAGACCAAGCCCCTGATCAGCTACTACGCGGCGGCCGGATTGCTGCGAGTCGTGGACGCCGATGCCGACGTGAACACGGTGTTCAAGAATATTCAGAAGGCCATCGGCGCGGCATCGGCCGCTTAAGCGATAGCCTCGAGCAGGCGCGTCCCGATCTCATGGCAGCGCCATCCGGTGAGCGCATGGGTATCGCGTTTGCCCATGGCGAGCGCCTTCAACTCGCCGCGCGGCGCCAGCACTTCGGCGCTCACCTGCAGTTCTGCGGCTCGCGCATCGACGATTTTCGTCAGGCGGTCCAGCAGCGCCTTTTGTTCCGGCGTCGGCCGTGAATCCTGCACCGGCTCCAAATCCGTCAGGACCGCGCCCGATGCGGCATCGAGGGCGGCGAGCAGCGTGGCGGCGAATTTTTCGTTCATGGGCTCCACGGCGTCGAGCGCGGCGGGCGTTTTCGGATCGGCGTGCGCGATGACAAAAATGGCGGCGTCGGACAGGATCCACGCGCGCGGCAGATCGCGCTCGCGCGCCAGCTTCTCCCGCCAGATGGCAATGACTTTGGCTCGCGAGCGGGGCTCAGGGGCCAGTTGGCCGATCCCGCGCAGACGCACCCACGCTTGTGCCGGATCCGGTTCATAGAGCCGCCGATCCTCGAGCTCCAGACAGTCTTCGCGCGCCCAGTGCTCGCGCTTGAGTTCCGTCAAGCGCCGCGTGAGCTCGTCGGCGATGGCGCCAAGATACAAAACATCGTCCGCGGCATACTCCAACTGCTCGTGTGTCAGCGGCCGCTTCGACCAGTCGGTGCGGGTTTGGCCCTTCGGGATGGTGACGTTGAGCAGCGTCTTGACGAGCTCGGCATAACCGACCTGTGGCTTGAGGCCGATGCATGCCGCCGCGATCTGCGTGTCGAAAACCGGCGACAGCACCTGTTTACTGGTCAGATAGACCGCCTCGAGATCCTGGCGCGCAGCATGGATGAGTTTGCGCGAAGCGGGCGCGGTCAAGGCGGGCATCAAGGCGTCGAGGCTGCCGACCCGCAACGTGTCGACGCACCAGATCTGCCCGGCGGCGCTCAATTGCAGCAGGCACAGCTTGGGAAAAAAAGTGCGCTCGCGCAGGAATTCAGTATCCACACCGATCGATGGCTGCGACTCCAATGTGTGCGCAAGTGCGTCAAGCTGATGGCTTCGATCGATCCAAATCGCGTCAGGCATGTCGTTACCACGTGTACAATTTGCAACGAAGTATGACTGAATCATTGCCGCACACATGACCCATATCCATATTTTAGGCATCGCCGGAACATTCATGGGCGGTGTGGCGGCGATCGCCAAGGCCGCCGGTTTTCGCGTCACCGGATCGGATCTCAACGTCTATCCGCCGATGAGCACGCAACTGCAGGCGCTCGGCATCGAGTTCGTTCAAGGCTATGGCGCTGAGCAGCTCGATCTGAAGCCCGACATGGTCGTTGTGGGGAATGCGTTGAGCCGCGGCAGTCCGGTCATCGAAGCCATGCTCGATCGGGGCATGGCGTACACCTCGGGGCCGCTGTGGCTCGCCGAACAGGTGCTGCACGAACGGCATGTGATTGCGGTGACCGGTACGCACGGCAAGACCACCACCACCGCCATGCTCACGTGGATCCTCGAAGAGGCAGGTCTGGCGCCCGGATTCTTAGTCGGCGGCGTGCCGGGCAATTTCGAATCCAGCGCCCGCTTGGGGAAGCCGCCGTTCTTCGTGATCGAAGCGGATGAATACGACACGGCGTTTTTCGATAAGCGCGCCAAGTTCGTGCATTACCGCCCGCGCACCGCGATCCTCAATAACCTGGAATACGATCACGCGGATATTTATCCGGACGTGGCTTCGATCCGCCGGCAGTTCAATCAATTGCTGCGCACCGTGCCCGGCGCGGGACGGCTCATCGTGAACGCTCAAGATGCCGAGCTTGCCGCTACCTTGAGCGAGGGCTGCTGGACGCCGCGGGAGTCTTTCGCTCTGGCGACGACAGGTGCCGCGCCCGGCGCGGCAAACGGCGGCGCGGCGCCCGGCGCCGATTGGAGCGCACACATCGTCGCGGGCTCGGCTGCGAGCCGCTTCGTGGTTCATTTCCAGGGCCGCCAGGTCGCAGAAGTCTCATGGACTCTGATCGGCGAACACAACGTCATGAACGCCTTGGCGGCCATCGGCGCCGCCCGGCATGCCGGGGTGGACCCTGCGCGCGCGGCGCAAGCGCTGAACCTGTTTCGCGGCGTCAAGCGGCGCATGGAAGTTCGCGGCGAGGTCGCAGGCGTGACGGTGTACGACGACTTTGCCCATCACCCCACGGCCATCGAGACCACGCTCAAGGGCCTGCGCGCGCGGGTGGGCGCGGCACGCATCATCGCCGTGCTCGAACCGCGCTCCAATACCATGAAGATGGGCGTGCACCGCGAACAACTGGCGCCTTCACTGGCCACAGCCGACAAGACCTGGTTCCTGAATTCGCCGGACCTGGGCTGGGATTTGGCCGGCGCGGTTTCGAGCATGGGCGCTGATGCGAGTCTGGCGGGGACGGTGGATGCGCTGGTGCAGGGACTGGCCGCGCAAGCCCGCGCCGGCGATCATGTGCTGGTGATGAGCAACGGCGGCTTCGGCGGACTGCACGACAAATTGCTCGCGGCGCTGCGGGCGCGCTGATGCTGCCATCGATGCCGTCATCGATTGCGCTGTTCCCGCTCAACATCGTGCTGTTTCCGGGCGGTCCATTGCCTTTGCGAATTTTTGAAACGCGCTACGTCGACATGGTGCGAGGCTGCATGCGAGGCGATCAGCGCTTCGGCGTGGTGTTGATTCGCGAGGGCAGCGAGGTCGGTCCCGCCGAGACTTTCGACGTTGGGACCATGGCGAAAATCATCGACTTCCATCAATTGTCGGATGGTTTTCTCGGCCTCTCCTGTATCGGCGAGCAGCGATTTCGAATCGTCAGCCGCAGCCGCCAGGCCGACGGCCTGAACTTGGCGCAAATCGACTGGATGGCCGCGGAACCGAAAATGGCGGTGCCGGAGCGCCACGCGCATTTGGCTGAGCTGCTGAGAACGGTGCTGCCGGAGCTGGGCGAAGTGTACGCGGGCATCGAGATGCACTTGGATGACGCCGCGTGGGTGGGATATCGGCTTGCGGAAATCCTGCCGATCGCCGCGACGAAAAAACAATTCTGCCTCGAGCTCGAGGACGCGATCCAGCGCCTCGACCTCTTGAGCCCTTTGGCGCAAGGGGCGGCTAACTAGCCGCGGGAGCCCAGCGCGCACGCGTCAGCCACAGCGCGGCGGCGATGGCCAATCCCCAAGGCACCAGCCAGTAACCCAGCAAGCCGTCGAACCGGCCGACCCACGGGGAAGTCGCCGCTGCCTGGCCCGTGGTGGTTCCTTCCTGCAGCATGCGCAGTACCACCACCCAGCCGGCGTGCAGTCCGATCGCCACGGCAATGTTGCCGGTGAGGGCGCGCGTGAGACTCAAAATCAGACCCACGATCAACCACGACAGAAATGAATCGAAGACCAGCGACGGCTGGGCCAAAGGCGAGAACGAGCGCAGCAACAGATCGAAGCCGCTGCCCCAAGCGATATCCTCCGGCGCAATTCTGGACTTGGCAGTGAAATGCAGCACGGCGAACAGGGGCGCCGTGAGCAGCGCCGCCGTCCACGGCCCCGATTCACGTTCGATGGCCGTGTGCATCGCGCCGCGCATCACGGTTTCCTCGATGAGTGCGACGGCAATGCCTGAGCTTAGGCCGATCAGGAAAATCCGTGCAAAATTCAGCGCGGTCGGCGCAAAACTCGGGCTGATGATGCGCAGGTGCGTCGATACCAAGAACCACGCGCCGACGCCGGCGCTCGCCATGCCGATGGCTCCCGACGCGAAGCTCACCTTGAGAAATCGGCGCCAGGGCAGGCCGTAGCCAAAATCGCGCTTTGCTTTGAGACGTAAGTGCCGGCACAACCACACCAGTTCTGCCACCAGCACCAGCATGGCCACTCGGCCCCACACCCGGTGAAACGCCCAAGCGGCGAAGGTCGAGGTCAGTTCATAGGCAGGGTAGGCGATCAGCGCGCTGATCAATCCTGCGAGCAATATCGCACCCAAGAACCAGGCGAAGGCGCGCATGCTTTATCCCAGTGATGCGAAAACGCGCGCGGCGGCGGCGACGGTGGCTTCGATGTCGGCGGCCGAATGGGCGGCCGACAAGAATCCCGCCTCGAAAGCGGAGGGCGCGAAATAAACCCCTTCCTGCAGCATGCGATGGAAAAATTTCTTGAAGCGCTCGACATCGCAGGCCATCACCTTGTCGTAGCGATCGACATCGCGTTCCGTCGTGAAGAAAAATCCGAACATACCGCAGACGTGATTGGTGGCGAGCGCGACGCCGGCGTCGGCCGCCGCCGTGGCCAGCCGCTCCACCAATACGTCAGTCATGGCTCCCAAGCGTTGGTGGAATTCCGGTGCGCTGATCAGCTCGAGCGTGGTGATGCCGGCCATCATCGCCACCGGGTTTCCTGACAGCGTGCCCGCTTGGTAAACAGGACCCAAGGGTGCGAGCTGTTCCATGATCTCGCGCCGCCCGCCGAACGCGCCGACCGGCATGCCGCCGCCGATGATCTTGCCGAGCGTCGTCAAATCCGGCCGCACGCCATAGAGCGCTTGCGCGCCTCCCAAGGCGACGCGAAAGCCCGTCATCACCTCATCGAAAACCAGCAGCGCGCCGACCTGGTCGCATTCGCGGCGCAGAGTCTGCAAAAAATCCGGCGCCGGGGGCACGCAATTCATGTTGCCTGCCACGGGCTCGACAATGATACAGGCGACTTGCTCGCCGATTTGCCGGAACACGCGCTGAACTTGATCGCTGTCGTTGTAGTTGAGCGTCACCGTATGGCTCGCCAGCGACTTGGGCACCCCCGGAGAGGTGGGCACCCCGAGGGTCAATGCGCCGGAGCCCGCCTTGATCAGCAGCGAATCTGAATGTCCGTGATAACAGCCCTCGAACTTCACGATGGTGTCGCGCCCGGTGAAGGCGCGAGCCAGCCGGATCGCGCTCATGGTCGCCTCGGTGCCGGAGCTCACGAAGCGCACCAACTCGATGGACGGCATGAGCGCTACGACGCGGCGCGCAAGCTCCGTTTCAAGCGTCGTCGGGGCGCCGAAGCTCAAGCCGTGCGCGGCGACCTCTTGCACGGCTTGGATGACCTGCGGATGAGCGTGACCCAAGATCATGGGTCCCCATGAGCCGACGTAATCGATGTAGCGCCGATCGTCCGTGGCGAACACGTACGCGCCCTGGGCTTTCTTGAAGAAAATCGGCTCGCCGCCGACGCCGCGAAAAGCGCGAACGGGCGAGTTGACGCCGCCCGGAATGTACTTGCAGGCTTCTTGAAACAGGCTCATAGCCGGGCATCTAAACAGCGATGGCGGCCTCGGGCAAGCTCAGTCGAACTTCGAAGCCGCCGCCTTGCGCATTCACGGCCTTGGCCCAGCCTCCGTGAGCCTTCATGACCTGAGACGTGATGGCGAGGCCGATGCCCTCGCCGCCGCTATCGCGATCGCGCGACTCGGCGATCCGGTAGAACGGCTCGAAGATGCGCTCCAAATCGGCCGGGGGTACCCCCGGCCCGTGATCGCGGATCAGTATTTCCAAACCGGAACGGGCCCTCGCAACGAGCACCTCGACGGGCGTGTCATTCGGGCTGTAGCGAACCGCGTTGCGCAGCACATTCTCGATCGCGCTGCGCAGCAGTTCGCGGTTGCCGAGCACGGCCTCGTTCGTCGCGCCCTGCAGGTTGACCCGGCAATTCTTCATGGCCCCTTCAAAATTGGCATCGCGCACCACCTCTTCGATGACCTCGTCGAGTTCAAACGGTTCACGCTCCTGCAGCGCATCGGTGCCGTGCAGCCGCGCCAGTTTCAGCACCTGGCTGATCATGGCGTCGAGGCGTTCGACTTCCCGTTCCAATCGATCCAGCTGGCGCGGGAAATCCGCCGGCGGCTGACGCGCGAGTCCCAACGCCACCCGCATTCTGGCCAGAGGCGAACGCAATTCGTGGGAGATGTCGCGCAGCAGTTGCGTGGTCGCACTGCGATTGGCGCGCAACTGATCGGCCATGGCGTCGAAGTCGCGCGCCAGCACGGCGAGTTCGTCCTTGCGCCCTTCCAAACCTGCGCTGACGCGCACATCGAGATTCTCCGAGGCCAGCGCACGCGCGCCTTCTTGAATGCGGCGAATGGGCGCGGTCAGATGCTCGGCCAGCCACCAGCTGGTAAGGGCGCTCACGATCAGCGCGATAATCAAGATCGTCAGTGAAATCGCGGGCAGGCTGAGTGCGCCGAAGATGCTGGGCCGGCGCGGCGTCAACAGGACGGTGTAGACCGCGCCGTCGCCGGCGACGATTTGCGGCGCGACGCGCGAGGGGCGAAAGTTGCCTGGAAGCGGCTCGCGGCCGAGCAGCGCCAAACGGCGCGAGGCGCTCTCCGGCAGCGCTCTGCCGAGAATATCCTTGCCGTTGGGTCCGACGACAAACAGCTCGCGGTCGCCCGGCGCAGTGCGGTTGTCTTCCAGCCAGCTTTTCAGGGCACCGACTCCGCCGCCCGCGAGAACCTCCGACGCCTGGATGGCCACCGACGGACGGCGCTGCAGCTCCGGCGGCTCAGTGTCGCGGTCGCGCGCGGCAATCGTAAAAGTGGTGGCGATGCTGCTGCCGACAATGAGCGTCATCGCCAGCAAGAACAGCAGGAATATTCTTAAGAAAAGGCTATGCATGCGCCCAAGTAAGCGTGTAGCCCGATCCGCGAACGTTCTTGATCTCGGGATTCTTGCCGGCCTCCAAATCGAGCTTGCGGCGCAAATTGCTGATATGGGTGTCGATGCTGCGATCATAGGCGGCAAGCTTGCGGCCCAGCGCCTGCTCCGTCATCGAGTCGCGCGAAATGACCTGGCCCGCGGAGCGCATGAGCAATTCGAGCACGCGAAATTCAGCGCCCGTGAGCGCCACCGGCTTACCAGAGACGTGCACTTGGCGAGTGCCCGAGTTCAGAGTGATGGGACCGACGATGAGCTCGTCGGGCACATTGCCGCGCGTGGAGCGGCTGCTGGCGCGGCGCAGGATCGCGCGAATTCGCGCCACCAATTCGCGTGGGTTGAACGGTTTGCTCAAATAGTCGTCGGCGCCCAGTTCCAGGCCGACGATGCGATCCACATCGTCGCCGCGGGCGGTGAGCATCAGTATCGGCGTGGAATAGGAGGCGCCGAGCTTGCGCAACACGTCGAGGCCGCCGACGCTCGGCAACATGACATCGAGAATGACGATTTCGAAATCGCTGAGCTGCAATTCCGCCAGCGCATCGCTGCCGTCGTGCACACTCTTCACGTCGAAGTGCTCGGCGTCCAAGTATTCGGACAGCATTTGGCACAACTCGCGATCGTCATCGACCAGCAGCACGCGTGGCTCGCGGGCTGCGCTGGAATCGGCCTGTGGCGTACCGGTGACTGTCATGATCAATACCCCATACTCTGGCACAGTCGCCGCCCAGCGAAGCATTTGGCCGGGGAATTTGCAATTCTTGACAGAACTCTGCGTTGCCTCTGACACATTTTTACACGGCGCCGGCTTAGGATAGCCCTACCGATAATCCTTCACTGCCTTGGAGCTACGAACATGAAATCGAATCGCAATTTGCTGGCTGGAAGTCTGCTGGCGGCCGGAGCGCTGTGGGCAGCCGCCACGAGTCTTTCGATCGCGACTGCGGCCGAAGAGGCTACGGCTGCGGCGGCGCCCGCGCCGGGTGGGCACGCGTGGCATCACCATCACGGCTTCGAACACTTGCTGGCCAAGCTTAACTTGAGTGCGGAGCAGCAGGCCTCAGTGAAGACCATCATGGCGAATGCCGGCCCGCAGATGAAGAGCATTCATCAGGAAATGCGCACCAACTCGCTGAAGCTGAGACAGACCCAGCCGAATGACCCGAACTATGCCAGCGTCGTGGCTCAGGTCACCCAGGCAAACGGCTCGCTGCACTCGCAGATGATTACTCAGAGAGAGACGGTGCGCGCGCAAGTGTTCAAGGTGTTGACGCCGGCGCAGCAAACGCAGCTCGCCGCGCTGCAGGCACAGATGCAGGCGCAGATGCAGGCCCGCTTGCAATCTCGTCGGGGCGCGCCCGCGGCGCAATAGCGCCGCTTCGGCTACCGGCTCGCGGCGGCCCGCTTGGGCCGGCGGACGGCCCTCACCTTGCCGCTTTTTCCGCCGCCGCAGAAGAACTGATCGCCGCCATCGGACTCGAGCCCCGAAACGCGGATTCCGGGGGGCATCTCGAGGCTCTCCAGGACCTCTCCGGTTCCAGGATCGACTCGCCGCAACTCGCTCGCGTCGCCTTCCAAGGTCGCGTGCCAGAGATCGCCGTCGACCCAGGTGACCCCGGTGACGAAGCGGTTGGACTCGATGGTGCGAAGAATCGCCCCTGTTTGGGGATCGACTTGATGGATCTTGCGGTCCCGATACTGCCCCACCCAGAGCGTCCCTTCGGCCCATGTGAGCCCTGAGTCCCCGCCTCGGCCGGGCGCCGGGATAGTGGCGAGCACGCGGCCGGTCTTCGGATCGATCTTCTGAATGCGATCCTCGGCGAGCTGAAACAGATGCTCGCCGTCGAAGGCCGTGCCTGCATGCGCGGCGACATCGATCGAACGCAGCGTCTTCCCGCTGGCAGGATCGAAGGCCTTCAGCTTGTCTCCGGCGGCAAACCAGACGTTCTGACCGTCATACGTGACTCCATGCACCTGCTCGGCATCCGGGAAGGGTCCATATTCTCGGACAATCTCTGCGTTTGATCGGCTCATGCTTGCAGTTTAGCCAATCGGCAGAGGCGCGGGGAGTAACAAAGTCGTCGTGAATCCCAGCAATGGCGGGCTCATCCATCGACGAGCCCGCCCGCGACCGAACGACTGCACCTTGCCTTGCGCCGCCGCTGAGTCGAGCGCCCGCTGAACGGTGCGCTGGCTCGTTCCAAGCGCAAGCGCCAGTGCCGAGCTCGACCACGATTCACCGTCGGCGAGGAAGGCGAGCACAGCCGCGTGCTCCTCTTCGACGGGCCGCGCCAGAACGACGACCTCGTGTGCGCGGCGCGGCGCCAGCGCAAAACCTCGCTTCGTCGCGCTCACATCGGCCAGCGTCCGAAGCACGGTGCGAAGCCGCCCGACCTCGACTCGCAACCGCGCGCGATGCGATTCATCGGCGCGCTTCGAGCGGAATGCGCGCGCGACGAGCGCGTCCCTGGAAACGTCTCCCGGCCACGCTTCGCCGAGCGCGCGTGCGAGTGAGAACAACACCGGACGCTTTGCGAGCGAGACCGCTCTGCATGCGTCGCGCACGACATGACGGCAAGCGTCCACGACGAGTCTTTTCGACGCCAGCAACGCTTCGACCTCCTCGAGCAGGAGGAGCCGCTCCTCGCCGCCCGCAATCAGGCGCGCTGCGGGCGTGTTCAGGACCCGGTATGCGCTTTCGACCTCCGCCGTCAGCGCCGGGATATGCGCCCGGCGCGCTGCCCGCCCGGCCCGAGCGAGTGCGGCACGTGCCGTCTTCGTCCGCAGACGTCGCAGCGCGATTCCTGCAACCACCAGTTCGTGGGAGACCCTCGATGCGGGCGGGAAGGGCGTTGGATCGAGCTCGGCGAGCGCACCCTCGGCCTCGTCGAGGCGCCCGATCAGCAGCAGGCGCCGGACTTGAAGATACCGCGCGTGCGCAGCGTTCACCTGGTCGCCGTGCTCTTCCAGCGTCGCCCGTGCCGCGTCGAGCCTCTTCGCAGGCCAGCCTAGGTCGCGCGAGACGAGCGCGATCTCTGCCTCCGCGACGACGCACCTCGCACGCGCCACAGGCTCTTTCGGGCCGAAGGCACGCGCAGCACTTCGCAGGAGAGCCTTTGCTCGAACGTGCTCGCCGAGCTGCGCCATCGCGATGCCGCGCAGCGCGAGACCGGGCGCATCGTCGCGCAGGGCGATCCGCTTCAATGCGCTTAAGGGGTCACCCGCCGCAAGTGCACGCGCCGCGGCCGTGATCAACGAGTCCATCGGAATCCTTAACGTTGGGTGGCGACGATCCCGTCTTTTTCGAGCAGCTCGATCACGCTGCCCCGGCCAACCAGATGTCCGGTACCCACGATGACCAAGTAGTTCTTGTCATCGTTGAGCAGGGCCTCTATTTTGGGCACCCACTTGCGGTTGCGCGCCACCAAGATGGATTGATACAGCACCGGATCGCGGCCGAGCTCCGCCTTCAATTGATCTGCAAACCAGAGCGTGTCGCCGTGCTGCCATGCGCGCACCATGTCGTTCACCTCCTTCGGCAAATCATGGGCCTCCTCGAGGCTCGACACCAGGTAGTCGGCTTGTTCGTCCATGGACAGGGCATCGAACAGTGCGATCTGATCGTGCACCGTTTCCAATCCCGCCACCGGCTTACCGTCGCTGCGCGCATGCTCCAAGAAGAACATTTCGACGCCCGATTCCGGCTGAAACCCGAGCTTCTGCAATTGCAGCTGCGAGATTGCTTCAGCGACGAACCAAGGCGCGAACGCATCGAAAATGGAGATGTCGACGCCTACCTCGCGGGCCAGCGCGCCGGCGCGCTCGTAGCGCAGCTTGCCCATGATTGAGGGCAGGGTTTTACCTTCGGGCAGCCGCGCGCCGGCGAGCAGTTCGATCTGCATTTGCGGCGAGTCGATTTCTTGCAGATCCACTTCCATGAAAATCGACTTGGCATTGCCGTATGCATTGAGAACGGCCGGCGCCAGCGGGTAGTCGGTTTGGCGCAGGACGTGAATCGAGCCCAGGAGGTAGACGGTGTTGTGCTTGCCGTGCAATTCCCACAAGGCATGCAGCGCAGAGTCGGCACGGACCGTGGCCGCAAGCGCGACGCACGAAAGCGCCAGTCCCAGCAAGCGCCAGCGGATCACAAGTCGTCGCATCGAGGATAGGGCCTAGCTCGCCGTCTGGCGCAATTGTGCGGATTCTACCCAGTGTACTTGGGAGTCGATACGGCCATCTGCGTGCAACTCGAAACTACGATAGGCGGGCGGAAGCGAATCCACGGCGTAGCGGTCGCTCTTGGGGAGAAATTGCGCGCCCGTCGATGGCGTGGCGAACAAGCGCACATCGCCGCGCCTGCCCTCAAACGCCTGGTGAACGTGACCCCACACCACCGCGCGCACATTCGTATGCGCCTCGATGATGCGCCAAAATTCATGTGCTTCGGCGAGACCCACACCGTCCAGCCAGCGGCTGCCCATGGGAATCGGATGATGGTGCAGGCACACCATGGCGTGTTTGGGCGAGCCGGCGAGTGCGCTGTCGAGACGCGCGAGTTCATTCTTCGTCAGGCGGCCGCCGACATGGCCGGGATCGTAACTATCGAGCATGACAAACACCCAATCGCCGAAGGTGTGCGTGCCGCAAATCTCAAAGGGCGCGCCCGTCAGTTCTTTGCGCATGGCCTCGGGCTCATCGTGATTGCCCGGGATGCACAGCACTGGTTTTTGAATGCCGCCGAAGAAGCTGCGAAAGCGCAGATAGCCGCTCCTGTCGTCCTGCACCAAATCACCGGTGACCAGCATTGCCTCATAGCCAGGAACCCGCGCAATCGCATCAGCGAGCGCGACACGCAAGCTCGCGTCGGTTTCAACGCCGCGCAATCGCCCGCTGGCGCTGCCGTAAAGATGAGGGTCGGTGATTTGTAGAATATGCATCATTTAAATGGTAGCAAAGCACCGCTGCCTCGACGGTGAACTGGGTCATGCCAACGCCTCAATGCGCTGCTCAATGCGTTATACATATCTACAGTACCGTTCTGTGACCGTGTACCGTCGCAAATCGACTACGTCAGCCAGGAATGCGACCGAAATCACCGCGGCATTGCTGGCAGGGGGCTCATCGGAGAGAATAGGCGGCTTGTCTTGCTGAAGAAGAAGCCTCTCCCATGCCCACCCGCCGCGATCTTGCCAATGCCATTCGAGCTCTTTCCATGGACGCGGTCCAAAAAGCGAATTCGGGGCATCCGGGCGCACCTATGGGTATGGCGGATATCGCGGAGGTGCTGTGGCGAGACGTGCTTAAGTTCAATCCGGGCAATCCGACGTGGCTGGATCGTGACCGGTTCGTGCTTTCGAACGGGCATGCGTCCATGTTGCTGTATTCAGTCCTACATCTCACCGGCTATCCCTTGTCGATGGAGGAAATCAAGAACTTCCGCCAGTGGGGCTCCAAAACCGCCGGCCACCCGGAGCGTGAAATTCACCTCGGCATCGAGACCACCACCGGGCCGCTGGGACAGGGATTTGCCAACGCCGTCGGCATGGCACTGGCCGAGCGCTCGCTGGCTGCCACATTCAATCGGCCGGGGCACGCGATCATCGATCATCACACCTATGTATTTGTCGGCGACGGTTGCATGATGGAGGGCATTTCGCATGAAGCGGCGTCGCTCGCCGGGATGCAGCAGCTCGGCAAGCTCATCGCGATCTACGACGACAACGGGATTTCAATCGATGGCAAAGTCGTCGGCTGGTTCGACGACGACACCGCGCGTCGCTTCGAGGCGTACGGCTGGCATGTCATCCCGCGCGTCGACGGTCAAAGCAGCGAGGCCGTGGCCGCTGCGCTGGCCGCTGCGCGCGCGGTCGCCGATAAACCCTCCTTCATTTGTGCCAAAACCATGATCGGCTTTGGCGCGCCGAAGCAAGGTACCCAAACCATGCACGGGGAGGCGATGGGCGCCGAAGATATCGCCACTACGCGCAAAACCCTGGGGTGGAATTCTCCGCCCTTCGAAGTACCGGCCGATATTCGCGCCGAATGGGACAGACGCGACAAGGGTGCGAAAGCCGAAGCGCAGTGGCGCACCCGGTTTGCCGCTTACAAACAGGAATTTCCCGCCTTGGCCACAGAACTGGAGCGGCGCATGGCCGGCGATCTGCCGGCCGGTTTCGACGATCTGGCGCGCGCCTTGGTCGGCGGCGCGCAAGCCGAGGCCAAGGTACTGGCCACCCGCCAGTCCTCCCAGGCGGCGCTGAATGCCATCGGTCCGTCCTTGCCCGAATTGCTGGGCGGCTCGGCGGATCTCACGCCCTCGAACGGCACGTGGCGCAAGGACTCCGTGACCTTGACTCCCGCCGTCCCCGCCGGAAACTATATCCATTACGGCGTGCGCGAGTTTGGGATGTCGGCCATCATGAACGGCATCACCGCCCACGGCGGCTTTATTCCGTACGGCGGCACGTTCCTGACTTTTTCCGACTACGCGCGCAACGCCGTGCGCATGGCCTGTTTGATGCGCATCCGCGTGATATTCGTCTATACGCACGATTCCATCGGCTTGGGCGAGGACGGCCCGACCCATCAGCCCATCGAGCATCTTGCAAGCCTTCGGGTCATCCCTCATATCGATGTGTGGCGCCCGTGCGATGCGGTCGAAACCGCGGCGGCGTGGGGCACGGCGGTCGATAATCGCGATGGTCCCACGCTGCTGATCTTGACGCGCCAAGCCTGCGCGCATCAGGCGCGCGAACCTAATCAGGTGGCCAATATCGCGCGCGGCGGTTATGTGTTGATCGAACCTTCCGGGGGACCGGAGGCGATCGTGATCGCCACGGGGTCGGAAGTCGGGATTGCCGCCGAGGCGGTCCGCACCGTGAACGCCAAGGGGGGCAAGGTGCGGCTGGTGTCGATGCCGAGCACGAACAAGTTCGACGCTCAGGACGATGCTTATAAGGAGAGCGTGCTGCCCGCGAAGGTCACGCGCCGCGTCGCCGTGGAAGCGGGCGTACGCGCCGCCTGGTGGCGCTACGTGGGCTTGAAGGGCCAGATTGTAGGCATCGATCATTTCGGCGCCTCGGCACCCGCCAAGGTACTGTTTCCGCAGTTCGGTTTCACCGCGGAAAAAGTGATCGAAGCAGTCGAGAAAGTACTGAGGTAGCCGATTCGATGCATTATATCTGCGGATTAACGCTCGCGAAGCGAGCGCCCAAAGGTCGGGGCCGCTTCGGCCCCGTTGAAAGGTGCGCGAAGCGCACGGTAAGCCGGGGCCGCTTCGGCCCCGTTGAAAGGTGCGCGAAGCGCACGGTAAGCCGGGGCCGCATCGGTCCCGTTAACAGTTGCGCGAAGCGCATGGCAAATGCGAAGCGCATGATAGGCCGGGGCTGTATCGGCCCCGTTGACAGGTCGTGAAGCGAGACAAAATGACAATCAAAGTGGGCATCAACGGGTATGGGCGAATCGGACGAAATATTCTGCGCGCGCTCTACGAAGGCAAGCACGGCGGTGATATCAAGATCGTCGCCATCAACGATTTGGGCGACGCCAATACCAATGCGCACCTGACCCGCTTCGACACCGTGCACGGCCGCTTTCGCGGTGAGGTTCACGTCGACGGCGATTCCATGGTGGTCAACGGCGATCGCATCCGCGTGGTTGCGCAGCGCGATCCGGCCAAACTGCCCTGGGGTGAGATGGGCGTCGACTATGTGCTCGAGTGCACGGGGTTGTTCACCAGCAAGGCCAAGGCATCCGCCCACATTGCGGCAGGGGCCAAGAAGGTGGTGATTTCCGCGCCGGGTGGGGACGATGTGGATGCCACCATTGTTTACGGCGTGAATGACGGCATTCTGAAATCCGGCATGACAGTTATTTCCAATGCGTCCTGCACCACCAATTGCCTGGTTCCCCTGGTCAAAGTGCTGCACGACAAGATCGGCGTCCTCGCCGGCGTGATGAACACCGTGCATTCCTACACCAACGACCAGGTTTTGACCGATGTGTATCACTCGGACCTGCGCCGCGCGCGCTCGGCGACCATGTCGATGATTCCCACGAAGACCGGCGCCGCTGCGGCCGTCGGCCTGGTCATGCCGGAACTCAAGGGCAAGATCGACGGATTCTCGATTCGGGTGCCGACCATCAATGTGTCATTCGTGGATTTCACCTTCTCGGCGGCGCGCAAGACCACGGTGGACGAGATTCACGGCGTCATCAAGGCGGCTGCGAGCGGGGCGCTGAAGGGCATCCTGGCTTACAACGATCAGCCGCTGGTGTCGGTGGATTTCAATCATGATCCCGCCTCCTCCACCTATGATGCGACGATGACCAAGGTCATCGAAGGAACCCTGGTGAAGGTGTGCTCCTGGTACGACAATGAGTGGGGATTTTCCAATCGCATGCTCGATACCACGCTGGCCTGGTCGAAGGCCTCTTAAGAGCCACCCTTGAAGATCACAAAAATGTCCAGCCTGGATCTGCGCGATAAGCGGGTGCTGATACGCGAGGACTTGAATGTGCCCATCCAGGGCGGCTCGGTGAGCAGCGATGCGCGAATTCGCGCCGCGTTGCCCACCATTCAGGCAGCGCTGAGCGCGAAAGCCCGTGTCCTCATCATGTCTCATCTTGGACGCCCCGAGGAGGGCAGGTTTGCGGAGGAGTTTTCGTTGGCGCCGGTGGCCAAGCGCCTGGCTCAGCTGCTGGGTGTTCCGGTGGCTCTGAAGAAGGATTGGCTGGACGGCGTCGAAGTTGCTCCCGGTGAGGCGGTGCTGCTGGAAAACGTGCGTTTCAACAAGGGCGAGAAGAAGGATGCGGATGATTTGTCGCGGCGCATGGCGGCGTTGTGCGACATCTACGTCATGGACGCGTTCGGCACGGCGCATCGCGCCGAAGCCAGCACGCATGGCGTCGCGAAATACGCGGCCATTGTGTGCGCCGGCCCCTTGCTGGTGAGCGAACTGTCGGCGCTCGAAACCGCTCTGGAGAAGCCCGCTCGTCCCTTGCTCGCCATCGTTGCCGGCTCCAAGGTGTCGACCAAGCTCACCGTGCTGGAATCCCTATTGAGCAAGGTGGATCAACTCATCGTCGGCGGCGGCATCACGAATACCTTTCTTGCGGCATTGGGCTTCAACGTGGGCAAGTCCCTGTACGAGCCCAACATGCTGGACATCTGCAAGCGCCTGCTCGAGCAATCCAAGAAGCGCGGCATCGTCATTCCCATGCCGACCGATGTCGTGGTCGGCACCGAGATCTCCGCCAAAGCGGAAGCCGACGTCAAAGACGTACGCCACGTGTCCGCCAACGATATGATTTTGGACATCGGACCGGACTCGGCCGAGGCCATCGCCGCGCTGGCGGCTTCCGCCGGCACGATTCTTTGGAATGGTCCGGTGGGCGTGTTCGAATTCCCTCAGTTCGGCGAGGGCACACGCACACTCGCCACCGCGATCGCACGCAGCAAGGCATTTTCTCTCGCGGGCGGCGGCGACACCCTGGCCGCCATCGAAAAGTACGGCATCGAGGACAGCATTTCCTACATATCCACGGGCGGCGGCGCTTTCCT
>Ga0137412_10000550_pt1 | contig 26924 bp, 56 predicted proteins | sample CZODoug2_1_16fun_FD_122160 | JGI IMG/M metagenome (GOLD analysis project Ga0137412, IMG submission 122160) | Vadose zone soil fungal communities from Angelo Coast Range Reserve, California, USA - CZODoug2_1_16fungal (Hybrid Assembly) | ecosystem: Environmental > Terrestrial > Soil > Vadose zone...
TATTATACTTTCATTAGCTACATAGTGTGGCTATCACTAAGGAGAGATAAGATGTTCGGAGTAAAGAGACCAAATCCAGTAAATCCATTAATCACAGAATGTGGCCATGAAGAAAATGATGTGCTGCAAGATGCTCAAGACAATCTTTGCTTTGCAAGCCAGTGGGTAAAGAAAGTAGATGCAGAAGCCTTCAAGTCCTTGACAGTGTATCGCAAATGTTTTTCAAGATCAGTACCAGAATGCTCAGCTAAAGTAACGAACAAAATGCTTTTCGGTGAAGTAGTTTCCAAAGAAGAATATTTGGCTTCAATACCAGAGGAAATCTTAAAAAAATTCGATTTGGATGCGAAATAATCTTGACTTGGTTACCGGTAACCTTTATTATTATCTTACTAGCTGGATGGGCCAGCTAGATAACCAAAAAGGAAGTAAATCATGAAAGTAATAGATATATGGAAACTAGCACAAACCGATGAAATTCTAGCTAAAGCAACTCTTGAATCTGAATTCAATCAGAAGATAGCTTCAGGAGAGACTATAGTGGCTTCTACTGTAAGTGGTCATGAGCAGAGCGCTGATGATTGGATAGAAGACATCTGGTCTAATATCTCTGAAATGGGTGAAGAGCAAGCAGATGATGAGGGTGAATTAGATTTCCGCACTCTATGTTTACCAGGAGATAATAGCGAAACACATCCACAATAATAATAATCTTTCCCCCTTCGAAAGGAGGGGGAATATCAGGGGGCATCATGGACAAATCAGAGATAAGAAAAGCAAGAAAGAGATTAAATATAAAAGATTTTAGACAAAAACGACATACTGCCGGATTCCATAGATTAGAAGTCTATGTGCATGATGATTACAGGCAGATGGTCAAAGACTTTGTAACTGAGTTGAATAAGGAAATTCCGCATGAAATATGATCATATTTTACTCATCGCATGCTTTGTGTTTGCCACAGTATGTGTATTTTTTATTCCAAGAGGAAGCGCACTACCTTTTTCACCTAATGCCAGCTATGAAGTTTGCTTTACGCCGGGAGAAGATTGCACCGCGCAAATTGTCGACACACTAAATAACGCGCAAAAAAGTATTTTAGTTATGGCATATAGTTTTACCAGTTTACCGATATTAGAAGCGTTATTAGATGCCAAAAATAGAGGTGTAACGATTGAAGTTATTTTAGACAAATCTCAATTTGAAACAGAAAAATATTCCGTTTCAAGATTTTTGCATAATCAAGATATTCCTGTATGGATAGATGCTAAGCCAACTATTGCACATAACAAAGTTATGATCGTAGATCAAGGAACTGTTATAACGGGTTCATTTAATTTCACGCGTGCTGCAAGAGAAAAAAATGCTGAAAATGTGTTAATTATTCAAGACAAGCAATTAGCACAGAAATATTTTGACAATTGGCAAAAACGCAAGATATCTTCTATGATCTGGAAAGAATATCAATCATACAAAGAGAAGAAATAAATGAATCATGATTTCTATATAATTTTAACAACTATTTTTTATTTTATAATTTCATCTGCAGTGGTTGGATGCTTTTTTGGAAATAAAGATAGAGAAGATAAAATAGATAGAATTTTACTCATAATAATTATGATCATTGCACTCACAATTGTAAATTTATGGAATGACTAAAATTATTAACTTGGAAAGGATTATATACTATGAACCTATAATATTGAAGGAGATAAAAAATGACAGATGAATGTAAAAAGAACATGAAATTACAAACTAATCAACAAATTTATGATCAAATTTATATAAATATTTCTTTACTTCGACATAAAGCCGAAGAGATAAGAAGTGTATCTCAGGTATATGAAGATAATTCCAGACAAGAAAATATTCTCTTGAATTTCGAAATTAGTATTCTGAAAATTGCTAAAAATTTGGAAGAATATTCACTAGAATCATTAAGAGTTGGAAATCGCAGAGAACTTCAGACAACCCTGAGTTTATCAACAATAATAATATCTTCCCCTACTTTACAAAATAAAATTGGTTCGATAAAAAAAGAAGAAGAAATAATTGATAAAAGTATTGCTTTTGGTTACCGGTAATCGTATAATGTTCTTACTGACTGAATGATTCAGACAGGCAACTAAGGAAAGATAAAATGTCAGCTAAATATCATAATGGTTTTTCATTAAGAACAAATCAAGATGGAACTAAAATCGCTTATGCAAAAATATGGGCAGAAATTTTGACACAAGAAGAATTTGATACGCTACTTCATATCTCATCAGAAGACTATAAATATTATTATGACCGATATGCTGATGCTTTAGTTTTAGAAGGTATTGTAGAAATGAAAGTGAATGCTCCAATAAAACATTCATATTATTGCAATACAATCGCATAAATATATTGACACCGGTACCATATCAATGGTATTATATCTTTATCAACTAGGGCAAGGTTGATATTCTCCACGTTAGCGGAGGTGTTTCAAAATTAACGCTCGGTAGTAATGGAGCTTTAAGACCTTCCCCACGATTGTGGGGGTGCTGAGATCCCCGAGAAATCGGGGATTTTTATTTTTCCAAAATTGGCAATAATTTACTCAAAGAAAATAGATAGCAAATTCCACTTGAATTTCCAATAAGTTGTACAAAAACATCTTTATTTTCTATCAGATCTATTTCTGTATCAATCTCTTCTGAAGTATCGCAAAATAAAAATTTACTTGACAAACTATATCTTTTACCATCACAAGGAAGCATGCTGCACACTTCTACGCTATTCGCATGCTTTAATAGCTTATTTTCAATATCTTTGAACTTTATTTTCATTTTCCATACCTATAAATTAAATTTTTTTCTGTATTTCTGAACATTATTTTTCTCTCTGAAAGAAGAAAAGGGCAGTTTTTATGCAGGTGGTTATAACGCGATATTCTGCAGGCAATGTGAAATACAAATCTGCCACATCTTTACTAGGGGAATCACATAACTTAGACTGCCTAGCAGTCATATATCCGGCGCATGAATTTTTATTTATTTCCATATATATACACGCATGCTCATTTTCCCAGTTTAAGCTTACACTTTCATTTTCTTTCAATTCAGCTACAGGCATCAGAATATTTTTGCTAAAAGTTTCGAAGATATATATTAAGTGATAGTGAATCTCTTGGGGAATCACTTGCCCATATTCTTTTACTATTCCATCGATTATTAGCTCCCCATAAGTATGGGGTTGATATAACTGTATCATTTATCCTCCTCTATATAAAGTTGCATTATTTGCTCCATATACATCTGTATTTCTTGTATGTAATTTCTGCTTCATTCCTCATTTTTTCTCATCCACTCTAGCATATCTTCTATAGTCTCCAAAGAACCTGCTGCACAATCAAGAGTTCTAGATAATGGCGCATATTCTTCTTGCTTATGTTTTAAATATCCCATAATTTTTTCACACATTTCTTCATATCCAAATTCATAACCATCTGAAAATCCTATCTCATGTCCTTCTTGATATATTCCTTTCAGAAGATTTTCAATTACCATATACAAGTTATGCTCTTCTAATAATTCGAATGCTTTTTTCAATTTAATTTCTTGATCACTATTATTCTTTGACATTAGTTTCTATCCACTGAGATAATTCTCTCAAACATTCATGCATTCCTCGCAAGTTTCCATGTCTCCAACCATCACAAAAAGTTTTATTGTCACCTCGTGGGGGTTGTGTTTCATCTAATTTCCATATCATACGTTGGATATGATGCCATATATTCTTATGGCTACTCTCATATCCTTGTTGATATGTAGTCTCAATGTGTTTTCTTATGCAATTATCTAAATTATTTTCTTGTAATAATCGAAATGCATCTTTCATTTTAATCTCATGCTGCATTATTTCGAAGAAGACTTTGTCTAAATGTTCGCAATATGTTTGTTCATTCATCTTTCTCCGCTTCATTTTTGGCTTCCATCTCATCAAATATAATATTAATTTTTTCAACTAGCTTTTCTCTTACTTCTTCTTGAAAATTATTTATCCATTTCAACGCATAAGTAAATTCTCCGATAGTATCATTGCCATCTTTTACTGCATCTTCAAGAGAATCAACAATAGATTCGATATTATACAGGCAATAACCAAGCACTCTGGTCATTCCGAGAATGTTATCTTTATTATCATTAAGTTTTTCATCCATTATTTTTCTCCATTTTGTCATTGTTCACCATCTAAATTTCCATTAATAAAATAATTAATTTTATTTAGCGATTCCAATTGTCCTATTAAATATCCATATTTATATCCTGAAGAATATGAATCTGGATTATATGGTGTCAATTCTTTTGCATATAATTCTTCCCTCATATTATCAATGTAATTTTTTATTAACAGATGGGGAATTGTTATTTCTGAGGCGAGAGATGAATCATTATTCTTTGGCATTTCATCCTGTCCATATGCTATAAAAGTATGGATTGCTTTCATTAAAAGATCTGCCTCTTCACAATAATACTTGCTTATTTTATCATTTAATAATTCAAATGAAATTTGGGTTAATTTTTTAGTTATATCATTCATTATTTTATTTCCAATTTACCTTTTTCATATATTTCTATCCATCGCATCATGCATGTTAGCGCTTCTTCATAAGCAGCTACATTACAATTTAAACGATTTCTCTCAATCATCAATTCCATATGTGTAAACATATCTTTACAAGTTTTTTCCATTCCCATATTTAAACCTTCTTTATATCTATCATGTCCACTAATTTCATTCTGACGATATTCTATAAAAGTAGAGATCGCCTTTACTAACACCGCCACATTAGTCGCAAATATCACATCTAGATTTCCCTCCAATATTACCGGAGATAATTCATCCATTAAATCCATCAATTTTTTGTCTATATCATTCATCTTTTTTCTCCATTAACAATTTGAAGTAATTGATCCCCTAGTTTATCTTGATTGTCCCTTATACAATAAAGAGTATGAATTATTATATGTCTTGAATTTTCATCTTTTCCTTCGTCGCGTATAGAATCTGCCACGCAGTCAATATCACTTATAGCATAAGCTAGTGCGCGCAGAATGCCCTTTATTGCTATAATTTGTTCTTCATCCATTATTTTTCTCCTTTTAGCAATAAAACTTTTTCATTAAAAACTTGCAATCTTTTATAAATTTCTTTTAAGGAACCCTTAGAAATTCCAGAAATATTAAATTTTTCGCTATTTATCTGTGTTATAAGTTCTCCAACTGTATATATTTTATGCTGCACAAGAATATTTTCTATTCTTTGACATAAAATTAATTCTTGTATAGGAATTCTAAAATATTTCTCTTCTCTCATATGTTTTTCACGAGCAACATTTTTTTCTATAAAATATATTTTATGCGCCATTCTTTTCAAATAAAAATTGAATATAGCCAAATCTTGATCATATAAATATTTTTGGGTACTGTATTCTAAATAATCTCTATCAAAATAAGTTAAAATAATGCGAATTTTTTCCATATTTTCTAAAATATTTTTTTCATAATATGACATAATGATCTCATGTTTTAATAAATAATGAATGCCAATTTTTTTTATTCATTTCATTATAGCAATAATTTGTTTCTGATCTTCTATTTTTTCATATATCAATAAAATCTCTTTTTCCAAATCTTCAATCATTGTTTCAAATCGCTCCTTAAGGCGATAAGTCGTCGATCTCATTGCCAGTATCCTATCCCGATCTTCTGAATGGAGCGTACCAAGCGTAGTGCATTCAACTGTATCTAATACAGTTTGTCCTAAGGCAGCTATTGTATCTTTTAATAGAAATATCATTGAATCCATTTCATATTTTCTTAACATACCAATATCTCCTTTATGGCTTTATAAATAACTGATGAAAATTTTTTTTATTCACTTCCTTAATCGTGATCGGATAAAGTTCTTCTACTTGCTTTTTCTTCATCACATATATCTGCGTGTTATATCCTTTTACATCTACATATTCTACAAGACCATCACTATAGAACACTACAAAATCTATCACATATTTTATCCCGCCAGGTAAATGAAATGGCGTCTGCATGAGGAAGTGTGTTATATCACCATTCCCTTTTAATTGTTGGAGATAATCATAATATGAAGCTTCCATTTGAGAATGGAATTTTAGACTTCCGCGCAATGCGGGCACATTTTTGTATTTGCTTTTTGATGGGATTCTATATCGTACAATCATAATATTTTTATTCTATTTTCTTCATCAAGTTCAAATTCTTTATGACCTGACAAGTTATATCTCTTAATTCATGCTAAGGATATGTCACATATAGATGCTTGCACAAATCCATTTTCATCTACTATGCATACTTCAATCACTCCATCAGGTGCATCGATTAGTCTTACTAGAAGACGATCTTTTGATTCATTATAGACTGCTAATTTATTCATTCATTCTCTCGTTATAAACTTATCTCAATCAGTTAAAGACTATTCATAGTCATATTTAATTTTTATATATGAATGCGCATCGGTCGGTAATTTATTAAAAGAAGCCCATTGTTTCAAAAGAGTAATCCCATCTTTATCAATAACTAATAATTTTGTAAGAATAGTTCCAGTACTATTAGTAGTGCAAAGTTCTACTTTATCATCATCACAACTAAATATTAATGTTAACAACAATTGATCATGTTCAACTTCTTCATAGACTTTAATTTTCATAATTTGCTTTCGTCCTTATAATTTGTTTCACATAGTTAAAGCATAGAAAAATCATTCGTAGGTATTAATTTAGTTCTTAAATAATCATTTTCATCCAGTGATATTCCTTTAAAATCATCAGGCATTTTGTGAAATAATATTCCGGCTGCATCTATATATAATAAACTATTAATTATAATTCCTGCAGCATTTACTTGACATAACTTTACAGCACCCATACATTGAACTAACGTTAATAAAAATATTTCTTCTTTTGGTTCTTCGTAAATTTTAACATTCATAAATAATCCTCATTAAATTCGTTGAAAATAGTTGTTATTTTTCTATCAATTTTAGTAATTAGCTCCATATTACTTTGACATAAATCATATTCACTGTATTTCTTTTCATTATTCATGTAATAGGGATTATCAAAATATGCGAATTGCTCCACAAAAAGCATTGAAGATATTTTACGTAATAAATATTCATTATTATCCATAATAATTTCCTTATTGATTATTCATTTATTGACATTTTTATTAAGTATTGAATCTATAATCTCTGAAACATCACAAAATATATCTGCTAAGATCCGGTGATGATATGCCATTGGATTAAAAAAAGCCTCTGTTTCATAAGTGTATCTTTGATTATACTCGAAGCATTGATCCAACTTATATTTTAATTTATTTAGTTCTTCTTCATAAGAATTAATTTTATCTTTTAGATTTTTTACTGTAGCTATTAAATTTTCTTCTCTTTCATAAAGCTCATTCATCCTATATGATCTCCTAAAAAGTTTGATTGCATTTATTTTTACTCATCTCTATTTCCTACTCCAAAGGCTAGCCAAACAGGACTTACTTTCAATATCTTTGATATCAGATCTATTACGTGCAAGCTAGGAGATCGTTCTCCACTTGCATATATACGTAATGAATCTGCTGAATAATAAGATTTAGCTGTGTTATTTTGTAAACAGTATATTTTGAAATTTAAATCTTTATATGTCATATCACTCATGCGCATTTCCTTTGAGAAACGGTCAGAGAAATTTTCTTTTTTTAACATGTCACTATTTTTCAGATTCATCAAGTGTCTTTCCTAATATCTCAAAAGTTATTTTAGTCAGCTTATTAATAGTTGATATCTTCCCGATAGTCTCTAATAGATCAGATTTGATCAAATCCAATGTCAAGTCTTCTATCCAATCCACGAACTTTATTGTTTCTCCAACTCCAGGAATGTCTGTTCTATAGCATATAGTTGTTTGAATGGCATATGTCATTTCATCTCCTCATTATTTTCTAAAGCACATGGAATTATTTCAACAAGTATTAGATATAATACTTGATTATTAAATCATTTTTCACCTTTATTGTTAATATTGCTCAATTAAAATTTTCTTTATCATGCAAGATCTAGGGATAGCTTTGTAAAAGAAATGATTTATATAGGCAATTATATCTATTTCATTCAAAAATGAATAATTTTCCGAATATCCATCCATATATTCAACAATAAGAAAAAATTTCATTTCAATCAAGATTCCAGAACAAATTTATCAATGCAATTTCTCCTTGTTATCAAGATACTTACCTATCTCTTTTTCTATTTTTATACGTAGGTCATTAGTATGAACTAAACATGCGCCTGATCCTTGCTCAACAGCTTTTCCTATCCCCCAATTGATCATTACCTCAGTAATAATAGCAAGCTTCAAAATTGATAGAGAAGGTTCTTCATCAAACTTATTTACATATATTTCTGTAAAATCTTTCACTATATCATCAGGAACTCGGCCATTAATAATGTCAACAATAAGATCAATAGCAAATAATAATCGTTCTTCAAGAGTATATTTTTGCACATGACACTCTTCACATAAGTGACTCATATAATATCCTTGTAAATAATTACTTAATTATACATGAATTATCCAGTATGGATACATACATCTTGTAGGTAAATGCCCTGTCTGCACTATACAGTTAGCATTAACAAAAAAAATCATTCTACTAGCAAGATGATCATTTATTAAAAAACGGATCAAAAATATTAGATCCTAAATAATAGACAAATGACTACAAATATATTGTCAAGATGATGAAAATATATAAACTCTGCAAATATGCGATTTAAGGCATATACAGCATCGTTTCATTATCAACCCTAGGTTGTGTGCCATTTTATCTTAAAAACGTTAATCATGGCTGTTCATTCTCATTTTAACACTATCTTCTCCATCAATTTTAAATCACATGTAAAAATTTACTTAATAAAAAAATATTCTCATCATTAGTTTTAATCTATAGCTAGGCATATAAGTAAATAAGTAGTTTGTTTATATTGGTAGAGTTCAGATGGTGGTGTAGCACGTACACCACTTTAAAAAAGTTATCCACAGGTTATCCACAGGTTATCCACAGGTTATCCACAGGTTGAGATAAATTATTTATTTGTTCAAAAAAAGAACATTTTCATTCATGATTCCCATATTTTTTATGCATAATTCGATAAAAAATCTTATTGTAACCAGATTTTTCGATCCTAATCGCATCTATATCATGAAGTTCACGAATCAATTTTATGATGGTTTTTTTGGATATATTGGTATGAGTTACTAAAGTTTTTAAGGAGGGATAGCAGATTCCATTTTCATCTGCGTATTTTGAGAGATATAAGAATACTACTTGCGCCAAGGCACTTGCTTTTCCGTCTACTTTAGACAGATATACCTTGGCAAAACTACTTGACATTAAGCCCTTTTTTTATTTTTTCACACGTAATTACTCCTTTCATCCTGAATAGAGTGTTCAATAATTGAACTATTTATATTTTTTCAACAGTTAAATCAATAAGAAATCTTTACAATTTCAACTGTCTTTTATCATCTTTCATAATTTTTATATATACATAAACATGCCATCGTTTTTATCAGGCAGATATAAAGTAATATCATTTTTAAATGCCATAAAATATTCCTCAAATATTTCCTTCTTCAACATAAGAGGCATTTTTGAAGACAACTTCTTCACTATCCACATATTTTTCATAGCATGTAAGCGTTGCATCATGAAAGTAGTGAAATGTGCATCTTTATTATCCATATCCAGCATGGTTCTTATTTCTTCCAGATTATTTCCTGTCCAAAATATTGCTTCTACAATTTCCGGAAATATTGGTTTTGTCATGTATCTCATTCTTCTATCTCCTCATTAGTGTATTTCTCTATAGTCAAACTTTGTGACCATGCCATGCGTGAGCTTTCCTATCTTCGCACGCCACTTCATTGGCATTTTATCCATCCTTGCTATCCTATACATCTGCGACATACTAATCCCTAGATGCGCTGATAAAAGACCTATTAGGTGGCGTGGATTGTCACAATTAGGATGGTTATATATAAACTCTTTTAATGTCATCTTCATACTCCTAGTAATATGTGTAGCCTAAATATAGCGCATTAAAACATATCGCGTGTAATCAATTGGCTGTTCATTGCGTAATCAATTGGCTTGTCATCAAAAATGCTATTGTGTAATTAAATTTATTGTTTTACAGTGCGTTCACTTAAAAATATAAGGATAAAAAAATGAATTTGTCTCCTTTAGAAATACAAGTAATAAAAAGAATTTTCAAAAAAAAATCAATTCCCATTTCAAGATTAGATATAAATAAAGAAATTGTTTTTATGCTACAAAAATTAAAAGAGAAATATAAATATGAATTTTCATGGATAGGAACAATAATCGGTTTGCCAGAATCATTTTTATTCGATTGCGGAAATTTTACACATGATAATTTTAGAAATTTATTAAATTTATATTTAAATGAAAAATACAAAGACAGAAAAAATAAATCAAACAATCACTAATAACAAGGAGATATATGGAATACGATGGGATAGATTTAGATAGAAGCGGTCTAGTACTTACACTTACTGTAGGTAAAAAAATATATATAGGTGATGAAATAATTATCACCTCATTACGTACAATAGGTGCACAGACTAAACTGCATATAAGTGCGCCTAGGCATATACAGATACTAAGAGACAGATTAAAAGCTAAGATAGCTGAAAGTGGAATTCCATGGGAAGAACTTTCTACAAAAAATAGTCAAGCAATGATAGATGAATGGGATGATGGAATAAATTCATATGAAGATAGGAGAGGAATTTAATGATAGAGAAAGAAAGAAAATCTGAACTATGGACGGCTTTTGCAAAAGCACAGCTTGAAATATCAAATCCCATCTTTGATTCAGTGAATCCACATTTTAAAAATAAATATGCAAGCTTAGCGGCTATTAGAAACGCAGTTCTTCCTTGCATGAATAAACATGGAATATGTGTTATGCAAGATATACAACGCACTGAAAAGGGTATTCAGTGCGTTACATCTTTCACGCATGTTTCTGGAGAAAAATATATTTCACATGCTTTAGAAATTCCTGTCATTAAATATGACGCTCAGGCATTAGGATCAGCAATAACGTATGCGAGACGTTATCAACTTCAAACCTTGGTTTCCATTGTAGGGGATTCAGATGACGATGCAGAAGCTGCTGTACAGCCTATAAAAACACAATCTACATATAATAATAAAAATCAAAACAATACTATAAAATCAAAACCAGTAGTAAAAAATATTCTTCGAGATTTAACTCCAATAGAAAAAGATGGTCTTGATGAGAAAATTTCATTTCATTCTGACATCATGAAAGAAGCTAAATCTTTAGGAGAATTATCTTCTCTTTTTAAAGGATCATATAATGACATTAGTGGAATATATTTGAATACTGCTGAATTAGAAGGAGCTATTTTATCACTTATAAAAGTTAAAGATGATATGAAAATTAAATTGTCAGGAGTGAATCATGTTAAAGATTGAAGAAATTTCTGCGGTATTAGTAGGTAAGATTTGGAATATCTTATCAGATAGTTTTAATGCTGAAGGCATAAATATCTTTCATACTCAGAAAGAAACTCAAGATATAATCGAGTTTTTTTTGGATCTTGGAATCGCATCTATAGATCGTGAAAATAGATCGATTGATCTATGTCATGAACTTAAAAATTTTATAAAAGAACTACACTTTAAAGATTTACTTCTATCATCTGATGCACAAGGTACAGCATAATGGAAAATAAAATGGCTACTTTTATACATGGATTTTTTCAAATATTTTTTGGAAATTTTTGTGAAGATGATCCAATATTTAAAGATAGGAGGATTAAAGCTGTAACATTATTATTATTAGAATTGGAGATAATTATAATTTCTGAAGATAGAACATCAGTTTATATATGTAAAGAAATTGAAGAAATAAGTGAAAGATATTTTGATAAAAAGACAAATATTACTTCGGATGAAATAGATAAATTTATAAAGAAAATAATAGATAAACACAGAGAAATAAATGACAATCAATATCCTTCAGAGAAAATATTTCTATGATCATAAATAAAAATTTGAAATATATTTATTTTTTCCTAATAAGTGGAGCAATAATTTTATGCATCGCATTATATTTTAATTACATAGATAACAAAAATAATAAACCTTACAGAGTAAATGTTGAATCAATTCAAAAAAGGGAAATAAAAATGGATCACACAAAAATTAACGAAATCATACAAGAAAATAAGCTTATCAAAGAAATTATTAATCCATTAACCGGAGAAATAATTGAACAGACATATGATGATCTCGCTGAAAATATTCATATGGTTAATGAGTACATAAAACATTTATCATATTTTGTTAGACAAGCTAGGGTCGTTCTATCAGAGATGTCTCCTAAGGCTGAAGATGGATATACATACTATGCTAGAGGAGAGAGATATAGGATAAAAATAGTCTACCCAGTGAATCAATGGGATAATAATTCACTCCAAAACGCATGGAATTCTTACCCTGAGTATAGACAATATCTAAGAATATCAAAAATAGAACCTAACATGAGAGAAATAAAAAAGCTTAAAAAGGAAATAGGAGATGATAATTTTCAGAAGTTCAAAGAGCTAGTCTTAGCTGCTGAAAGAGAATCAAATTCTCCACCTGTTATAACAATTGTAGAGGAAATGAAAAATGGATCGATTTAAATTTAGAGTGTGGGATTTAGTTGAATACAAGATGTCTTACGATAGTATTATTGAAAATAATCATGATTTTACTGAGGGATATGATCCTAGAATAGATGAAGTAATTTATGATAAAAAATTTACTATAATGCAGTGTACTGGTGTAAAGGATTCTAATGGAAAATTAATGTACGAGGGAGATATAATTTTATTTGATACATTAGATTCAGGACAAAGTGATGCGTATATTGTACATTGGGACTTGCCTGAATTTTGTTTAACAGATATATCTGGAAAAAACGACTATGGATTTAGTTTATGTGAATTTTATTTCGATCGTTCTTATTTTACCATAATTGGAAATGTATGGGAAAAAACAGATAACAAAATAGTCATTAAAGTACAAAAAAAAATTACTGTTGATTATGTTCAGAAATTAAATTTATTAAATAAATAAAAGGAGAGTAAAATGCAAAATAATGAATTAAAAATTTATAGTAGTTGGAGTGTATGTAAATCTAATACACTTATATATATGCAGGAAGAGAAGTTCAATGAACGAGAATTTTTCATGAAAGGATTTCAGCATGCAATAGAAGAATATGCCTGGATATTAAAGGGTGACATTCCATGGGTTAATTTCTGTAAAGATTTGTCAATATTCCATGATATGGAAATATACGCTGATGAATATTTTGAAGAATACCCAAAGAAAAAATACAATAAAATGAAATGCTATTTTGCTGGATATAAACGAGCATCTATTTTCATGCGTGATGTAAGTGAAAAAGCAAGATCGCTAAATTCAGAAAAATCTATTTCTTGATTTTCATTATATTTTAATAATAAGTTTTCATAATCGTGCTTCACATCTATGTACATTAAAAAAATTATAAAAATGAACCATGCCATAATAATCAGTGCATAGATTTTCCATGAAATAATTATTGAATTATATAATATTTTAATATTATTCATTAATTTCATCTTTGGTAAAGAGAGATAATTCTGCCATTCTTCTTCGGCGCAAACCTTTATTTTCTTTTCCATTGACGAATATCCATCGAGGAAATTCTTTTCTAGCTACGATATTTGGAATCATATTTGCATTTAAATTTTTTAATAATGTACTTTCTTCGAGTGCATTTAATCCTAAATTAAATGCAAAAGAAATAAGTGCAGAAAATTGATTTTCATTAATATTGCATATTAATAATTTTGAAACTCCTTTTTCAAAAAAGGAAATATCTTTAAAAAATAGATCATCAATTTCTTGTTGAGAATATTTTTTTTCAATTCCATTTAAAAATACATCATCTCCTGTATGTCCCCAACCCACTGTCCATATGCCCGCAAGGCACCTATAAGGAATTGATTTACATCCTTCAAATGATTTTATTAATTCAATCCCGTCTAAATTTATTTTCATATTTTTTATAATGTTAATAAAAAAACTTTCATTGCAGTTTTATATTCTTGCGAATAAATTATTTCACAAACTTCTTTATATTTTAATGGACAATATTTATCAGTAAGAAATATCATCAGAAGCATAAAAATTCCCATAAAGAACAGATGATATTTATCTTTCATTTTATTTCCTACATTGAGGAATTATTATTTTTCCTCATCCGCATTATCTGGTATTACTTTATCTATAATTTTATCAGTAGCAACTTTAGCAAGTTCATTTATCCAATGGAGACATTCTTCTTTACTACCCAAATGTTTCTGTAACATTGTTGATGCTTGATGTACAATTTTTCCAGTATTCTCTATTGCATTTTCTATATTTTTCAAACGTTCTTTTAGTGCTTCAATTTTCATTTTTAACTTCCTCTATTTTAGTTTCTAAATATTCTACATTATTATTTATATATTCACATAAAGTAGCAATATCTTTTACTTCCATTGTTGTTTTGTTAGGATAAACTGCATTCATAATTAAATTTAATAATTTTGCTAATTCATTTGCATCTAAAATTATTTTTCCAGGTTTATTTAAAATAGCCATAATTTTCCTTTATAAGGTTAATTCATAGATTGATGTAATTGAATTACTAGATCCTGATGCAGATATTATTTTATATGTGGAATTTGCAGGCACTATAAAAGAAAAACATTTAGCATCTGTAGCTGCAAGTCCAGATAAACTTCCACTTGCTATAGTTATAAACCCTGTTCCATTATCTATCTGGATATCTATCATAGCAGATGTTAAAAGAGTACTGGATAAACTCAAAGTGGCTAATACTTGTATATCGTTAGTAACGCTGGGAGTATATGATGTAGCAAATGCAGGACTGGAACGTGGTGCATAACTTCTAGAAGTATTCAGCTTCCAACCTTGAGTATCTAACACAGATAGAATATTAGCATCAAAAACCATCTTCCACCATACCATCGCATCGGCAGTTCCATCTACACATAGCCAAAAATTTTCTGTCGTAAATGTAGAAAAATCATCTACAGATGCAGCTGTTTGCCACCAAAGTGGGAGCCATGGATACCCCAGATATGGCAGCGTAGATTCACTTGCGGTAGGATCGCGTGTACAAATATAATTAAAAAAGACATCAAAACCTGGATCTTGCGGATCAGTTGTAGGTGTAGTTAATGCTAAGCTACTTAAATCTAAAATTTTCATGAAAATATTCCTATAGAGATTTAATGAAAAATACACTTACTGTCGAATTATCTAAACTTCCACCAGAAACTGAGAAAGTGCCTGATCCACAGGTAACTTGATATTGCGTTGTCGCAGTACCGCTTCTTGATGTAGCAAAAGCTAGACCCTGATGAGATGTTGTAATAGATGAATTATTAATGGTTCCTGAAGCTCCTAGACTTAATACTACACCTGTGACCAATGTAGAATTTGCAGTACTACCTGATACTGCGGCATGCGCAATCTCTATACCACCTGTGGTTAAATTTAACTGCAAACTACCTGCAGCAGAAAATGCGACATTCGGATTATTGTTATTTGCAATGTTATTATCCATCCAGAAACCAATAAGCGCATTATTTGTACCAAACCTTAAAAAATTTCCTCCTCCTGTTGAAAACATGCCTATATCAGTATCACCACTCGTACTGATAGGACCAACTTGACCATGAAATGTACCCAAATTTCCGGTATAAAATGCAACCGAATGATTATTAGCGAGAGTTGGATTACTGCTTAATACAGTTAATCCCGGACATGTTATTCCACTAATTTGATTGAATGTAAGACCTAATGCACTAATCCAATTTTTATTTCCATCTGCCATAATTACAGTATTTGCTGTAAAATTTGGAAAATTAATATTAGAACCAACATTTTTTATTTTAGGCGACAGTTCTCCGAACATTAGTAGTTTCCACCTTGTGCAAAAAATTGCAATAATTTTGCAGAAGTTACTGTAGTAAGACAAGCTACAGATAATACACTTCCATTTGCGATATAAATATATCGATTCCCATTAGTATCAAAAGCAAGCGATGGAAATTGAGAGCTTCTTAGCATATCAACAGAAATAATATTATTCACACTGCCAGCAGTAGCAGGTATAGAAATAGTAGTCAATAAATAATTAACGGAACTAATCGTTATCCATAATGCAACATCACGTGCAGATGTGTCAGTAGATGTAGCTGTAATGCTTTCTATTTTAGTCCCATTTGCTCCACCAGTGACTAAAGTAACTAATGCTTGCGCTGTAGAATTTTGAATTTGGGCAATTGAGTTGACAATTGTCTGTGGGAAAATAGGTGTTGCTGTAGCCATTATAAGCCTCCGCTAGTTGTATAAGAATAAATATCTTGTAGATGTACTCCATTCAAATTGCCAATAATTAAGCCTGTAATCGAAACATTTCCACTAGTATCAATGCTCATTCCATTCGACCATGTGATAGAAGTTGCTAAAGTATTTCCGGATGAATAATTAAAAAATAATTTATTGGATGATTGTTGTATCTGAAAGTTAGAGGATGCATTAGAAGAAAGCCATCCAGTCGTATAATAAGCATCAAAACTTATCGAATTAATTCCATGCGCATAAGGAGATATAGTTATTAATGGATAGGCATCAAGTGTAGTAGAAAACTCCATGCCTGGAGAATCTGTACTGCTAGATGAAGTACCAAAAACATTTAGTTTTGCATTAGAGGAAACTTGAGACGAGACTTGTCCCACTAACAATCCTGGCACATTTAATCCTATCGCTGGATTAAATGTGAATCCGTTATTTGCTAAAGCATTTTCATTAGATGTTGATGAAGAGGAAACAAAGACAGGATAATATGTGCTATTTCCAGATGTTGATGTCACACCAATATTGGTAGCATTTGTTGCTGTAGTAGATGTAGTCGCATTTCCAGAAAGGGCACCATTAAAAGTAGTAGTTGTAAGTGTGTTTGTACTTGGATTGAAAGTGAGTCCCGTTCCTAAATCTGTCGCTTGATTACTATTTGTCGAAGATGCTACTAATAAAGGATAATAGGATGAATTTGCAGACACTTGTGTTGTCGCTACATTATTGGCATTAGTCGCTGTAGTGGAAGACGTAGCAGTTGTGGCATTACCTGATAATGAACCGGTAAAAGTAGTAGTAGATAGATTATTAGTACTAGGATTAAATGTTAATCCTGTGCCTAAATTTACACCATGATTTCCATTAGTAGAAGAAGATACAAATAGAGGGAAAAAAGATGCATTAGTAGAAGATTGAGCAGTAGAAATACTAGTGGCACTTGCAGAAGCACCAGTAATGCTTATGCCCCAGCTTCCGCTAGCTCCTGTTCCTGTAGTAGTAGGAGCGCCAATTCCCGCAGGAGTAATAAGATTTGCACTTGCAGCTATTGCACGACCCTTACCATCTAGATTAAGTGTTACAGTATGAGTAGCATCACCAAAATTTCCTGTATTTGAATTTACTGTAGCTAGTGTAGTGGATAATCCTGAAGTAGATATATCTCCGCTTAAATTTCCACTTATTAAATTCTTACTACTATCAGTAACAACCAAATCAGAAATTGTTAATGCAGATAAATTTAATCCAGAAAATTGTGGAGAAGCACTAGAATTTATATTTTGAATTGTATTCAATAATCCAGAAGAATTCTGTAAATTTGTTGTATTAAAATTTATCATTGATGCATCTAGAGGTGTACCAGAATCGATAAAAGTTGCTGGTGAATTCATAAGACTAGACATAAGTAATCCCACTATTATTTTGATTTAATACAACAAATTGATTTGCTGAGTTATATTGTATTTCTATACAATCTGCTGTTGTTTGTGCAGAAACACTTCCTCCTACTCCTATAGTAGTTTTTGCAACTACTCCACCACTTGGGAAAACGATTAATTGCCCTGAATTTTGTGCAATAATCCATAAACCAGAACCACCACCACATACTTTAAAAATTTGTCCGGCTACTAATCCAGATGCAGGCAATGTTACTGTTGTTGTAGTGCTAACAGCATTTTGTAAATTAATGATATTAATCAAAGCAGTTGTTGTCATCGTAAAAGATGTTCCAGTCACTGTGGATATTGAAGCAGGAGGCAATCCTCCATCTTTTACAGTACCCATAGTATCAGCAGCTATTAACATATTTCCGGAAGCAGTGGCAGAAAATACTGAAGCAACTCCAGATTTCGTATTGTCAGAAGCAAATTTTCTTGCAGCTGTTTGTATAGCACCACCATCAGAAATTAAACCAGTATTTCCAGAAAAAACTGCAATATTTCCACCAAAAACAGAGCCTGAAACATTCTGAAAACTTGATCCACCATTCTGGCTAAGATAAAAATTATTAGTACCTTGTGGTAATGAATCTGTATTTGGAATACTTCCAGATAGACTAATAACTGAATATGTAGCATATGCAGCATACATTGAATTAGTATTACTAATATTTGCAACGGCTATATATATAGAATCACCTTGATTTAATAAAATATTTCCAGTCAATGAAACATCATAATAATTTATTAAGTCACCTAAACTTAAAGTATTTCTATATTGTGTGGGAACAATCGTTCCATTTGATAAACGTATATAAATACTAAAAACATAAATTCCAACAGATGGCACGGCACCTCTGCAAGTCAAATTTATATTTATATTAAAAAATTGTGAAGATGATCCTGTATAAGTCATCATTGGGGTGGATGACAAAAATTGATTAGTAAAATTTGATGCATCACTTCCTACAAAAGATGTTCCAAGATATACAGGATAAAAAGTAGAAGTAGAAGAAAAAGAAGTTGATGTTGTATTGTTTTGTATAGATAAAGAAGCATATGCTGCTGCAGAACCACCACCACTCCCACTAGCATTAAAAGTATAGGTTCCATCACTGTTGCTAACGATGGTCATATTATTACCAGCTAATGCATTTCCTCCTGTAAGTATAGTTTCATAATCAGCACCATCAAAATAATCGAAGGTGTTAAAAGTACTATTATATATTTGCATTCCAGCAACTGGAGAAGTAATTGCATTTCTTTGTGATGTCGTCATCCTTGGAAATAATATTCCTTGCGATGTTGAATCTGCTTGAAAAATAGCGCAATCATTAATTGATCCAACATTTATTCCAACTTGATTTATAGAAATAAAATCTGCTCTAGATAATTCACCACTTGCTCGTGTTCCTGTTAATTGAAAAATATCATGCACAGATCCATTGTCTAATATCTGTAAAGACATATAACCAGATTCTTGTCCAGAAATTTGATTAGAGAATCCACCATAAATCTGCATATATTGTAGATCTATTGCTGTTGGAGTTGTTCCCATAAAAAATAAATACGATGATTTATCATCTATTCCTACATCGATAGGATTATTAAAAAATAAATAATTACCACTTATCCCTAGGAAACTTGTATCTGAACCAGTGATATTTAAACCATTAGTTGCATTTAAATTATGACCACTTGTTTCAGAATATGCAGAATTTAAATCAACTACGGTATTTCCTGAATTTCCGTTCACAGATGATACTAATGGGAAAATATAATAACTAGAAGAAAGCTGATCTGGAATAACAAAAATATAATTTGTGCTAGCATTAACAGTGAAAATTTGATTATCAAGTGAATCATGAAAGTTTTGTGCAGCACTTCCATAATTGTTTATGAAATACATACGGCCAAAAGAATTTATATTCAATGCGGATTTTTCAGGAAGTGTAAATGTTTGAGTGGATGTATTTCCTAGACCTATAACTTCTGGAAGTGGCGAAGTCAAAGTATGATTTGCATTATCACTATAAATGACATACCCATTACTTAATCCTAAATTTGCAGCTGAAGTTCTTATATCTGCTACATCAGATAAATTATTTAAAATTTGTAAAAATTGACCGACAGGTGAATTAAATTGTCGATTAATTCCACTTCTTAAACCTACAAGAATATCTCCAGAAACAAAATTCCCGCTAGGAATAAATACTGATGTATTTGTCCATGGTATTTCTAATGGCATTTCTAATGGCATAAATAATTCCCACTTATGTTTCTGTTATCATTATGCTTGTAGAAGATTCTACAAGCATATAATCTCCACTTTCTGTCACCATTACATAACTTCCAACCGGAGGCACAGGATAAATTATTCCTTGCACAGGAAATAAAAGTAACATATTGATGGCAGTATTTTTCATTATGCAATGGCCTGATAAATAGGTTGCATAGCTATACTTACATCTAGTATAGCTGTCTGTGTTGCACTAGAACGAATCTGGAAATATCCCACGGAATCAAACCAATAAGGTTGCATAACTATACATTTTCCAGCTTGACAATTAGGAATTGTTAAGGCCGAAGTTGTAAGTGTTCCATCTGAAATACATAAGAGAGTAAAATCTGATCCATCTCCTATTTCTGACACATAAAAATTTATGCTAGCAGTTATCCATGCAGAAGGAAATATCAATCTTCGCGCAGCAAAAGCTCCTGCCGTTGTTACATTAGGAGATCCTCCATATGGAAGACTTGCGCAATTTACTATACTTGACATTGTCGAATTTGCTATAAAACGAGCGGGAAAATATTGCAAAACATTCTTATAAGCGATACTCATATTTATTCCTCAATAATCTATATAGACGACACCACCACCACCATTTCCACCAGCTGCGCCAGCATAAGCTGATGTTTGTGGCATGGCTACAGAAGCACCAGAAGCGCCTCCTCCTCCGCTACCAAAGCCATAATTCAAACCTCCCGCATTACTGCCAGGTACTCCAGCATTATTTCTTACAGCAACTCCGCCAGAAGCTGGGACTCCAAGCATAGATGAAGCTCCTGCACCTCCACATCCACTGGCGCTTTCAAAAATTAAATCTGCACTATCTTCTGAGACATATGCACTACCACCAGGCTGTCCTGTAGCATCACCACCACCGCCACCTTGCGTAACTACTTGTGAAGCTGCAGCATATGTAGAATGAAAGCCATTTCCCCCACCAGTAAGTGTAAGTAAAGGTGTCGAACCTCTTAAAATAACTGTATCACCACCATCTGTACCATCCCCGCCATTTGAGACAATTCCTCCTGCAGTTCCTCCAGTACCACCACCACCTACAGTAATAGTAAGAGTCTCTCCAGGCATTACGATGATCCCTTTTCTAAATGTTCCTTGACCACATCCACCACCACCTGCACCACCTGATGCAGTAGGAACTCCGACAAAAATTGCAGAGCCTCCAGATCCTCCTCCACCACCACCACCTGCTACAGCGGTAACAAAGATAGTAGTTGTATACACCGGTACTACAAAAGTTCCACTTGATGTATATTGTGTCGTATGGGTATTGCTTCCTAAAGGAGCACCATGAATCCAACCACCTCCAGTAGGAAGATTTGTATTATTTGCTAAAATATTCATATATATCTGATCACCACTTCCGGAGTTATATCTCACCATAGCAAATAACGCATATGGAAAAGGTGACCCATCATTGTCAGAAGTACTAATGAAATATGGAATACCATATTGTTGGTACTGTTGTAAATTTAAAGTGGTGTCATACATTAGCTGATTAAATTGCGCGCGAGGTACAGGACGTGCGTCAGGATCAGTACTCAAATTCCCTTGATAATTTATTGTAAAACCTTGCTGATACGAAACCATACCTTCAGGTTGCGTAGGATCGAGTATCGGGGTTAAATCACCAGAAACTCCGAAAGGATAAACATAATATTTTGCCATCTAAATTTCCTATCAGTCCTAAAAAGTGATGATTACTACACCAGGAGCACCTGCTCCGCCAGCAGCTCCAGCTACTGGAGCACCTAAAGTAGGTGAGGAAGCGCCAGAAGCACCACCACCACCACCACCATATCCGAAGCCACCACCACCAGCATTGCTGCCTGGAAGACCTGCCGCGTTTGTATCTGCCCTTCCCCCACTTGTAGTAGTAGATAAGATAGATGCTGCCCCTGTACCACCGAAGCCTGAGTTGATACCATTCGCAATGCCGCCTGGCGCTCCGCCTTGACCAGCATCACCGCCATCCGTGTCGGGGTTAGTGAGTGTAGGGAAAACTGATCCTCGTCCAGCGCCGCCACCTGGAAGGGTCAGGAGAGGAGTGCTACCTAGTAAAATTATCGTATTGTTTCCAACTACTCCGTTGCCACCATTTACTGTAGAAGTTCCCGCAGTTCCGCCATTACCACCATTGCCGACAGTAATGGTAAGCGTACTTCCACCTGTCACACTTATCGGAGTACTAAGTGCGCCTTGCCCACACCCACCACCACCACCACCGCCGGCAGAAGTAGGAGTGCTTGATCCAGCGAAGACTGATCCGGCTGATCCACCACCACCACCACCGCCACCTACAGCAGTCACATAGATGCGATTCGTCAAAGTGGGCACGAGAAAAGTACCTGATGTCGTATATGTCACCGTGGATGTGCCTGCAAAAGGATTTGCACTTATCCAGCTCGATGTTGTGGGAAGTGTGGCATTTGAATTTACTAAGCTCATATATAGCTTCTCGCCACTTCCATCGTCATATCTGACTATCGAGTAGATGGTATAAGGAAATGGTGTGCCGCCATTATCAGAAGTCGTAATGAATTTTGGGAATCCCTGTTGCTGATACTGCTGAAGATTTAAAGTTACGTCATACATCAGCTGGTTAAACTGACCGCGAGGCACAGGAAGTGCTGAAGGATCCGTGTCAACATCACCTTCATAATTTATTGTAAAACCTTGCTGATACGATACAAAACCACCAGGTTGCGTAGGATTAAGTATCGGGGTTAAATCACCAGAAACTCCGAAAGGATAAACATAATATTTTGCCATCTAAATTTCCTATATTGGAAAAAAATTTCCGTTCTCAAAGTTTTGATTAAATTCCTCAAATCCCCATGTTGGATGTGTTACATCTCTAATTTTCAATCCAACTGTTGCAGGTCTAGGTAACACATCGTATTTTTGTAAAGCTTGCAAAAGTGTTTCATCAATAGGAACATTTATAACATATGTCATAGTCATATCGAGATTATCTATAACATGCATCATGCCTTGTCCAAATAAATATGCCAAAAACGCATTTATTTCTAATACAGCGCCACGTGTAGTAAGTTGAAAATATCTCAATCTCAACAGAATTCTTTTATCTTCTGTTGGCAAAAATATGTCTGTATTCGCATTAGAAAAATTTCCTCGTTCGAAATTCTTATTGTTAATACCAAAACCCCATCTTGGTTTACTAGGAGCATCAGGATGAGGAGAAATAAAAAGTGGCATGCCTAAAATAATCGACCACACTGCCAAACCAAAATCGTTTGCCGTCTCCAAATTAAAAACGTCGTTGTACCACTCTGTCCAAAATTGTTGTTGATTTTGATTGTACCAATCTTGCTTCGTCTGCAATAAACTTTGTAAAGTTTCTGAATCATTGTACTGCCATAAAATGGCTTGTAACAAATCAACACTATAATCAAAATGTTGTATATTCATACAATGACTACCAGAATATTAGATATACTAATTGTCGCCTGTTGAAATATTTCTATTGGTAATTCTGCAACAACATAAGTTATTGTTGGAAGATATGTAACTTCTACTTTTGTCACGAAAAGACCTGAAGATTGTATATTAACTGCACCCGATAATTCAAATGGTGACACATTCCCACCAACAACAAATCCAGGCTCTCCGCTAATCAGACCATTCGCATAATCTAAAATAGCGTTTTGTACAGTTTGCACAGGATCAGCGACAGATAAATTTTGTCTTATCGTAACTCTTACTCCTATAGGTATGAGCGTTGGTCTATCAAAAGATACTGGATAAACTTGCCCGCTCACTGGATCAGTTACATTGACAGTTGTACTTCCATTCCACGCAGCGCCCGCACTCTTTTTAGAAAGAAGTGTGGTAGCAACTTCGGTGTCAGTTGCTCCATCTACACAAACATAAATTGAATGTGCAATCAGTGTTACGCTATCAATGACAACTGTCGCGTTAGTCACATTCTCTCTAAAAGTTAAACTCTTAAAACCTGGGATAGAATAAAGCGCAGATGTTATTGCTTCCGGTAAAGATGTTCCCTGCAAAGCAAGTGTATTACGTCTATAAAATCTTCCTGATTCATCCGACTGTGTTGTACTTCCAAGTACAGCAGCATTAGGATTAGTAACAGTTTCCCAACCAAGAACATTTCCTGGTAATATTTGTGTAAGTGTGGAAGCTATACAAACTATTGGTCCTGGAACTACGCATTGAAAATCAACAGTGGCATTTCCAAGATCATCTAAAGTAACTGTGCTGAGTGAAGAAAAAATATCCCCATTTGAATTTTTCGCTGTTGCTCCTTCTGGTATGACAGTTCCAGCAACACCAAATAACGCGACATCACTTATTGTAGAAAATTGATTTGGGTTTCTAGCACCACCTGTTAAAGCCCATATAGCATCGAAATACACGCCGCCTGCGAGATTAGGATTTATTTGATTTGCGAGCGTGGCATTATTTCTAGCAACAGAAATACGCGCCAAAACTTCGCCCGTAATTAAAACTCCTTGCGGTGTATCAGGTGTCGTGATCAAATCTTGCCCGAACGCATCTAAATATTCTTGTTGAACATCTGAGCTTATTTGAGACACGTCAGGAACTATGGTTCCAGTCAGCGTTATATAATCATATGTTGCTGCCATTTATAATTCCGTCAATAATTGTTTGTCCTTCTGTCGTAAGAAGAACTAATTGATAAGCTAAAATATCTTTTGAAACATTCGTGCGCAAATCTAAAATTCTAATCACTCCAGGAATAATAGAAATAACTTTTCTCAAAGCTGCCTGAAATTGTGACACGTTAGGAACACCTACCCATATCGCTTGAAAATTTGGCATGCCGGCATTGACAGCAAGCGTCATTTCACCAGCTTGTGCTTGCACTGCACTTTGACATGATTCCTCTATAGCCGTTATTCCCGAATCAATAATCAAATTGCCATCAGTTCCAATATAAAGATCATTGTTTTCGTTCACTCCAAAAGTTTTTGTCATGGCGGTATAGGAACTCCAGGAGTAATAGTGCCTGCGGCTGTGATATCTCCACCAGATGCTACATCAGATAAAAATATTGCTCTCTCTGAAACTTTTAGCGTTCCATCAATCTCAATATTTCCTTCCATGAGTCCTTCATTTATTATAGTTATATTCCCGTCGACAATTAGATTTCCATTTATTTCTACAGCTATTGCCGTCATTTTTATTTTATCCGGCCATAAAGAAATTCTTGTGCTTCCGTCAGAATTTTGAAAAACTGCGTGCTCACTATCTTCTGAAGAAATAGTAAAATTTCTAATTAACATCGGAAGAAAAAAACTATTCCCAAAATCTTTAACAAAATTCGTATTGGGAGGAGACTCACTTCCTGTTTGCATATATAAAGAAATATCTCTATCACATGCAATTATTAATCCTTGATCACCCGGCAGCAAATTAAAATTCAAAACAAAACCACCACCACCTATTTGATACACAGGTATACTTGCGATTTGCGCGCGATTCATCTGTGTGCCATCTGTAGCAACTACAGATATGAGTGGTTGTACTTGGGCCAAATTATTTGTGCGATCATAGGCAACAATTTGCGCAGGTAAAACTCCATCTATCTGCTGCATCATCTTATTAAAAACGTGCCTAAAAGTTCCTGTCAAAGAATCATTGTCAGCCGGATTTAACGACGGATTAGCATTGCTCATATACGCTTACCTTCAGCTATCCAATAAAATGGTACATCTCTACTGGAAATATTAAAACCTAGCTTGTAGATGACATACGCACCATTTGCTGCAGGATATATTTGACTCGTTATATCCATCTGTCCGCCAAGTGTAGTCTGTCCATCTAACAAGAAAGTTACTTTGATTCCCTGTTCTGTTACTTCTGGTACGCCTATCATTCCTGTGTCTAAATTTACAATAGTTCTTCTATTAGCAAGAGGTAAATTTAAATCTTTTACGACCAGTGTGTTGTTATCAATATATGCGCTAATAATTCCAGTGGAGTTCATTTTGTCAACTTGCTTTAGCGCAGCACCCGTAAAAGTGTAATTCGCGATGTTCTTATCAGACGCCTGGAAATCCAAAGTCACATTTAAATTTTCCGCGATCTGTTGAGCAATAGCAGAAATTTTCGCACTAGCAGGAGAATTTACAGATACTATATTTCCCTTCTGGAAATTTCCTGTTAGGCACTTTAAAGTAAGGTCTATATCAGGCGGTTGTGACGGTGTGGATGTCACGATATTTCCGTAAAAAACTCTCACCGTTCCATATGATTGTCTTCCTGCATCTAAATATAAAATCTTTTGCGTTTTATTAAGATTGAAAGGAGACGTCTCAGTTAAAATAAAATTTCTCGTTTCTTTATCTAAATTTGTTATTTTTACTTCGCATTCGTTTTGATTTGCATTTGCATACTTTGTTCCGCTTGCAGTGATGTTAAAAGGCACATTTATAGAGCCTTCATACACTTTCAATCTACCATCCACTTCTATCCCTACACGAACTATGCGCGGATCAAGATGCTGCGGCACGTAGCGCCTCCAGCTCTGATTGCGATGCATATACTAAACTTTGCGTTATGCCGAACTGATCCCAGTACGGATAT
>Ga0137412_10000551_pt1 | contig 26912 bp, 18 predicted proteins | sample CZODoug2_1_16fun_FD_122160 | JGI IMG/M metagenome (GOLD analysis project Ga0137412, IMG submission 122160) | Vadose zone soil fungal communities from Angelo Coast Range Reserve, California, USA - CZODoug2_1_16fungal (Hybrid Assembly) | ecosystem: Environmental > Terrestrial > Soil > Vadose zone...
GTCCGCCGACCGGGACTTTTCACGATTTGCGGCGGTGAAGGTTCGTAACCCCCTGTTGGCGTAATGCCGGACTTGCCGAGAACAGCCATTGGTCATGGGCTACCCTCTCTGCGATTTCGGAGCGTTGGGTCCGCGATGTCTGGTGTGCTCTGCCCGATTGGTGTCGATGATCACTTGACTACCGGCAGAGTTCGCGACCAGCAACTTCGCCAGCCAGGCGTAGGTATCTCCCTTAGAACTTTGCAGTAAACGCGACGAATAACTGCCGACCGAAAATATCGTAGGCATCGGCGGTGTTCGCGGTACCACCCGCCACGAGTCCTGCCTGCGACACCAACAGCGGCGGATCCTTGTCGAGGACGTTGTTCGCACCGGCGCGGATGGTGAGGATTTTGGTCGGATGCCAGGTCGCTTCCAGATCCAGGAAGCTAAAGGAGGCGATGCGCGCGTTGTAAGCGTCAAACTTGTAGTTGGGATTCGCCAGCAATGGGTTGCCCGTGTTGGCGTCTTGGTTGACGGCGCTGAGATAACGCCAGGTGAGAGATGTCGACACATCCCAGGGCGTATTCCAAGTGGTGCGGAAATTATGATGCCAACGCGGATTCACCGTCTGGCAGGTGAAGCCGAACAAGCCCGCACAGTCATAACTGCCACCGCCGGGAACTGGAGTGGTGATTGAATGTTGCAGCCACGAGCCATTCATCTCAAAGTGCAGGCTGCCGAAAGCGGGCGGCAGGTCCTGCACGTAGGCCATCTGCAAATCGATGCCGCTGGCCAGCACTCCACCAAGGTTCACGTTCGTTTGGACGATGTAACCTCCGGTCGCGAGGTTGGCCCCCTGGAGGCCGCCCGTCTGCGGGCTGCGAACAACCGCACTGCAAAACGTCGGATCGCCGGTGTTGGCGCAGTTGGATATGATATTCGCCACGGGCAAAACATTGACCTCGTCCTTAACCGAGATGTGAAAGTAATCGAGGCTGGCCGAGAATTTCGGCAGGAAGCTGGGCTGAAAGTTGACGCCGACGGTGTATGTTTCAGCCTGCTCAGGCTTCAGCGTCGGGTTGCCCCCTTGCAATTGTGAGCACTGCCCAGCGACGCATTGCGGGATGGGATTTACTCCGTTGACCGCGGCGCCCGCGACGCTCGCGGCGTACTGAGCGGCCGAGACTCCCAGGTTGGCGCACTGCGCCTGCGAGAACGTGACCGGCGGCGCGCATGGATCGTTCCCCGACTGAATCAAACCGACGAGCTGTGGGTTGTAGAGCTCGATGATGCTCGGAGCACGAATGGCCTTGTCATAGGATAAGCGCAGGCGTACATCCTGGATGGGCGCGTACTGCACTTCGAACTTGTAAGTGTTGGTCTTAAACCCAATATTGGTCGTCCCACTGTTGCTTTTGTAGCTCGAGTACCGATAGCCGGTGTCGAACAAGAGCTCCTTCGCTGCGGGCATATCCTGAATCAAGGGCGCTCGAATTTCCGCGAAGCCTTCCGTCACGCCTAGGCTGTTGTCGATGGCCGTGGCCGCACTGCCAAAGCCGGACAACAGCTGATTCTGCTCGGCGAAGTCAGGCTGGAAGAATTCGTGGTCGTTGCGATGCTCGAATCCAGCATTGACCGCGACTCCGTCGTGGGCCAAGGGCGACGTGACACCCCAGGTGCCTAGCTGCGCCGTAAGTTCGCCGTGGAGGGTGCGCAAGGTAGAATTGCCGATGCCCGTACCGTTGATGTAGAGATAGTTCAGGGCGTTCTGCGTAACCCCGCCGTCCTGGAAGATATTGTAGGGCACGCAAGGAGGTCCGCTCACGCATGTGGGCGTTCCGGCGTTGTTGTACACCTGCAAGGCATTGTCGATGGCCTGAAAATTGAAGTACTTCTGATTGTTGTTGGAAAAGGTCGTGTAGTAAAACTGGCCGTACACGTCGTAAGTCAGCGCTCCGTTCGCGAGCAAGTCGCCCTTGCTGCCCAGCACCGCGCGATAGTTCTCGTGCTCATAGTCCGAAAGCCTGCCCCCGCCCTCCAGGTTACGGCGTCCAATGTCGACATCGGCACAATTGGCCGATAGCACTCCCGGAGAGGCCAATGAGCAGCCCGCAGTGGGATTCGCGTTCGCGGCCGCGATCTGCGCGGGCGTACACAATGTCGACTGCTGCTGAGCGCTCAGCAACGGGTTGTTGCAATTGACCGGGTAAGCGCCACTCAAGGTTGGATCGAATGGATTGCTGCTGAGGAACAGTGCGGCGGGCGCAACCGCCTGGTGAGTGCGGTCGTCCATGAAGTAGAACTCGGCATACGGTTGAAAGTAGTCGGTAACTTTCATGTGTGCGAGTACCGCTGCATTGGCGCGATCATCCTCGCGCGTCATGAAAATATATGGCTGCGAGTTGAACGCGGCCGGAGGAGTAGTCCCCGCAGCCGGGAATGGCACAAAATTAGTGCCAAGCACAGAATAAGCATTGCCGGCGCCAGGCCCGGTATTCGGTGCGAAGAGATTGGAGTTCGCTGAACCGTTGCAATGCGAGCCGATCACGGTCTTGCCCGCGGCTGTGGTGCCATACGTCGGATAGAGCTCGCAACCGCCGAAGTCGCGGTCGCTGCTCGCCACGGGATCGGCGTGGCGATAGCTCAGAAACGCCGTAACGTTACCGTCACCGTCCGCAAAGTTCGTGCCCATCAGCACATCGAAAGAGCGCTGCCGGCCATCGGTACTGGTTCCGGTCGCGGGCGTGGTGTTGTCGAAGTTCCTTACTTGATTCTGCATGTACGCGTCATGGTTGTGGTGGGAGTTCTCGTTGTACTGGCCGTCAAACTGAACGCCCTGGAAGTTCTTCTTCATGATGAAGTTGACGACGCCCGCGATGGCGTCGGAACCGTAAGCTGCCGACGCTCCGCCGGTGACGACTTCGATTCTTTCGACCAAGCCGGCGGGAATTTGATCAAGATCCGGCGCGGGTGATTGAATGAAGGTATACGGTGACCCCTGGCCTAAACGGCGCCCGTCGATCAGCACCAAGGTTCGGTTCGGCCCGAGCCCGCGCAGGTCCGCGGTGGCGATGCCGCCGGCCGTGGTCAAGCCGCTGGTCGTGTTGCCGAGATCCTGCCCCAGCGAGTTGTTGAAGATCTGCGGCAGCTGCAGGATGAGGTCGCTGATATCCGTCTTTCCGCTGGTTTCGATGTACTGCGAGGACAGCACCTGGATCGGACTCGTGCTCACCGCATTCGGAGCAGCGATCCGCGACCCGGTAACGATGATCTCGGTAAGGGCGGGTTCAGTTTCCGCCGCCGCAACGGCCGCCTGCTGTGCGAGGGCCGGCAGAGGGGCAAAGGCAATCGCTGCAGCGACCAATAAGTACTGTGATGTGTTGTTAAACGCGGCCATGGCCGCTGCCACCCGCCCAAGAGCGGCACTTGTTCCTGCGAATCCCAATGTAATCATCATTCGTCCCCCTAAAGTCTTTAGACCGGCCGGGCGGAGACTTCGAGCGCGACTTGCGTTGCAACTTTGCAACCATCCTTAAGGTTCGGCTCAGCTCCCCAATCGTTGGCGTCAAAAAAATACGCCTCGTTCGCCGCTGAGTTGAAAACTTGTGACGAGGTGCACCAACGTGGTGATGAGGCGCCCAGCTATGAGATAAACTCTTGCCGATCCGGTGACCGATCGTTGAATGGGGCTTTGCGGAGGCTCGAAACGGGGCCGTGCCCAAATCCCGGTGGCGATCCGCGCCACACATGCGAGCGCGCTCTGCCTAGGAAGGATTTGCTGTTATACGCGGCCCACCGGATGATCGAGGGTCCATGTCACCGTGCGGGAACGAATGACCCCAGATCGGGTGCTTCCTCTTAGATGGGGTACGCGCCAAAACAATTGACTCCCCCGTCTCACCAAGTGTCCCCGGACATGATGCAGCCTGGGCGTGCGGCGATGATGGCCGGAAGACTCCAGATTGTTCGATGGACGATATTCAGGTAACAGTGGTGAGGAGACTTCGATGTGCTCCAAAAGGGGCGCCTTTCCAGACTTGATCCTTGCCTGATTCAAGCGCTCCAGTATGAGGGGTCGTCGTGGCAGCCCCGGCCGGGTGGCAAGCAGTAAAAAAAACACCAACAGTACCGGTATGTCGATCGCAATCGTGCCGAGGGCATGTCGTGCGATAGAATTCTTCTCATCGAGCGGCACCTGCGCCCGCGCATAATAATCGTCCCAGCTGCGCTCATAACGAAAACGAAAGCAGCGGCGCAGAATATCCGCACTACGTTTTGTATGATCAAGAACGCTGATAGCGGGTCGATTGTGGCCATCGGGCGCCATCGGGTCCTGCCCTTCGGCGGCATCGAAATCAAAATACGCTTCCATACTGCTGGCGAGCACGTCTAAGTCAGTTTCGCCGCACGTCCAAAACGTCTTGATCAAGCCCTGCCGCCCTTGCGGGGATGTCTGAACAAAGGCCCCGCGCCGCCCCGCAATTTTTGCCGCGCCGGCACCTGTTCGAAAACCGTAACGTGCAAGCTCATTGATCCACGGCGCTTCGCACCATTCAATCCACACGCGCTCGGCGGGCACATGTAGCAGGTCTGCGCATTCCAGCGTGCGCGTGCCCTTTGAGTACGCCAAAGCGCAGCAAAGAGCCACCAAATCATCGCTTAAGCAATATCGTACTGGGCAGGCCGTTATGGCGTCAGCGAAATCAGCCGCTCCGATCAATCGAGTCTGCCGCTTGTTCTTCGTATCTTCCACGATGAAAGGCGTTCGACATTGTGCAATTCGATCGGCCAATCTCATGGGGCGACAATTACATAGCGCCTCGCACAAGAATAAATTCTGGGATAAAGCGCTCCGCGCCGGGGAGCAACCGCGCGATTTGAGGTGTGGTCCAGCTCTCTCCCTGGTGCTCCCGGAAGTCGTTTGTCAAGAATCGGCGATACGCAATACATCCATCGAGATTCGATCCGCGAGCAGCAGCATCAAGGCTCACGTCACTAATCTCGGGATTGGTCCCTGGCACGGAGCGCTTTGTCCCAAAACTTATCGAAACGCAGATAGCTGTGTAATTGTCTGCCGTATGAGGCTCGCCGACCAAATCGCATAATGCCGCACACTCTTCATGTTAAGAGGGGATGTCTCATGTGCGAATCGGTGAAGGCATTATTAGCGGTCCAGGTTACCCTGCTAATGTCGTTCGGTTGCGTGGCTAGGCCACCAACGCCAACACCATACAATGCGGTGACCACCGCAAATTCTACGCCCGCGGCAACCATTCCTGCGAGATCCGCAAGCGCGAATCCCTCCACCGACAATGCGAATCCGGCGGTCAATCAGACCCTGGTGAAACGCGGCTATCAGGCACGCCAGCTCAACGGTCAGCTGAAATATTGTCGATCTCAGGTCCTCACCGGAACGCATTTCAGCAACACAGTGTGCCTCACGCAGGAAGAAATCAGCGCGACTGACAGTAATACAAAGAGTGACCTCGACACCATCGGGCGGGCAGGCCGCGCGATTTGTCCCAACAACAAGTGTGACTGACGAGTTGCCGGAACACCCAATAGAGCCCGCGCGAGCGCACATGCCTATGAGCAATGCGCAAGCTCATTGATCCACGCACGAGTCAAAAATCCGATCCTCCCCGACAGTGGTGCCACGGCAAGATCCGTAAAATGGTTTCCCGGTATGTTTTGCTCGAATGTAGACAGGTCCCGGAGCACAAGGTAAAAGCGAGTGCTCCATGGCCGATGGGTTCTGCAAAATGAACCGCGCGGATATTCAGAAGTATGGATCGATCGATTCGAACGAAGCCGAAATCGGCGAGTTCGCTCGCCAAGCGCTTGACGGAGTTTCGGCTAATGTACTCCGCGTCGCCCGTTCGAATGGTCACATAATTCCCATCGGCTTCGATGTAATCGATTTTCTCGATATCCAGCGGGTAAAGCCGATGCTGGCGCTCACCCACCAGAAACTTTGGTTGCCTCCCTAATAGGCGCAGCATTTGTCGCTTTAGTTGAAATTCCGCAAGTTCCCCCAAGGAGTAACGTTGCCGCACTCGGGCGATCGCGTGGGCGAAGCGATCGGGGTTTACCGGCTTTATCAAATAGTCGACCGCGCCTTCCGCAATCGCCTGCTCCGCGAAATCCGGCTGATGAGAAGTCATGATGCCAAGACGTCCTGCATCGTTGGCGAGATTGCGCAACACATCAAATCCGGACATATCCGGCAATGCGACATCAATAAGCAACAAATCCGGCGCCAGACTCTGCGCAGCATCAATAGCCGCCCGACCTGAGTCCGCCTCGCCAAGAACCTGCAAATCCGCGACGCCACGGCACAGTTCAGTGAGTTCAAAGCGCACCGAGGGCTCCTTGTCCACAATGAGCAGCTTTATGGAATGTGGATTTTGCATAGCCGCGCTCCTTGTGGGTTGCAGCTTTTCCGCAGGGCGAGCGCATCCGGAACGGGGTCGACCCAGTGTTCGCGGCCACGTTGGGGCAGCTCGCCCGGGCTTCGAATCCTTGTCATCATCACACTAAGAGCGTTGCGCGATGAAAAATGGGTGCGGCGGCTTGCGGATTCTGGAGAAGTCATGGCCCCAAGCACTCATTAGGTTGACGTACGTTCCCGCTTGATAATCACCGGAAGATGACTTTGACAGCGGAACGCATCTGGTTGCGCCAGATCTCGAACTCAATTTCACCGCGCCACCGTCGGCCCTGATAGGCCGCCAAGAGATCAGCGGCCGTGGATATGGAATCGGACTGCCCAAACTGGTCGTCCAGGATTCGGAGGATCACGTCGCCCTGCACCAATCCTGCCCTTCCGGCTGCGCTGTTTGCCGCTACGGCAAGAACCAGCACACCTTCTATTGACGCAAGACCGGTGGCGGATTGCTCGCCTTGGGTTTCTACCGACTTGACGGTCATTCCAAGCAACTCGCGCGGTACTGCTTCGTGGCCGGACGGCTCTGCCAGAACCGGCTCCGGCATGCGCGGGTGCTTCGCTCGAAGTCTAAGGCCAGGACTGGTTACGCCAAAATCATCCATGGGAAAGTTCTTGAAACCAATCGACGTGGCAGGCGAATCAGGCGCCACAGCGAAACTCCCATCCTCCGGAGCCAGGAACTGCGGATTGCCCACGATAGAGTGAGCATCCGTTCCCCTACTGACAGCGCGCTCAAGGGATGATCTCGTGGGGAACAGATTGTAGTCGATCGATCTTCCCCAATGATCGATCAGAATGGGTTGATATCCGGTCATCACGATGTTGTGCTCGAAAACATCTTCGCTGCTCTGGAACCATACGTGGGGGTGCAATGTATTGTTGAGGAGGATGTTGTTTCGGACGATGCGGCCGAAACCTTCGCGAAGCTTTAGGCCACCGGCCAACATTAGATTGTCCTCGATCAAATAGTTGCTTGATCCATCATCAAGATCAATGTCCCAACCGTGATCGCAACGAAGTCGGTTATGGCGCAGGATGGTTTGCTCAACGGCGTCCAGGGCGATCAACGCAGGATCTGACGCAACGCGCCGATTCATCTGAGCACGGTCGGGGTCCCAGTATCGATCTCGCCCCCAGCTGTTGAAAGCGCCATGGTCTCCCGTTTCCAATACCGTATCGAAGACGTCATTGTCGGCAATCTGATGCCCACCCCAGGTGCCATCACCGATGTTGATACCGGCGCGCGGCACTCGATAAATACTGTTGTGGCGGACCGAGATGCGGGCGGCCATCGAGATTTCGAGGCCCGCCGATTGCTTCTCTACCTGTCCGATATCATGGATGAGGTTGTTTTCCGCGATACTGTCCGCCGGGTAGCCATCGCCAAGCGGTCCCGGAATCCGATCGATCGCAGCAAGAGGCTGACTCTGCCGGTATTCGAACAGTGGGGAGCGCACCGCCTCTGGCCGCCCGACGAATGCGATCGCGCTGGCGCCGATGTCGTAGATCTCGTTGCCGCGTATGGCAACATCGCGATTGCGGCCGCTAACCACGATCGCGTTCCCACCGAGCTGGGTAAAGACTGCGGATTCAACTGATACGCGCTCCGAATCTTCAAGCAGTACGGCACCGGATCTGTGGAACACCCAGTCCGAGCGCAAGAGCGGTTCAGTAGTCTTCAAGAACGTCGGCGCCGTGTCACGAAAATTGATGCCTGAAATGTGAATGTCGTGCACAGATACATTCGCCGACCCGTGAAGTTCTATGAGTGTCTCGAGTCGGCTGGCAACATATATGGCGGGCGGAGGTCTTTTGCCATCCGGCGATTTGAGGTACAGGCAATGGCCAATCTGATCCAAGTACCACTCGTCCACAGCGTCGAGTTCCTCGAGAATGTTGTCGACGAAGACCTCCGACTCGCTTGGTTGAACCTGCCGGTTCATGCCCACGGGCGCCGCTAAACGCAGTTGGCCGTTGGCGTCCTTGCCTTCAATGAGGATGAACATACTTCCCCAGCGCTCGCTGCTTAGAGCGTGAATGATCCCGCCGGAGGGATTGGACCATCGACGAATCCGTGACGCAGCCGTGGCGTCCTTTGATACGCCGCCGAAAGGTCGTATCGCTGGGTCATAGTTTGGATAGCGCGCCCGAACCAGTGGTATGCCGTTGCGCCATAACAGCGCGAACGATGGGCCCGAGACTTGCGTACGCCAAATGCCGTTGTGCCACGGTCGCCAAACAAGCTGCTTTAAGCGCCGTCCGCCGCTGAGTGTCGCCGATGCGCCGCGGATTTCCAGGGGCGAAGCGGCGGTCCCGGAATCCCGCGCGGTGAGGGTTACCGGTTTAGTGAGATGGTGGGTGCCCGCGGCGAATTCAACAACAATGAGATCGGCCGGACTCCTTGCCCGCAACCGCCGCGCTTGTGCAAACGCTCGCTGCGGATCCGTACCCGGTTGCACCTCAATCACGACCGCGCGCGCGGGCATGAACCCTGAAAGCAGCATTAGCGTAATGAGGGCAATCCAGCATGATCGCCCGGATACGGGCTGATTGACCTGCAGCTTCATGTCGATCTATTTTCGCTGGTAAAACTGCATTTTATAGGTATAATATCAACGCAAGCAAGAGTAGGGTTACGCGGGGCAAGGTTGACCTAAATTCCTAGTGAGGCAGCGGTTTTGTCTAACCAGACCCCCAAAGCAGCGCATTCTAGCGCCAACGCCATGACTTCGAAGAGGCTGGCCGTCGATTCGCTCAGGCCAAGCGTTCGCTACCCCATCGTCGACCGGCGCTACCTGATCCCATTTGCGATTGTCACTTGCCTGTTTTTCTCGTGGGCTTTCGCCGCGGCGCTCAACGACGTACTCATCCGACAATTTCAGAAGGCCCTCGCCCTTACCCGAACACAGTCGAGCATGATTCAGCTTGCGTTCTACATCGGATATTTCTGCGCAGCCCTTCCCGCCGGCCTGATCATTCGGCGTACTGGATACAAGGCAACCATCCTGATTGGCCTCGCGCTTTATGCGCTTGGCGCGTTTCTATTCTATCCGGCAGCGGAGGCTCAGCGTTTCAGCTATTTCTTGATGGCGCTCTACGTCATAGCGTTTGGTCTGGCCTTTCTGGAGACAGCGGCAAACCCGTACATTTCAATCTTAGGACAAAACGCCACGGCCTCGGCACGACTGAATCTGGCGCAGTCCTTCTATGGCCTAGGTGCAATATTGGGCCCCATTGTCGGCGGGCTATTCATCTTTTCAGGAATCGAGCGGACCCCCGAGCAACTGGCTGCGCTCAGTGCCGTAGAGGTTGCAGCCTACCGTGCGACCGAGTCTGCAGCAGTACAGGGGCCCTACTTATCGTTGGGCATCGGCATTTCGCTGCTCGCACTCGTGGTCGCACTGACGCCTTTTCCGGCTCTCGTAGATCACAATGAGATTTCGACGAATCCCCTGCGGCCGCGCAGGTCGGCACTCGCTGTTCTGCGGCACAAACGGCTCAGGTGGGCCGTCGTCGCTCAGTTCTTCTACGTGGGAGCCCAGGTAAGCGTTTGGAGTTTCTTCATAGACTTCAGCAAGGCGCTAATGCCGAATGTATCGGAGAAGATCGTTGCGTTCCTGCTCTCCGCAAGTCTCGGCATGTTGATGATCGGTCGATTTAGCGGCGCGCTCATTCAAGCACGCATCGCGCCGGCTCGATTGTTGACGCTTTATGCGGCCGCTAATATTTTCCTGTGCTTGCTGGCGTCACTCATGTCCGGATCGCTCGCGGTAGCTTCCCTGTGGCTGACGAGCTTTTTCATGTCCATTATGTTTCCCACCATTTTTGCGATCGGAATCGAGGACCTTGGCGACGAAACGGAGCTGGGTTCATCATTCCTAATCATGTCCATTATTGGCGGCGCAGTTATCCCTCCTCTCACCGGGCTGATGTCGGACCGTATCGGCGGAATTCACCATGCCATGATGATCCCCGCATTGTGTTTCAGCGTGTGTCTGGCCTTTGGCGTGAGGGTTCAAGGGCTGCAAAGGAACAGTGGCATATGAGCCGAAAGATTTGTTTAGTGTTGGACCTGGTCAATGACGCTGCGCTGATCGAGTCATATGTTCGAATGCATGAACCCGGATCTGTCTGGCCTGCCGTCATCGATCACATCAGGGCCAAGGGCGTCCTGGAAATGGAAATTTGGCAGCGTGGCGACCGATTGTTCATGATCATTGAGGCCGCCCACGACTACCCCCGGCGGATGGCGGCCGCAGAGACCGCGGCCGAGAACGACCGTTGGGAGTCGCTCATGGGGACATTTCAGCGGCCATTGCCGGGGTCTGACCCCGATGAGAAGTGGTCGCCCATGCGGCGTATTTTTTGCCTTGCCGATCACGCAACAGCTCCCAGATCGTGACTGCCATACTGCCAACCCGAATGATCGGAAGGACCGGTCTTGTCGTCACCGAATTGGGCGTAGGAACCGCTCCGTTAGGCAATCTATACCGCCAAGTCAGCTCAGACGATGCAGGCGCGACGATGCGTGCTGCCTTAAGTGCTGGATTCCGCTATGTGGATACTGCGCCCTATTACGGTTTTGGTCTGAGCGAAAGGCGGGTTGGCGACGCAGTACGTGGCGCTTCAGATGTTGTTGTCTCCACCAAGGTTGGGCGTCTGCTCAGCGCGGCTCCTGGCGTACGAGATGCCCGTGAGCGTCACGGATTTCATTCACCCATGCCGTTCGAGCCTGAGTATGACTACAGCTACGATGGAATAATGCGATCCTGGGAGGCGAGTCTGCAGCGCCTCGGCTTGGCGCGTGTAGATATTCTCCTGGTCCATGATATCGGACGCCTCACACACGGAGAGCGACATGAAGCCAGCTTTGACCAGCTGACCTCTGGGGGTGGATTCAAGGCGCTGGAAGAGTTGCGCGCCGGCCGGGCCATCCGTGCATTCGGACTCGGCGTCAATGAGGTTGCTGTCTGCCACGAAGCGATGAAACATACGCATCTCGATGTCGTACTTCTAGCCGGCCGTTACACCCTCCTGGAACAGGAAGCACTCGATGATCTCTTTCCGGCATGTGCCGTTTCTGGTACGTGCGTAATAGTAGGAGGCCCCTACAACTCTGGAATCCTGGCAAGCGGCACGCGCGGACACGAGACTGTGTACTACGACTACGGCATTGCGTCCGAGTCGGTCATTGAGCGTGTGCGCAACATCGAATCGTGCTGCGATCGCCACGGCATATCGCTGGCGTGCGCAGCTCTCCAATTTCCACTCGCCAACCCGCTGGTGGGCAGCGTCATTCCTGGGCTGGGCAGTGCTCAGCGCATACAGCAGACCCTTGACCTGTATCGCCACGAGATTCCCGACGCCTTCTGGGAGGACTTGAAGGCTAATGGGCTGCTTCGCGCGGATGCACCGGTTCCGACGCGAGCCGTGCGCAAATGATCATCGTAGATGCCCATCAGCACTTCTGGGACCCGACTCGCGATGACTATGGATGGCTTACGCCATCCAATGTTCAGCTATACCGCAAATTTGGGCCTGAGAATCTGAGTCCTTTGCTGGCGGAGGCCGGTGCCGCCTGTACCGTCTTAATCCAAGCAGCCGCCAGCGAGGAGGAAACAAAGTACCTGTTCAGTATCGCCGCGGGCCACAAGTTTGTAGGTGGGGTGGTTGGTTGGGTCGATTTTGAAGCGGACGATGTGGAGCGGCGCATTGCGGCTCTGGTTACATTATCGGGCGGTCGGCTGAAAGGCCTTCGCCCAATGATCCAAGACATTGCCGATGACTCATGGTTGGCACAGAGTAAACTGGATCCCGCCTTCAGGGCCATGACCCAACATGGCTTGAGCTTCGACGCGCTGGTTGCGCCGCGTCACTTGAGCCTGCTTCGGGACCGACTGCTGATGCACCCAGACTTAAGATCTGTCCTTGATCACGGCGGCAAGCCCGACATTGCCGGCGACGGCTTGGACTCCTGGGCTGCGGACCTCGAGCGACTTGCACGCGACACTCACGTGTACTGCAAGTTGTCGGGCCTTCTGACCCAGGCAGCGCCGCGAGCAGGCGCTGCGGCACTGAGTGACTTTGTAGCGCACATCTTTCGGTGTTTCGGATCGGAGCGCGTGATGTGGGGAAGCGATTGGCCAGTGCTGACTATGTCGGCCACCTATAGCGCTTGGCTGGAGATCGCACGCACGCTGGTAAACCGCCACGCCGCCGGAAGCGAGCAGGCCGTATTTCGCGAGAACGCTGTTCGCTTCTACAACCTAGACGAGCCCGAACAGGGTCAATCCACTCGTCCTATTGAGCAAGCGTCATGAACTACACGAGAACCCGCGGTCACGGCCGCCGGGCCAAGTGTCGTGCCGGGAGCCTTCTGTGAGCGGTCGACTGGCCGGGAAGCACTGCCTAATCACCGCAGCCGGGGCCGGCATCGGTCGCGAGAGCGCGCTGGCGTTCGCGAGAAATGGCGCCTCCGTGCTTGCCACCGACATCGACACTACAGCGCTCGCGTCTCTTGCCAAAGAAAACGATCGTATCCAGACACAACATCTGGACGTCTCGGATAGTATCCAGATTGCTGCGCTCGTAACCGCGTGTGAGCCCTTCGACGTGTTGTTCAACTGCGCCGGCTATGTGCCTTCGGGCACGCTCCTTGAGACCGACTATTTCACTTGGCGCCGCACTTTCACGCTCAACGTTGACGCCATGTATCACCTGTGTAGAGCGGTCCTGCCGTCGATGCTCGAGAGAGGGCATGGAAGCATCATCAACATGGCTTCGGTCGCATCCAGCATAAAAGGGGCTCCCAACCGATGTGCCTATGGCGCGAGCAAGGCGGCGGTTATTGGGCTCTCCAAGGCAATTGCGGCGGACTACGTCTCAAAGGGCGTGCGCTGCAATGCCATATGCCCCGGCACGGTGAACACACCCTCATTGGCAGATCGCGTGGCGGCATTGGGAGGGGATCCGGCCGCCGCTCTAAAGGGTTTTATTGAGCGACAACCCATGGGCCGATTGGGCGCTCCGGGAGAAATCGCGGCCCTCGCGGTCTATCTCGCGTCTGACGAGTCCTCTTTCACGACGGGCGCCGTCCACGTTATCGATGGCGGGTGGTCTACCTAATTCTTTGGAGCCCAAAAATGAAGTTGGTCCGGCGCCAACAGGTCGTCGGACAGAACGACCTTATCCGGAAGCAAGCATGGAAAATTTTTTCTCGACGTTTGGAGTTCAACGACTATGGCGACAATAGTTGCCCTGCGGACATTCGACATTCGTTTCCCAACATCCAAAGGCCTGGATGGTTCCGACGCCATGAATCCCGACCCTGATTACTCCGCCGCCTACGTCGAGCTCAGCACGGATGATCCTACGGGCCTAGCGGGCTACGGCCTTGTTTTTACAATTGGCCGAGGCAACGACGTGCAGGCAGCTGCCATTCAGGCGCTCTCCCATTTGGTGTGCAATCAAGATGTAGACGAGCTGGTTGCCGACTTGGGCGCCTTTGCTCGCAAGCTGACAAATGACTCCCAGTTGCGATGGCTTGGCCCGGAAAAGGGTGTGATGCACATGGCCATCGGCAGCGTCATTAATGCCGCCTGGGATTTGGCCGCACGGCGTGCCGGCAAGCCCTTGTGGCGACTCATCGCTGACATGAGCCCAGAGCAAATCGTACGGACAGTGGATTTTCGTTACATCAACGATGCACTTACCCCCGAAGAAGCCCTCGGCATATTGCGCCGAAGTGCTCTGGGAAAAGCTGCGCGCCTCGCCACTCTTATAGAACACGGCTATCCCGCCTACGCAACGTCGCCCGGCTGGCTCGGCTATTCCGACGAGAAGCTTCGACGCCTGGCGCGCGCGGCGGTCGCTGATGGCTTTCGTACCATCAAGATCAAAGTCGGCCTGGACGTCGAGGATGACGTGCGCCGCTGTCGGATGGCGCGTGAAGCGATTGGTCCCGATTGCGCCCTGGCAATTGATGCGAATCAGCGGTGGAATGTGCCGGAAGCCATCACTTGGATACGCCGATTGGCGCAATTTCGTATTGCCTGGATGGAGGAGCCGACAAGTCCCGACGATGTACTAGGTCATGCGGCCATACGGCGCGCTGTTTCGCCCGTCCCTATATCGACCGGCGAGCATGCCCAGAATAGAGTGATGTTCAAACAACTATTCCAGGCGCAGGCCGTGGATCTTGTCCAGATTGATGCCGTCCGCGTCGGCGGGGTCAACGAAAACCTCGCCATCCTGCTGTTGGCGGCAAAGTTTGGCATACGCGTCTTCCCGCATGCGGGTGGCGTCGGCCTTTGCGAGCTGGTCCAGCATCTTGCGATGGCGGATTTTCTGGCGATCTCCGGCAATATGGAAGATCGCGCCATTGAGTATGTGGACCACCTACACGAACACTTTGTAAGTCCAGTGCGGATCGTCAACGGTCGCTATGCCGCTCCCACTGCGCCGGGCTTTTCGTCCCAGATGCACGACCGGTCGGTCAACGATTATGAGTTTCCAACAGGACGAGTGTGGCGGCAATTGATTGACCATCCGCCGCCCGTCGTAGGTTCCATCCGCGCGGGGGATCACTGATGGCTATGAACCAGCGGACAATTGTGTAGAAATGTTGTTGGTTTAACTGTAGATTTTCTTTGGTCTGCCAATTTTGGGGTTCACGTCTTGAACAGCGACGATATCATCGATGAGGAGACGAGACCCCCACAGCGCTACCATGCGCCGGCTCTGGAGAAGGGCCTGGACATATTGGAATTACTCGCGCGTGAGTCTGAGCCGCTTTCCGTCTCCAGTATCGTGCAGAAATTGGGCCGATCCACAGGTGAACTGTTCCGAATGATCCAGGTACTCCAACACCGCGGCTTCGTGGAGCAAGCGCCGGGAAATGAGGGCTATCGGCTGACAGGAAAACTCTTTGCGCTCGGCATGGATCAACCAACCGTACGCAACTTGGTTGAAATAGCGCTGCCCCACATGCGCCAGCTCTCTCTAGACCTCGGCCAATCCTGCCATCTTGCCTTTCATTCCCAGGGGCAGATCGTCGTGGTCGCGCGCATGGAGTCGAGCGAACTCATTGGATTTTCTGTTCGAATCGGCTATCGGCGCCCCTTAACAACCACAGTCTCAGGCGCGGTACTCTATGCTTTCCAACCCGACCTCATTCGAACCCGATGGGAGGAAATGTTGCGACCGCGTCTGGGTAAGGAGGAGCTTGGTGCGTTTCGACAGCGGGCGAACCGCATACTGAAAAGGGGTTACGAACAGAAGCCGAGTGAATACGTTCCGGGCGTCATCGACACCTCAGCGCCAATACTTCGCAATAGTATTGCTGCCGCGGCACTGACGGTGCCATTTTTAGAGTCTACCGCCCTGGCAAAATCGCACAAGGAATCCGTCGCATACATCGTTGGTGCGGCAGGAGCAATATCAAGCGAGTTACTTCCTAACGACCAACGGGCTTGACGCCGAGTTCTGAGGCAGAGCACCTGTTGAACTTCTCCGCATTCGCCGGCGGCTCATGACCTGAACGGATCTTGATCTTCGCCTGCGAAGCGCCCAACACAGCGCCCAACACAGCGCCCAACACAGCGCCCAAACAGCGCCCGACACAGCGCCCGACACAGCGCCCGACACAGCGCCCAAACAGCGCCCAAACAGCGCGCGACATTGGTGCGCATCACCACGCTTTGCATCCCAATTGCGGCGCGCTATCTGTTCAGAACGAAGCCGCGGGATTACCCCCCCTGATACCGGCTTGAACGAGACCCGAAAGACAATTACTTGACACTGCGACAGTAGTTCGTTAGTTTACCTATGAAGTTGGTTCTCACTAATGAATTAATATAACTAGTCTGGGTTCATTCTCAAAGGACCATGAGAGTTCGGTACGGGAGTACGGGGAGTCACATCGTGAAGAAGCTACTTTCGAGCCTGGTGCTCATCGGGATGATGGTGCCTCCAGCCTCAATGGCTGAAGCGGGCCCTGAGGACAAACCGGTCCTCGAGGAGATCACCGTCACCGGAATCCGCAAGAGCATCGAGGATTCCATCAAGATCAAAAGGGATCTGGAAATCGTCAGCGATACGATTTCCGCGGAAGACGTCGGTCAATTCCCCGACAGTAACTTGGCAGAAGCCCTGCAACGCATCACGGGAGTACAGATCACCCGCCAAAGTCCCGACGGAGTCTCCGCCAATGAGGGCCAGCATGTCAGCGTCCGTGGGCTTCCGAGCGATTTCAATTATGTAGGACTCAACGGCGAGGGTGTCGCAAGCGCAAGCAATAATCTCGTTGCGTACACCTCCGCACGCAACTTCAATTTCAGCGTGTTGGCCCCTGATTTCATTTCTTCCCTGGAAGTCTACAAGTCGCCGAGTGCGGACCTCACCGAGGGCGGCGTGGCCGCGACAATTAACGTGAAAACCGTGTTGCCGTTCGATATCGGCAAGCGGATGTTCAAGGCCTCCTTCGAAGGTCAGTCGAACTCCAGAGCGACTGAAGTCCTGCCCAAACTATCTGCGATCTACAGCGATATTTTTGCCGACGGTCAGCTCGGCCTTACCGCTGGGTACGCCTGGAATAAGCGCAAGTACATAGGTACCTCCGTAACCGACTTTCAATTCGATCCACAGACCGTCAACGGACAGAACTACCTGGGCCTGGATGGCAACTTCATTTTCAACACGCGGGACGATTTTGATACAAAGACCGCTTACGGCGCTCTGCAGTATCGCCCGATCAATGACTTGATCTTCAGCTTTATTGCGCTCCACACCAAGACTACCGATGGCGCGGAGTTCAACTCCTTCGGCGTCAGGCCGCAATATGGGTCGAGCTATTCCAGCCTGGTTGCGGACGCCAATAAGGTGTTGACCACGCAAGTGGGCGACGGCATCTACTACGAAACGGCGACTTACGATCACTTGGACGCCACTACCCTTGACAACTTCACCCTCAAGACGGAATGGAGTGCGGGCAATCTTGCCATCGACGGCGCCCTCGACTATAGCAAGTCGCTGTCGACCAACGAGTACTTCGTCATCGATGCGCTGGAGTGGGGGGCCGCTGGGGTGGGTCCGCCGTATAGCGGCGGCTATCAAATACGCCCCGGCGATCCGATCGCCTCATTCGTGACTGATCCCACTCTCAATACTTCGGATCCAAATAATTATTTTATCAACCTCGTCGGCGGCGAAACCCTACGCCGCGAGAACACCATTCGATCCGCACGGATAGACGCCACCTACCAACTCACCGACGGGTTCATCAAATCCATCAAAGTGGGGGCCCGTTACTCAGCGGAGCGCAGCACGAACGCTGACGCGTTTAATTACGAACCAGGCCGGCGCCTCGCCGGCATCGCGCCCTATGTAACTGCTTCCTCGATTCCTGGGCCTACCCTGAGCGGATACAACGGTTCCGCCAATGTGCCGTTCCAATATCCCTATCTCAATACACAGAGCTATTTGAATGCGTTGTATGGCGGTTCCCGTGATATCTGGCTGAATTCGCCCACGACGCAAGCGATTCCCCTCCCGACCAACAACTACACAGTCGAGGAGAAGAACACCGGCCTGTACGCCATGGCGCGGTACGGATTCGACTGGCTCTTCCCGGTACACGGAAATCTGGGTGTTCGCTTCGTTCACACGCAACAAGAGGTCACAAATACGGCCGTGGATTTGAACGGCATCACCATCATCACTCCACCGCCCCCGCCGCCCGCGCCGTCCGTAATCGTACCTGTGGGAACCCTCTACACGCTTTCTCGCAGCTATAACGACGTGCTTCCCAGTTTCAATCTTGTGATGGACCTGAACAGTGACTTACTACTTCGCTTGGCCGCGGCCAAGGTAATGTCGCGTCCCACATTGGACAGTTTGGTGCCCCGTTATGCCGTATCTACCGGAGCCACGAACACGGTGACCGGCGGAAATCCGGACCTCAACCCGTTTCGCGCATGGCAGGGCGACCTGTCGCTCGAATACTACTTCCAGCCTGGGTCCCTTGCCTCCGCCGCCCTCTTCTACAAGAGTGTCCAAAGCTTTATTCAAACCCAGCACAGGCCGCTGGTCCTTCAGGGCGTGACTTTTGATCAGACATTGCCGGTCAACTCGTCGGGGGGCTATGTGGAAGGCATGGAGGTAAGCTATACGCAGCAGTTCAAATTCCTGCCGTCGTTTTTGTCCGGCTTCGGCGTGCAGGCGAATGCCACGTGGGCCCAAGGCATGACCGACGCCGACCCTGCCGCCGGCTTGAAGGAGCATGCTTTCGAGAATCTGTCGAAGTGGACGGCCAACGCCTCTGTGTTCTACTCCGCATACGGTGCAAATGCGCGGCTCGCCTACAATTATCGAAGCGATTACTTGCTCGATGATAACGTGCGCGGTATCGGCACCACCGCCGCCTACGGCGACTCCTTTTACACTCTCGACTTTCAGGCAAGCTATGCCATCACAAGCTTCCTGACCCTATTCGCTGAGGCCAATAATCTGACTCGGGAGCCCCAAGTCTTCTCCATGAAAGTGAACAACGGCGGGGCATCCAGCAGCTATCCCCAAACTTGGATCGAGGGTGAACGGCGCTTTGCGGCGGGCTTTCGCGTAGGCTTCTAGGCCGATGAGGCACCACCGGCACTGGATTATCGCCGCCACACTCGTGATCGTGGGAGCAGCTGCTTTCTACAATTCAGCCGGCGCGGGGGAACCGCCGCCCATCGGAGTATTGCCGGCCGACTCTGCCCAGTGGAATCAGGGGCTGCGTGCGGCGGGTGCCTCGCCCGCTGAGATCAGCAATTTCGAGGACCTCATGCGTCTGCAAACACCTGCCGGCTTGGATGCGATGCGGGAACGGGTTCGAACGCCTCAATTCTTTGCCAAGTATCTGCGAGCAGTGCGACAACAGGAGGGGATTCAGAAAACCCCGAAAGCAATATTCCAGGACAACACGCCCGCCCGCTCCTGCGAGAGCCTGCAAAACGTTTCCATCTCCAACACCACCGTCGAATCGACGGCGATTGATGTATTGGATGGTTCGTGCCGCGTCACGGCGAGCGTAACCCATCCGCCGGCGGCGGATCGCGTGAGGGTGTTTGTCGCACTGCCTCGAACCTCTTGGAATGGCCGTTTTCGAGGAACCGGCGGCGGCGGATTCTGGGGCGGCACTGAAATGAGCCTGCGCAGCCCGGTTTCCAAGGGCTTTGTGACGGCGGCAACCGACACCGGTCATCCGGGAGGCAGTGGGAGCTTCGCGCTCAACGCGAGCGGGCGCTTGAATTGGCAAGACATTCGCAACAACGCTTACCTTGGCATCCATGACATGACTCTGGTGGGCAAAGCACTGACGCTCGCCTTCTACGGCAAGGCTCCACGTTATTCCTATTTTGTGGGGACCTCGACGGCGGGCCGGCAGGGACTGATGGAGGCGCAACGGTTCCCTGACGACTACGACGGGATTATTTCGGGAACTCCCGCGGTCAGTTGGCCACGAATGATCCCGGCTGCATTCTGGCCCCAAGAGGTCATGCACAGGACTCACAATTTTCTGCCGAAGTGGAAGTTGGAGCGAGCGACGGCTGCCGCAGTGAACGCATGCGACGGCCTGGATGGAGTGGTTGACGGTGTCATTGACGATCCAAGACGCTGCACGTATGACCCGAAGGCACTGGTTGGAGCCCGGATCGAAGAAAGCACGTTCACTGAAGCCGATGCGGACGTGGTCCGCAAGATTTGGGAAGGTCCCCGGGGTCACGATGGGCAATTCCTCTGGTACGGCTTGGCGCGCGGCTCGGATCTCTCCACCATCGCCGGTACCGGTGGTACACCCCTAATAGGGAAGCCAATCGATGTCGCCCTCGAGTACCTCCATTATTTTTTGGTCCAAGATCCTCACTGGGACTGGACGTCCCTGGCGAATGGAGAATATGAACTGCTCTTCAATCAATCGATCGAGGAGTTCGGCGCGGTCCTCGGAAGTGATGATCCGGATCTCACCCACTTTCGTGACCGCGGCGGCAAGCTGATTCTCTATCACGGCTTGGCCGATCAACTCATTCCCGCGCAAGGCACCGTAGACTATTACCGGCAGGTTCAACAAAAGATGGGCGGAGCCCGACAAACGATGCAATTCGCCCGGCTGTTTCTCGTGCCGGGCGTTGACCATGGATTCATAGGCGCGGGTCCGAGCCCAACCGGGTTGATGGATGCCCTCGTCGGCTGGGTCGAAGATGGCGAGGCACCTGAGCATCTCGTCGCCGAGTTGCCCGATGACAACGGGAGAATAATCCGAACTCGCCCATTATTCCCGTACCCGCAGATCGCAGTATATAAAGGTACGGGTAGCACCGACGACGCTTCAAATTTCATAAGCCGTTCTCCGATCCGGTAATACCCCGCCAAGGCGCAATTCCGAGTCCGACGATCAATTCCCCGACACTCGACGACAGTTAGAGATGGAACGCAGCTCTCGCGTGACGCTAGTTCGTGGCGAATCCGATTAAACCAATTTAGTCGTGGTTATCGGCAGCGCGCAGGGCCTCGATGTACTGCTGCCGTCGCGGATCTTCGTTGCCTAGTTGCCCACCACCCCTTCTAGCAGCCGTGCGCGCCGTAGGTGCCCACTCCCGTGGTTGTTCCCCGCCAATTGAGCACGAACGCGGCGCATGTGAGCACGGCGGGATCTGCAACACCGGCCGCATCGATCCTTGCGAGAGTTGCGCTTCCCTCGGCGCGCAGTTCGATCAGGTGTCCCGTCGCGCGATCAACGCGCAGTCCATCCACGGTCAACCCATCGATGCGCTTGCCCATGAGCAGCAGTGCGGCGTGGGTGCTGTCCAACAACGTCGTGTTTTTAAGCTCAATCTGCGCCTCGATGGGCTCTTCCAAGGCGTAAAGCCAAACCGCGCCGACGCCGCTCGGCCAACGAGGATCGAATCCGCCGCCGCGCACGATCATGTTGTCCTGCAAAGAGATCCTGCCCGAGAGCGGCACGGCGTGGAAGCGGTTGCCCAAATGCAGTCCGCCGCCCTCGGTGAGGGTGTCGGCGATGAGATTGCCGAAAACGGTGATGTCGCGACCGCCGTAAAGGGCGATACCATTCGCCAGGATGGGTGCGATCACGGTGTTGTGGCGAATCATCAAGTCGTGATTGGCGAGATCGTCAGCCCAGGACGCAATGCCGTCATCGCCGTTGTTGCGAAATAAATTCTCCTCGACGGTAACGTTCGAGATGCCGCGATGCAGATTGAGTCCATCGGCAGTGGTGTCGAAAACACGGACATGGCTGATCAGCAAACCATCGAAGGGACCGTCGAGCCAAACGCCGACCTTGACGTGCTGGATGAACAAGTCATGGATGCGACTGCCGCCGCCCAACGCGCCGCCGATGCCTGCCAGGGCTTTATGATCATCGCGTTCACGCACCTCGCCGATGATGGCGAGATCGTGAATGTCGACCGCCTGCGAGGGATGGGGCGCATTGCGTCCATACAGACCGACCCCGTCGCCCTGCAGGATGGAATACCACGCACCGGCGCCGGCAATTTCGACGCGATCCACTTCGAGATGGCCATCGAGGCGAAAATGTCCCGGTGGAATCCAAAGCGCTCGACCAGCCGAGGAAGCTGCGGCTATGCCTTTGGAAAAGGCTTCTCGCGAGTCCGATGCGCCACGCTGATCGGCACCAAAGTCCAACACCGACAACGAGCGCGGCGGTCGCTCGAGGGGCGCAGGCACGAGTTCAAAATCAACGAGATCAATCGCACACCACGCACCTTTCATCTCGGGACTGCGCATCAACCGGACCACGGTGCCGGCCGGCAGAACGTGATCCAGCAGCGTCCTCGCGTGATCGAAGAAGTGGTGGCCGTTGCCATCGGCGGCGTTCTTGGTGAAGGGGTAGCGGCCGTAGTAGCAACAGTAGCGGGACGTTACGGGTAGAACCGCTATGCGCTTACCTTTCGCATACACGCCTAACGTAGCATCGATGATCCCCGGCTCCGGACCATCCGGCACGGCATACCGCACGGTCAGGGCATTGGCCGGTGCGGACAGCGTGAATTCGACAAAATCCCGTTCAGCTTCGAGCAGGACCGCGCGGCGACCGGAAGCTTCGGAAGCCAGCGTCGTAAAGGCAACGTCGGGACCGACGATGCGCGCGTTCGTGGCGCCGCTCTCCGCCTCGTACTCAACAAAGTCGAGCCGTGCGCCTACCCCGGCCGTGATCTTTGGATCCAACGCGACCACGGTGGCCGGTGAGGGTGGTGGCGATGCAGTGGCATTCAAAAGGCTCGGTGCCAGCAATAGAGCCGCAATCAACCGTCCAGCGCAGGGCTTGGGGAGCGCCATCTTAAAGCCGGCCCCTCTTTAAGTTAACAATAAACCGTGACTGCGGCGGCAACCCGCGAGGCATACGACACTTGGGAGGATAAAAACCCCCAGTCGAATTTCAAGAGTTGCCCTTGGAGCCCAACTACGCGTAGGGTGCCGCGCAGGGGATGACACGGCCATGCCGACAACAATGAATTCTCGCACCGAGACATTCGCAAAGCTCTTTACTGAGAGCCGCCAATCGTTGATTCGTTACATCCAGCGCTTTGTCGGCTCCAATGAGACGGCTAAAGAAATCGTCCAGGAGGCGTTTCTTCGCACCTACCGGCAACGCGATTCGGTGACAACCTTAAGGGCGTTCTTGTTTTCGACGGCGCGCAATTTGGCCGCCAACGAATACCGTCATCGACGCACGGTAGAGCGAAGGGCAGTGGGGGATTTGGAGGAGTCGCGGGTCAATCTTCAGTGTGAATCATTGGAATCGGCCTTGCTGAGAGACGAGCGGCACCGGCTCATCCAGGAAGCGATTGATAGGTTGCCTTCGCAATGCCGCGCGGCCTTTACGCTGCGGGTGTTTCACGAATGCTCTTACAGGGAGGTAGCCGAACGCTTGGGGATTTCCGAGAAGACGGTCGAAAAGCATATCGCGAGGGGGCTTCGCGATACGCACAGCTATGTAAAGCGACGTTACAGCCCCGCGAGGCAGGATCAGAATCATGGGTAAGCTGCATCGGCTGCCGAGTATCGAGGACACCGAACGTGAGGCCAGCGTTTGGTTTGCCCGGATGAACGCCGATGAGGTGTCGTCTTCAGAGCGGGCGCGCTTCGAGGCGTGGCTCGCCGCGCATCCTCGCCATGCGAAGAGCTATGGGGAGCTTTCCGCCACGTGGCAGGAGCTGGTGAAAAGCGCGCCCTTGGTTCGCGCGGTGTATTTCGGCCAATCGATGAACGCGGCCGCTGCGCCGCCTGTGCGCAATCGCTGGCTGGCGGGCGCCGTGGCCGCCTGTATCACAGCGTTCGTTCTGGCCGCCGGCTGGAATGTGTACAAACAGAAAGAAGAAACCCGCTTTCAAACCGCGATCGGTGAGCAGGCCGCGGTGGCCTTGCCCGACGGCTCGTCGCTCGATCTGAATACCAACAGCCGGGTGTGGGTGGACTATACCCAGAGCAGCCGCGTCATTCGTCTGGAGCGCGGCGAGGCCTATTTCAAAGTCGCCCACGATACGCAACGGCCGTTCTGGGTGCGTGCGGGCAACTATTGGGTGCGCGCGGTCGGCACGGCGTTCAACGTCTATTTGCGGCCCACGGGCGTCGAAGTGACGGTTAGCGAGGGCACGGTCCAGGTGGTCAATGCGACGGCGAACGACTCGCCTCCCTCGGATGCCGCGCTGACCCTGTCGGCGGCTGCCGTCACGGCCGGCCAGCAAGCCGATGCACATGGCCGCGCCGAGGTGATTCGCGCGCTCGATTCGGCGCAGCTCAGCCGCCTGCTAGCGTGGAGAAGGAGCAGCCTCTATTTTCAGGATCAGCCGCTGGGCGATGTCGTCGATGAGTTGATGCGATACACCACGCTCAAGATCGAGTTCCAGGATGAAGCGCTGCGGCAGATGCCGGTGGGAGGAACGTTTCAGACGAGCCCGGAAGGGGTGGAGGCGCTGCTGGCCCTGCTGCACGACGGATTTGGCACAACCATCCGGCGCGACGACCAGGGCCACGTTTACATTGAAGGACCTGCCAAGTAGCGCTTGCCTGGGCCCGGCAACATTTGGGGCGAGCGCTTGTGCACCACGGCCAGTGGTTGACGATTAGTCGGCCATTGTGATCAGCGGTTTGAGGGGTGGGCGATAAGCCGCCAAATCGAAGCGCAGCTCCTTCAGGCCATAGTCGATCGACACTCGAGCGAATTGCCGCAGGAGGTTCATCCCGATCAACAATGCCGGGCGATGACGCAGTCCCCAAACATCGAAGACTAGAAAATCGGCAATCACCAAGGGGCAGTCGATGAATGTCAATCCCGAAAATCGGATCTTATTGACCATCGCTACCTTTCCCACGATCTCGCCGCCGGTGATGTCGATCAACCGGATGGTTCCCATCTCGCCAAAGCTCGGATTGCGCCTCGCCAAGGCAGCAAGCAGCGGTGCGTTGGCTGCCGACACCTCGGCGCCGGAGTCAATGAAGGCAGTCGCGGGTACGCCGTCTACCACGCAATCGAGCGCCTGCAAATGCCCCCCCGACCCCGACGCGCCAATGCGTGCTTCATTCTCTCGCGCCCAGCTGGCGCTCAATCTGGGACGCGGCTCGCTCACCTGCAGTATGTGATTTTTGAAATCGAAGGTCACGCGGTGACCGTCGAGGAAGTCGAGTCCAAGATACCCGTCAGCCTGCAGCAGGGTACGGGACAACGTCGGCACGACCAGATGTCTACACGTGATCGACCCAAATGACATCGTGCGGATCGCGACGGTCTCGGTAAGGACGGCGCGGACAACCCCTTCCAACATGACCTTTTCGCCGCGAAAAAGACCCAGCTCGTCGGCGACTTCAGTGGCCAGAATGGTTCGGTCGGCACCCGTATCGACGACGAAGTGATATGGTCCTTTGCCATCGATGCGCACTGCTACCGTTAGATGGCTTGCGGCGTCGGTTGCAGCGGCGATCGGCAGCGTGTCCCGGTCTGAGGCGGCTGGAACGGCAGATTCCACCCAACCGAGCGGCGCCGACGCCCTCTGTGCTTTTGCCATGAACGACGCAAAAGCTAACGAGGAGGCGCCGTATTTCACAAAGCGCCGTCTCGACAGTTTTTGGAGTGTTACCAATGGGCTGCCTCAGGTTAGGGACTTGGGCACAATATCAGCCCTCCTCTGCCCCTGCGGCGACTTTGAGAAAAATCGAGCGGGGGTTTTTTGCCCCTCGGGGGTCGTAATACCAGACAGACGGCTCGTTAACGAGTCGCAGCACTAGAACAATGTTAAGGGGGGTGGGCATGAAATCAAACAACCGCTTGGTTCGGCTGGCTGTGTTGCAGGCGTTGGCTTGCGCGTCGGGAGTGCTTCTAGCAACACCCGGCAACGCGAACGCCGATCCGGCGCGATTTGACATCGCTGCACAACCGCTGCCCAACGCACTCAAGAACTTTGCCGCGCAGGCGAAGATGCAGTTGCTGTACCGGTACGATATCGTCAGCCATGCGACCGCAAGCCCGGTAACCGGGCAATTCGAAAAGCACGCCGCGCTGGAGCAATTGTTGCAAGGCACGGGATTGGAGGCGGTTTACAGCAACGAAAGTACCGCGACCATTCGTCTTATCTCCGCGGGAGAAAAAGCGGCAGCCGGCAGCAAAACCGCAATCGGTGATAAGCCAAGTCCAGCCAATTCACCTCCGACCAGCTCCACAACGCCGGACCAGGGTCCGGTGAACATCAGGCTTGCGCAAGCGAATACGGCCGCACAGCCGCCTCGCGGCACCGCTTCGGATAGCGCTGCGGACACCGTCACCGTCCCCGAAATCGTCGTTGTCGGTGTGCGAGCAGCGCTGGCGACTGCGCAGCAAGTCAAGAAGGATGCGGCGACGTTCGTCGATTCGATCACGGCGACGGATATCGGTGCGTTCCCGGACAAATCAGCGTCCGACGCGCTGCAACGACTGCCGGGAATTACCGTCAATCGCCTGCAATCGAACGACGACGTCTCGCACCCGTCGGGCGAACCGACGAACATTCTCATTCGCGGCCTGACGCAGGTGCGCACCGAGTTCAATGGCCGCGACACCTTCACGGCCGACCCGGCAGGACGCGGAATCAACTTCAACGACATCTCGCCGGAATTGCTCGCCCGCGCCGATGCATACAAGAATCAGACAGCCGACATGATCGAGGGCGGCATCGCCGGCACCGTTGATCTGCGTACCCGCCTGCCCTTCGATCAGAAAGGTCCCGTCATCGTCGGCACTGTGCAAGGCGACTTCGGTGACCGGTCGAACCAGTTGACCCCCACCTGGTCAGTTCTGGCCAGTGACTCCATCAGCACGGACTTCGGCCGGTTTGGACTGCTCGTCGATTACGCGCGCTCCCACGTCGTCACGCGTACCGAAAGCGTGATCGACGACAGGATCGATATGTATTGCACGGGCGGATATGGGACA
>Ga0137412_10000552_pt1 | contig 26871 bp, 19 predicted proteins | sample CZODoug2_1_16fun_FD_122160 | JGI IMG/M metagenome (GOLD analysis project Ga0137412, IMG submission 122160) | Vadose zone soil fungal communities from Angelo Coast Range Reserve, California, USA - CZODoug2_1_16fungal (Hybrid Assembly) | ecosystem: Environmental > Terrestrial > Soil > Vadose zone...
GCGTTAGCGCAGAACGATGGGATTTCTTTATCCTTGTTCAGTCGGCGGGTAAGTGCGGAGCCGGTAATTCTACCGCACTCGTTGCGCGAGCCGCAGGCGCCGACGATGCCGGCGGCGTTGCCGCCGCGCCATCGATGACGCGCCGGGCGGTCAGGAAGCCATTCGCATAGGGCTGCGCGTTCAGCGAATCGATCCGTACGTAACCGCCGGCCGAGGGAGCGTGAATGAAGCGGTCGCCGTCGACCGCGATTCCGACGTGCAATTCCTTGCGCGCCAGATGCATGAACACGAGGTCGCCGGCGCGCAACTGGCGGCGCGCGATCGGCGAACCCGCGTGCAGCTGTTCTCGTGCGGTTCGCGGCAACTGCAGTCCCGCACCGCCGGTCGCGTAGACCACGAGGCCGCTGCAGTCGAAGCCGCCGGGTGCGGCTCCGCCGTATCGATACGGTTGGCCGAGCATGGCCGTTGCGCTGTCGACGACCAACGTCCGCGCATCGGGTTGCGCGTACGATGACGGTCCCGGCGGAAGGCGGGTATTGCGGGAGGCAGGCGCCGTTGCGCACGCAGCGAGAGCGACAGTCAGACCGAGTAGCTGTATGGCTCTTTTCACGCTCCGGAAAACACCTACCCGATCCGGCCTTCTTGCGAGCTTCCCGCGATTCATGAAATAACCCAGACTAGGTGGGTACCTGTTTGGTCAACGTAGTCGCCAGGGCTGCTCCGACGATGCCGGCTTCCGAGCGCAGCGCACCGATGCACAGACGTGCCTCGCAATGCAGCTTGGACATGAATTTTTCGGGCTCCTCGGTGATGCCGCCGCATAGAACGATGAGATCCGGCCACAACAGCGCATGCATGTCATTCAAGACGAGGTTCAGTTCCGCGGCCCACGTGTCCCAGCTCAAATTGAGCTCGACCTTGGCGCGCCCAGAAGCGCGCAGTTCGGCTTCCCGGCCTTGTACCTCGAGATGCCCGAACTCGGTGTTCGGGACGAGTATGCCGTCGATGAACAGGGCGCTGCCGATACCCGTTCCCAGAGTCAGCAATAAAACGGTGCCGGGTACGTTGGCGGCCGCGCCGTAATGGAGTTCGGCGACGCCGGCCGCATCGGCGTCGTTGATCGCGATCACCGGCCGGTGCAAACGCCCGCTGGCTAGCTTCGCCAGGGGTTGACCGATCCACGCCTTGTTCAGATTCGCGGCCGTGCGCACGGTGCCATCGCGGATGACGCTGGGAAAAGCCAGGCCCACCGCGTGATCGCCGGGAATGTTCGCGACGACCTGCGCCAAGGCCGTCAGCAATGCTTCGGTCGAATCCTGGGCCGGAGTCGGTGTGCTGAAGCGATCGCTCGCGAACGTGCCGCTGGCAAGGTCTATCAATGCGCACTTGATCGAAGAACCGCCGACATCGACACCGATAGCCAATTTTGAAGAGGTCAACTTAAACTCCGCAATGTGAGGTTGTGCACCCGCCGCCAGCCCATCAACCCTATAATAACCCGTAACATACACTCGGTTGACACGGCGAAAATCAATTGATCGGCACTCAGATCGCGGATTTCGGTCTCTACTCGTTCCGCAACGGCGACTTACCACCCCTCGGAGCGATGTTTTTCATCGAACCGAGGTAAGTGGATCCAATTCAAACGGGTTTGCCACGACCTTTGGGCGCAACGTGGACCAAGCACGGGGTCAATTTCGCGATCTTCTCCGGTCACGCCACCCGCATCGAAGTGGCCCTATTCGATGCGGCGAGCGGCCTGGAGTCGGTGCGCTACGATTTGCCGGCCCGAACCGGCGACATATGGCACGGGTTTCTCTCGGCGCGGCATGCGGGTCCCGGCACCCACTACGCCTTCTACGTACACGGACCGAATGAGCCGGAGAAAGGCAACCGGTTCGACCCCAATATCGCGTTGCTCGATCCCTTCTCGCGCGAGCTGTCGTTCACGACGCCGCTGCGCTCGAGGGTGGTCGACGGGTATTTTGACTGGGGCAGCGATCGGTCCCCGGCCACGCCGTGGCGCGACACCCTCATCTATGAGCTGCATACCAAGGGGTTCACACAGCTGCATAGCGACGTGCCGGAGGCGTGGCGCGGAAAGTATCTGGGTCTGACCGCGCCGCCCGTACTCCAGCACCTGAGGTCGATCGGTGTGACGGCGGTGGAGCTGTTGCCGGTTCAGTCATTCCTGACCGAGGAGTTCTTGCGCAAGCGCGGTCTTCGCAATTACTGGGGTTACAACAGTGTGGGGTGGTTCTCGCCGGCCAACGAATATGCGATCGAGAATGCCGTGGTCGAGTTCAAGACCATGGTCAAGGCGCTGCATGCGGCGCAGATCGAGGTCATTCTCGATGTGGTCTTCAACCATACCGCCGAAGGAGACGAGACGGGGCCTGTGCTCCATTTCAAAGGGATCGACAATCCGGTTTACTACCGCCTGATGCCCGATAAGCGCCTCTACGAGAATGTTACCGGCACCGGCAATACCGTCAATTGCGCGCAGCCGCAGGTAGGCGGATTGATCGTGGAATGCCTCAAGTATTGGGTCGAGCACATGCACGTCGACGGTTTCCGCTTCGATTTGGCGACCGTGCTGGCGCGAAATGATCGCGGGTTCGACGAACATTCGCCCTTCTTCAAGGCAGTCCGCGCCGAACCATCTCTGGAGCATGTGAAACTGATCGCGGAACCCTGGGACATTGGCTGGGGTGGTTACCAGCTGGGCCGGTTCCCGCCCGGCTGGACCGAATGGAATGACCGGTATCGGGACACGGTGCGGTCGTTCTGGCGTCGTGACGCCGGGCGCATCGGGGAGCTGGCGGAGCGGTTCGCGGGTTCGAGCGATCTTTTTGAGCACAACGGTCGAAAGCCGACGGCCAACATCAATTTCGTGACGGCACACGACGGCTTCACGCTGTGCGATCTCGTGTCCTACAACGAGCGGCACAACGCAGCCAATCTTGAAAATAACGCCGACGGCGCCGGCAATAATCTCAGCTGGAACTGCGGCGCCGAAGGTCCCACGAATGACCCTGCGATCCTGGCTTTGCGGCGGCGGCAGATGCGAAACCTGTTGGCCACGCTGATCCTGTCGCAGGGCGTGCCCATGCTGCAAGCAGGCGATGAGTTCGCCCGTACCCAGCACGGCAACAACAATGCGTATTGCCAGGACAACGAGATTTCCTGGATCGATTGGCGTCTTCGCAGCGTCAATCAGGACCTGGTCGAGTTCGTGCGCCTCCTCACGAAATTGCGCCGCCAGCATGCGGAGCTGCGACGCGAGACCTTTCTCAAAGGAACCGCGTCGCGAACTGGAATCAAAGATGTGAGCTGGTTGCATGCCCGCGGCGGCGAAATGACCCAAAATGACTGGCACGACGTCAATGTGCGGACATTGGGAGTCTTGTTCGGCAATCGCCACAATACGGCCCACCGTCTGTTGTTTCTGCTCAACGCAAGCGATGAGCGCCAGGAATTCCATGGTCCCGCGGCGCCGCCGGGCTCGCCCTGGGTCTGCCGATTCGATACGGCGCGCGAGGATGTGGAGGTGAAGACCTTGGACCTCTCGAATGGATATCCGTTGGCCGCGAATAGCGCCGCGCTACTGGAGTGCTGACATGGACGCTGCATTGATCGACAGAATGGCGCGGCTGCGCGGCGTCGGCGACGCCTACCACGACTATCGCGGTGATCTGCGTCACTTCAGCCTGAAGACCAAGACCGATATATTGCGCGCCATGGGATGCGCCGTGGACGACCCGGCGGCGCTCGCGGCCGAGTTGAGGGCGGTGGAGGCATCGCGCTTCCGGCACTTATTGCCGGCAATAGCCACCGCGCACGGCGCCGGGGCGGGCGTCGAGATCAATATCCCGGCTCGCGAATTCGGGGCGACCTTGCAATGGACGGTAAATTTGGAGGACGGTGGCCGCCGCGCGGGTGCCGTCTCGAGCGCGGATTGCGTTGAAATCTGGCGACGGGAGATCGAAGGTTCCTGGATTACCCGCCGCCGGCTCGAGTTGCCCGTGGACTTGCCGCCCGGCTATCACGAATTGGAGGTCAAACTAGCGAACGTCGTTTCCCGATGCTCATTGGTCTCATCGCCGCCTGAATGTTTTGAACCTGCGGTTGTCGTGAAAGGCGACCGCCTGTGGGGCGTCGTGGTGCAACTGTATACGGTGCGTTCCCGCGACAACTGGGGGATCGGGGATTTCGCCGATCTGAAGCAACTGGTCCATTGGTTGGCACCGCGCGGCGCGGGCTTCATCGGCTTGAATCCCTTGCATGCGCTTGCCCCGGCGGATCCTGTGCGGTCGAGTCCCTACAGCGCGTCGAGCCGGCATTTTCTCAACGTGTTGTATATCGCGGTTGCGGCGGTGCCCGAGTTCGCCGAGTGCGCCGCCGCGCGTGCCTGCGTGAGCGAACCGCAGTTCGTCAATCGTCTGAATGAATTGCGCGCCGCAGGGCTGGTCGACTATCGCGGCGTCGCAGACGCCAAATTCGAAGTTCTCGAGCTGCTATTCCGCGACTTCCGCGACCGTCACTTGAGTTTGGACACAGAACGGGCGCTGGAGTTTCGCGCGTTCGTCGCCGGCGGAGGCGCGCTGCTGCACTCGCATGCGCTCTTCGACGCATTGGACCAGCATTTTCGCGCGACGCTTGCCACGCCGTCGGGCTGGTTGAGTTGGCCCCCGGAATATCATGACGTAAACGGCGCGGCCGCCCGCCGGTTCGCCGCGACTCATGCCGTGCAGGTGGAATTTTATCTCTACCTGCAGTGGCTGGCGCACGATCAGCTGGGGAGCGCCCAAGCCTTGGCGCGCGAACTCGGTATGCCCATCGGCTTGTACGGGGATTATGCGGTGGGGTCCAATCCTTCAGGTTCCGAGACCTGGATGGACCAGTGGAGCTATCGCATGGGAGCGGAAATCGGCGCGCCGCCGGATCCGCTGGCTCTGAAAGGCCAAGGATGGGGCATTCCGCCCCAGGATCCTTTCATGATGGAAACTCAGCGATTGGAAGGATTCGTACGCCTGATTCGCAACAACATGCGTTATTACGGCGCGTTGCGTCTGGATCACGTGATGTCGCTGTGCCGCCTGTGGTGGGTGGCGGCGGGTGACTCTCCCACCGATGGCGCTTATGTCTACTATCCCCTGCAGCAATTGCTGACGGTACTCGCCCTGGAGAGTGCGCGCGCCGCGTGCCTGGTGGTGGGAGAAGATTTGGGCGTCGTGCCGGACGAGATGCGCCGTGCCATGCCTGAATTCGGGCTGTACCACTACAAGGTATTGTTATTCGAGAAGGACGCGGCGCGGTTCCGGCGGCCGGATGAATTCGTGCGCCGCGCGCTCGGCACCGTTACCACGCACGATATGCCTACGTTGCGCAGCTACTGGGAGGGGCGCGATATCGATTTGCGACGAGAACTGAACATGTATCCCAGCGCGGAAATTCAGAATGAAGTGATGCGAGAGCGCGACCAGGATCGAGTCGCCTTGCTCGCGGCGCTGCGGGACCAGGCTCTGCAACCGGCGACACCCGCGTCGCCCTCGGAACCGTTTACCCCGGAGCTCGCGAATGCCTTGCACGTGTATCTGGCCCGGTCGCGCTCGACACTGGTGGCGCTGCAGATCGAGGATTTGCTCGGGATGGTCGACCCTGTCAATGTTCCAGGCACCGACAAGGAATATCCGAACTGGCAACGAAAGTTGACCGCGGACATCGAGGATATGTCAGCCCGTGCGGACCTCGACGAGTCATTCGCGCAAATTGGCCGCGCCCGCGCCGTGTAGCCGCCATGCGAACACAGGCCTTTAGTAACAGGCGACGAGACTCATTGACCGGCATCCTGCTGGCGATGCTGCTGGGCCCCTCCGCTATCCATGCGGATCCCTCCGCTCTCCAAGTCACGGATGCCTGGATTCGTTGGCTGCCCGCGAATCTGCCCGGCGCGGGCTATATGACGCTGACCAATACGGGGAACGCGACGGACACGTTGGTAGGTGCAAGCAGTGCGGATTACGCGGAGGTCAGCTTCCACCAGACTCGCAATCGCGACGGCATGAATGAAATGATGCCGGTCGATAGCCTCGTTCTAAAGGCGCACTCGTCGGTTCGTTTTGCAGAAGGTGGCTACCATCTCATGCTGCTGCAGCCGAGGCGATCGCTTCAGCCCGGCGACACGGTTATGGTCATGCTCCACTTCGGCGCCGGACCGACGATCAGCGTTCCGTTCCTCGTGCGCGCGGGCAGCGCGACAGGAGCGCCGGCGACCCGGTCACGTTGAATGATCCCTCGTCAGGTACGCAACGCTCCTGCTCGATGCAGGGTCCCGCCTGCTGCATCCTCCCGTCATTTATTGGCCTTCGCCTGTTCGCGCGCCGCCCATCCCCACAGCGCTCCCGAGAGAATGACCGCGATGGGCACGATTTTCACCGCCTGCGCCAGTGAAGATGCGTCCGATATGGCGCCGATCAGATAGGGCGATATCGCGTCGCCGAGCAAGTGGATCGAAAAGATTTCGAGCGCTACCGCCGACGCGCGCTGGTTGGGCAGCACGAGATTCACGATTGATGCGTTGATGGGTCCGGTCGACAGGAACATGAGCAGCTGCGCGGTCACCATGCATGCCAAGTACATCGTCGACGACGCCGCGGTCAGGGCGAACCACACGAAAGGCGCTGCCAGCAAGGTCGCGATCGCCGACACGAGCAGGTAAGCCTGCTTCGAATATTTCGCACAATAGTCGCCCAACCACCCGCCGATGAAGGTGCCGATGAAGCCGGTAATCACGACGATGTAGCCGAAGCTTATGGTGGCGTCGCCGTGCGGCATGCCGCGAACGCGCTCGAGAAACGCGGGCATCCAGGAGGCGAGGCCGCCCATGGCAAACGTGTAGGCGGCGTAGCCCAGCACCGTGACTACGAACGGCCGGTTCCGCAGCAGGCGCAGATACGTGGCCTTTGTTTCGGAGCCGACCGAGGATTGCGAAAAGCGATTGGCGGATTCCACGTTGGTTTTGTCCGCCGGCGAAAGGTCGGTGTCCTGGCTGCCGCGAGGCGGATCTTTCATCCACAAACAGAGCACCGCCAGCGCCAGGCCCGGAACGCCCGCGACGAAGAAAGCGACCCGCCAGCCGAAATGTACGTCCATCAATCCACCGACGACGTAACCCAGGGCGGACCCTACGGGGATGGCGCAGAAAAAGATCGCCATCACGCGACCGCGTCTGGCGGCGGGGAAGTAATCGGACAGCAAGCTCGGGGCGATCGTGCCGTACGCGGCCTCGCCGATACCCACGGAAGCACGGGCGGCCAGGAGCGCAACGTAGCTCCCCGCGAACCCCGACAACGACGTGGCGAGACTCCAGCAACCGACGCCGAAGGCGATCAATTTAGGCCGCGCGCGGCGGTCCCCCAAGACGCCGAAGAGCGGGGCCGCCAGGGTGTAAACGGCCAAGAAACCCGACATGAGTAACCCCAGCTGCGTGTCCGACAACTTGAGTTCGGAGTGCTTCAGGCTTTCGAAGAGCGCGGGAACGAGGAATCGGTCCAAGTAATTGAACAAGTTGATGAACGACAGGATGGCGAGGCCCCACCCGGCGGAATTCAACCAAGACTTTGGAGCCTGATCGGGCATGTGAGCGGGCATCTTAGCAACGCGGACAAATACATGGGGCGCCGGCGTTATACACTTGCTTGACACCAAGCTGCGCTAACAATGGCTTCAGGGGATGTGGCGCACCATCATGGTGCGCGCGGCGCGGGTATTCCTTATGTCAAGTCGCGCGGCGAAGCCTGCGTACGGAGAAATGCTGTGTCCATTCACGTTGCCCTGAACCATGTAACCCATTACCGCTATGACCGCATGGTGGGTTTGAGCCCGCAGATCGTACGGTTACGGCCGGCGCCGCACTGCCGGACTCGCATACTCGCCTATTCGCTGAAGGTACAGCCGGCCGATCACTTCATCAATTGGCAGCAAGATCCGCAGTCGAACTACCTCGCCCGGCTCGTGTTCCCGGACGAAACGCGAGAATTGAAGATTGCAGTGGATTTAGTCGCCGAGATGTCGGTGCTCAATCCCTTCGACTTCTTTCTAACGCCGTACGCGGAGAGTTATCCCTTCAAATACGACTCCAACGAGCGGCGTGAATTGGTGCCGTACTTGGTCAAGTCGCCGGCCACACCGTTGATCGCCGCTTATCTGGAGAACATTTCTCGCGATCGCGTCCGCACCATCGATTTCATCGTCGAGCTGAATCGGCGCGTGGCCAATGACGTCGAGTATCTGATTCGGCTCGAACCTGGGACGCAATCGCCGGATGAAACATTGGTCAAGCGCTCCGGGTCGTGCCGGGATTCGGCGGCGCTGCTGGTCCAGCTGTTTCGCCATTTGGGATTGGCGGCGCGATTCGTTTCCGGTTATCTCATCCAACTCGTTCCCGACGTGAAAGCGCTCGATGGGCCGGTGGGCGCCAGCCAAGACTTCACGGATCTACACGCATGGTGCGAAGTGTACCTGCCGGGCGCGGGTTGGATCGGCCTCGATGCGACCTCGGGCCTCTTGGCAGGCGAAGGCCACATCCCGCTGGCCTGCACTCCGGAACCGTCAACAGCGGCGCCCGTTTCCGGCGCGGTGGATGAGTGCGAAATCGTACTCGAACATCAAATGAGCGTGCGGCGCGTTTGGGAGGCGCCACGCGTCACCAAACCGTACAGCGATGCGCAGTGGACCGCGATTGAGCGATTGGGACATGCGGTGGATGCCGATCTTAAGGCGTCGGATGTGCGGTTGACCATGGGCGGCGAGCCGACCTTCGTGTCCGTCGACGATCCTGACGGCGCGGAGTGGAGCACGGCGGCGCTTGGCGCGAAGAAACGCAAGCTGGCGGCCGCTCTGTATCAGCGCCTGAAAGATCGCTATGCCCCGGCGGGATTGGCTCACTTCGGCCAGGGCAAGTGGTATCCGGGAGAGCAATTGCCGCGCTGGTCGTTGAACTGCTATTGGCGCAAGGACGGCGAGCCGATTTGGGTGAATCCGCAACTGATCGCCGACGAGAATAAGGATTACGGCGTGAACGACGCCGCAGCGCAACGGTTTCTCGTGCGAGTCGCCCTTGAATTGGGCTTCGATCCCAAATACGTATTTCCGGCATATGAGGATGCGTTCTATTACCTGTGGCGCGAGCGCCGCTTGCCGGTCAATGTCGATCCGTTCGAATCTGAACTCAAGGATCCGATGGAGCGCGAGCGTCTCGCCAAGGTATTCGAACAGGGTCTCGATACGGTCATCGGCCACGTGCTGCCGATCGCGCGCACCGCCGACGGCAGCCGCTGGCAGACGGGTCCGTGGTTCTTGCGCAGCGAGCGGTGTTATCTGATTCCCGGCGATTCGCCCATCGGCTACCGGCTGCCGCTCGATTCACAGGCGTGGACGGCCAGCGGCGACTATCCGTTCATCCATGCGCCGGATCCGTCGCGCACCTTCCCCGCGCTGCTGCCGCATACCGAAATCCGCCGGCAATTCCGCGAGCGCGATGCGTCGCGCGCGCCGGTGGTGCTGGATACGCCGCCGTCGCCAAAAGAATCCGCCGCCGCTCTGACGCGCACCTCGATGTGCGCGCAGCCGCGCAACGGCGTGCTGTACATATTCATGCCGCCGGCGCGCGAGCTCGATGACTACTTGGAATTGATCGCTGCCGTCGAAGCGGCAGCCGAAGCGCTCGAGCAGCCGATCGTCATCGAGGGTTACGAGCCGCCCGGCGATCCGCGAATCGGCAACTTCAAAGTGACGCCGGATCCCGGTGTCATCGAAGTGAACGTGCAGCCGTCGGCGAGCTGGGACGAATTGGTGGATCGCACCACGTTTCTGTATGAAGCCGCGCGCGAAACGCGCCTCACCACCGAAAAATTCATGCTGGACGGACGGCATACGGGCACGGGCGGCGGCAATCATCTGGTGCTCGGCGGGGCGACGCTCCACGATTCGCCGTTCTTGCGGCGCCCCGACTTGCTGCGCAGCTTGCTCTCCTACTGGCACAACCACCCGTCGCTGTCGTATCTGTTTTCCGGTTTGTTCCTGGGGCCCACCTCGCAGGCGCCGCGCGTGGACGAAGCGCGCAACGACTCGCTATACGAGTTGGAGATCGCATTTCGTCAGTTTCCGAATCCCGGTGCGAGTGTGCCGCCGTGGTTGGTGGATCGTCTGCTGCGCAATGTGTTGATCGACGTCACGGGCAACACCCACCGCGCCGAGTTCTGCATCGACAAGCTGTACTCGCCCGATGGTCCGACGGGCCGGTTGGGCCTGTTGGAAATGCGCGCCTTCGAGATGCCTCCGCATTCGCGCATGAGCTTGACCCAACAATTGCTCCTGCGGGCGATGGTGGCGAGATTTTGGCGCAAACCGTATGCACCGGCGGCGCTGGTTCGCTGGGGAACGGAGCTGCACGATCGCTTCTTGATGCCGTATTTCGTCGAACAGGATTTTGCCGATGTGATGGCCGACATGCAAAGCGCGGGATATGCAATGCAAGCAGAGTGGTTCGCACCGCATTTCGAGTTCCGGTTTCCGAAGTACGGCGACTTTGCGACTCGCGGCATGCACTTGGAATTGCGGCAGGCATTGGAACCCTGGCATGTAATGGGCGAGGAGGGGACCAGCGGCGGCACCGTGCGCTACGTGGATGCTTCCGTCGAGCGGCTGCAAGTGAAGGTCGCCGGCCTGCCGCCGAGTCGCTATCTCGTGACGTGCAACGGCTACGCCGTGCCGCTCCAGCCGACGGGACAAGTCGGCGAATTCGTGGGCGCGGTTCGCTACCGTGCGTGGCAGCCCGCATCGGCTCTGCATCCGACCATCGGCGTGCATGCTCCGGTGACCTTCGATTTGTTCGACACCTGGATGAACCGGTCGATGGGCGGGTGCCAGTATCATGTGGCTCATCCGGGCGGCCTCAGCCACGAGAGATTCCCGGTCAACTCTTTCGAGGCCGAAAGCCGGCGCTTGGCGCGCTTTTCTCGCATCGGTCATACGCCCGGAACCATGGCGGCCGCCGCTCCCGTGGTTCTGCAGGAGTTTCCGTTCACGCTTGATTTACGCAAAGTGAGCGATGGCCGAAGTACGCCTTGAAACGTATCTGAGCGATAGCCGTCGCTACGACGAATTGCTGGATGGCTCGGGCGCGGTGCGGCCGCATTGGCAGCCGCTGATCGATCGGTTGGCGAGTGTCGGCGCCGATGGCGTGCGTCGAGGTGTCGATCTGGCGCGCCGGCTCATCGTCGAAAACGGCGTGACCTACAACGTCTATGCCGATAGCCAAGGGCGTGATCGCCCATGGGTGCTCGACCCGCTGCCGCTTTTACTGACCGCGGCGGAGTGGCGCGAGATCGAACTGGGTGTCATCCAACGTGCGCGCTTGTTCGATGCGCTACTTGGAGACCTGTACGGACCGCAGCAACTGCTGGCCGATGGCACCATACCTGCGGAGCTGCCCTTCGGGCATCCCAATTTTCTCTGGCCCTGTCACGGCATCCCGGCGACGGGCGGCAATCGACTGCATGTGTACGCGGTCGATATCTCGCGCTCGGCGGACGGCCGGTGGTGGGTGCTCGCGGACCGAACCCAGGCTCCCTCCGGTCCGGGCTACGCGTTGGAAAATCGGCAGATCGTGTCGCGCGTGTTTCCCGATCTATTGAGCGATTTGGGGGTCCGAGCGCTCGGCGGATTTTTCGCTGCATTGCGCGAAAAGCTGTTGCTGCATGCGTCCGTCGGCGAGGCACCGTTGGCGGTGGTGTTGACGCCGGGCTCGTTCAACGAAACCTATTTCGAGCATGCCTATTTGGCGCGGCAGCTGGGGCTGCCGCTGGTCGAAGGCAATGATTTGACAGTGCGCGGCGATACGGTCTGCCTGAAGACGCTCGGCGGATTGCGCCGTGTACATGCCATTTTGCGCAGGCTCGACGATGATTTCTGTGATCCGGTGGAACTACGCGCGGATTCGGCGCTCGGCGTGCCGGGACTCATTGCGGTGGTACGCGCCGGCAAAGTGGTCATAGCGAACGCCTTGGGCAGCGGTGTACTCGAGTCTGCGGCATGGATGGGCTTCATACCGATTGCCGCCGAGCGGCTCTTGGGCGAGAAACTGCGCCTGCCGTCGGTCGCGACGTGGTGGTGCGGCGAGAAGCTCGCGCTCGACTACGTGGTGGAGAACATCGAGCGCTTGGTCGTCAAGCCGGCATATCCCAATCAGAAATTCCCGGCGGTATTTGGCCGCGACTTAAGTCCGCAGGCGCGCGCGACCTTGGTGGAGCGCCTGATCGCCCGGCCGCACGCCTATGTGGCGCAGGAGCGGTTGGCATTTTCCCAAGCCCCCGTGTGGCGCACCGCCGGCGTGCAAGGCTTCGCGGCACGCGCACTCGGAATTCGCGTGTATGCGATTTCGACGCCCACCGGGTATCGAGTCATGCCGGGCGGGCTCGCACGAATCGCATCCGATGCCGCCGATATCGTCTCGATGCAGCGCGGCGGCGGCAGCAAGGACGTCTGGGTACTGGCCGCCGACCATAAATCCACGGACGATGCGGGCGGCTCGGATATCGCGCCGCGCACGCCGGCGCGCCACGACGAATTGCCGTCGCGCTTGGCGGAAAACCTGTTCTGGCTGGGACGCTACAGCGAGCGGTGCGAAGACAAGGCGCGGCTGCTCAGGGCGACATTGGGCGTGCGCAGCAATGTCATGCTGTGGCCGCAGGCGCTGGAGACCTGCCGGCGCTTCATCGCGATCTCGAAGATCGGCGACGCAGCATTGCCCGTGTTTGACGAGGGCAATCCGTTGGGGTTGAGAGCCGATTTGCAGCGTCTTCAATGGTGCGCCGCACAGACTCGCAGCCGGCTGTCCGCCGAGAACTGGCGAGCCATCAGCGTGCTGCAGCGTCAGTTTCAAGAAGCGGCCGAGCGCAAAGGCGATCCGCGCGAAACGCTGGATGCCTTGCTGCTGTCGTTGGTTTCGCTCGCGGGCTTTGCCTTGGATGACATGACGCAAGATGATGGCTGGCGGCTCATGATGCTTGGACGGCGTTTGGAACGGCTGCAGTTTCTATCCGAACTTTTGGGGTCGCGTCTGCAATCCGGCGGCACGCCCACTCAGAGCGAACTCGAATGGCTGCTCGACATCGGCGTCAGCACGATCACCTACCGCACCCGCTACCTGGCATCGCCGTTGCTGGGTTCGACCATCGACTTGTTGGTGTTCGACAAGACCAACCCGAGAGCCCTGGCCTATCAGTGGAACCACATGCAGTATTCGTTGGTGAGGATCGCGGCGTCTCTGGGCGGCACCCCGGATGACAGCATCGACGAGGCGGTGGCCGGCGTCGAACAAATGGAGCTCACGTCCGTCGACGGCGACAGTGCGCGAGCGATGCGCGCACGGCAAGCGCTTGCCGAGCAACTGCACACCTTGGCGAGCGCCGCCGGTAAATTATCCGACCGCTTGTCGCTCAAGCATTTCTCGCTCATCGACATCGAAACGCGAACGGTTGCCGCATGAACGGCGTGGTGCGGTATCGCGTGCGACACGAGACCGTGTACAGCTACGGCGGCGACGTCGCGCATTCGCATCAGCTGCTGCATCTGACCCCTCGGGACGCACCGCTGCAGACCTGCCACAGGCGCACCATCACGCTGGCGCCGCAGCCCAGCATTCGGCGCGAAGACATCGATGCCTTCGGCAATCATGTAACGCGTCTCGAATACGATCTGCCGCATGATCGCCTCGAGGTGATTGCCGAGGTGGGCATCGAGGTGCAAGCGGCGCCCGCGATCGATGCTGCGGACAGCGCTGCGTGGGAGACCGTGCGCAGCTCTCTGGCCTTTTCAGGCAAGCCGCTGAGCGATGAGCTCTTGGACGCCTGCCGGTATCGAATGGAGTCGAGCTACGTCAGGATCAAACAGACGTTCACCGATTATGGCGAGGATTGCTTCTTGCCGGACGGCCCCTTGATGGTCGCGGCAGAGACCTTGATGCATAAGATCCACAAGGAATTCAAATACGCGCCCGGGAGCACCAATATCCGTACCTCCGCAATCGAGGCATTCGAGGCGCGTCAAGGGGTATGCCAAGACTTTAGCCACATCATGATCGGCTGTCTGCGCTCGCGCGGCCTGGCGGCGCGGTACGTGAGCGGCTATCTGCGCACGCTGCCGCCCCCAGGGGCAGACGCGGCCTATGTCGGCGCGGACGCTTCCCACGCGTGGGTGTCGGTGTTTTGTCCGCCGTTCGGTTGGATCGATCTCGATCCGACCAACGACGTGCGCGTGAGTTCCGGCCATATCATCATCGCCTGGGGCCGGGACTTCGGCGATGTGTCGCCGCTGCGGGGCGTCATCGTCGGCGGCGGCCGCCATCGCTTATCGGTACGCGTTTCGGTACAGGCAGAGTAAGATTAAAACCACAGGCTAGTTCGAGGAGATTCATTTGGCTAAACCGAATTATCGTCACGCGAAGAAACAGAAAGAGGCAGCGAGAAAGGCCCGCCAGGATGCGAAGCAGCAGCGCCGGGCGAATGCGCCCGAAATGCCCGAAGCGTCCGCAGGGCAGGAAGCGCCTGCGGAGGCCGCACCCGTCAAGACGGGGGCTTGACGCGAGGACGCGCTGCTGAGATCAGGATCCACACGCCGCGACTTTTGTAGACGGACCGCAGCTCTGCTGATGATGCCTTCGGCCTATGCGGCGGCAGTGCTGCGAGCGGCGACTCCGGCTTTCGCCTATGCCTATGTCGGCACGTACACCCCCAACGGCGGCGGCATCTATCTGTTTCGCATCGACCGCGAGTCCGGTGCATTGGCGCAGCTGCAAGTCGTCGACGATATCCGCAATCCCTCGTGGCTCGCGTTGAACGCGGCGCAGACCCGGCTCTACGCCGTCAGCGAAATCGATAATTTCGAGGGCACGCACAACGGCGCGGTGGTGTCCTATGCGATCGATGGCGACAGCCTGCGGCTCACGCCGTTGGGAGCGGTGCGCTCCGGCGGTGCGACGCCTTGCTTCGTCAGCGTGCATCCATCAGGTAAGTTCGTCTTCGCGGCGAATTTCGGCGGCGGCGATGTGGCGGTGTTTCCGGTGGCAGCCAATGGCTCGCTGGGCGACGCGTCGGACGTGCGCCCGAGCGTGGGCGCCCGCCACCGTGCGCGAGCCGTGGATGAACCGGCCGGACAGTTTGCGACGAGTGACCATGACAGTCCGCACCCGCACATGATTGCCCCGGACCCTTCCGGTCAATTCGTGATCGCCAACGATGCGGGTCTTGATCTGACGCTGGTGTGGCGCTTCGACGCGCAGGCGGGTCGCCTGTTGCCTGCCGAGATACCGGTCATCGCCGCTCCGTCGGGTTCCGCGCCGCGTCACTTCGTGTTCCATCCGAACGGCCGGGTTTTTTATAATCTCTACGAGCACGACGCGAAAGTGGTCGTCTATGACTACGACGGCGCAACGGGCGGGATGCGACACAAACAAACGACCTCGGCCTCGCCCGCTCGATTCGCGGGCAGCATCCTGTCCTCAGAGATCCAGATCACGGCGGATGGACGATTCCTGTACGTATCGAACAGACTGCACAGCGGCGTCAGCGTCTTCGCCGTCGCCGCCGATGGTCAGTTGCGCATGATCTCGGACACGTGGGTGCATGCGGACTCGCCGCGCAGCATTGCCATCGATCCCGGCGGCGAATTCTTGTACTCATGCAATCAGAAAGGCGACTCGATTACCTCGTTCCGCCTCAACGCCGCCAGCGGTGCGCTGCAATTCACGGGTCGGTTCGAACCGGTGGGAAGTCCTGCGTTCATGACCATATTCAATCGGCGATGAGGACAATATGACGCCGAGGTGACACCTATATGTCGCTGTACCTCGAGCGGCGGGCGGATCTATACTCGGCTGTAATACGAACGCGCGGCGGTTGAAAATTATGCAAATTGCGATGATTGGTTTGGGTCGCATGGGTGCCAACATGGCGCAGCGATTGCTGCGCGGCGGTCACGAGGTGGTCGGCTTCGATCCGGCGGAAGCGGCGCGTAAGGCAATCGAAGAGAAGGGCGGCCAATCGGCAGCCTCGCTCGAGGCATTGGTCGCGAAGCTGAAGGCGCCGCGGGTTCTGTGGCTGATGGTCCCGGCGGGGGCAATAACCGACAGCACCATCACGGCGTTGTCGCCGTTGTTGGGGGCCGGCGATTCCATCATCGACGGCGGCAACTCGAATTACCGAGATACGCAGCGGCGCGCCGCGGCCCTGGCGCCGCGGCAAATCAACTACGTCGATTCCGGTACCAGCGGCGGCGTCTGGGGATTGGCTGAAGGCTATAGCCTCATGATCGGCGGCGATGAAGCGGTGGTCGAGCGTCTCCGGCCGATATTCGAAACGCTGGCCCCGGCAGCGGACAAGGGCTGGGGTCGGGTGGGCGCGGTGGGCTCCGGCCACTACACCAAGATGATTCACAACGGCATCGAATACGGACTCATGCAAGCCTATGCCGAGGGTTTTTCCATCTTGCAGCACAAGAGCGAGTTCCAACTCGATCTGCATCAGATAGCCGAAATCTGGCGTTACGGCAGCGTCGTTCGTTCGTGGCTGTTGGATTTGACCACCAACGCGTTGCAGAGCAATCCCACGCTGGAAGGCATCGCACCCTTTGTGGCCGACTCGGGCGAGGGACGATGGACGGTATCCGAAGCCGTTGAATTGGGCGTACCCGCCATCGTCATCACGGCATCGTTGCTCGAACGTTTTCGATCGCGGGATAGCGATTCGTTCGTCGACAAACTGCTCGCCGCCATGCGCAACCAGTTCGGCGGACACGAAATCAAAAAAGAATGATCCGGGATCAGCCGGCGGGAACCTCGGCTTTGTGGCTGCTGACCGCCTCACCGTCGCTTTGGGTGAGTTCGCTGAATACGATGGTCGTGGCGATGGTCAGTACGCCGAGAATGCGCAGCGCCAGATGTATGCCGTGGATCAATTCCGGCGGGCTGGAACGAGTATAGTCGGGAATGAACATGGCGGCGGCGAGCGACGCTGCCGCGATGCCGAAGCTCACGGCCAATTGCTGAACGGTGCTCGCAATGGTGCTGGCGCCGCTGACCTGTTCGCCGTTCACGTCGGCGTAGGCCAGCGTGTTCATACTCGTGTATTGCGTCGAGGTGAAAGAGCCGAACGTGAATGCCATCAGCACGATGAGCCAGGCGGGCGTGCCGACGTCGATGGTCGAGAACAACAGCAGCATCACACCCAGCATGACGGTGTTGAAAATCAGCACCTGGCGGTAGCCGAACTTTCGCAGGATATGCGGCAGAGTCGGTTTCAAGCTCATGGCGGCAAGCGCCTGCGGCATGATCATCAATCCGGATTGGATCGCCGTATAACCCAGGCCCACCTGATACAAGAGCGGCAGGAGGAAGGGCAGTCCGCCGATACCGAGCCGCGTGCAAAGGTTGCCCGTAACCGACACGCGAAAGCTCCGAATGCGCAGCAGGCCGAGATGCAGCAGCGGGTGCCGGATGCGCTGCGTGTTGAGGCCGTATGCGCCGAGAAGGGCGCACGAGATGGCGAACAAGCCCAATATTTCGCGCCCGCTCAAGGTGTGCTCACCGAAGACCTCGAGCAGGTACGAAAGCAAGGAGATTCCCGAACCGAACAATATCAAACCCACGATATCCAACCGGTAATTCCTGCGCGCGCGGTAATTCGGCAGGTGCCGGTAGACCAGCACCAAGCCGATCAGTCCAATCGGCAGGTTGACGAAGAAAATCACGCTCCAGTGAAAGTAGCGGATGATGATGCCGCCGATGAGCGGCCCCACCATGGGCCCTACGAGACCGGGTATCGAGACGAAGCTCATGGCGCGAATGAGTTCCGACTTGGCAAAGGTGCGAACCATGGTGAGCCGGCCGACGGGCAGCATCATCGCGCCGCCGCAGCCCTGCAGTATTCGAGCCGCGACCAGCCAGTGAATGTCGGTCGAGACGCCGCATAGAAACGAGCCCAGCGTGAAGGTCCCGATTGCGGACGCGAAAACCCGGCGGGTTCCGAATCGGTTCGCCATCCAGCCGCTGATGGGAATGAATACGGCGAGGCTCAGCGTATAGCTGGCGAGCACCGCCTTCATGCTGAGCGGAGGAACCTTCAGCGCGTGCGCAATGGTAGGAACCGCCGTGTTCAGAATCGTCGTGTCGAGCGCTTCCATGAAGAAGCCGATGGCAACCAGCCAGGGCAGCAGCCGTTTGGCGGTGTCGCTCGGGACGGGTTCACTATTGCGCGAGCGCGGCATCCACGACGGTTTGCGCATCGGCCAAGAGACGTTGCAGATGCGCTTCGTCGCGAAAACTCTCGGCGTAGATCTTGTAGATATTCTCGGTGCCCGAAGGACGCGCCGCGAACCAGCCGCTTTTCGAGGTGACTTTGACGCCGCCGATGGGTGCGTTGTTGCCGGGCGCGTGCGTCAGCACCTGGTCGATTTTTTCGCCCGCGAGTTCCGTGGTCCGAATCTGTGCGCGGTCGAGCAGCCCGAGTTTTTTCTTCTGCGCCGGGGTTGCAGGCGCATCGACTCGATTGGCGAAGGGTTCACCGAGTTCGCGCGCGAGTTCGCGGTAGGCCTGCCCGGGATCGCGGCCGGTCTGCGCGGTAATCTCGGCCGATAGAAGCGCCGCCGCGATGCCGTCCTTGTCGGTACTCCAGGCGCTGCCGTCGAATCGGTTGAACGACGCACCGGCGCTCTCCTCGCCGCCAAATCCCAAGCTGCCGTCCAGAAGTCCGGCGACGTACCATTTGAATCCCACCGGCACTTCGTACAGCCGTTTACCCAGCCGGCTGGCTACCCGATCGATCATGGCGCTGCTCACGACCGTCTTGCCGACGGCGGCATCCGCTTTCCATCCCGTGCGCCGCCGAAATAGATAATCGACGGCCACGGACAAATAGTGATTCGGCGGCATGAGTCCGCAGCTCGCCGTCACGATGCCGTGCCGATCGTGATCGGTGTCGCAGGCAAAGGCGACGTCGTAGCTGTCCTTGAGTGCGATCAGACGGTGCATTGCATAGGCGGAGGAGGGGTCCATGCGGATTTTTCCGTCCCAATCGAGCGTCATGAAGCGAAACGTCGGGTCGACCTCGTCGTTGACCACCCGCAGATCGAGCTTGTAGCGTTCGGCAATGCGTGCCCAGTAGTGCACACCGGCGCCTCCCAGCGGATCGACTCCCAGCCGGATCTTCGAACCGCGAATGACGTCCATATCGATGACATTGCCGATGTCGCTTACGTAGGATTCGACATAGTCGTGCGCGTGGGTCGTGGCGGCGCGCCGAGCTTTCGCGTACTCCATGCGCGCAACTCCGCTCGAGCGCGCGCCCATGAGTTCATTCGCCAAGGCTTCCATCCAAGAGGTCACCTGGGTGTCGGCGGGTCCTCCGTCGGGCGGGTTGTACTTGAATCCGCCGCTGTCGGGCGGGTTGTGAGAAGGCGTGATGACGATGCCGTCCGCCAATCCCGTGCTGCGCCCGCGGTTATACTTAAGGATGGCGTGCGAGATGGCCGGCGTCGGCGTGTATTCGTCGTCCGCTGAGATCATGACCTCGACGCCGTTCGCCGCGAGTACTTCGAGTGCGGTGGCGAACGCCGGTGCGGACAGAGCATGGGTATCGAAGCCGATGAACAGCGGTCCGTTGATGTCATGCAGTTTGCGGTACGCACAAATCGCCTGGGTGATCGCAAGCACATGCGCTTCGTTGAAGCTCAGATCGAACGATGAACCGCGGTGACCGGAGGTCCCGAACGCCACGCGCTGGGCGGCCTCGCGTACGTCCGGCTGCTCGCTGTAGTACGCGGTGATGAGACGCGGGATGTTCACCAGCCGATCGACGGGCGCGGGCTGACCCGCCAGCTTATGGACCCGGGAAGTCACGACGTGGCGAGCGCCGCGCCTTTCTCGGCGATGCGCTGCATGAGCTCGGCCCAGGATTTGACGAAGGACTGCGCGCCTTCGACCTGCAATTTCGCGGCAAGGGCATCGACGTCGACCCCCGCATCAGCGAAGCGCTTCAGGACGTCCTCGGCGTCGCCGCCGTCCTTCGGCATCACCGACTTCACAGTCCCGTGTTCCGCGAAAGCCAGCAGAGTCTTTTCAGGCATGGTATCGATGGTCTCGGGCGCCGCAAACGCCGTAACGTAGAGATCGGCCGGAGCCTTCGGATCCTTGACGCCGGTGCTGGCCCAGAGCATACGCTGCTTGCGCGCGCCGGCGGCCGCGAGATCGCGCCAGCGCTTCGTCTCCAGAAGTTCGCAGTGCGCGCGGTAGGTTCGCATGCCGATGGCCACACCCAGCCGATTGCGCAGCTGCGGCGGCACCTTGTCGGCGACGGCGCGGTCCCAGCGGCTCACGAACACCGACGCCACGGAACTGATGCGCGGATCCAAGCCCGCCCCGATGCGCCGTTCCAGACCGCGCATATAGGCGTCGGCCACCGCAAGATATTGCTCGCGCGAAAACAGCAGGGTGACGTTCACCGGCACCCCGGCAAAAATCGCGGCTTCGATGGCGGGCACGCCTTCGGCGGTACCTGGAATTTTCACATACAGATTGGGGCGGTCGGCGAGCTTATGAATCTGCAAGGCCGCATCGATGGTCGCCCGGGTGTCGCTCGCCAAAAGCGGCGAGACTTCCATCGATACCCACCCGTCGGCACCGCCGCTGCGATCGTGTATCGGACGAAACACGTCGGCGGCGCGGCGCAAATCCTCGAGCGCGAGCTCGAGGAACAGAGTCTCGCCGGAGAGGCCCGCGCGTGTTTTCTTTTGGATTCCTGCGTCGTAGGCCGAGCCGTTGCCGATGGCCTCGTCGAAAATCGTCGGATTCGAGGTCAATCCGGTCACCGACAGTTCGTCCACGTAGCGACGCAAGGTGCCGTTGTCGAGTATCTCGCGCGTGATGTTGTCGAGCCAAAGGCTTTGTCCCAAATCGTGCAGGGCTTGTGTGGGTTTCATGGTTGCACCTTGAAGTCGGATGAGTTGAGAGTGAGCAAATCACCGATGCGCTCGATCACCCGATCGGGCCGCGGCTGGTTGCTGTTTGATTGCGCGGCGAGCGCGTAGTGGCCTTGACGCACGAACACCGTGGTCAACTTCTCGCCGAGAATGGCTTTCATCGCCGCCAGTAAATTCGGCTTATCGTCCACCATCACATAGTGAGCAGCGGCATAGCGTTTCTGTACGTGATCCAGCACCCGCTCCTTGTGCAGGTAAATCAGCACGCGGCCGGCGACGGCGCTCCAGATCCCGGAGCGTTGGATCTTGCGCGGTTGGAATACGACGTCGCCGTCCGAGAGGACGACCGGCCTACCGAATGATCCCAAATGTGCGATCGCGGCCAGGGCGTCAGGATATACCAGCGCTGAAAATGGGTATTCCAACAAATACTCCGACATTTCAAGCAGTTTCGGATCGTCGTCGAGTCCGGTGCGGAACAATTGCAGGCTGCCCAGGTAATCCGCGAGGCCGAGCTGTTCGCGCCGTTCCGCAAATATCTGCCAGTAGCGTTCGCGCTGGGTCCGCCCAAAAGACCGTTCCAAACGGTCGCCCAAGTCCGCGCCGAAGCGATCGTTGTCCAGCAAGGTATTGTCGACATCCAGCAGGAACACGACATCGGTGGCGGGCACGGCGTCGCTCAACACGGCAGCGTCGATTCGATCTGAGGATTATGCCAAACTTCATCGCCATCCACGATCTCGGTGGCGACTTCGGGACCCCACGAGCCGGGATCGTATTGCACCACCGGCAGAGGATCCTTCAACACCGGATCGACCACTCGCCAGGCCGCTTCGACGCTGTCATCCTGAGTGAACAACGCGGTGTCGCCGCGTATGGCATCGCCCAGCAACCGCTCATAGGGTGATTTCTCGGTCTGCGATCGATGACGGGCGATCAGTTCCACCGGTTCGCCCCGCATGTCCTCGCCGTTGCGCTTTACCAAAGCGCCGGTGCCGATCACGACTTCCGGACTCAAGCGTAAGCGAAAGTAATTGGTCGGCATGGTTTGGCTGGAATCGAAAATCGCCAGCGGCGGGCGCCTGAGATTGACGATGACTTCAGTCGCCGAAATGGGCAGGCACTTGCCCGCGCGGATATAAAACGGTACGTCTGCCCAGCGCCAGGTATCGATGTGCAGCCGCAGCGCCGCAAAGGTCTCCACCTGCGAATCCTTGGCTACGCCTTTTTCTTCCCGATAGCCGCGAAACTGTCCGCGGACGACTTCCTTGGGGTCGAGCGGCCGCATCGCGCGGAATAGGCGCAGCTTCTCGGCCTGCATCGCCTGCGACTCGTGCCCCACGGGGGCATCCATCGCCAGCAAGGCGATCACCTGCAGTAGATGATTCTGGACGACGTCGCGAATGGCGCCCACCTCTTCGTAGAACCCGCCCCGGCCTTGAACGCCGAACTCCTCGGCCATGGTGATCTGCACGTCCTTGACGTAGGTGCGATTCCATACCGGTTCGAGAAACGTGTTGGCGAAGCGGAAGTACAACAGGTTCTGCACCGCTTCCTTGCCCAGGTAATGGTCGATGCGAAAGATCGACTGTTCGGCGAAAACCTCGTGCAGGGTGCGGTCGAGCGCCTGCGCGCTCGGTAGATCACGGCCGAAGGGTTTCTCGACGATGACGCGCGCATTGTCGGCGCAACCGGACTTCGCGAGGCCTTGCACCACGCTCGCAAACAAGCTCGGCGGAATGGCGAGGTAATGAATGGGGCGAGTCGCAAATCCCAGCGCCTTCCTCAGCCGCGCGTAGGTATTCGGATCCGCGTAATCGCCATCGACGTAGTGCAGCAATGCGCATAGTTTCGCAAAGCACTCGGGTTCGAAGTCGCCGGCGGCTTGTACGCTGTCGCGCGCGCGGTCGCGCAGTCTGTCGAGCGTCCAGCCCGCGCGCGCCATGCCGATGATCGGAATGTTCAATCCGCCACGATGCACCATGGCGTAGAGCGCAGGAAATATTTTCTTGTATGCCAGATCTCCGGTGGCCCCGAAGAATACGAAGGCGTCCGATTCAAGTGCTTTGCTCATCAGCGTCCAACCTTGAGTTCGCGGCGTAATTCTTCAATCTCTTCCATCAGCTCCAATGCCAGCGCGACGCCGGGAAGATTGATCTCCAGATCGCGCTGCAGACGCAGCGCCGCACGGGCACGCTGCAACGCGGCACCGGCAAAGCGCCACTCCGAGGCGACTTCGATGACGCTGAGCACGCCTTCTTCGACCAATTCGACGATATAGGTCCTGTCGACCGCGCATAGGCGACTCAGTTCTTCGAGGCTGAGCAGGGCATATTCCTCGAAAATCTCTCCGGACAGAGGACCTTCTTGAACGGATCTCATGGCAGTTTACACTCCAAGGCTGGTGCGAGGATTGAAGGGCAGTGCGTCGGCCATGGCGCGGTACGCAGCTTTTGCTTTCTCGTCATGGGCTGCCGGCAGAGCGATCTGCAGCACCACATACAAGTCGCCCGGCGTGGATGCGGGAATGCCTCGGCCCTTCAGCCGCAATTTCGTACCCGCATGTGAACCGGCGGGGATTTTCAAGTCGACTACGCCTCCGGGCGTCGGTATTTTCACGCCGGCGCCGAGCGCGGCCTCCCAAGGCGCCACCGGCAGATCAAGGTACAGGTCGCGGCCGTCCACGCGATAGAGGGGATGGGGTTGAAAATCCACCTCGATGAACAGGTCGCCGGGAGTCCCTTCCGCGCCGGCGCTCGAACCCTGGCCCGCCAGCCGGATGGTCTGGCCCGCCAAAATACCTTTGGGCACTTGTACGTTGAGTACGCGTTCTTTGGAGATCAAGCGGCCTTGGGCGTCGATCTCGGGAACCCGCAGGGTAAAGGTCCGAGAACCCCCATGCAGCGCGGCTTCCAAATCCAACAGGACTCTGGCGTGGTGATCTTCGCCGCGTCCGTTATCGAAGCCGCGACGCTGACGGCGCCCTGCGGCGGCGGCCCCGAACAAGGATTCGAAAAAATCGCTGTGGTCCGGGTTGCCGGCACCCGCGCCGGCGCCGCTGAACTCGAATCCCGACCCCCAATCCGGCGGCGGCCTGAAGTCTTCGCCGGGGCGCGGGCCTTGGCCCAATTGGTCGTACGCCGCGCGCTTTTCCGGATTCTTCAAAACTTCGTAGGCTTCGCCGATTTCCTTGAACCGGGCTTCGGCGTCCTTTTCTTTACTGACGTCAGGGTGGTATTTTCGTGCCAGCTTGCGATAAGCCTGCTTAATCTGGGCTTCCGTGGCGTCGCGCGCCACGCCCATCACCTTGTAATAATCCTTGAACTCCACCCTTCACCTGCAACGCAGCTCGAACCCTAGAATCGGAACAAGGATACTATGGGCCATCCGCACCGGATTAATTATCCTGTGTAGGCAATTTCCTACGCGGTTGTGTCCGCCGAGCCTGTGATTACAATTGGTACGCGACGGTGAGCAGCAGGCCTTCGCCGATATCCCGCCACAGACCTGGGGCACGGTTGTCGAAGGCCGTCGCGGCGGGAATCAGCGCGTGTATCCAACGCGCAAGCCATTCGATTTCCTGCGCGTCGTAGAACACCACCGCCGATTCGTAGTTGAGCAGAAGACTGCGCGAATCGAGATTGCACGAGCCGCACATGGCGATGTCGTCATCGAACACCACGGCTTTGGCATGATTCATATAGGGAAGGAGGTGAATCGATACGCCGGCGTCGCTCAAGGCGCGCAGCGAGCGATTGCGCACGAAGTCCGCCAATATATGGTTCGACTTGGCGGGAATACACAGATCGATTTTCACGCCGCGGCGCGCGGCCAGGCGCATGGCGGTCTCCAAGCTCACATCGGGTACGAAGTACGGCGTGACCGCCAACATGCGCTCCGTTGCCTGAAAGCATGCATCGATGAGCAAGGCATGAACCGTATCTTCCGTTTGATCGGGTCCGCTCGGCAGGAACTGAGTGCGGCTGTCCGAGTACTGCTCCTCCGATACGGGCGGGACCTCCGCGGGCTCGCCGCCGGCCGCTTCCCAGTCGGCTTCGAATTGCAGAGCGGCCGAGGCGGCCGCCGGCCCCGCCAGTTCGAACGACAGGTCGGACCAGGCCGCAGTACCGGGGAGGCCCATGAAATACTCGGCCGCGAGATTCCTGCCGCCGGTCCAGAGCCGCTCGCCGTCGGCCAAGGTCCACTTCCGATGATTGCGCAAGTTGCGCGGGCCTTGCGTCTTGCGCGCCAACAAGGGACTGAAAATAGCGGTTTCAACGCCGGCGGCGTTCAGCCGCCTAAACCAAGAGTGCGGCAGCTGCAATGCTCCGACCCCATCGATCAGAAATCGTACGCGCACGCCGCGTTGCACGCAGGCGATCATGACATCCGTTACCTCGCGGCCGACGGAATCCTGCCCCAGAATGTAGGTACAAATATCCAGCCGCCGATCCGCGCTCTTCATGGTCGCCAGCAACCCGGCGTGCGACTCGATGCCGTCTTGATGGAAACGAACCTGAGAGCGGGCGGCCGGCGGCAGGCCGAAACTTTCGATGAGGTCCTCCGCCCAATGCTGCGCGAACGAGCGTCGACCCGACCATCGGGAAATCCTGCGCGGCAATTTTCTGCGGCCGAAAAGCAAATACATGGGCAATACGAGATACGGGAAAGCCATCATTCCCAAGACCCAGGCAATCGCGATCGACGGCGGCCGGCGCTCGCGCTCCACCCGAGTGGTGAGCACATAGGTGAGGACGCTGATGACGATCGCCAGCGAATGGACGGTGACTCGAGGGAACCCGGCGCCCACGCGGACTTAAGAGCCGAGTCGCCGGAACACGCCGGGCAGCAGATCCGGTAGATCCTCCGCCAGCAGTCCGGGTCCAAAATCGGCGGCGGCCGCCCCGTGCAGCCACACCCCGGCGGCTGCCGCAAGAAACGCGTTCATGCCCTGCGCCATCAAGCCCAACATGATGCCGCCCAAGACATCGCCCGATCCGGCCGTTGCCAAGCTCGCCGGCGCGTTGGTATTCACCACGGCGCGGCCATCCGGAGCCGCGATCACGGTGTCGGCGCCTTTCAACACGATAATCGCGCCGCTCGCCTGCGCGGCAGCCCGCGCCCGCCGCAACTTATCGCCGGCGGCATCGAACAGTCTGGCGAACTCGCCTTCGTGCGGCGTGAGAATGCACGGGCCCTTGATTGCTTCGGACAGCGCAGCGGGGCGGTCCGCAAAAACACTGATCGCGTCCGCATCGAGCAGCACCGCGCGGCGCGTTGCCAGCATGGCGAGCGCCCGCGTGCGAGTGGTCTCGTTGACGCCCGCACCGGGACCGATCAGCAGTGCAGTGTAGCGAGAGTCCGCGAGCAAATGCGCAACATCCTCCGGGCGCGATAGGGGGCGCACCATGATGCTGGTGAGCGCTCCGGCGTAGATGGGCAACGCAACTTCAGCAACCGCAATGCTGGTCAGGCCCGCTCCGGCACGCGCCGCCGCACGCGCGGCCATGCGAGCGGCGCCGGTCATGGGGTAGCCGCCGAACAGCAGGGCGTGGCCGCGGCTAAATTTATTGCCGCCGGCCTCGAGCCGCGGCAAATCCCGTTGCCAAAGCGAGGGATCGTTCTCCCACGTATCGGCCGCGAGCCCAGCGAGCACCGACGGCGGCATACCGATATCGGCGACCACGATATCGCCGCACAGATCGCGCCCCGGCATCAATACGTGGCCCGGCTTTTTGCGAGCGAAGGTCACGGTGCATGCAGTGGCAACGGCGCCGAGCGATTCACCGGTATCCCCCATCACGCCGCTCGGCACATCGACCGCGATCAGCGGCACGC
>Ga0137412_10000554_pt1 | contig 26850 bp, 25 predicted proteins | sample CZODoug2_1_16fun_FD_122160 | JGI IMG/M metagenome (GOLD analysis project Ga0137412, IMG submission 122160) | Vadose zone soil fungal communities from Angelo Coast Range Reserve, California, USA - CZODoug2_1_16fungal (Hybrid Assembly) | ecosystem: Environmental > Terrestrial > Soil > Vadose zone...
CAACTTGCCGATCAGGCAGGCCGCGCGCTGGACGCCATTTCCAACGTGGTGCGCCAATCGGCGGAACTGGTACAGGAAATCTCGCTGGCGTCGAAGCAGCAGGTCCGCGGAACAGAAGGAGTAGCGCACGCCATGCAAATCATTTCTAGCATTACGCGGCAGACATCGCAAGGAACGCGCGGGACGGTGGCAACGGTAAGCCAGCTCGTCAAACTGTCGGATCAATTGAACGAGGCGCTGGCGCAATTCCGCGCGTCATCCAAAGCGGCGGCAGCGCGTGAAGATTCCGACCGGCCCATCCCGGCCGGCGCACTTCGTTAAGTAGCGACGCTCCTCTTCACCAGGTGGCAGAAGTAAGAACGAGGCCCAGAATACGGGAGCACGATGAGCGAACGCCAGGGACAGGTGCACGGGCTGAGCGAACATGAGCTGAATGAGATTCGCATGTTGATCGAAGAGCGGACGGGGATTTGCTTCGATGAATCGCGCGAGCGCTTCTTCTCCACGCGTGTGCGTGAACACCTGCGCGCAAAAGGAATCGAACGCGGCACGGAACTTCTGCGCGCCATGCGCAAATCCAACGTCGAATACGAGGGACTGCTCGAGCGGCTGCTGACGCAGGAAACGAGCTTCTTCCGGTATCCAAGTGTGTACGAAGCCTTCGAGAAGCGCGTGCTCCCTGAGTTGCACACGAAGAAATTCTGGAAGAATCCGCGCACGCTAAGGATTTGGAGCGCAGGCTGCTCAACGGGTGAAGAGCCCTATTCGATCGGCATCACGATCGCGGATTCGCTGTCGTTCGCGGATGCCTGGAACGTCGAAATACTTGCAACCGATGTCGGACGTCACGCCCTGAAGCACGCCGAGCGCGGAGTCTACAAAGGCCGCAGCATCGCCAGCGTCAGCGAAAGACAGCTGGCGAGCCACTTTACGGAGATCGGCGGTGGGCATCAGGTAAAGCCACGACTGCGCAAGATGGTTTCGTTTGCGCAGATGAACCTTGCTTCGGCGGTGTACGTCGGCCGCATGGACATGGTTTTCTGCATGAACGTACTGATCTACTTCTCCGAAGAGCGCCGGCGCTCGCTGGTGCAACGGTTCTACGACACGCTGGAACCGGGCGGCTATCTGTTCCTTGGGCACTCGGAGTCGATCTCCAAGATGCCGGTGAAGTTCCAAGCGATTGTGTTGAACGATTGCATTCTCTACCGGAAGCCGACCGCGGATGAATTGCAGAAACCGGAACTCGTGGCGGAGGGGCGAGCGTGAGCACGCTGGATCGCGAAGCCGTCGAGCTGTTCCTCCAGGAAGCCTCGGAGAACCTGCAGTATTTGCGGGAGTATGTGAGCGTGCTTCAGGACGTGGAGCCGCGCCGCGAAGACCTGGAACGACTTTACATCTCGGCTCACACGCTGAGCGGCACTTCGGCGAGCTACGGATTTCCGCGATTCTCTGAAATTGCCGGCAAACTCGCGCACGTCTTTCAATACGCGCTGAACGCGACTCTCGGCAGCGATCTCCACGGGCCGCTGACGGAATTCCTTTCGGATGGAATTTCGCTGCTGGAAACGGTTCTTCTGGAAATCAGCGACACCGGCAAAGAAAGTATCGATGATATCGCCGTTTTCAAGGAGCGCTATCGCTTCGCGTTTCCGACGGAACCACCACCACTGAATCTTTCCCAGCCAGAAGTGCGTGAGCGATTCGCTGTGGAGGAGCTCGATGAGCCCATTACCGCTGCTGCGACGGGCTCTTACTTTGACGCGCTGCCGCTGGACGAAGAGGTGCCGGACGAGATCCTGGAGTTCTTCCAGCCGGAAGCGGAAGAGCATCTCCAGGTCGTCAGCGATTGCCTTATTTCGCTGGAAGGCAACAACAATCCGGAAGAGATCAATAAACTCTTTCGCGCCATTCACACTGTAAAAGGCTCCGCAGCGCAAGTCGGACTGAAGAGACTGGGAGCAATTGCACACCGCGTCGAGGATTTGATCGGCCGTTTGCGCGAGGGAGAAATTGAACCATCGCCGGTGGTCGTGGATTTATGTCTTGAGTCAGTGGACGTTTTGAAGAAGACGCTCCACCGGCAGTGGACCGGTGAAGTCGACATGCGGACGGGCATCGATTCCCTGCTGGGCCGCATCGCGGAATTTGCTCCGCTCGACCCGGAAGAGGTGGAGGTTACGGCCGACTCTGGTGGGGCGGTGGAACTTCCGCCAGCGAGCGAAATAGAAGCCACAACAAAAATCGCCACACCGGCGAAAAAGCCTGGGAAACAATCCGCAAGCGGTACTTCGACAGTCAAATCGGTTCGCATTGCGCTGGCCCGGCTCGACCGGATGATGAACACAGTCGGTGAACTGGTCATCAATCGCACGCGCATGGTCGGCCGCGTTGCGGAACTCGAAAAGCTCGTCGACACGCTGAGCTTCTCGAAAGAGCGGCTGCAGGGAAAAGTTGCCGAATTCCAGGAAAAGTACGAATTTAATCGCATCAGCAACAACCGCACCGCCCAAGGACAGTGGAAGTCCGAGCCGACACCAAAGATGCTTACGAGCGCCGCTGCCGGCGACACATCGTTCTGGTCCGAATTCAGCGAACTGGAAATGGACCGCTACGACGATTTCAATATCTTGTCGCGGTCGATGGCCGAGATTTCAGCAGACGTCAACGAGGTACTCTCGCAACTGCAAGGGTTCATCGGGCGCGTCGAAGGCGATATCGACGAATTCACGAAATTGGCGCATCACCTGCAGGACGAGATTACGGCCGCGCGAATGGTTCCGATCGGTACGCTCTATTCGCGGTTGTCGCGCGCCGTTCGCGATGCGGCGAATTCGACCGGCAAGCACGTCGAGCTGGATCTTTCCGGGAGTGAAACCGAGCTCGACAACAATATCATTCAGCAGATTTCCGACCCGCTGGTGCACCTGGTGCGCAACTCGGTGGCGCACGGCATCGAGCACAGCGTTGACCGCTCCGCCGCCGGCAAATCGGCCACCGGGAATATCATGTTGCGTGCCTATCACCGCGGCAATCACATTTACATCGAGGTTGAGGATGACGGCGGTGGTATCAATTACGAGCGCGTGAAACAAAGCGCGATCGAACGCGGGCTAGTTTCCGAGGAGACTGCCGACCGGCTTACGGAACGCGACCTTCGGGAGATGCTTTTCCATCCCGGGTTTTCAACGGCTCCCGTGAAAACGGAACTGGCTGGGCGTGGAGTCGGGCTCGATGTGGTGCGGGCAAATCTGAACGTGCTCAACGGCGAAATCGATATCCAGAGCACGCGCGGCAGGGGCACGAAATTTACGCTCAAGGTTCCCCTCACCCTGATCATTTCCCCGGCCCTGTTTGTGCGCTGCGGCATGACTAATTTCGCGCTGCCATTGGCAGTCGTCGAGGAAATCCGCCGCCTGCGCGCCGATGAAATCGAGGACGTCGGCGGCAAACTGCTGACCAAGGTACGCGACGTGGTTACCGAGGTCGTGCGCTTAGATACCTATCTAGGGTTGCCGCCTCTCGAAGCGATCAATGGCTACTTCCGGATGGTGGTGGCAAATGCAGGAAACCGGAAGATTGGCCTTGTCGTGGAAGAAGTTCTCGGCAAGGACGAAATCGTTATCAAGAACCTGGGCGAATACCTTCGCCGGGTAAAACTCTTCCCGGGTACGACGATTGCGCCCGATGGCAGCCTTATTCTGCTGATCGATTTGAACCGCATGGTGGCAACAGAGCCGAGTGAGCGCCGGCCGATACAAGCTAGCGCCAGCGCCGCGCGAATATTTGCGCCGGGTTCGACGGCGATTGCGCGCGGAAGCATTCCATCCGCGGCCATCGACCGCGTCGAGCAAGAGCGCGTAATCGTGGTGGCGGACGACTCTATCAGCGTGCGCAAATTCGTCGGCCGAATGCTTGAGAAGAACGGTTACCGCGTGAAACTGGCGGCGGACGGACTGGAAGCGGCTGAACTGGTGACGCAGCACGGCTGCCATCTGGTTATCACCGACCTCGAAATGCCACGCATGACAGGTTACGAATTGATGGTGCAACTGCGCCAGAGCCCTTCGACGCGGCGCATTCCCGTGATGGTGGTTACCTCACGCGCGGGGGCAAAGCATCGCGATCGCGCGATTAAGGAAGGCGCCACTGCATTCCTGACCAAGCCGGTGCAGGAGGATCAACTGATCGCGGCGGTCGAACAACTTATAGGAACGGAGGCGCCACGCACCGTCGCGCCGGTAGCGTAAACGAACAATGGCGACCGTCAATAAAAAGTTTCGTGTGCTTGTCGTGGATGATTCCACATTCATGAGGAAGGTCCTTGAGAGGATTTTCAACGCTGACGAGCAATTGCAGGTCGTGGGCAACGCCAAGGACGGTCGCGAGGCAGTTGCGCTGGCGGAATCATTGAAGCCTGATGTCATCACCATGGACATCAATATGCCTCACGTGGATGGACTCCAGGCCACTGCGGAAATCATGACCACGAATCCGCGGCCGATCGTCATCGTCAGCTCGGAATCGCACGAAGGCGCAGCGAGCACTCTTCGAGCGCTGGAACTCGGAGCGATTGAATTTGTCGCCAAGCCATCAAGCGCCATCGACCTCGACATGCAGAGTGTGAAGGAAGACCTTCTGCGCAAGGTGCGGATGGCAGCCAAAGTGCGTGTCGTGCGCACGGCTTCACGCCTGGCCTCGACGATTCAGAATGCCATCGGCTCCAAGAGTCCGCCACCCACGCCGCTGAGCATCCGCCACGCACCTACCACCGGACTAGATCAGCGCTTCCCTGTAGTCGTGCTGGCAGCGTCTACGGGCGGGCCAGCGACTGTCATGCGCATCGCTCCAGGCTTCACGGGAGACTTCCCTGCCGCAGTAATTCTGGTGCAGCACATGCCTGCGGCATTCACAACGCAATACGCCGCGCAACTCGCGGAACTCACGGGGATCCGCGTGAAAGAAGCGGAAGCCAATGAGTCGCTTCAGCCAGGAACGCTCTATATCTGTCCAGGCGGTCAGCATCTTCGAGTTACATCCACGGGTCGAATCCAGCTTGACGGGACCAGCGGCCGCATTAATGGTTATCTGCCGAATATTGACGCTACCATGGAATCCGTTGCGGCCTTCGCCGGCCCACTAAGCATTGCGGGTGTTTTAACAGGCATGGGTAACGATGGGGCTAGTGGGGCCAAGGCAATCAAAGCGGCGGGAGGCCTGGTGGTAGCGCAGGACGAAGCGACGTCCGTGATCTTCGGCATGCCGGCCGAAGCCATCAAGGCCGGCGCTGTCGATCAGGTGCTCGGGATCGATGACATTTATGCCGCCATCGAAAAACGTGTCCTGGGAATCTGCCGCACGGCACCGGCGGGAGTTCGCTAATGCGTCTGGCGACCCCAGTGAAGGCGAGTCCGGCAAAGACGGAACAGATCATTCTGTTCCGCGTCAGCGGCCAATTGTTCGCTATCTCTTCCGCTTCGGTACAAGAGGTGCGCAGCGCGAATAGCATGTCAGGCGGGGCTGCCGAAATCAGTGCGCCCGGGCTTCGAAAAGTTCGCCACGTCCTGCGGCGCGGGGACAGGTCACTTTTCATTGTCAACGGCGCCATGCATTTTGGATTGCATGCGGCGGAGGGAGCACAGCTATTTGTGCTGCGCAAGACGCGCACGGCCCTCTTGATCGATGGCATCGAGAAGATGACGACTATGACGCGGCTGCAGGCGCTTCCACTGTCCTTCTGTCACGAAGAGCGGCAATGGTACCGCGGACTGACGGCACTCGATCAGACGGTCGTACCAGTAGTGCATCCGGAAGGGTTTTTGTCGCACGAAGAACTGACTCTGCTTGATGCGGCTCTTTTGCAAGCGGACAAGACCGAAAGCGAGAATCTTGAGAGGACAAGCGCCGCGCAATGACGGTATCGACCGAACTCGAACTGCGATCTTTCCTCCTGCTGCGCCTCGGCGAACGGAGGCTCGCCGTCTCGTCGAACCAGATTGCCGAACTCGTTGCTCCGAGCCGTGTTTTTCGCTTTCCGCACCGAACACCGAAATTGGAAGGCGTGATCCTGCGACGAGGCCGGATCGTTCCAGTATGCGACGTTTCTGAAATGCTGCTCGGGAAACGCCTGACTTCCCGCCGCTTTTACCTGATCGCCGTGCGCAACTACGGAGCGCAGCGGGAATGGGTGGCGGTGCCGGTTACTGGTGAATGCGAATTGATCAAAGCGGAGATGATGGCGGCGGTCGAATCCGATGCGCCTCACGTCGCGGGGTGGCTGTCGCATGACGGCGATGTGATCGAAGTCTTGAATCTCGACGCAATCACGCCCGGCCCAGAACATGTGCTCGCGGAAGCCGCGGCGCGAAAAAGACCGGAGGCACAACCGTGATCCCCGCCGGACGTTCCGCGAAAATTCTTCTCATCGACAGCAACGTATATTTTACAAAGCGGCTTGGCGATGCGTTGAAACGCGAAGGCTTTGAGGTCGTGACCAGTACGCAAGCCGGCTTCGCACTCACCACGCTCGAATACGACGCGCCGTCCGCCATTCTCTGCGCGACAAACATGCGGGAGATGGGTGCTCTGGAAATTGCAAAGATCATTCACGCGGACTCAAAGAACTCTCATCTGCCCGTTATCGCTCTTGGGGATGGAAGCCAGCGCGCGTTGATGGAAGCATTTCAGGCCGGCTGCGACGATTACATCGACCGCAATCGGCAACCTGCGGTGATTGCCGCCCACATAAAGCAGATTATCGTCAGCAAAGCGGAGGGGTTTCAACCCACGCAGATGCTTGCCCAGTCCGACACAAGTCTCAGCGGCAACTTGACGCACCATGACCTCACGGGCGTGATGCAGATGCTGGGGCATGCGCACCAGACAGGCGCGTTGCACATCAACGCCGCTGAAACGGACGGTGTGCTGTTCTACGACGCCGGGGAGATCACGCACGCGGAATGCGGCACTTTGTTTGGCGATGAAGCCGTCATTCACATTTTAAAAAACTGCGGAAACAGCAGCGAAGGCGTCTACAAATTTGCCTACGGGACCATTTCGACACAGCGCACCGTGCTGCGCTCAGCCACCGATCTGATGCTGGATGCCATGCGCGAATTCGATGAAGGAACGCGAGACATGGCGGACAAGGAAGCGCTATGAGTGAAGCCATGACCATTCCCCCGCTCAGCGATGCCCCGGCCAAGCGGACACCTACTGTCTACTTCATCGATGACAGTGCCACCATGCGCGAAGTCATCAAGATCGCGTTTCGCCGCGAGAATATCAACGTGATTACCTGCGCCGACGCGGCCTCGGCCCTGGCACAATTCGAACAAAACCGTCCCGACGTGGTGATCACCGACGTGATCATGCCCGATCAGGACGGCTACTCCGTCTGCAGCCAAATCAAGCAGCATCCGGAATTCAGCCAAACGCCGGTCGTGCTGATGTCCGGCGTAGTCAATAAGAGCGTCGCCGATAAAGCAGTTTCGGTGAAAGCAGATGACCTGATTCGCAAACCCTTTCAGCCCCAGGAATTGATTGGGCGGGTGAAGAGCCTCCTGGAGCCGAAGAGTGCCACGCCCGCGCCGGTGGCTGAGCGCTCAACACCTTCGAATGCTTTGAGCAATCTATTTGCGCCGCCTCCGGTTCCAGTCGCGCCCCGCAATGTCGCGCCTCCACCGTCAGCCGCTGCTACACCGGAATCTGCCTGGCCACGAGCGCTTGCCGAGGCGTTCACCCCCCGGCAGCCTTTGCAGCCACTGCACGACCCCCAGCAATCGATAGCCGCCACGGTTCGGCCAGCTCCGACAACGGCCGACATCCAGAAGCTCCGCGTCGAGATTGCCCATTTGGACTTGCTCGTGAAGAAGCTGCAAGCGGAGCTTCAGATCGAGCGGCAATACAACCAAGCTTTGGAAACACAGATTCGCACGCTCACGGAAGTGCGCTAGCTGCGCGAAAGCGGCCTCCTGCTTTCTCTGATCGGTCGCCCCGCGCGGACAGTTGACGCTCGAACTCGGATTCAGTAGCCTCAGCTTGCGCCCTTCACTTATCATTTTGCATTTCTTCTTCTAATTAAGGGGGACCCGCGATGGGCAACAAGAGCAATTCGGCTATTTCTCGCCGTGACTTTGCGCGGCGTGCCGCTTTTGTTTCAGCGGCTGCATCGCTGGCACCGTCAAACCTTCTCAGTTCTGAGTCTAGCGCCGCAACGCTGCCCGCGCAGCACTCGCTGAATGCGCCAAAGATTTCACGGGAAGGCCAGGCCGAGGTCGAATCACGGATTCAATCTATCTTCGCCCAATACGGTGACCGGCTCTCTGACGCTCAGAAAGCCGATATTCGACGATTGGCAACCGAAGCCCAGGCACCGCTCGATCGTCTGCGTGCTTTTGCAACGGATAACGGGGATGGGCCGGGGCTTTATCTGAAACCCTTGATGGAGCGGGAAAAGAAGCCCTCGCCGGTGCCGACGACACGAAAACCGGCCACTGTGCCGAAGAATTCTTGAGGAGCATCCCGAATGCCTGGCGAAGAGATTGTCTATCTCTCTGTAAGCGAACTCGCGAAACGCATCGAGTCAAAGAAACTCTCGCCCGTCGATCTGACCCAGGCATATCTCGACCGCAGCCAAAAGCTCGGGCCGCGATTTAACGCCTACGCCCGCTTGGCGCCCGAGATTGCCCTCGAACAAGCCAAGGCAGCGGAAAAAGAAATCCAGCGCGGCCACTACCGTGGCGCGCTTCACGGGATTCCTTACGCCGCGAAAGATCTGCTTGCCGTGAAAGGGCTTCCGACCACCTGGGGCGCGAAGCCCTATGCCAACCAGGTATTCGATTACAACGCGACAGTGATCGAACATCTGAACCGCGTGGGCGCAGTGATGATCGGTAAAGCATCCATGATCGAGCTCGCGGGCGGGATGGGCTATCGCTTCGCTTCCGCATCTTTGCAGGGCGAGGCCAAAAATCCTTGGGACACCACTTGCTGGACTTGCGGCTCGTCCTCCGGCTCTGGCGCGATCGTGGCGGCAGGCCTGGCGGCCTTTGCTATCGGCACGGAGACTTGGGGTTCGATCGTCTGCCCTTCGGCTTTCTGCGGCGTGAGCGGTTTGCGTCCTACTTATGGACGTGTCAGTCGTTACGGTACGATGGCGCTCGCGCCTTCAATGGACAAGATCGGCCCGATGGCCCGCAGCGCAGAGGACTGTGCACGCATTTTTGCCGCGATCGCGGGTCACGACTTAAAGGATCGTGGAACGGTGCCCATTGATAAGGGCGCGTTCACCTATTCACCGTCCATGGAATTGCATTCGCGTCCCCTAAAAATCGGTTGGCTCACAAATGCATGGAAATCTCTTGCACCAGGCGTTGCAAAGCCCATCGAAACCGCAAGCAGAGTCCTCAAGAGATATTTTTCGAGCGTGAAGGATGTCGCATTGCCTGTTGGTCCCTGGGAGGATGCGGGCAGCATCATCGTTGCCGTGGAAAGTGCCGCTTCTTTTCGATCGCTGATTCGCTCCGGGCGCGTGAGCGAATTGACCGATCCGCTGGGGCAAATCGCTGGCTATGTGAACGAGCAGTATTCCGCTGCGGACTATCTGCAGGCCCTGAAGGTGAGAGAGATCGTCCAAAAGAAAATGGATGGAATGTTTGAGACGTTCGATATCATCGCCACCGCCGCGCAGCCGATTGCGGCAACGCCGCTGACGTTGAATCTCGAGACCGATCTGGCTTTTCCCGATCCTCTCGGCGGCATCGGCAATATCTGCGGGCTTCCAGCCATGTCCGTCCCTTGCGGGTTCACCGAGAAGAATCTCCCTGTCGGGCTGCAATTTGTGGGCAGAGCCGGCGACGATTTTGCGGTTATCCAGGCAGGGCGGACCTTTCAACTGCATACCGACTGGCACAAGAAACATCCGAAGATCCATTAGGAATCGGCAGGCGATCTTAGTTGGCGGGAGAAGTGCGGACGACTTCAGAATAGTTTCAGGTTTTCGTGAACTGCGCGAAGAGGGACGGTGCCTTGCGCGAAGGGAGCACGCTGGGTCATTTGGTGGCGGCTCGCGACACCAGCATGCGCAAAAGTGCACCGCGGGCGAGTGTGAGTCCTGCGTCCTCCGTTTGGACTTATTCTTACTTACTGCGACAAATTCTCAGGTAAGCCTGCTATTACTACGATTCCGCGCGTGTTACTCTCCCCCCGTTCTCTGACAACGAGGATACCCGCCGTTGTCACCTTCCGCGCGGGCACCCTCGAGGAGGCAATTCTGCTATGCACAATGCTTGGAAAGATATGTTCGTCATGGGGCTTCCCCTGGCGGAAAAGATCCTTCGGCCGATCATCGTTTATGCCTTCCTGGTGGTCAGCCTCAGGCTCTCCGGGAAGCGCGAACTCGTCCAGCTCAATCCGTTCGATCTGGTCGTCCTGCTGACGCTCTCGAATACGGTGCAGAACGCCATCATCGGCGAAGACAACAGTGTTTTGGGTGGAATCATCGGCGCTACTTCCCTGCTGGCCACCAACTATCTTGTCGTTCGCTTCCTCTACGATCACAGGAAACTCGACCAGTTGGTCGAAGGCAGAGCTGACGTTCTAGTCCAGGGCGGCAAAGTGCGTACGCAGAATTTGAAGAAGGAACTTATTACCGTGCCGCAGCTCGAAGCGGCCGCACGGAAGCAAGGCTTCGATTCGCTCTCCGAAGTCGAACAATGCGTGCTCGAGCCCGGCGGGACGCTTACATTTCTCAGGAAGAAGCCAACCGGCGAGGACGTGCGCCACCAGGAATTGGTTGGGAAGCTAGAAGGTCTGACACAGGAAATCGCACTGTTGAGAGGTTCACGACCGCCGGCACGTGCTTAGTTTAATGAAGCAAGAAGCCTGTCGCCGCCAGCGCGACGCCCACGGTGCCGATGACCACGCCGCCGAACCAGAATCCCTTCCGCTTGGTCAGAAGCGTGATGGAGCAGATGACCAACCCTATTTCCAGAAGCGCCTCTCCTCCATCAAATCGATCGGCTTGGCGAACCGTCAAATCGCGCTCGTCTTCCAGATTCTTTGCCTCTTTGCTGACATCTACTTTGTCGCCTTCATAGTGCGCGACTTCCTTTACGTACTTCTCTTTCAGTTCTTCGCCCATCTCCTTGTTGAGTGGTGCCACCAGCTTAACCACGTCGGAGAATCCCTGGGCTTCGTGGAGGCGGACGCTCTTCGCCTGGTACTGTGTCCAGCGGCTGGCGGCCTGAGTTTCAAGGCGCAACCCTTCCGTGTGCGCCCGGTGGCCGAGCAACGACGCACCGGCAACTAATATCGCCATAATCGAGATCGTAATCGACACGGGCAGGACCAACGGATGATCCTCGGACCCGTGATGACTCTCGGGAAGTTCGATACCTTCGCTCATTCCTCTACTCGCCTTCTCCAGGATCAAACCGCAGAATCAGAAGAAATGACCTGCAACGATTCGTGCGCCGCCGCCAACGTACGGTCAATATCCTGGGAGGTGTGGGCGGCAGAAACAAAAGCAGCCTCGAACTGTGACGGCGCCAAAAATATGCCCCGATCTAGCATTTCGCGGAAAAACCTGGCGTATCGCTTGGTGTCGGAGCGCTTGGCATCCGCGTAATTTCTTACCGGCCGCGGTGCGAAGAAAACCGTCGACAGCGAGCCGATGGCATTGATCTGCGCAGGAATTCCGGCATCTGCCAGTTCCGCGCGGAGACCAAAGACCAGCCGTCGGGCCAGTTGCGTCATCTCCTCGTACAACCCAGGCCTTGTGAGCTGTTTGAGAGCAGCAATACCAGCCCTCATCGCCAGCGGGTTCCCCGCGAGCGTGCCCGCCTGATACACCGGGCCGAGTGGCGCGATATTATTCATCAACTCGGCGCGCCCGCCATAAGCTGCCACGGGAACGCCGCCACCGATGATTTTTCCGAGTGTCGTAAGATCCGCTTCGATTCCTAGGAGTTCCTGCACGGAACCATTCTGCAGGCGAAATCCTGTGATCACCTCATCGACAATCAGGAGCGCGCCGTTCTTCTTAGTGATTTCATGCAATCCCTTCAAGAAACCCGTCTCCGGAGGAACTACTCCCATGTTGGCAGCGATGGGCTCGACAATGATCGCAGCGATCTTATCCTGGTGCTGGAGAAATACGCGTTCGACCGCTTGGAGATTGTTATAGGCTACGTTCAATGTCAACGCCGCCAGTGCAGCGGGCACTCCCGGGCATTCGGCAATTCCGAGCGTAGCGAGACCAGAACCGGCCTGCGACAGGAAACTATCCGCGTGTCCGTGATAACAGCCCTCGAATTTGACGATAAAGTCTCGCTTCGTCACTCCTCGCGCCAGCCGCACAGCGCTCATCGTTGCTTCCGTGCCGCTGGAGACAAAACGAATCTTTTCAATGAAAGGAATTGCCCGTGTAATCAGCGTGGCAAGCTCAAGCTCCAGCTCGGTCGTCACACCAAAACTTGTGCCGCGGCGCGCCTGGTCGGCGATTGCCTCGCTGATGGCGGGATTCGCATGTCCTACGATCATCGCGCCCCAAGAGCACACAAAATCGAGCAGCTCGTTTCCGTCCGCGTCGTAGAGGTGTTGCCCGTCGCCGCGCTCGATGATCAGCGGCTCTCCACCGACGGATCGGAACGCCCGGACGGGGCTGTTCACGCCGCCAACCAGCACCTTCTCGGCGCGCTCAAAAATCTCGCGCGAACGTTTGCGTTCGCGCTTCACTCGGGATTGCGCTGTACTCATGTTTTCTCGATTAAATTAACACGCCTTCAGCCAGCGTGCGACATCCTTGGCATGGTAGGTAAGAATAATGTCAGCTCCGGCGCGCTGGATGCACGTCAGGATTTCCAGGACAACTCGCTTTTCGTCCAGCCAACCCTTCTGCGCCGCCGCTTTGACCATGGCGTACTCTCCGCTGACGTTGTAAGCGCCGACCGGAACATCAAAGGCATCGCGGACTCGCCGGATAACATCCAGGTACGCCAGCGCGGGCTTAACCATCACCATGTCCGCGCCTTCTTCGAGATCGAGTTCCACTTCCTTCAACGCTTCCCGCGCATTAGCAGGATCCATCTGATAGCTGCGCCGGTCGCCAAACTGGGGAGCGGATTGAGCCGCCTCCCGGAAAGGCCCGTAGAAGCCAGAGCAGTATTTCGCGGCATAAGCAAGAATGGCAATGTTCTCGAACCTGTGTGCATCCAGCGTTTCACGAATGGCCCCCACACGCCCGTCCATCATGTCTGACGGGGCAACGATGTCGGCGCCGGCGCGCGCGTGCGCGAGCGCCTGCTGGGCAAGAATCGTCACCGTGGTATCATTGGCCACTTCACCGTTCTCCACAACGCCACAATGGCCATGGTCCGTGTATTCGCAGAGGCAGACGTCAGTAATCACAAGAAGCTTCAGTTTCGCTTTGCGAATCGCCTCAATCGCGCGCTGGACCACACCCTGGGCGCTGAGCGAACTGGCGCCACGCGGGTCCTTGGACTCGGGCAATCCAAATAAAATTATCCCCGGAATCCCCAGCGACTCAATTTCACGAGATTCTTCCACGATCTGATCGACGGACTGCTGATAGACACCGGGCATGGAACTGACTTCCTGGCGCACCTTTGTGCCCGGACACACGAACATCGGATAGATGAGACCCGCGGTGGTAAGGCGCGTCTCGCGAATGAGACCGCGCAGCCCCTCGCTACGCCGTAAGCGCCGCGGCCGATGAGTGGGAAAACTCATGCTCTCTTTGCTCCTGCCGGCGCCTGTTTCACGGTACCCGCAAAATGTTCTTCCAACGCTTCGACGACCGCCGCTGCCGTAGTGTCTCCTGCCACCACGGTGTGCCCGACACCCGCTTCGCGCAATGCGCTTGCGGTGACAGGTCCAACCGCCGTAATCGCCAGTTTATCTTGTAGAGCGCGCAGTTGCTCGCCCCCAAACAGCTCGGCGAAATGTTGGACGGCCGATGGGCTAAAAAATAGAACCGCGTCCGCCGTACCCTCGGTTATCTGTCCTAAATTTCTTTGCTCCAGATCGGTCGGCCGAAGCGTGCGGTAGGCGATCCCTTCCGTGACCTGCGCGCCGTGGCGCTTCAACGTCCGCGGCAAGTCCGGATTTGCACGATCGCTCCGTGGCAAGAATACTCTCGCCTCGCAAAGCCGGCGCCCCAATTCCTCCGCCAGCGCCGCACCGGTGTGCGTCTCCGCAACATAGTCTACGCGAAGTCCAGCTTGCCGAGCAGCTGCGGCAGTTACGGGACCGACGGAAGCGATTCGCAGCTTGCTCCCTGCGTGAATCAGGCTGCGCTTCAGCTCTTCGGTGCGCTTCACCACCGCACGAACGGCTTGCGCGCTTGTGAAAATGATCCAATCAAACCGATGGATTTCCACGATCGCCGCATCGAGCGGTGCGAAATCTTCCGGGGCTGCAAACGCCACAAGCGGAAGCACCACAGGAATAGCTCCACGTTCGGAGAGTACCCTCGCCAGCGCTTCACTCTGCGCCGCCGAACGTGTTATCACAATGCGCTTGCCGGCCAAGGCGCTTGGAGATGCTTCAGGCACGCTGACGGCTCACTTCTTCCAGAATCGACTGCGCGCCCGCCTCGATGAGCACCCGCGCCATGTGCTCTCCAAGTTGCGCCGCCTGATCCGGTGGAGAGGTGGCGCGCTGCTTCACGTATTGCACTCCGTCCACGGAACAAACGCACGCGTCGAGCAATAGTTCGCCGCGCGCGATGCGCGCCCACGCGCCCAGCGGGACCTGGCACCCGCCCTGCAATGCCGCCAGGAGTGCGCGCTCCGCAATGATCGCCGTCCGAGTTTCCGCGTCGTCCAATGGCGCCAAGAGGTCGCCCGCTTCCGTGTCCTTCAACCGGCACTCCACCGCGATAGCCCCTTGCCCCACCGCCGGCATGCAGACTTCCGGCGAGAGCACCTCCGAAATCCGCTGGCTCAATCCGAGACGATCCAGGCCCGCTTTGGCAACCATCACCGCTTCATATTCTCCGCTCTCCACTTTTCTCAATCGAGTGTCCACGTTTCCACGCAGGTCGCGGAGATCGAGGTCCGGCCGGAGGTGTTTCAACTGCGCTTGCCGCCGCAGACTGCTCGTTCCCACACGCGCTCCGTGCCGCAGATTCGCCAGCGTGGAACCTACCAGGCAATCACGCACATCATCACGCCGGCACACCGCAGGAAACATGAGCCGGGAGGGAATGTCGGTCGGCACGTCCTTCACGCTGTGCACCGCAAGATCGATCGTTTCCTCCAGCAACGCCTCCTCCAGCTCTTTGATAAAAATTCCCTTGCCGCCAATCTGCGTCAGCGGCGCTTGCTGCATCTTGTCGCCGCTGGTCTTGATGATGACAATTTCCGCTTCCATGCCGGTGGCGGCAAACAGTTGCTTGCGAACGGATTCCGCCTGCCATTTGGCAAGCATGCTGCCGCGCGTGCCAATCCGCAGGATTCTCACGCCTTCTCCCGGTTCGAAAGAAACAGATCGCGCAATGCTTCGACGTTTTGAATCTTCCGCCGGAGTTCTTTCTCGCCTCGCAAGCGTTCCGCTGGCCCCAGAAGCAGCTTCTCCAGCATCTCATCCATCAATTTTTCCACGTGCGCGCGATCCGTCTCCGTCAGATGCTTCATCGGCTCCATGCGTGAGCGGATGAATGACGCACGTTCCTCCCGCATCTTCACGCGCAGCGCATCAACAAGCCCGACCAGCTCGACGCTCGCCTGCCAGGACAGGAATTTAGTGACATGCTCGTCCACGATGCCCTGAGCCCGGGGAACCTCGCTTTCACGAGCGTTGCGATTCTGCTGCACGATCTCGCTCAGGTCATCCGTGTTGTAAACGTAGACGTTGTAGAGCTCCGCCACGCTGGGGTCTATATTCCGGGGCACGCCCAGGTCCATCAGGAACAACGCGCGATTTCCGCGCGCCGCCATCGCTCGCTCGACGATCTCGCGGCGCAGAACTGGTTCATCTGCGCTAACCGACGACACCACCACATCCGGCGATCGCAGCGCTGTTTCCCACTCACCCCAGCCGACGACCTTTCCGCCGAACTGCTTGGCCAGCTCGTCCGCGCGGTCCCGCGAGCGGTTCATCACCTGGAGCTGCGCGATCCCACGGTCCCGGAGTTGAGAGACCACTTGCTCGCTGATCGTGCCCGCTCCCAGTACCAGCGCCTTCCGCTCGTTCAGTTTTCCAAAAATGCGTTCTGCCAGTTTCACCCCGGCAGAAGCCACGGACATTGGCCGCGTGCCAAGCTCTGTTTCCGTGCGCACGCGCTTCCCGACTTCCAGTGCACCCTGGAAGAGGCGATTCAGCACCGGCCCTGTCGCGCCTTGCTCGTGCGCGAAACGATACGCTTCCCGCACCTGTCCCAGGATCTCCGCTTCGCCCAGCAGCATGGAATCGAGGCCCGCGGAAACTCGAAAGAGATGCCTCACGGCCTCGTGATCGTAGTGGTGATAGAGCGACACGCTGAGTATATCCGGACGCACCGAATGGAACTCGCTCAGAAACGTAGAAAGTCCCGGGGCACACTCATGCGAGGATTCCGGCGGCACGCCGTACACCTCGCTGCGATTGCATGTAGAGAGCACCAGCGTCTCTTCGAGAATCCCCCGCGCGCGCAGTTCTTCAGCCGCCCGCCGGGCCTGCTCGGCCGTGAAAGACACCCGCTCACGTACCTCAACGGGCGCGGTGCGGTGATTCAATCCGACAAGAACAATTTCCATACCGAGGTTCGATCGCTCCTAAAAGTAGCGGTGGCTATGCGAGAGATATAGATTTACGACCGTAAAGCTCAGCACCACAATCAAGAAATTGAAAATGCACAATCTTGAAGCCCGCGCGCCACGCCACGCCCCAGTGCCCGCCAGACGGAGGTAAAGCACATACAGCAGGAGCACGAGCAGCGTGACCACGTATTTCGGATCGTAAAACGAATATTCGCTGCTCAGCCGGTCCACCCAGACGAATCCCAATGCTGTTCCAATCGCAATGGAAACCAACCCCACCAGAACGCTCGACTTGCTCATGCGCTCCAGCAATTCAAGCGGCGGCAACCGCCAGACCATGTTGCCAAGTTTGTGGTTTCGAAGCAGGCGTTCCTCTCCCAGAAAAATCAGGCTGAGAACAAAAGAGAGCGCGAATGCGGCATACGCGAGGATGCTCAAGGTAACGTGAAACGCAAACGTGGCCCCGTGCGCCGCCGGCGGCGAAAGCCGGTCGGCCGGCGCAAGATGCGCGGCGAGAAAGAACGCCAAAATAAAGGGCATAACGAAGGCTCCGACAGATTGCTGCCGGTGATACAGCTCCAGGCCCAGATACGTCAGTGCTAGAAGCCAGCCGAAGAGCGACATCGATCCGTACAAGTCATGGTACGGAACCGTGTGCAAACCGCGGGACCTCTCCAAGAGCGCAAAATAGTGCGCCACCAGGCCCATCCCCAAGAACAGCGTCCCTAATCTACCTGTGAGTTTCTTCCCCGTAGCCAGGAAGCGAACATACAGGCCAAAACTCAACAGATAAGCAAACCCAGTCAAAATAGGGAATAAATGATTCATTCTTTGTACCTGAGCCCCCGGCTCATCTGCCGCGCCGAATTAAAAACTGCCCTTCTCCACAGAACCCACCTGATTCCTCAACCTTTTGAGTATAGCCCACCCTTGCAGGCGCTAGCACAATTCGATACCGCCTTGGTACTCGTATCAGCAAGACCGGCTGGGATTTGCTATCCTTGAGGGGTCAGATGAAATATGACCCAACAAACGGCATCGATTAACCGAAAAGAGTTATTCCTTCGCGCCTGCCGCGGAGAAGCACTTCTGCGAGTTCCAGTCTGGATGATGCGCCAGGCAGGCCGGTATCTTCCTGAATACCGCGAAATCCGTGCAAAGCACGCATTCCTTGAGGTTTGCAAGACGCCGCAACTTGCGGTCGAAGTCTCCATCCAGCCCTTTCGCAGGCTTGGGGTTGATGCGGTGATCGTTTTCTCGGACATTCTGATCCCCGCCGAAGCCATGGGCCTGCAGTTGGAACTCGGCGACGCCGGGCCAAACTTGCCGAATCCAGTGCGCTCCAAGGCGGATGTCGCCCGGCTCAAGATCTTCGATCCGGAGACGGAAACGGGCTTCCTGCCCGAGGCCATCCGACGTATCGTGAAATCCGTCGGTCCCGAGGTTCCTGTTTTGGGTTTTGCGGGTGCTCCGTGGACTCTTGCCTGCTACATGGTGGAAGGCAAGACCAAGGAAGGATTCGCCACGGTAAAGAGTTTCCTCTACCACGAGCCGAAAACGTTCCGCGAGCTGCTCCATCGCATCGCTCAGGCAACGATTCCCTATCTGAAGGCGCAAATCGCGGCAGGGGCAACGGCAGTCCAGTTGTTCGATACCTGGTGCGGCGAACTGAATCTGCAGGACTACCAAGACTTCGCTCTCCCGGTCGTTCAGGAGATCATCGCGGGCCTCAGCGGCTCGGTCCCCGTAATTTATTACACAAAAGCGTCTCAACATCTGCTCCCAGCCGTGGCGCGCTCCGGCGCGAATGTCCTCAGCGTCGATTGGCGCGTGGACCTGGCTGAGATTCGGAAGACGCTGGGTCCAAAAATCGCGTTGCAAGGCAATGTCGATCCGGCGGTCTTGTTTGGCCCTCACGAGAAAATTCGCGACGTAACTCTGGGCGCCGTTAATTCCCTCGGTGGCCACGGTCACATCCTCAACCTTGGCCACGGCATTTTGCAACATACACCGGTCGAGAATGCCCAGCTATTTATCGAGACGGGCCAACGAGCGCTGCTTCACCACGCAAGACCCGCTGCGCTGGTGCGGTAGGAGACGCCAACATGACACTCGCAGATCCAAGCCTGCAACAAATGAGCGGTGAGCTCCACGTCGACGAGGAGTTTCTCGCCAAGTACAATCGTCCGGGGCCGCGCTATACCAGCTATCCCACCGCGCCGCTCTGGAACGATGCTTTCGGTCCGGCCGATCTCGAAAGGGTGCACGAAGAGGCCGAGCGTGCCAGGACGCCCGTTTCGCTGTACATGCACATTCCCTTCTGTGAAAGTCTCTGCCTCTTTTGCGCATGCAACGTCGTCATCCAAAAGAACAAGAGTGTCGCGCCACCGTATCTTGACGTGTTGAAGCGGGAGATGGAACGCGTCAGCCGCAGCGTCTCGAAGAATCGTCCCGTGGTCCAGTTCCATTGGGGCGGGGGCACACCGACGTACCTGACGCCCGAACAGATCGAGAACCTGTTCGCATTTACGAAAGAGCATTTCCATTTCGACCCCGACAGTGAAATTGGCATCGAGGTCGACCCCCGTGTGACCTCCCGCGAGCATCTCGAAACTCTGCGCAAGCTCGGCTTCAACCGTCTCAGCATGGGCATTCAGGACTTCCATGCCGATGTGCAAGAGGCGGTGCACCGCATCCAGCCCTACGAAATGACGCGCGACCTGCTCTTCGCCGCGCGCGATCTCGGCTTTGATAGCATCAACGTCGATTTGATTTACGGCCTTCCCTACCAAACGGCGGACACTTTTGCCCACACCGTGGATCAGATTCTTGGACTCGCCCCAGATCGCATTGCCCTATTCAGCTACGCGCACGTGCCGTGGTTGAAGAAGCAGCAAGGCTCCTTCGCCGCGCATCTCCCTGAAGGCATGGAAAAATTTGAGATCTTCCGCGTGGGCCTGCTCAAGTTTCTCGAGGCCGGCTATCTCTACATTGGCATGGACCACTTCGCCAAGCCTGGGGACGAGCTGGCCGTTTCGCAACAAAACCGCACGCTTCACCGTAATTTTCAGGGCTACACCACCAAAGCGGGCGCCGACCTCTACGGCATGGGCATCACCGCCATCAGCGGCATTCAAGACGCCTATGCGCAAAATCACCGCGATATTCCTTCCTGGGAAAAGGCCGTGGCCGAACGGGGCCTCGCCACCATGCGCGGCTATCAGCTTTCGAACGAGGATCGTCTGCGCCGCACCGTCATCAGCCGCCTGCTATGTCATATCATCGTGATCAAGGACGAGATTTCACGCGAATTCGGCATCGATTTTGACCAGCATTTCGCCGAAGAGCTTCGCCGCCTTGAACCGTCCCGCGAGGATGGTCTCGTGCTCCTTGAGCGCGGCGAAATTCGCGCCACCTGGCTCGGCCGCATCTTCATCCGCAATCTGGCCATGGTTTTCGACCCGTATCTCGAAAAACAGCAGCTCATCGCCAAGCCGCTCTTTTCGAAAACTCTCTGATCCCACGAAGGTGCTCACATCTCCGTGACCCGTCATGTCCCAGCACTGGTAGTCGGCGGTGGCATCTCCGGCCTCGTCTGCGCCTACACGCTGCGTAAAGCTCGGATTGCCGCGCAACTGGTCGAGGCCTGTCCCCGTCCCGGCGGTGTCATCAGCTCCGTAGCGCGCGACGGTTTCCTCCTGGAACGCGGCCCGCAAAGCTTTAGCGGTACCATCCAGATCCATCACCTTTGCGCAGACCTCGGCATTTCTGAGCAAGTCCTTCATGCCCCGCCCGGTGCACCGCGATATGTACTGATCGACGGCGAGCTCCGGCCCGTGCCCCTTAGTCCTCCCGCGTTTTTTATGAGTTCCCTCATCGATGGCTCGACGAAGTGGGCCCTCTTCCGCGACGTCCTCGGGAAAAGTATTCCTCCCAATGCTGACGAATCCGTCGCTGCCTTCGTCCGCAGAAAATTTTCACCACAGCTTCTCGATCGCCTCGTGGGGCCTTTCGTTTCCGGCATCTACGCAGGCGATCCTGAGCGGCTCAGCGTTCGAAGCGCGTTCCCACAACTCTACGAAGCCGAAAAGACTGCAGGCAGCATCATTCGTGGCATGATTCGCCTCGCAAAATCCAAGAAAGGCCCTCGGGAGCGTCCCACCCTGCAATCCTTTCGCGAAGGCAGCGAAACGCTTGTGCGCGCGCTGGCGAATAAACTCGGCACGGCGCTGCTTACCCAAACAAGCGTTACAGGAATCTCTTGCCAAAAGGACGGTTCGTTCGATGTCCGCCTGGAAAGCCATGGCGGCGGCGAATCTGTTTCCACTAGATCTTTAATCCTAGCGACCCCCACTGACGTCACTGGGAGGCTTCTCTCCCGGCTCGATTCGTCGTTCGAAACACTGCTGAGTTCCATCGACTACGCTCCCGTCGCCGTAGTCTCTCTGGGTTATCGCAAAAAGGATATCGGGCACTCTCTCGATGGCTTCGGCTTCCTTGTGCCTCGCTCCGCCCGGCTCCGCGTCCTCGGTTCAGTCTGGAACTCGTCGCTTTTCCCCGGCCGGGCGCCGGCAGGAAATGCGCTTCTAACGAGTTTTGTGGGAGGCGCAACCGATTCAGCAGCTGCGACGTTGGAGCCTCAAGAACTCGCTAGCCTCGTCCACCGTGAAATCTCGCCTCTGCTCCTCATCGAGAGCGCGCCTATCTTTTCAGATGTCACCCTTTGGCCGCGCGCCCTGCCGCAGTACAACCTCGGTCACGCCGACCGCTTGGCGGCGGTCGCCAAGGCTTGCTCGCGCTTCCCGGGCCTCTTGTTGACCGGTAATTATCTGCGAGGGCCTGCCGTTGGATCCTGCGTCGATCAGGCCTTGGCCGTTGCCGAACAAGTACGCGAGCGCCGCCCCTAATAAATGTTTGGCCACTCCTAGGGCGCAGCATGCTGCGCCCCTGCTTGGCAAGCGACACCGATGTGAACTCAGTTTCCCGGCCTTTCGCTCTACCACCGAACTCATTGAGAGCGTCTCTCTCCAAACCTCTATTTCCCTCTTCTCGCTTCCACACGGTACCTCTGCGCCAAGCGCGTCTTCCGCCGCTCCGCTGCTTCCCGGTATCGCCGCCGCTCCCCTGCTGTTTTTAGGATCAGTGGCGGCACCGGCTTGGGCATCCGGGTGTGCTCGTCAACCGCCACAAACGTCACATACGCCGTCGTCGTATGCTTCCGCTCTCCGGTCATCGCATTCTCTGAATAGACCTCGACGCCCACCTCCATCGAGGTGCGGAACACTCGATTGACCTGCGATTTCAAGTTCACAATTTCGCCAAGATTCACCGCATTGCGGAAATCGATGTAGTCCACCGACGCCGTGACCACATAGCTGTTCGAATGCCGGTGCGCCGCCAAAGCAGCGGCCATATCAACAAGGTGCATCACCTGTCCGCCAAGAAGCTTTCCCAGTGGATTCGTCTGCGCCGGCAGTACGATTTCCGTCATCTCCGACCGTGACGCGCTGACCGGTTTCCCCCGCAGCTGCGTTTCAGGTCCTTGCTTGCTCCCGGTTTTCCGCTTCATTCGAACCCCTTGCCCCTGCGCGTAGTTGGATGCCGCCGGTGCCACCCGTATAATACGAGACGCCACCATGACGGAACAAAAGAAAACCCGCCGCCAGATGCTGGAAGAGTTCGTTGCCAAGAAGCCCGATGACGCTTTCTCTCTTTACGGGCTGGCTATGGAGTGTATGAACAGTGGAGACCTCGCCGCAGCCGCCGCCCACTTTCGAGCGCTCCTCGAACGCAATGCCGATTACATCCCCGCTTATCTCATGTACGCCCAACTCCTCGCCCGCGAATCCCGCGCCAACGAAGCCAAGCAAATCCTCTCAACTGGCATCGCCGCCGCCGCGAAAAAAGGTGATCAACACGCCAGCTCCGAAATGGAAGCCCTCCTGACCGAACTCTCCTGAATAGCTTACCAGTCAACTTAGCAGGGTGAATTGCTGGAGGAAGGGGCAGTGGGGCTCGGCGTTATCCGAGAGTGTGAGCCTACACACCGGCTGCGGATGCCCGCTCGTCTGACTGCTTTGCCGGAGCCAGCACGATCAGGGCTACACCGATGATGCCAAGCACAGCCACGGCGATCAGCAGTTCTCCGCGTTCCTGCGCCTTCTGGAATGCCATCACCGCCATAACAGCGGCGTGAGCGAAACTCGACCATGCTGTGAAGGCGATCAGGCTGCGATTTGCCGAAGGGTTGCGCACTGCGATCAGCAGGAAAATGCCGAGAGCGACATAGAGGCTAAGCATCATAACCTCGGCATACATCGACTGATTCGCGTGCCATAAAGAATCCGTCACGGGATAAACGCCAGCCGAAAAAAGCAATCCCACCAACACCAACACAATCTTTAGCGCCCGTTCTCGATTCATATTGCCCTCCTCTTAAATTACGTAATGTGCAAAAGACAGTTACACCCTTATGAACAACACCAGGCGGCCGCCGAGTTTCGCGACAATTCGGTTGTCGGAAATGATTTGGCCGGTGAGCGATGAGGAGTCCGCCACCAGGCGCTCATCTTAGGTTGCTGCAACGCGGCAAGTCAACGAAGAGAAATAACTTGGGGTTTAAGCGTGCGTGCCCCCCCTTCTATTCGGCAACGGCACTCGCTTCGACAACTAGGAATTGAGCGGCGGTCGCTGGAAACCAGTCACGAGTCACCAATCGTTTCCTCTGGTATCATGTTTCCTGGGACCCATGCGGCCTGAACGAATTCCTCTGTTTCCGCTGAACGTCGTCCTTCTTCCCGGCGCGGACCTTCCCCTGCATATTTTCGAGCCGCGGTACCGCGAAATGGTGAAAAACTGTCTCGAAGAAAAGTCGGAATTCGGCATGCTTCTTTCTCTTCCGAAGGGTGTCGCGCGAGTCGGCTGCACCGCCGAAATTGTCGACGTCGTAAAACGCTACGAAGATGGTCGCATGGACATTCTCACTGCCGGCCGCGCTCCCTTTCGTGTGGTGGAAGTCGTCACCGAAGACCCGCTTCTGGAAGGCCACGTCGATTACCTGGAGGACCGGGAGACTTCCGCCAATCCGCGCGTCCAGCGCGAACTCGTCGAACTCTTCGAAGCCTGCCACACCCTGATCTTCGACGACTATCCAAAGAATCTCCAAGGCGCCTCACCTGAGGAACTCTCTTATCTCGTTGCCGCCACGCTGCCGATGGATTTATTGTGGAAGCAGCAAATCCTGGAGCTTCGGTCGGAGGCGGACCGCCAGGAGCGCCTGGTAGCGTACCTCCGTGAGTGGGCCCCGCATCTACAGAAGTCAGGGGCCATGCGCCAACGCGCTGGCGGTAACGGACATGGTCTGAATTAGGTTGTGTGGTGCGGTCCCCGGCCCAGGCGGGGACTGCGGAACGGGACCGAAATGACATCAAGCACATCGATGCAATCTTCAGCACATTCCAGACCGCGCACCCTGGGCGACCTAAAGCGCATTCCCGATTTTGATCCCCGCGGCGCATCCCGCTCCGTCAAGGATGAAATCCGCCGCAATCTGCTTCGTGCCATCGAAAAGGGCGAAACGCTTTTCCCCGGCGTCCACGGCTACGAAGACACCGTCGTCCCGCAAATCGTCAACGCCCTGCTCTCTCGCCACAATTTCATTCTTCTCGGCCTGCGCGGCCAGGCCAAGAGCCGCATTCTACGCGGCTTGACCAACCTATTGGATCAGGAGATGCCCGTCGTTGCTGGCTGCGAAATCAACGACGATCCCTTGAAACCCATCTGCCGAGCTTGCCGTGAAAAAATCGCCGCCGGCGGCGACAATACTCCCATCTCCTGGATGCCCCGCGAGAATCGCTTCGTCGAAAAACTCGCCACACCCGACGTCACCATGGCCGACATCATCGGCGACGTCGATCCCATTCGCGCCGCTCGCGGCGGACGCGATCTCTCCGACGAACTCACCATCCACTACGGCCTTCTCCCGCGCGCCAATCGTGGCATCTTTGCCATCAATGAGCTCCCCGACCTCGCCGGAAAAATTCAGGTCGGGCTCTTCAACATCATGCAGGAAGGCGACATTCAGATTAAGGGCTATCCCCTGCGCCTCCCGCTCGATGTTCTCCTCGTTTTCACCGCCAATCCCGAGGATTACACCGCGCGCGGAAAAATCATCACGCCGCTGAAAGACCGCATCGGCGCCGAGATTCGCACCCATTATCCCGTCAGCCTCGAAGAAGGAATGACCATCACGGCGCAGGAAGCCTGGGTGGGCCGCGATTCCGGCAAGAAGATCGACGTCCCGCACTACTTACGCCAGGTCGTGGAAGAAATTGCCTTTCAAGCTCGTGAAGACAAGCGCGTCGACCGCCGCTCCGGCGTCAGCCAGCGTCTCCCCATCACTACGCTCGAAAGCCTCGTCAGCAGCGCCGAGCAGCGCGCCGCTCGCAACGGCGAAAAGTCAGTCGTAGCCCGTGTCGCCGATGTGTACGCCGCCCTACCCGCCATCACCGGCAAAATGGAGCTCGAATACGAAGGCGAGCTCAAAGGTGCGGACACCATCGCCCGCGAACTCATTCGCACCGCCGTCGGCCGCGTCTTCAGCAAGCATTTCACCGATATCAACTTCCAGCCCGTCATCCAATGGTTCGAACTGGGGGGCGAACTAAAGCTTCCGGACTTGGCAACCACCAGCGAGCGCCATCAGCAGCTAGCGAAAATCCAAGGCCTGATGGAACACATCGGCAAACTCGGCCTTCAGGATCGCAGGGACGCCGGCGCCGCCGCGGCCGCCGCCGAAATGATCCTCGAAGGTTTGTGGGCCCATCGGCGCATCGGCCGCAGCGAAGAGCGCGGCTATTACGCCGAAAAGCCCAAACAACCCGATCAGCGCGAACGCGAAACTCCCGGCCGCCCACCGCGCCGCCAATTCAACTGATGCCCACAATGCACAATTCCGCCGCCGTTTGTAGGGCCCGCCTTCTGAGGCGGGCCGCTTCTTGCGCACGCAACGTGCGCCTTGCGATCACGGCGCTTTCTCTCTTAATTTTCAACTTTCAACTTTCGACTTTCAACTTCTTAAGGCCCACCCCATGAAATTCATCCGCTACGGCAAATACGTCGGCGAACCCGCCGACGCCATCGACCTCGAAGAACTCATCAAGCGCCTCGGCGATTTCTTTCTCCAAAGCGGTTTCGAGTCGCAATACTACGGCGTCTCTCAGATGGATCCCGAGCGCTCCATGGAAGCTCTGCGCGAAGCCATCCTTCGCGCCCTCCAAGAAGGCGACCTGCTTCCCGAAGACGCCATGAGCGACGAACTCCGCAAAATGCTCCGCGATCCCGGCGCCTTGAACAGCCAGGCTGTCAACGATCTCCTCGATAAACTCACCGAACGCCTCGCCAACGAAGGCTTCATCAATCCCCAGCAGCCTCCGCAAGTCACGCCGCCGCCGCAAACTTCCGCCCGCGGCCAACTCGGCGATCCGCAAGACCGCCAGACCGAAGCCCGCTTCGAAATCACCGACAAGACCATCGATTTTCTCGGTTTCAAGACGCTTCAGGATCTGCTCGGCTCTCTCGGTCGCAGCAGCTTCGGCCGTCACGACACCCGCGACCTCTCCACCGGCGTCGAATCCGGCGGCGCCTCACGCCACTACGAATTCGGCGACACCCTCAACATGGACATCAGCGAAACGCTTTTCAACGCCGTCCGCCGCGAAGGCGCCAAGGTCCCCATCGAAATGACTTACTCCGATCTCATGGTCCACCAGTGCGAGTACCAAAGTTCCTGCGCCACCGTGGTCCTTCTTGATTGCAGCCACAGCATGATTCTCTACGGCGAAGATCGCTTTACGCCCGCCAAGCGAGTCGCCATGGCGCTCTCGCATCTCATTCGCACGCAATATCCCGGCGATACGCTGAGCCTCGTCCTCTTCCATGACTCCGCAGAAGAAGTCCCCCTCAGCGAACTGGCCCGCGTCCAGGTCGGCCCGTATTACACCAACACCCGCGAAGGCCTTCGTCTGGCCCAACGCATCCTCCTCCGCCAAAAAAAAGACATGCGCCAAATCGTCATGATCACCGACGG
>Ga0137412_10000555_pt1 | contig 26827 bp, 21 predicted proteins | sample CZODoug2_1_16fun_FD_122160 | JGI IMG/M metagenome (GOLD analysis project Ga0137412, IMG submission 122160) | Vadose zone soil fungal communities from Angelo Coast Range Reserve, California, USA - CZODoug2_1_16fungal (Hybrid Assembly) | ecosystem: Environmental > Terrestrial > Soil > Vadose zone...
ACGACCTCGTCGTCGGGCCTGTTTGGCAATTTCGGCCAGGCCAATTACGGGGCGGCGAAGGCCGGCATGGTCGGCCTGATGAACGTGCTCGTCGAAGAAGGCCGCAAGAACAACATCAAGGTCAACACGATCTCGCCGACGGCGGCGACCCGCATGACCGAGGAGCTGCTGCCGCCGCAGGCGCTGGCCCTGATGCGGCCGGAAGCGATCACGCCGGCGGTCGAATTCCTGCTCTCAGAGGACGCGCCGACCCGCACCATCATGGGCGCCGGCGCCGGCTCGTTCGCCGTGATCAAGGTGCTGGAGACCGAAGGCGTCAACCTGCCGCAGTCCGACTGGACGCCGGACGCAATCGCCGCGCATTTCGCCGAGATCGGCGACATGTCGACCGCAAAGGCGCTGCAGGGCGCATTCGAGCAGACGCAGAAGTATATCGCCCAAGCCGCGGCACGGGCGGGGATCAAACTGTGAAACTGTCGTTCCGGGGCGATGCGCAGCATCGAACCCGGAACCTCGAGATTCCGGGTCCGGTGCTTCGCACCATCCCGGAATGACATCTTTCCTTGTGGCGCCGAGCATAGCCGTCCGAAGGGACGGCGTCGCTGCCGCTCGCCTACGACCCGCCATCCACGTCCGGGCGCCGCCGGACCCTAGAGCATGATCCGGAAAAGTGTGAAGCGGTTTTCCGAAAAGATCATGCTCAATCAAAAACCTAGAGCGCGATTGCGATTCAGCCTCATCCCATCGCGCTCTAGGACCTTTTGGCGCGCCACGCGCGTCAACAGCCCTGGGCGGATCTGAGGAATATCCTTGCGCGCCTGGATCGCGGCTGGCGAAGGGAAGTCCTTGCCAGGAATGTTAGCGGGGGCCTTGAACGTGGCCCAATTGACTCGACGGCAAGTCGCCGAGAGCGTTCGGCAGGGGGCGACGAGCCGGCCCGGGTTTGACGATTGCCTGGACGCCAGTCCCACCCGGCGCCGGTCCGGCGACGCTCGGCTCGAGCACCCTTTCAGGGATCATCTCAGGCTTGCCGCGAAATCCGTCCCGGCCTGACGCATCGCTTCGCGTCAGCGATTGCAGAGCCGCCATCTCGGTCGGTCCGCGCGCCGTGTCCATTTCCACTTTGTCCGTCACGATGGACGTCGAAAAACGAGGCCCGATCGAAAGGAATCCAATCACCAGCGTCATGCCGACGACACCATAGATCGCTCCGGAAATGATGATGTGCACCCGCTCCGACCGAATCCGTTGCCGTCCGAGCGCCAGCCGTCGATCATAAGCCGCACGCCGTTTTGCGTCGCGCAGGATAGCATACGCAGCGGCAATCTGCCTGAATCGAAGCAACGAAGCATCCGGGTCGCCAGGACGACAGTCCGGATGGTGCAACTTGACTGCCGCGCGGTAGGCCTTTTTGACGGCCTCAGCGTCGGCATCAGAGCGAATACCCAGTAAATCGTAAGCGGTCTTCATGGTACGCTACCGCAGAAATAGTGCGGCCCTGCTGACGGCTTGTTACGCCATAGAGTCAGATATTGCGTAGCCTGCGACAAAACCAAGGTTGGGCGTGATGCCGCAATTCAGTCGTTACATAAAATCCTTAGCCAACCCGACAAACTAGTCTTTCTTAGGCTTGCAAACGGTAGTTGTAAACAACGACGAAAATATGACTCTTGATCAATTGAGGAAATCTCGCATGCGTGTACTTATATGTCCGCGCCCAAATTCGCAGCGCAAACGACGCGATGTGCAAGGCGACGTTTCCTTCACTCAAACTTGGCCGGCACCGAGGCCGGTCTGGTCGCGTCCAACAGAAACATCACCAATTGATCCAGATCGGTCGTCCCGCTGCTGGACACTTCCATGGGCATGTCCGGTCCGTGGCCGACCATTGATTGACCAGCGTCCGTGCGGTTTACCCCGTGCGGCGTTCTTTGGCTGACTTGACCAGCAAGCACATAGAATGACTCGGAACCGGGATGTGAATGCACCGGCGTTTTGGAGTTGGGCGGTCCGCTGGCGTGATTGATGCGCAGCAGATATTCGGGCGCCGCGAAGACCGGCACTGGGCCAACCTCGGCGGCTTTGGTGCCGCCGGGCGTCGTGCCGCCCTTCTGGCCGAGCGTGAACAGCCAGACCTTGCCCGAGACCGCCGCGGCCACTGACGTCGGACTGGCGGCCGCAGCGCTTTGCGCCTGGTCGAGTGCCGGGAAATTCTCGATCCGCCAATAAAGCGGTCCCGGCGGCAGTGCACTGAGTTTTTTCTCCGCTACCGGGCTGACGATGAATTGTCCCGGCTCGGCCGCTACCGCCGGCGACAGCGATAATGCCGTTGTAAACAGCGAGGATGCCCAAGCGATGAAATAAAACGTGACGAATCTTTGCGGGTTCATCGTGTCACTCCTCGACGGGCTCCTACGACATAACTGACCGGAGCGGATCGGCAGCCCAACGAACGATAACACCTTCTTCGCGAGGAGTCCGAGCGTCTCCAGTTTTGGATCATTCGCAACAGAGGCGCGCCGACAGCAAGGCCGGCAGTATCCGTCAAACTCCGAAAGCGGAAGTGCGGGACCTACGCACGAGCTGATGCCGACTTCAACAGCCGGATGTATGAACCTGCCTCCTGGTAGGCCTAATCACAGCTCCCAGCAGCGATAGCCGGTCTTGGGCTTGCTGAAGAACAGGCGCTGCTCGCGCACCATCAGCACGAGGTCCGCGGGATTGCGCAAGTGGAGGCAGATGTCCTTGGCAACCTTCTTGTAAACCCGTGCCTCCGGATAAGGCGTGACGTTAAGGTCTTCCGAGGGCTGATTGATAGGTGATTCTGAGGCCGGCGGGGAACGTGCAAATCGCTGGAAGCGGGCGGCGCGAGGGTCTAACAAGGGGCCAACACCGGCGCTCGGGGCGGCGCCGGTCGGGGAGTTGACGCCATGCAGCAGCAGACGCCGGAGCCGTTGGATTTGGCGGGTCTCATAGCCGACCTCAACAATCTGTTGCGGCTGAAGACGACGGTTGCCGGTATCAAGATGTTCGCCCGCGTCGAGGAGATGGAGGCGATCCCGAAGATCCGCCGACCCAACGCGATCCACACCGTCGACCAGATCGTCAGCATGGCCTCCCGGCTCGGCTGGACCGTCGGCATCACCGGGGCCGATCTCGTCGGCGCGCAGTGCCGCGCCGTGATCGGGCTCGGGCCGCAGGACGAGACATGGCTTGCGGGAGAAAATTATGTCGGCGTCTGGCATGGCACCGCGGAAGATGCGCGCAAGCGCCAAGAGGCGCTCGACGTCGTACCGTTCGGGCAGTATCAGGCGATGGCGGTGAGCCCGCTTGCGAGCGGCCGGCTCAATCCGCCGGATATCTGCCTCGTCTATGCGACGCCGGGCCAGATGATCATCCTGATCAACGGGCTGCAATATACCGGCTACAAGAAGTTCGAGTGGGGCGTGGTCGGCGAGACGGCTTGCGCAGATTCCTGGGGGCGCGCGCTGAAGACCGGCGAACCCAGCCTGTCGCTGCCATGCTTCGCCGAGCGGCGCTATGGCGGCGTGCCGGATGAGGAGATGCTGATGGCGCTGAAGCCCGCCGATCTGGCGAAGGCCGTCGTCGGGATGAAACAGCTCGCCAAAAACGGCTTGCGCTATCCGATCGCGCCCTATGGTATCCAGAGCGACGTCCGCGCCGGCATGGGCGTGTCGTATGGGAAGAAATAGCACCAAAAGCGTCATTGCGAGCGAAGCGAAGCAATCCAGGGCCACGCACGCCACCCTGGATTGCTTCGTCGCTTGCGCTCCTCGCAATGACGAGGCAGTAGTGGATTCGTCAGGGAATTAAATATGCAGTCGTCATCGAAATTCGACATCATCGTCTACGGCGCCACCGGATTCACCGGCCAGCTCGTCGCCGAATACCTCGCCACGCAATATCGCGACGACAAGCAGTTGAAATGGGCGATGGCCGGGCGCAGCCTCGACAAGCTCACATCCATTCGAGACACCATCGGCGCTTCGGCCGATACGGCCTTGATCGTGGCGGATGCCGGCGATGTCGACTCCATGAAGGCGATGATCGCGCAGACCAAATCAGTGATCTCGACGGTCGGCCCCTATCAGCTCTACGGTTCCGATCTCGTGGCGGCCTGCGCTGCGTCCGGAACCGACTATATCGATCTCTGCGGCGAGCCGGTCTGGATGCGGCAGATGATCGATGCGCATCAGGCGACCGCAGAACGCAGCGGCGCGCGCATCGTGTTTTCCTGCGGCTTCGACTCGCTGCCGTTCGAGCTCGGCGTGTTCTATTGCCAGGAGGCCGCCAAGCAGGCGTTCGGCGCGCCGGCGCAGCGCGTCAAGGGCCGCGTGCGCGGCATGAAGGGAACGTTCTCGGGCGGCACCTATGCCAGCATCAAGGCGACGTTCACCGCCGCTACCAAGGACCTCAGCCTGGTCGCGCTGCTGAAGAACCCGTTCGCGCTGACGCCGGGCTTCGAGGGGCCGAAGCAGCCCCCGGGCAACAAGCCGCTGTTCGACGAGGAGCTGCAGTCCTGGACCGCGCCGTTCGTGATGTCGACCATCAACACGCGCAGCATTCACCGCTCCAACATGCTGATGGGCTTCCCCTATGGCCGTGACTTCATCTATGACGAGATGGTGCTGACCGGGCCGGGCGAGCAGGGCCAGGCCAACGCCAAGCTCGTGATGGCCGCCAACAACAAGATGAGCGGACACGAAGCGCCGAAGCCGGGCGAGGGACCCTCGAAAGAGGAGCGCGAGACCGGCTCCTACGACCTGCTGTTCGTGGCGCTGGCGCCGGACGGCCGCCAGGTCCACATCGCCGTGAAGGGCGATCGCGATCCCGGTTATGGCGCGACCGCCAAGATGATCGCCGAATGCGCGATCTGCCTGTTGCGCGACACAAGGGAAGTCCGCGCCGGCATCTGGACTCCGGGTGCCGCGATGGGCGACCGCCTGATCAAGCGGCTCGCCGCCCATGCGGGGATGACGTTTCAGGTCGAGAGCCAAGTCGAGACTCAGGTCGGGACTCAAGTCCAGGCGTGACGGCGCGCGGATCGTAGCCATACATCCAGGCCTCGGTTCGCCCGTTGAGCGGAAGCATCAGCTTCAGCAAGCGGTCGCGGACCCAGGCGCCGGCACGGCCATATTCGCGCTTGTGATTGCCGTTGCGGCGCGCCACCGCCACGATCCGTTCGGCGCGCGGCCGACGCTCGCGCTCGAACCGCTCGAAGGTCCCGCTGATTTCTTCACCCGCGCCGAGCAGGCAGGCGAGCCGCATGGCGTCTTCGAGCGCGAGCGAGGCGCCCTGGCCGGCATGGGGGCTTGCGGCATGCGCGGCGTCGCCGATCAGGAGCGTTCGTCCGCGCGACCATGTCGGCAGGGTCGCCACATCGAGCGTCGCGGTGACCGTGATCTCGTCCATCGCCGCGACGATTTGCGGCACCGGGTCATGCCAGCCGGCGTGAAACGTCCGCAAATGCCGCCGCAGCGCGCCCTGGTCCATCGCGCGGAAGGTCGCGGCGTCGATGCCGTGGATAGGCTGCGTGCTCCAGCACATCGCGCCGTTATCGGGCTCGGGGGTGCAGAAGCCATAGCCGAAGAAACCGCTCTGTCCGAACGTCATGGCAAGCCTTGGCGCGGCGCCCGCCGCTTCCAGGATCGCTCGCGGCACGAAGCCGCCGAAACTGATCAGTCCGGTATCGAAGGGCACGGGGCCATTGGGAATCACATGGCCACGCACCGCCGAATGCACACCATCGGCGCCGATCAGGAAGTCGCCCTCGGCGCTGGTGCCATCGGCAAAATGCGCGACGATCGGCTGGTCGGCGCGGTCCTCGATCCGCACCAGCCGCTTTTCGAAGTTGACCGCGATGCCGTCATGCCCAGCCTTCGTCAAAATGGCTTCGTTGAGGGTCGCGCGGCGCATGTTGACGGCGGGCGCGCCGAACCGCCGCTCCAGGTCGCGGTTGACGGTGCCGAGCGGGACGCCCGATTGTGAATAGAAATCGATCGCTTCGCAAACGGCGCCGCGGCGGATCATGTCGGCCGCCAGGCCCGCCTCGGCGAGCACATGCATGCCATTCGGCGCGATCTGCAGGCCGCCGCCGATACCGGTGGCATGCGGCCAAGCCTCGAACAGTTCGGCCGTGATGCCGATTTTCCTGAGCAGGATCGCGGTGATGGGGCCGGCAATGCCGGCGCCGATGATGAGCGCCTTGCGGGATCGCTGGGTCATGTCTTGCTCCTGATGTCACAGCACGGTAAGAAAGTGTGATGCTAATTATCTTAGATACTAAGATATCAGGAAAATAAGATATGTCCTCGCCGCCGTCAAGACGGAAATCGCGCGCCGCTTTGGTTCAGGAACTTGAAAACGCGATGCGGAAATCCTCCGCGCAGGGAACCATTTTCTCCCAGACCGTCGCCGACCGCGCCGGAATCTCGAATTCCGACATGGAATGCGTCGATTTCCTCAATGTCGAGGGGCGCATGACCGCGGGCAGGCTCGCCGAACTCACGGGATTGACGACGGGCGCCATCACCGGCGTGGTGGACCGCATGGAGAAGGCCGGCCTGGTGCGCCGGGAGCGGGACGCCAGCGACCGGCGCAAGGTGTTCATCGCGCCGACCGCGGAGCGCGTCATGGAGATCGGGCGCTTCTACGAGCCTCTGCAGCGGGCGATGGCCGGTCTGGTCGATACCTATACTGACGCCGAAGTGAAGCTGTTGCTGCGCTTTGCGACCGAGAGCTACCAGGCGCTATTGGGCGCGACCGGGGAATTGAAGTCCATGATCGACAAGTCGCCGAAGCCAAAGCCGCGCAATGGGGTCAAGAAGCCGGCGCGGGCGACGTGAGCGCTTGGGGGTTGGCTATCTTGTAGGACTGCGCCGCGGCGAACATGCCCCACATCGTTCCCAGCATCATGAAGAAGTGCCGCCAATGGTCGGTGTCGATGATGAAGCTCTCGCCGACGGTGCCGAGGAAGGCGGAGAAGATCACGATATAGGCGTGCTGCCAGGGCACGCGCACGAAGATGTGCCGGAAGCCGATGATGACGGTGAGAAACACCATCGCGGGATAGGCGACGCCGGAAAGCCAGCCGCCGGACATGAAGGCGTTGAGATAGGAGTTGTGGGTATCCTCGGGGAAATAGCTGTGGAATTGCAGCGGGCCGATGCCGAACGGCAGATCGAGCGCCATCGCGGCGCCGAGAAGGTGCCGGCCGAACCGGCCGAAGCGGCCCTCGTCGTAGCTCTGGTCGAAGCTCGCGCGCTGCTGGAACATGTCCGCGATCGAGCTGAACGACAGCAGAAGCCCGACCAGCAGCGCTGCTGCGAGCGCGGCCAGGATCGCGGTCACCACGATGCGCGAGCGCTGCGCGTTCGACCGGCTGGTCAGCATCATCAGCGTCAGCATGAAGACCGACGTCAGGATCAGTCCGCCCCAGGCGGCGCGCGAAAACGCCAGCAGCAGCGCAAGCGCCATGATTCCGAGCGCGAATGCGCTGCGCAGCGCCTTTCCGAAGGGTTGGGAGACCACGCCCTGCAGCGCGAACAGCGCGGGCAGGATCAGGAACGCGCCGAGCACGTTGGGGTCCTTGAAGGTGCCGCGGCCGCGGCCATAGAGCGTCAGGAGATCGTAGCCACCGGGGACCAGGTTGAAATAGCCCGCAATCGCCGAGAGCGATGCGATCACCGCGCCCACGATCAGGCCGCGCCGAAGCATGTCAAGCCGGGCCGTGGTATCTTCGGACACCACCATCGCGAAGAACATCACGGTGAGCGCCATGTACCAGGACGTCGCGATCCAGCTTGCGATGATGGATTGGTCGAGCATGGGAACCGCGCTCATGCTGTAGCCGAGATTGATCAGCACCAGCAGCGCGAGCAGCGGCATGAACAAGAGCCGCAGCCGAAGGCCCGTCGCGAAAAACACCAGGATGGCGCTTAGCGTCACGACCTCGTAGGGGCTGGGCTCGATGAAGACGATCGCAACGGATGCGCCGGCCAGCCAGATCAGCGCGCGCTGCAACGCGAGCACGCCGGGCGCGGCCTTTGCTGATGCAGGAAATTCCCCGGCTGTCGCCGCATACGCCATCAAGTACTCATACTCGAAAACAACAGAACCATTTTCCGTCATTGCGAGGAGCGTTAGCGACGAAGCAATCCAGGGCCAAAAGACTGCCCGCGCTACACTGGATTGCTTCGCTTACGCTCGCAATGACGGCGCAAGAAAAATCAATACGCGTTCTCGTTCTTGGTCATCAGCGCCATCGGCGTCTTCGCAAGAATGTAGAGATCGAACAGCACGGACCAGTTCTCGATGTAATAGAGATCGAACTCGACGCGCTTCTGGATCTTTTCCTCGTTGTCGATCTCGCCGCGCCAGCCGTTGATCTGGGCCCAGCCGGTGATCCCCGGCTTGACGCGGTGGCGGGCGAAATAGCCGTCGACGGCCTCGTCGAACAGGCGGGCCTGCAATTTGCCGAGCACCGCATGCGGACGCGGCCCGACCAAGGAGAGATTGCTCTTGAAGACGACGTTGAAGAGCTGCGGCAGCTCGTCGAGGCTGGTCTTGCGGATGAGGCGGCCGATCCGGGTGACGCGCGGATCGTCCCTGGTCACCACCTTCGACGCGGTCGGATCGGACTGGTGGTGGTAGAGCGAGCGGAACTTGAAGACGTCGATCCGCTCATTGTTGAAGCCGAAGCGCTTCTGGCGGAACAGGATGGGGCCGGGGCTGTCGAGCGCGATCGCGATCGCGACCATCGCCATCAGCGGCAGCGCCGACACCAGGATGAGGGCGCCGACGACATGGTCAAACAGCCACTTCATCACCAGGTCCCAGTCGGTGATCGGCGCCTCGAACACGTGGAGCGTCGGCACCTTGCCGAGATAGGAATAGGAGCGGGGGCGGAAGCGCAGCTTGTTGGTGTGCGCGGAGAGGCGGATGTCCACCGGCAGCACCCACAATTTCTTCAGCATTTCGAGGATGCGCGTCTCGGCCGAGATCGGCAGCGCGAACAGCACGAGATCGACCCGGGTGCGGCGGGCGAATTCGACGATGTCGTCGATCTTGCCGAGCTTGGGGCTGCCGGCGCAGGTGTCGAGCGCGCGGCCGTCGTTACGGTCGTCGAACACGCCGAGCACGTCGATGTCCGAATCGGGTTGCGTCTTGAGCGCCTCTACCAGTTGCTCGCCACTCAGGTCGGAGCCGACGATGACGGTGCGGCGGTCGAGCCGACCCTGCCGCGCCCAGTTGCGCACCAGCGTGCGCAGGAACACCCGTTCGGCGATCAAGGCCGCGAGCCCGACGAAGAAGAACGCCGCGAGCCAGAACCGCGAAATCTCGCTGCCGAGCTTGGCGAAGAACGATGCGCCGATGAACAGCAGGAACACGAAGGCCCATGACGAGATCATCCGCGTCAGCTGGCGGAGCTCACCGCGAAACACCTGGACCTGATAGATGTCAGCCGCTTGGAAGCAGATCACGGTCGCTGCGTTCACCGCCAGGATTGCCAGGATGTATTCCCAGTGCAGGCCGGAGCGCGGCACCACATAGCCGAAATAGAGGATAACGCCGACCAGGCTTAACAGCACGAAGTCGACCACACGCACGACACCCGCAATCACGATCGGCGAATAGGCCGGGCGCACCTTCTGGCTCACGGCGGCAAGCGCCGCCTGCGTCAGCCGGCGGCGCCGTTCGAGCGGCGGGCGGTCGATCGTTGCGGTCGCGGCAGCGGTTGCCGCGGCATCCAACATCAGGCGTGCGTTGATCGGTTCCACTTTAGCCCATATCCATCGTTGCATGCGTGTGTTCTTCATGCACGCAAAGGCGGTATTCCCCAGCTGCCGGTTTAGCGGAGAATTCGCAACAAACGGTTAGCTCGGTAAATGAGGGTAAATGCCTGGTTGCTGCGTTGGCAGCCGCAGGCGCGAGTGTCACGGATGAACGGCGTGTGTTAACGAAGCGCAGTTCGTCTTTTCGTCCGCTATGTCGATGCGGGCGGGCGCTTTTGCGGATCGCGTTGCAGGATGGCGTCGCGATATCCGGCCGACACGCCCTCCACCATCGCCTTCTGCGAGAAATGCAGGAAGATGCGTTCGCGCAGCGATCTTGCACGCGCCAGCGCCGCGTCGGGATCGTCCAGCGCGGTCTCGATCGCGTCCGCGATCGCGCCGGCGATACCGGCGGCGAACAGCGCGTCGGTGTGTTCGCCGAAGATTTCGGGGATACCGCCGATCCTGGCCGCGACCATCGGGATACCGGCGGCGCCCGCCTCGATCACGACATAGGGCATCGAGTCGCCGCGCGAGGGCACCACCAGAAGCCTGCCCTTGGAGAAGCCGTAACGCGCCTTGACGTGGCCGATGAACCGCACCGAATGGGTAAGGCCGAGCCTTTCGATCTGCGCCTTGAGCGCCTCCATCTCCTCGCCGTCGCCGGCCAAGGTCAGCGTGATCGGCTTGCCGTCGGCATGCAGCCGCGCCACCGCGTCGATCACGAGGTCGGCGCCCTTGATGTGCCTGAACTCGCCGACATAGACGACGTCGGTGGCGTCGTCGGCACGGGCGACGGGATCGAACTCCTCGGCGGTGACGCCGTTGAAGACGCAGCGCACCAGGCCTTTCGGCGTGCCGACGGTGCGTTGATAAGTGTCGCGCGCGAAGGCGCTTTCGAACAGGAACAGGTCGGTGCCGTTCATCAGGCTGCGTTCGAGGCGGCTATAGAACGCGCCCTTCAGCGTGTTCAGCGGGTAGTGCAGCGAACCGCCATGCGGCGTGTAGACTCGGATGGCGTCTTTCGATCCGATTCCGAGGCGGATGAAGGCGCCGGTCTTCGCGCCGTGACCATGCAGCACGTCGGGCTTCAATTCACCGATCAGTCGGCGTAGCCGCTGCCAGACCAGGATGTCCGCGATCGACGGCTCGCGGCGCATCGCGAAGCGATGCACCCCGAGCGTCAGGCGTGGCGCGATCCGCGCCAGCGCCTCCTTGGCGCGCTCGCCGCCCGTCAGCGTGTCGGCGACGATCCCGACATGATGGCCGCGATCGGCCTGGCCATTGGCGAGGTCGAGGATGTGGCGAAAAATTCCGCCGACCGGCGTGCGCACCGCGTGCAGGATGCGAAGTGGTTGGCCTTGGTCGTCTTTGCTTTGCAGTGACGGCATGATCACAACCAACGTCCGCGTCCGAGCCGGCGATCGCGCCGTTGCAAGACGGCAGCAGCGACGTGCATCCGGCAAGATGCGGCAAATGCGTTTGATGAAAACAAGAGGGCGGCCTGCGCTATTCGCATCGAACAACCCTGTGAAAATTGATTGATTCAGATTAGGGGCCGTCATGGTTAATAAAACATGACCGCCGTCTATTCCGGACCTTTGTGCAGCACACTTGAAATGCACCGGATTAACCGGGCGGCAACCTTAATGGAGTGTAATCGTATCGTGCCGCCGATTTTGAAGTGTCTGCAGGGCGGCCGCAAGCCCGGTGCGGGATCTTCAAATCAAATACCGGCCTCAGTGGTAAAATTTTGAGTGCTTGTTTGCTCACGATATTCGTTTCGAGTGTCTGTACGGAATATTGCGAGCCTATGAAGCACGGTGCTGGGTGAGTTCTGTTCGTGGCGTTCACGGGGGCGTGCCATGCGTTTAGCATTCTGGCGTAGGGGTAAGGAGACGGCGCGGGCTGCGAAGGCCCTCGCGAAGCCCGCGCCTGTTCCTTCCAAATCTCCCACTAGACCTGTTCTCGAAAGGCCGACCGCGGCCACCGACGCCGGCGACCTTGATCTGCGGACGCTCGGCCAAGCGCTGTCGCGCAAAAAAGGCTGGATCATCGTCCCGACGGTCTTGGCCGCCGTGCTTTCGATGATGGCCGTCAATCTCGTCACCCCGCGCTACAGGTCCGAAGCGCGCATCCTGATCGACGGGCGCGAGAATGTTTTCCTCAGGCCGAACGGCGAGCGCAACGAGGAGCGCACCTCGCTCGATCCTGAGGCGGTGACGAGCCAGGTGCAACTGGTGCTGTCGCGCGACCTGGCGCGCGAGATCATCAAGAAGAACAAGCTCGCCGAACGGCCGGAATTCGATCCGGTGCTGCAGGGCATCACGCCGTTGAAGTCGGTGCTGGCGCTTTTGGGCGTCGTCCGCGATCCCTTCTCGATGACGCCGGAAGAGCGGGTGCTGGACGCCTATTTCGATCGCCTCACGGCCTACGCGGTCGACAAGTCGCGCGTCATCGTCGTCGAATTCCAGTCGCGCGATCCGGAGCTGGCGGCGCGCGTCGCCAATTCGATCGTCGACGGCTATCTGGTGCTGCAGCAGGACGCGCGGCAGGCGCAGGCCAAATCCGCCAGCCAATGGCTGTCGGGCGAAATCGAAAGCCTGCGCCGCAAGGTCGCCGACGCGGAATCGCGGGTCGAGGAGTTCCGCTCGAAGTCGAGCCTGTTCATCGGCACCAACAATACCTCGCTGTCCAATCAGCAGATGGGCGAGCTCAACACGCAGCTCAACAATGCGCGTGCGCTGAAATCGGATGCGGAGAACAGGGCGCGGTTGATCCGCGAGATGCTGCAGAGCGGCAGGCCGATCGAGGCTTCGGAAGTGCTCAATTCCGAACTGACGCGGCGCCTGTCCGAGCAGCGCGTGACGTTGCGGGCACAGCTTGCCGAGCAGTCCTCAACCCTGCTCGACAACCATCCCCGCATCAAGGAATTGAAGGCGCAGCTCGCCGATCTCGATCACCAGATCCGCGACGAGGCCGGCAAGCTCTCCCGCTCGCTGGACAATGACGCCCGCATCGCCGGCGGCAGGGTGGAAAGCCTGTCCGCCAGCCTCGATCAATTGAAGAAGCTGGCCACGTCCAGCAACGGCCAGGACGTCCAGCTTCGCGCGCTCGAGCGCGAAGCCAAGGCGCAACGCGATCTGCTGGAATCCTATCTGGCGAAATATCGCGAGGCGAATACGCGCGAGAATATCGATGCGGCCCCCGCCGACGGCCGCATCATTTCCCGTGCCATCGTGTCCAATACGCCGGCCTATCCGAAGAAATTGCCGGTCGTGCTGCTGGCGACGCTGGCGACCTTTCTGCTTTCGACGGGTTTGATCGTCACCGGCGCCTTGTTGCGGATGACGGCGCCGCGCGCGGCGCCGGCCGCGATCCCTCCGGCGGCCGCGGCGCGTGCGCCCGAGGCCGCCGCCGAATTCATCGAGGCGATCGAAGTGGCTCAATTGACCGAGCCCGCGCCGGCGATCAGTCCGGCCTTGCCGGAAGCCAGGGGCGAACTCAGCGAGATCGAACAACTTGCCAGGAAGCTGCGCGAGGCGGGGGAGCCCGGTCAGAAGGTGACGATCCTTGGTACCGCCGCGGGCGAGGGCATCGCGCTGACCGCGTTGACATTGGCCCGGCTGTTGGCGCGCGACGCGCGGGTCGTGGTGGTGGGTCTCGCATCCTGCTCGCCGACGATTCCCGCCGTCTCGGTCGATCCGGCAGCACCTGGGCTCGCTGAACTGATGCGGGGCGAGGCCTCGTTCGCGCAGATCATCACCAAGGACCGGCTGTCGCGCGTGCAACTGGTCAGCGCCGGGCGTCCGGGTTTCGACCGCGCCTTGCTGCAGTTGCCGCGGCTTTCGCTTGCGATCGACGCCCTGCTGCAGGTCTACGACCATGTGCTGCTCGATGCCGGCGCCGCGTCCGACCTGCCAGCGGAACTGTTGATGGCGAAGGCGCGCGCCGTCGTGGTGCCGGAAGCCTCGATGACGCAGTACGCGCGCACGCTGATGCAGGATCAGCTCAAGGCGGTCGGCTTCAGCGAAGTGACCATGCTGAGCCGACCGGTCGCGCCGTCCAACGCGGTCGAGCCCGAACCGCGCGTGGCGGCCTGAGCAGAGCTGCCCCGAACACTGCGAGCGGTTGGAGCCTTTCCGTTCCGAGTGAATCGGGACAGTGAATCGGGGCGGAGGCGCCAGCTTTTTGTTTTGCCGTGTTTTCTTTACGCGAACCGGAAACCCACTTCGCTGGAAAACGCTCTAAACCTGGAATCGCAGGAGGCTCTTACCCGCGCACCAGACGATGACCGCGAGCGGTGCAGCGAGCGCGATCCACGACCACGCCCACCAGAATCCGGTCTGGCCGATCAACGCGGACAGCAATCCAAACGCCGTGAGAGCGGCAAGCAGGGCAGGCCAGCGCCAGATCCGCCCGAGCGAACGTCGAACCTTGCTCCCGTTCATGGCGCGGGGCCCCGCAACGGCGAGAGCGCCGATGCGTGGTGACTTGCAACGAGCCTGTCTTCGGCCGCCACCGAGGAATGCCGCGACAGCCAAAGATAGATTCCGCTGCCGAGCACCAGGATCGTTGCGATATCGAGCAGGATCCAGATGATCTTGAGCGGCATGCCGCCGTAATCGCCGAAATGCAGCGGGCGCGAGATCTCCAGAACGCGCAGATACCAAGGCATCGACACCACCGAGACAAGCGCGCCGCTGCGCGCATTGACCAGGACGGGGCTGAACAGCCGCGAGGTCAAAGGTGTTTGCCCCTTGGTCCACACGAGATAATGGTAGGGTGAGCCGAACGGCGAACCCGGAAACACCACGCTGGTTGCGATCATGTCCGGAGCCTCGGCCTTCACCGTATCGAGCGCGGCCTGTGGCGAACTGAGCTCGGATTGCGGCGGAACCGGCTCTCCCCGCAGCGGCGCCAGTATCGCCCTGACGTCGGTTTGCTGCCACAGCACGAAAAGCGGCGTCGACAGCTCGTTGATGACCCCGGTTACGCCGACCACCAGCGCCCATGCGAGGGTTACGACGCCGATCATGTTGTGCAGATCGAGCCACTTCAGCCGCGACGAACCCGCTGCGCGCAGCGTGCCGAAATCGAGCTTTCGCATGAAGGGCCCGTAAACGACCGCGCCCGATGCGATGGCGATCACGAACAGGAGCGCCATCAGCCCCATGAAGAGCTCGCCGGGAAGCCCGGCGAACAGGTCCCGGTGCAGCGAAAGCATGATGTCGAGAAAGCTTTTTCCGTCGCCGTCGAACGGCTTCGATTGCTTCAGGACCTGGCCCGTATGCGCGTCGAAGCGGATCCAGTGCGCCGATTTGCGGTCCGCCTTGAACGCGTCCCAGGACGCCGCCATGAACACGACGATCTTCGGCTCATCGTCATCCGAGAGGATCGAAAGGATGATCTCACCCGGATACATCGTCCGGCTCCGGGCGGCGAGCCGGTCGAGGCTGACATTGGGGGTTCCCGCCGGTACCTGCGCATAAGGCAGGCCGCCGTCGAGCAGGGCCTCGAGTTCGTCCTTCAGGACGAGCGGCAACCCGGTGACGCAAATAATCAAGAGGAACAGGGTGCAGACGAGGCTTGTCCATTTGTGCACCCACAGCCAGCTTCGCAGTGACCGCCGCGTCATGTCTCGGCTCTCATCTCTTGGCTCTCACCAGCGATAACGCAGCGTTGCGATCACCTGCCGTCGCAGGCCATAGTAACAGCCGATATCCTGGCACAGCGTCACATAGGTCTTGTCGAACAGGTTGGTCGCGTTGACCTGGAGCTGATAGCCCTTGAACTGTCGGCCGAGGCCTTCGAGATCTAATGACGACAATCGAAAGAGCTGTGACGCTCGCCGCACCAAATGCGCGCGTTGTTAGTCCGGTCGAATTGTTCACGTACCAAGCACCCCAAGTCCACCGACCGAGTCGGCCATCCCCTGAGGCGCTTTATTTCACGATGCTTGCGTTCGGTATTAGAAGCTCTCAAATCGGCGCGATGAGGCATTAGAACGTCTCGAAGCAGCGGCGCGCTATCGCTAGCGTCATATTTTGCCTAATGACACCCTGCGACGATCCACCGCTTATTCAATCGGTGCGAGTAATGGCGGCCAGTGTGAATTGCATTGCTTGAATGATTCCAAATATCATTTGAATGTGCATCCGCCTCGGACATGACAAGCGGCCGGCAGGCGCGATGAGCGGCGCGCCGGTGCTTACAGCCTGCGAACGCGCCGCCAGCGGCCGGGAGCCAATCCAGTCTTGGCCGAGAACACCCTCGTGAAATGGCTCTGGTCGGCGAAGCCGCATCGGATGGCGATTTCGGAAAGCGGCAAGGTGGAATCGCCCAGGAGCTGGCGTGCACGATCGACACGCTGCTCCAGCAGCCATTGATGCGGAGGCTGGCCGACGCTGATGGCAAAGGCCCGGGCGAAATGGCTCGGCGACAGGCCGCATTCCTGCGCGATCGACCTCAGGGGAACGTTGCCGCCCAGGTTCGCACAGATGGCTCGCTTGGCGATCAGAAGCTGCCGTCCCGTCAGTCCGCTTCGCGCGGGTCCGGCGACGTGCGGCTTGCCGACATAGTGCATCAGAAAATGGCTCTGAATTGCCGTTGCCACGGACTCCAGGAAGAGGTCGTTCGCCTGCTGCGGATCGTCGAGTGCCGGCAGCAGGCTCGCGGCTATAGATTTCGCTCCCGCCGCCACCGGCCGGGAGACAATCCGGTCCTGGCCGAGAACACCCTCGTGAAATGGCTCTGGTCGGCGAAGCCGCATTGGATGGCGATATCGCAAAGCGGCAAGCTGGACTCGCCCAGGAGCTGGCGCGCCAGATCGACGCGCTGCTCCAGCAGCCATTGGTGCGGCGGCTGGCCGACGCTGATGGTAAAGGCCCGCGCGAAATGGCTCGGCGACAGGCCGCATTCCCGCGCGATCGAACGCAAGGGCGTGCTGCCGTCGAGATTTTCATAGAGCGCTTGTTTGGCGATCCGAAGCTGACGCGCCGTGAGCCCGCTTCGAAGTGGTCGAGGCAGCTGCGACCTGGTGACATATCGGGCCAGGAAGTGGGTCTGAATCGCCATTGCGAGATGTTCGACGAACAGACCGTTGGCCGGGCTCGGACAGTCGAGCATCGGAAGCAGGCATCCGCCCAGATGAGTCACGATTGGATCGGCCAAGCTCTTGCCGGCCTCGACATTGAAATCGACGCCAGCCGCGCCCTCCTGATCGGCGATCTCGATCAGTGCGCGGCGCGGGATGTATATGCAGAGAATGTCGATCGGGTCGTCGAAGCGAAGCAGGATCTCGCTGCGCAGATCATAAACGGTGGTCTCGCCCTTGACGCCGCTCTTGTTCCGCGGCTGTCCGTCCAGCCAGATCTGGGCCTTCTGGTTCTTCAGCCGCAGGCAGAGCGCGAACGCGTCCTCGGGAGCTATCGGATCGGTCCGCTCGGCGCATACCCCGGCGTAGGTCATCCTGGTTGCTGCGAACGCGCCGTGATTCATCGATTTTACGACCAGTGCGTTGGGGTCGTCCAATATCGGAAGCAGCTTGGCCAATCGATCGCCGTAAAGACCTTTGGGCGTCATAAAACAGGAACCTCAAACTAAAGACTTCTGATCGAATCCGTCAGGCGGTCGATATGGATGTTGAATGAAGAATTTCAATCTCAACCCGTTATTGCATCGTGAATCGGACGAACCGAGGCTGGCTGTCAGCGAAACACAAGCGGCCGGTTTCAGTCAATGGAGGCTGGAAACATGCAAGCAGTCGCGGCTGCGCGCGCGCTAATCTTCATTCTTTGTCACTCACTGCTCCGTGAAGTCCGTTCGAGTTCTCTTCACAAAATTGAGCAGCGATCAGGAGAAAAGCATGAAGCTCAATTTCGATTACATCATCATCGGCGCAGGCTCCGCCGGCTGCGTCCTCGCAGCCCGATTGACCGAAGATCCGGATGTCACGGTGGCCTTGATCGAAGCAGGCGGCCGGGACACCGCACCCGAGATCGGATTGCCGATCGCGTTCCCGCAATTGTTCAAGACGGAGTTCGATTGGGATTTTGCAACCGAGCCGGAGCCCGCGTTGAACGGACGGCGTGTCTATCTGCCGAGAGGCAAGGGGCTCGGTGGTTCGTCGTCGATCAATGCCATGGTGTATATCCGCGGCAACCGGGCGGATTTCGACGATTGGTCGCGACGGGGCGCGGCCGGCTGGTCGTTTGAGGAGATGCTGCCCTATTTCATCAAGTCGGAAGCCAACGAAATCCACCGCGGCGGTCTGCACGGCAAAGACGGCCCTCTCAACGTCGCCAACAGCCGCTCGATGCATCCCCTGGTCGATCGCCTCGTGCAGGCCGGCGTCGAGGCCGGCTTTCCTCGAAACGACGATTTCAACGGCGAGCAGCAATTCGGGGTCGGGCGTTACCAGGTGACGCAGCGCAACGGCACGCGGTGGAGCGCGGCGTCGGCCTATCTGCATCCAGCCTCGAGCCGCTCCAACCTGCACGTCTTCACCAACGCACTGGTGCGCGGGATCGAATTCGACGGCAAGCATGCGCGCCGGGTTCTGGTTTCGCAACATGGCGAAGAATTGACCTTGCTGGCGGAGCGCGAGATCGTGCTGTCGGCGGGCGCTTACGGATCGCCTCAGATCCTGATGCTGTCGGGCGTGGGCCCGGCGGATTCGCTTGGCGCGCTGGGCATCAAATCCATCGTCGATCTGCCGGTCGGTGAGAACCTGCAGGATCATCCTTTTGTCGTGCTGAACTATCTGACCAACGAGGAAAGCCTGCTGACGGCGGCGAGCGAGGAGGGCTTTCGGCTCTTCAGTCAGGAGCAGCGTGGCCCGCTGACTTCCAACGTGGCGGAGGGCGGCGGGTTCATCGCGAGCCGGCCCGGCCTCGATGCCCCCGACATCCAGATCACGATGGGGGCCGTGGTGTTCGCCGACGAAGGCCTGACCGCCCCTTCGGCTCATGGCTACGGCCTGGGGCCCTCGCTGCTGAAACCGACCAGCCGCGGAAAGGTCGCGCTGCGGTCGGCGCGCCCGGACGCCAAGCCCCGCATCTTCTGCAATCTCCTGACCACGCCGGAGGACAAGGCGGCGATGATTTCGGGCTTGCGGGCTTGCCTTGGAATCGCCAGGCAGCCAAGTCTCAAGGCGGTCCAGCGGGCAGTGCAGTCGGAGCCGGCGTCGGACCGCGATGCCGACATCTGGGACTATATCCAGCAGCATGCCGGGGTGATCTACCATCCGACCAGCACCTGCAGCATGGGACGGGTGGTGGATTGCCTGCTCAATGTTCAGGGCGTCCATGGCCTGCGTGTGGTCGATGCCTCGGTGATGCCGAGCGTGGTGCGGGGCAACACCAACGCGGCCGTGATCGCGATCGCGGAGAAGGCAGCCGATATCATGACCGGGCGGGCCACGCGCTGACCCTCAATTGAACGCGTGGCGCAATCGCTGCGCGAGGCGGTGCAACGCCTGGTTCTGCTTGACCAGGCGCTTGCCGCGATGGAGCGCGGACATCGCGGCGGCCGCGAGCTTTCCGCGCGGACTGAGGGCAATGAAACTGTCGAACACCGGCTCGTCGCTCTTGCAGAACAGCCGCTTGTAATCGTCCGAGCCGATCCCGAGATCGAGCGCGCGATAACCCTTATCTGCATAGTGATCGATGATGTTGCGCATCAGGATCAGGCCGGGGCTGAAGCGCGCATGCTCCGACATCGTGTAGGTGTTGAACATCATCGAGAAGCGATGACCGTCGGCCACCCCGGCAAAGAAGGCGATGATCTCCTCGTCGCATTCGAGCGCATGAATGTCGATGGCCCGGCCGCCGCCCGCGACCGCGCTCTGGCAGGCGCTCCGGATGAAATCCTCGATGCCGGGATCGGCGAACACGTTGGGCAATTTCTGCGCGGCCATCCGCTCCGGCTTCACCCGGAAAAACCAGTCGAGCAGCCGCGTGATCTCGGCCTCCGCGCTCGTGACATGGTAGCGATAGCCGGGCAACGCCTTGAGCTTGTTTTCCTTGCTCTTCAGCCGCCGTCGGAACGAGTTGCTGATCCGGCTTGAGGGCTCGGTGCCGGGCGTCATGATCAGCACCGGGCAGTCGTTGACGGAGGCCTGATGCGGCAGGCGCGATAGCGGATTGGCCACGTCCTGCCAGCGCTGCGGTTGCTGCAGCAGCGCCAGAACATCGACCGCGTCGTGGTCGCGCAGTTTCGACAACAGCGCGTCGAGATCGGCGGCGGTCGCCTCATTGGCGAAGTCGCGGTCGCACAGCGCCATGTTGAAGGTGGTGTGCTTGCCGCCCATGAAGGTCGCGGTGCGAATGCCATATTTGCGCCGCAGCGTCAGCGGAATCAGCAGCAGGGGATTCCGCTCGGCATCATAGGCGACCACGATGAACGGCGCGGCGTTGTCGCGGCTGCCAACCTGCCGTTGCCAGGCCGACAGGATATCGAAGCGTTGATAGGGCGTGGCGAGCGGCGAGCGGGCCTCGAAGCCGCGCCAGACCGCTTCGGCCTGGCCGAGATCGTCGAGGATGTCGACATGCGCGATGCGGCGTGCTTGCGACCGTGCCGGCGCCTCTGCCGGGCGGCGTTCGATCGCGGCAGCCATGGTCATCGCAAAACCTGTGTTGCGGGAAAAATTGACATCATTCGAAGTCAACCGACCTTTGCAAAGAAGTGTCAACAAAGGGTAATGACAGGCCGGCCCCGGGGGCGCGGCCGGGGTGAGGCGGACGCGAAATTGCCATTTGAAAACAGAGTATTGACGCGGCTGAAGCTGGAACTCGCCTATTTTGGCGGAAGCGCCTTGCTGGCCTCGCGCGAGAGCCGCGGGGCCGGTGCCATCCTCGGATTCGAACGCGTCCGTCCAAGGCGGGCAGGGCGCTTTCATCCCGAAAGATCGCGCGAAATCACGCCTCGATTTCTCGACCGCACCATCCGCGCGCTGAAGCGCTGGAACTACGACATCGTCAGCCTTGACGAGGCCTGCCGGCGCGCAGTGATATTGGCCGAGCCGCGCCGCTTCGTGTCGATCGGCTTCGACGGTGCCTACAAGGACCTGATCACGGACGCCTATCCGGTGCTGTCGCGCCACGGCATCCCCTTCACCGTCTATGTACCGACCGCGTTTCCGGACGGTCTCGGCGAGGCCTGGTGGCTGGCACTCGAGGCCATCATCGCCAAGGAACGCCGGCTCGCGCTGATGATCGAGAGCAGCGAACGGCGTTTCGGAATCGCGAGCACGTCCGAGAAATACGAGCTCTACGCGTTCCTCTCCAACTGGATGCGCACCCTCGCGCCGCCGGATCTGTCGGCCGCGATCAACGACCTCTGCAGGCGCTACTCGGTCGATCTCGCGGCGGTCTCGCGCGAGGCCGCGATGGACTGGAGCGATCTCACCAGGCTCGCGGCCGATCCGAACGTGACGATCGGCTCCGCGACCGTGAACTATTCGGCGCTGTCGAACCTGAAAGACCCGGCGGCGCTGCGCGAGATGACGATGGGCCGCGCCGTCGCGCAGACCGCGCTGCGCCGCGAGGTCAGGCATTTCGCCTATCCGTTCGGCGATCGCGACAGTTTTCGCCGCGCCCATGTGGTGATGGCGGCGGAGGCGGGCTTTGTCAGCGCGGTCTCGACCATTCCCGGCATCGTGGAACCGGCCGGCCGCACCAATCTGCGCGCGCTGCCGCGCATCGCCTGGGACGGCAGGCGGCAATCGCTGCGCATCATGCGCGTGCTGCTCTCGGGCGCTGCCTTCGCGCCGGTGAAGCCGACGCCGAACGCGGCTCAGCTCTGAGGGTCGGGGTCCGGCCGCGACATCCAGCTCACGATCGGCATCGCCGGCAGCGCCCAGCCGAATCCCGCGACCACATAGAAGATCGCCTGCAGCCAGCCTGAATTGGCCAGCACCGGAAATTGCGCGACCGACATGCCGATCAGCGACCACAGGGTGACCAGGAGCAGCAAGGCGATGGTTCCGAAGAATTTGCGGGTGCGGATGGTCATGCGGCCGATGTGCCAGATGTGAGAGAGGTCGAGGGCGGGCGCGGCTTGCGCAAGCGAGCGGGCGGACTATAAGGGCAAGACGAACAATAAGAGCAAGTCGAAATCGTTCAAGTTTTGGCCGGCAAGTTTCCTTGGGATGATCACCATACCGACAACGCACGCCTCTGCACCACAGGCCTCCGCGCGCGCCATTCGCGCCTGGCTGCTCGCGGTCGCGGCGCTGATCGCGCTGATGGTGCTGGTCGGCGGCGCGACCCGGCTGACCGAATCCGGGCTTTCGATCGTCGAATGGAAACCGGTTACCGGCGCGCTGCCGCCGCTGGGCGAGGGGCAATGGGAACAGGCGTTCGAAGCCTACAAGACCATTCCGCAATACCGGGCGCAGAACGCCGGCATGAGCCTGTCGGAATTCAAAACCATCTTCTGGTGGGAATGGAGCCACCGGCTGCTCGGCCGCGTGATCGGCGCGGTCTACCTGCTGCCGTTTCTTTATTTCCTCTGGCGCGGCGCGATGTCGGGCGAATTGAAGCGGCGGCTGTGGCTGATCTTCGGGCTCGGCGCGCTGCAGGGTGCGGTCGGCTGGTGGATGGTCGCCTCGGGCCTCTCCGAGCGCACCGAGGTCTCGCAATATCGGCTCGCGACGCATCTGGTGCTGGCGCTTCTGATCTTCGCCGCGATCGTCTGGACTTTGCGCCGGCTCACGGGGCGCCCGCCGCTTAGTGTCCCGGCGCGGCTGAGATTGACGGGCGCGGTGCTGGTCGCACTGACCCTCGTGCAGCTCTATCTCGGCGCGCTGGTCGCAGGGCTTCGCGCCGGCCTCGTCTACAACACCTGGCCGGAGATCGACGGCGGATTGATCCCGTCCGCAGTGCGGCTGTGGTTCGAGACGCCGTGGTGGCGCAATCTGTTCGAGAATGCGCTGACCGTGCAGTTCGAGCATCGCATGACCGCCTATGCGCTGTTTGCTCTCGCGCTGTGGCACGCCTTCGACACGATCCACTCGCGGGTGGACCGCGCCGCGATCAACGGCGCGCTGTGGCTCGTGGCGGTGATCGCGCTGCAAGCCCTGCTCGGCATTCTCACATTGCTCAAGCAGGTGCCGATCGAGCTCGCACTGGCGCATCAGGCCACCGCCATCGCCGTGCTGACGCTCGCGGTGGTGCAGGCGGAACGGCTTGCAGGGCGAGGTGCGCCGAGCGAGTTTGCGCGAGGCGCGATGCCGGCGGGGCAGGCGGGCTGAACGGCGCGTTCGATCGCGCACATACTTTGGGATTCAGTTTTCAAATCGCCATTCTTTCCGTCGTCGTCGCCCGGCTTGACCGGGCGATCCAGTATTCCAGAGGTGCTTGTGCTTGAACCGAGAGGCCGCGGCGTACTGGATGCCCCGCATGAAGCGGGGCATGACAGCGGAGTGAGACGTGTTTCCGCGTTCCCGCGACGCGCAGCGCCCGAGTTGTTGCGTGAAGCATGCCCATCGAAAGCCGAGGGCGCAGGGAATGCCGGGCGCGCGTTGCACCCGTGGCCGCCTGTGCAGCAAGAAAGCACAGGCGTTAGCAACCAAGGGCACACCGCAATCGTCCGGCATTCCCTGCGCGATGGTTTTAACGGTTTCCTTCATGCTCTCCTCGGTGACCATGCTTGGTTGCCACCGTCATCAGCGGATCGTTCCGCTCACTTAGCGCCTGCATCGGAGCGCCAGGACCACATGACTTCGCCGTCCGCGAGAAGCGCCGCTCGTCCGCGCAAAGGATTGCGCTCGGCACTTCGCGTCCACCGCAATCCCGCTCCGCGTTCGTGACGATCGCGATACGCCCCTCGGGGGAACGGAACGGGATCAATGAAGCCACTGATTTGGGGTATTTCCCAAACGAAATATTTTTCGAGGCAGGACTGGACGACCCAAATCACGTTGAATTCGCTTGGAAAATTTCGTTTTGGGCGCAGGGCTTTCGCGCGGATTTAGCGACGACGCTGAGGCGTTCACGGCGCGCTTTCGAGAAACGGGTTGACGATGGCGAGCATACCAATGATCACCGCTCGTTCGCCTCGTCCCGATCGAATTTATAATCGAGAGGAAGCTTCCAGTTGAGGGCAACCAAGCGATCAATCGCAGCCGTGCGCGGGCCTTCCTTCTGTACGACGAGCGTTCGTTCGACCACATCCACGATCTTCAGTCGTCGCCGACGCTTAAGCCCATTTGTTCGACCAGCGCTTTGGGCAGCTCACGCCGCCGGTGTCAGCGGCCGCGCCCGTTCGATTCGTTTGCGCTCCCGCGGCGAATGCATGGCTTCCCACAAATCGCTGCGCCGCTGCACATTCAGCCAGAAATCCGCACTGTTGCCGAACACACGTGCGAGGATGAGGGCGGTCGCCGCCGTCACATTCCTGCGATTATTGCAAAGCTCATTCACATGCTTGCGCTGAACGCCCATTGCCTCGGCCAGCGCGCCCTGTGTCAATCCCAGCGGTTGCATGAACTCCTCCGCCAGAATCTCGCCGACCGTGGCCGGCTTGCGCTTCGTTGTCAGCATGAGTGGCCTCGCTTCACCTGTAGCTATGGTCGTCAAGATAGACTTCCGACGCCTCGCCTCGGCCGCTGTCCCATCGGAAGATCAGCCGCCATTGCCTATTGACACGGATCGAATGCAACCCCGCCAGGTTGCCGCGCAGCTTCTCGAAATGATTGCTGGGCGGCACACGCAAATCCTGGTCGGTCGTCGCATCGTCGATCATCTGGAGCTTCCGAAAGAGGCGGCCTTCGAGGTCGGAGGGGATGTTTCGCGATCGGATGTCCTCGACGAAAAAGGCGCGCAACCACTGGTCCCGAAAGCTCTCGATCATGCGGCCGCCTCAAGCCTGTAATTATGTACCACTCAATGGTACAACCCGCAAGGCGCTGTTCTTCAGTGGCCGATTTCTCGGCCATCGCTGAACAGCCGCCAATGTCAGTAGGTCTTTAGCAGCCGATCGATGTAGTCGAGCTCTTCCTTCGGCCGCTTCATCTCGCCGGCGCGGCGGCGCAACTCATCGAGGATCTCGCGGCTCTTCTGGCGCTCGAGCTCGAGCGGAACCTTGTCGATACCGGTGTCGACCGAATCGCCGTAATTGCCGTCCGAGCGGCCGAGCGGATCGCGATCCTCGCTGCGGCGCTCGCGCTCCTCGATCTCGGCAATGTCCTGGCCGTTGCCGGGACCACGGTTGCGCATCTGCTCGGCCATGTCGCCCATACCCTGCTGCAGATTGTCGAGTGCGCGGCGCTGGGAGCGCGACGCTTCGCGCGGATCGCCACGGCGCAGCGCATCCTCGGCCTCGCGCATCGAACGCTCGGCGCGGCCCAGCGACTCCGGCATCGGCATGCCGTTCTCGTCGAGCTTGCGCATGAAATCGCCAAGCTGGTTGCGCAGGCCCTGCTGCTGGCCGCGCTGCTGCTCGCCCCACTGGCCGTCGCCGGGCTGCTGGCCACCCGGGCCTTGCTGGCCCTGTTGACCCTGCTGGCCTTGCTGCCCCTGTTGGCCGCGTTGGCCCTGCTGGCCGCGCTGACCCTGCTGCTGCTGGCGGCCCTCACGCTCGCTCTCGCCCAGCAACTGGTTCTGCCGCCGGGACAGACGGTCGAGCTGGTTCATCATCTCGCGGCCCTGCTGGTTGCCCTGTCCCTGCTGGCCGCGCTGTCCGGGTTGGCGCTGCTGGTTGGGGCCGGCCATCATGGGCGTGGCGTTTTCCATCATCTTGCGCAGCTCTTCGAGCAGGCGCTTGGCTTCCTCGCGCTGGCCGTTCTTGGCCATCTCGCGAATCTTGTCGAGCATCTTCTGCAGGTCGTCGCCGGTGATGGTGTTGTTGGGATCCATCTTCTCCGCCTGCTCCTGCATGCAGCGGCGTTCCTCAGGATCCTGCATCTTCTCGGCGAGCTCCTTCTGCCACTTCGCCATGGCGTCGTAGAGCTGCTGGATCAGGCGCTCGATCTCCTCGTCGCCGGCGTTGCGCTGCATCGCATCGCGCAACTCCTGGCGCGCCTGCTCGAGCGCGCGCTCGGCATCGGTCATCGACCCGTTCTCCAGGCGCATCGCGAGGTCCCAAAGCAGCTGCTGGGTGTCGGTGATGTTGGCCTTGTCGCCATTCTGCGCCAGCCGGGCCGCGCCGACGCGCAGGCCGAGCTGGACCACGGCGTCGTTGCGGTAGCTCTCGGGCTTGACCTGGATCAGGCGCATGCCGTCGGCAACGTCGAGGCGGAAGGCCTTGGGATCGCGTGTCAGCGCCTTGCGCAGCACGATCAGCGCCCGCGCCGTCGGGTCGTTGAACACGCGCTCGGGCAGCAGGAAGGTCTCGACCGAGCTGCGGCCCTTCTGGTCCAGCGCATCGGTGGCGAACAGCATCACCGTGACCTTGAGGCCGGCCCAGGGATGGCTGGTGAGGTCGCGCACGAAAGTATCGGCGACCTTCTTGGTATTGCCGGCGACCGGCAGATCGACGCGGATGACCTCGGGCTCCTCGTCGTCGCTCAGCATGTCGGCGCCGAGCGAGCTGCCATGCAGGCGGATCTGGAGCTGCACCCCGGTCACGCCGAAATCGTCGCCGGCGATGTACTCGATCTTGGTCGACCACTTGTCGACGCCGATCGGCTTGGCGAACTCGATGGTCGGGGCCAGGTCGGGAATGACGTGCAGCTTCCAGTGCGCCTGCTCGTCGCCGCGCGCCTGCAGCGTGATTTCCTTGCCCTCGGTGATGACCTGCTCGACCTGGTACTTGCCCTTGCCGACGGTCGCGAACTCGGTGCCCTTGCCGTCGATCACCAGCTGCGGCGGCTTGCGGCCGCGCACGTCGTCGACAAAGCCCGCGAGCTTGCTGCCGACCGGCACGCGCAACAGCTTGTCGTGCTCGGCCATGTCGAGATAGATCGGCGGCTTGCCGGTATAGGCAGGTGGCGCGATCCACAGATTGGCGACCACCGGCGGCGGCGGCGGGAAGGCCGGGGTGAAGGCCGCAACCATGCGATCGCTGCGCCAGCCGCCGGCGATGGCAAG
>Ga0137412_10000556_pt1 | contig 26805 bp, 21 predicted proteins | sample CZODoug2_1_16fun_FD_122160 | JGI IMG/M metagenome (GOLD analysis project Ga0137412, IMG submission 122160) | Vadose zone soil fungal communities from Angelo Coast Range Reserve, California, USA - CZODoug2_1_16fungal (Hybrid Assembly) | ecosystem: Environmental > Terrestrial > Soil > Vadose zone...
CCAGGAGGTTGGTCGAGCCACCGGCGCTGCCGGTGGCTCCGCCAAAGCCACCGAAGGTGGACGCCGAAGAGGAGACCGACACGATGGCATAGCCGAGGAGCAGCCCTCCGTAGACGTCGAGCTTTTCGACCGGGACGAACTTGCCGAAATGGTAGTCGCCGCGCGCCGCGACGGTTGTGTACGTGTAGTTCAGGGCGGCCCCGAAGCCCAGGTCCGTGCTCGACTTGGAGTAGGCCGCCAGCCCACCGAACGAGATGTCCGGAGCGATACCGTAGTCGTACCCGGCGAAGATCGGGGGGAGGCTCGCGCTGCCGGCGGAGCCGTTGATCCCGCCCAGTGCCAACCCAGCGCTCACCACGCTCTCTCCCTGGTGATACACGGGCTCGAGCTGCCGTGACGGGGAACTGGGCGTCGCGGGCTCATGCACGGCCTGTGACGGGGGCGTCGACGGCGCGGGAGCCTTGGGGGCCGCGGTGGCGGCGTGGGCGCTGGCAACGAGGGCGATGTCGAGGACGAGACCGGCGAGCTTGTTCGTGAATCGCATCTTCATTTCTCCTGTGTGGGGACATTGGTTTTCGTGGTCGTTCGAAGCGAGGCTCCGTGAACTGACCAGAGCAACCGCCATACCGATCGGAACCCGGGCCGAAACGCCGAGAAAGCGAGGCCATTTCCGGGATGCGACCGCGATGGACGTCCAGGGATGTGACGGCGGAGATGATGCGCTGGACGGTTGGACGTCCACTCGTGAGAACGCAGCGAGAAGGCCCGGCCGCGCGCCTTGATCGACAATGGCCCTCCTCTTGCTGTTGTCAGCTTTCGTCGATGTCGACTGGCTCCGGAGAGCCCCCGTCGCATCGCGAAGGGAGTCCGTTCCATGGGTTCGAAGATGCTGCGTTCTGGTCGGTTGGCTCTGGTCGTCTTGTCCTGCTGTCTCGTGACGTCCGCGGCTCGCGCCGATGAGGCTGGCGAACTTCGCGCGGCGATCGCGCGGGCGGACAGCTTTCTGAGTGGCGAGGCGCGAGGCACCGCTGTCCTCGAGTACCTACACATGGGCGCCCACTACCGGGGCCACAAGCTCAAGGAAGTGGTGGGGGTCAGTGACGAGGACGGAGACGTGGTGCCCGGACACTTTGCCCTGGTCTATCGCTACCACTGGGCGAGCGACGGCATGACGGATGTCGAGTTCCTGTGCGGGCCGAAGGGCGACGTGTATGGCGTCCGGGTAAGACAGAGCAACGCCGTTCTCAACCCTCCCTTTCTTCTGGCAAACGCCTCGGCCAGGGTGCTCGGCGGCGTCTTGATTAGAGCCCTGGGGGACGATCTGAGCGACGGCGACCGGGCGATCCTGCAGCGGGCGAACCAGATCGTCGGCGGCATCCTGCAGGGCGAACAAATCGCAGTTGTGCGCCCAGCCCTGAAGATTCGCCACCGCGATCAGAGGCTCGATCGGGCAGTTACCCGCGCCGGCACCGAGGCCGCACAGCGAGGCATCCACCCGGGTCACGCCCTCCTCCACGGCGGCCACCGAGTTGGCCACGGCGAGGGAGAGGTTCTGGTGGGCGTGGATGCCGAGCTCGGTCGCCGGATCCAACACGTCGCGGTAGGCCCGGACCCGCTCGCGGACGCCGTCCATGGTGAGCCGGCCACCGGAGTCGGTGACGTAGACACAGTGCGCGCCGGCCTGCTCCATGAGCTTGGCCTGCTTGGCCAGCTCCGCGGCGGGCGCCATGTGACTCATCATCAGAAACCCGGACACGTCCATGCCCAGCTCGCGGGCGCGCGCCACGTGCTGCGGCGCCACGTCGGCCTCGGTGCAATGGGTGGCGACGCGCACCGAGCGCACGCCGAGGTCGAACGCGCGTTCCAGGTGCCGGATCGTGCCGATGCCGGGCAGCAGCAGGGTGGTCAGCCGCGCGTTCTTCACCACCGCGGCCGCGTGCGAGATCCACTCCCAGTCCGAATGGCTGCCCGGCCCGTAGGTCAGGCTCCCCCCGGCCAGGCCGTCGCCGTGGGCCACCTCGATCGCGTCGACGCCCGCAGCGTCGAGCGCGGCGGCGATCTCGGCCAGCTTCTCGGGGGCGATGCGGTGCCGCAGAGCGTGCATGCCGTCCCGCAGGGTCACGTCCTGGATGTACAGCCGCCGGGTCATGCCGACACCGCCGCGATCCGCTCCGCGGTGCGCAGCGCCGCGGAGGTCATGATGTCCAGGTTCCCGGCGTAGGCCGGCAGGTAGTGCCCCGCACCCTCGACCTCCAGGAAGATCGAGACCTTGATCTCCGGGCGGCGGGCGTCGTGCCCGATCAGGGTGTCGAGAGGCTCGTCGGCGGCCACCTTGGTGATCTGCACGTCCTGCTTGAGCCGATAGCCGGGCACGTACTCGGCGACCCGGGCCACCATGTCGATGACGCTTGCCCTGATCGCCTCGTGATCGGCGTCTGCCGCCAGGCACAACACTGTGTCCCGCATGATCAGCGGCGGGTCCGCGGGGTTGAGCACGATGATCGCCTTGCCCCGCGCGGCGCCGCCGACCTGTTCGATGGCCGCCGCCGTGGTCTCGGTGAACTCGTCGATGTTGGCCCGGGTGCCGGGGCCGGCTGAGCGCGACGCGATCGAGGCGACGATCTCGCCGTAGCAAACCGGGGTCACCGCCGACACCGCCGCCACCATCGGGATGGTGGCCTGCCCGCCGCAGGTGACCATGTTCAGGTTCGGCGCACTCAGGTTCTCCTCGAGATTGACCACCGGGACCACGTAGGGCCCGATCGCCGCCGGCGTGAGGTCGATCAGCCGCGCCGGATGGCCGGCTGCGCGGAGTCGTTCGGCGTTGGCGATGTGTGCCTTCGCCGAGGTCGCATCGAACACGATCTCGATCTGCGCGGCGTCGTGCATCGCGAGCAGGCCCTCGATGCCACCTGCCGTGGTGGGGACACCCAGCCGCTGGGCACGTCGGAGGCCGTCGGAGTCGGGGTCGATACCGACGAGCGCGCCCATCTCCAGCGAGTGGGACAGTCGCATCACTTTGAGCATCAGATCGGTGCCGATGTTGCCCGAGCCGATCACCGCGACTTTGGTCATCGGGCCGGCCCGAAGGCCGCGCGCACGGTGCCCAAGCCCTCGATCGTCGCCGTGTAGGTGGTGTTCGGTGAGACCGGCACCATGGGACCGAGCGCGCCGGACAGCACGACGTCCCCCGCGCGCAGCGGAGAGCCGGACTTCCGGGCGGTGCGGGCGAGCCACAGCAACGCCAAGCAGGGATCGCCGAGGCAGGCGGCGCCGATGCCCCGGGAGACGACCTCGTTGTTGGCCGACATGCTCATCACGACGGCGGGCAGGTCGAGTTCGCGCAGCGGGCGCGGGTCGCTGCCCAAGACGAAGAGTCCGCTGGACGCGTTATCGGCCACGGTGTCGATCAGCCGGATGTCCCAGTTCTCGACCCGGCTGTCGACAATCTCGAACGCCGCGACGGCAGTGCCCACCGCGTCCCGTACCTGATCCAGCGTCAGATCTGGGGCGTCGAGATCGGCGCGCAGCGTGAACGCCACCTCGGCCTCGATCTTGGGCTGCAGGAGATCCCCGAGGTCGATCACCTGGTCCTCGGTCCGCGCCATGTCAGCGAACAGCACACCGGTGTCGGGCTGGTCCACCCCCAACTGCTTCTGCACAGCTTCCGACGTCAGCCCGATCTTGGCGCCGACGACCCGGCGGCCGGACTCGCGGGCCGCCTCGGTCAGCAAGCGCTGCACCGCATACCCGAAAGCCACCTGAGCCTCGGGGTCGTCGGTCGTGACCAGGTCGCGAATCGGTGCACAGGGAGTTCGGTCCCGGATGGCTTGCTGGAGTCTCTGCGCAGCTTGGGCGTGCCGGGAGGTGATGACCCGGGGCAGTGTGGTCACGGAGTGGCCGCCACCGGCTCCACACACCCGGGCGGCCCGGCGGCGCCGGGCCGGTGGCCCCAGATGCTGGTGCTCACCATGTGCGTCACCACCCACTCGTTCTCGTCGTCGACGGTGTCGGCGCCCCAGCCGTACTCGACCTCGAACCCGCTCGGGGTGCGCACGTAGAAGCTGAACATCCGGTCGTTGGTGTGGCGCCCGAGCGTCATCGCCAGCGGGATTCCTCGGTCGGCGCACAGGTCGTACGCGACACCGACGTCGTCGATGGACCCGACCTGCACCATCAGGTGGTGCAGCCCGCGCATGCCGGGGATGCTCAGGATGGCGAGGCTGTGGTGGCGGGCGTTGATGTGGAAGAACACCGCCCGCCCGTGCATCGTGTCGATCTCGTCGCTGACCCGGAAGCCGAGTACCCGCCGGAAGAAGTCGAGCGAGGCATCGAGGTCGGGGACGACCAGCACGACGTGGCCCAGCCCCTGCCCCCCGGTGACGAACCCGGACATGGCCCGCCCCGGCCGGAACGTGCCGGGCATCGCGAGCTGACCGTAGAACAGCTCGTGGTGAAACCCGGCCGGGTCGGTGAAGCTGATCAGGTCGCGGACCCGGGCCGCCGCACGTTCCTCATCGGTGGCGCGGCGCACCTCGACCCCGGCCGAGGCCAGCTCGTCCGCCGCGAGTTCCAGCTCCTCGGCGTTGGGCAGCTCCCAGCCGACGCCGGTCACCCGGTTGGTCGGCCCCTCGGTGATCGTCAGCCGGCCGGGGCGGTCGTCGTTGCTCAGCGACACCACGTTCGGGCGTCCGAGCGGATCCTCGGACTCTGCCAGCCCGAGGACCTCGGGCCCGAAGGTGGCCCACTCCTTTGCCTCGGGTGACTCCACCCGCAGGTATCCCAGGGACATGATCTTCACGTGCCACTCCTCCGGCAGGGTTCGGCAGACAAAGTGAACCCCGGCGTGGCACCGGTCACATCCGGTGAAATTACGGATTGGCAGGAACCGGCTTTTATGAACTCACCATTCGACCAGGCCCGCCTCGTGGGCGACCCTGGCCAGCTCGGCCCTGGTCCGAACGCCGAGCTTGCGCTGAACGCCGGCGCGGTGGCTCTCCACGGTCCGCGGCGAGACGCTCAGCCGCTCCGCGATCTCGGGGTTCGTCAGGCCCTGGACCAGCAGCTTGAGGACTTCGGCCTCCCGCGGGGACAGGCTGTCGACCGCTGACGGTCGGGCCCGGCCCTCGGCCTCCCCATTGGGCTGGCGGAACGAGACGAATCCGTCGGTGTCCATTACCCGGCGCAGCGCCAGAATCAGTTCGTCCTCCAGGCATTCCTTGGTGACGTACCCGCGGGCGCCGCCGAGGCGGGCCTTCTCCAGGTACCCCCGAGCGCCGTACATGCTGAGCATGACGACCCGGGTGGCGGGAGAAAGCTTGGCGATGGGGGCGAGCAGGTCGAGGCCGCTGCAGTCAGGCAGCAGGATGTCGATCACCGCCAGGGCCGGCTGGAACCGCTTCACGGCGGCGAGCAGCTCGTTCCCGGTCGACGCCGACGCGAGCAGCTCCAGGTCGTCGGTCTCCTCCAGGATCCGCCGGATCCCGGAGCGGACGATCCCATGGTCATCACACACCACCACGCCAACCATGGTCGACAGGCACCTCCGCCATCACCGTCGTGCCCGCGCCCAGCTCTGATTCGATCGCGATCCGGCCGCCGACCAGCCTGGCCCGCTCGTGCATGCCGGACAGGCCCAGCGATGTCCGGGCTCGGTCGGCAGGAGGCTCGAACCCGATGCCGTTGTCCTCGACCACGGCGCGCAGCCGATCACCGGAGGCCACCAGCAAGACGCTGGCCTCGGTCGCCCCGCTGTGCCGGCCGACGTTGGTGAGCGCCTCCTGGATGATCCGGAACACCGCGGTCTGTACGGCATCCGGAAGCGGTTTCTCCAGCGGTTCCGGCAAACCGCTGGTGGTGAGGTCGATGCGGATCCCGAACATCCGGGCGCAGTCCTCCACCAGCTGTTCCACGCATTCCACGATGCCGAGGTCCGCCAGCCCCTCCGGCCGCAGCGTCCAGGCCATCGTCCGGGTCGTCCGGATGCCTTCCCGGGCCAGTTCGCGCAGGGCCGCCACCTGACGTTGCTGGGCCTCGTCGGTCAAGTCCAGGCGAGCCCGCCCCAGCGCGCCGGCGCCCTCCATGATCCCGGCGAAGAGGTGGCCGAGCTCGTCGTGCAGGTCGCGTGCGATCCGCCCCCGCTCGGCCTCCTGGACCTCGACGATCCGTTCCGTCGACTCCCGGCGCAGGGCGAGGCGTTCCAGCGCCGCGCCCGCCAGGGTGGCGAGCACCTCGACGGTCTGCTCGTGCTGGGCGGCCTCACCGAAGGGATACTCGGCGACCACTTCCAGCGGGGTGGACCCGGTGACCGTGATCGGCTTGACCACCGTCTCGGTGCTGATCGACTCCCTCGCCGACTCGCTACCCCGGGATGTCGCGGGGTCTCCCACCGGCCCGATCCGGACGTCCACCGCGGTGGTGATCGCCGCCGTGGCGTCGCGGACCTCCGACAGGATCTGGCCGACGTCCTCCGAGGTCACGATGCGGCGAGCGGCGGTGAGCACGGCCTGGTGACGTGATGACTCGGCGACAGTGGGGATGACCCGTTGCGAGAGCGTCTCGACCACGCCGCGGTCCACCCTCAACCGCAGCCGCCGGCACACCTGCGCCGACGGGGGTAGACCGTGGCACGGTGCCCAGCCGGCCGCTGCCGCACCGAGGGCGACCTCCGCCACGTGGCAGCACGCAGCCAGCTCGCCCTCGGCGCCACTACGACGAGCACTACGTAAGGCAGCCCGCAGCTGCCACCGTGCCCGCCTGTTGCGCCCGGCGGTGAAGGAGACGATCGCCCACTCCCGCAGGACCGCCGGTCGTTCGCTGCCGAAGACGACGGCGCTCAGCAGGGCGCGTCGCAGTTGGTGGCGCACAGCGCGCACGGCCCGGCGGCGCTCTCGTCCCGTCCAGGTCGACCGGTCGTCGCAGCTCAGGCGGAGCGCGTGCAGGTGCGACGTCGGCAGCGGGGCGACGAAGTGGTTGCGGATCCCGGCCCGGCGGCGCGCCCGGTCGGTATCCCGGAACACCAGGGCGGCTGTCTCGAAGTCGCCGAGGTGCAGCGACTTCCAGCCCCCGGCGAGCTGCATGAGCGTCCTGGTGTGCAGGTCGACCGACTCCGTCAGCTCCAGCTCACGCCGTACGGTCTCCGAGCTGACGTCCGCGGGCAGGCACCGCACCCAGATCGCCAGCGCGGTGCCGGCGCCGATCTGGTCACCGATGCGCTTGCCCTCCCAGAACGTCTCCCTGGCCAGCGCGCCCGCCTCGTGCAGCCGGCCCAGCCGGTAGAGGCACAGGGCCTGCTGCCACCGGGCGGCGATCTGCTCCCAGCGGTCACCGAGCACATCGAACGCGGCGATGGCGGTGTCAAAGACCTCGATGGCCTCTTCGTAGCGCCGTCCCGCGTGCAGCACGAAACCCTGGAAGTGCAGCGACTGCGCCACGCCCCACTCATCGTGCGCGCCCTCGCGCAGCTCCAGCGATCGTGCCGCCAGCCGCAACGAGAACCGGTACAGCGGCGGAGCCAGCGCGGCCGTGACGACCCCGGACACCGACAGCGCATGGGACCGCTCGCGGACCACCCCGCTGGCGCGGGAGAACCGCACCGCGCGCAGGCAGCCCCACACGCTCCAGACCGCGGAGCGGCTGAACCACCACTGGTACACGAGGCGGTTGTGCAGTTGCGCGGCCAGCGCGGTCCGGTCGTCAGTCCGTCCGCGGCGGCGTCGCAATCTCAGCTGATCCACCGTCAGACTCGCGCCCAGGCGCAGGAACTCGTACACCGACAACAAGGCCGCGACCAGCGCGCTGCCGGGCGGGCGAAGCCGCAGGGCGGTCAACGCGCGCCCCGTCCACACCTCGGCGTCGGCGATCCGGCCGCTCTTGAACGCGAGTTCACCGAGCAGCGTGGCCACCCGGGCGGTTTCGAGGGCGCCCAGGTTCGGCGCAGTCCGGTACGCCGCCTGCAACTGGTCCGCCGCCAGGTCGTACTTGCCCTGCAGCATGTGGACGGTCCCGAGACCCTCGTGCACCCGGAACCGGTCGGAGTCGGTGAGCTCGGTCCCTTGCCGGTCGGCGGCCGGCATGCCGGCGGCGGCGATCTGCAGGTTGGTCTCGGCGACGTCGAGGGCGTGCTGGCGCAACGCGGCCTCGGCCGCGCGCAGCGCGGGTGGCAGCGCCGCCACGACCTCGCCGGAGTGGTGCAGGTGGTATGCGACCTCGTAGTCCTGCCCGCCGCCGAACAGGTGAGCCGCGCGCTGGTGCAGCGCCCGCCGTTCGTCCTCGGTCGCCGAACGCAACGCGGCGTCCCGGAGCCGGTCATGGGTGAACTCGAGATCGGCGGCCGTGCCGTTGTCGGGAGGCAGGGCGCGCAGGATGCCCCGCGCGATGGCCTCGTGCACGGCGTCGTCGCTATCGCCCCGCAGGGCAGCCCGCAGCATGGCGCTGGAGAACTGCCGACCCAGGACAGCGCCCTGCTGGACGGCATGGCGGGTCTGGGGATGGAGGTGCGCGATTCGGGCGGTCACAAACGCTTCCGCGGGCTGAGCCGCGATCGGCGGTAGCCCCCGCATCCGTTCGGCGTCCACCGTCCACTGCTCGCCGGCACCGCGCAGTACCGAGGAGTCGATCAGCGCGCGCAGCGTGGAGAGCGTGTACAGCGGATTACCGAAGGAGTGGCTGACGATGTAGGCGACGAGCTCGTCCGGCACCGGCCCGGTCACCGCGCTGATCAGCGCGCGGGACTCCTCGGCGCCCAGCGGGCCGAGCCGGACGGTCCGCAGGTCGGGCAGCTCCCATGCCTGTGCCCTGGCCAGCGCCTCGGGCCGTAGCGAACACACCAGGCCCAGGTGCCCCGACCCCGCCTGGTCCGTGGTGGCGCGCTCCGAGATCACCGCCGCGATCCGCGCGAGCAGCTGCCAGCTCAGGTCGTCGGCCCACTGGCAGTCGTCCACGATCAGCAGGACCGGGTGCGCGGAGGTGGCGGCCAGCTCGAAGAGTCGAGCGGTGGCGGCGATCGCGCTGCCGGGTACCCGCTCGACGGCCGGCCCCGAACTGGCAACAGAGCCGGCCACCGAGGCGGACTGGTCGGGGCCGCCCAATATCGCAGCGATCGCGGGCACCAGGGTGGCGGCCGCCGGCAGCGCGGTGCCCAGCTCATCGGCGATCCGGGTGACCTCGCCGGGATGCGCGCGCAGGAATCCGGCCAGGTCGTCGAGGGCGGCCCGGAACAGCCCGAGCGGTCGTCGCGCGGTCTGGTCGAACGCCGACCCACGAAGCACCGTCATCCCGGCCCCGCCGGCCGCAGCGGCAGTGGTGTCAAGCAACCGGCTCTTGCCCATTCCGGGCTGCCCGGTCAGCGCGACCACCGCGCCGTCGCCGACTACCGCGTCGCGGGAGTGCCCGAGCAGCGTCTCCAGCTCAGCGTGGCGTCCTACCAACTCCGGCTCGAAATCCACCCGGTCCGCGCCCGCGACCGGCTGCTGCCCCGTGGCCTCGGAACCGTCAGGGGGGTAGAGCTCCCCGGTGTCGTGCACCTCGATGGCGGCGAGTACGTCCTCGGCGCTGGAGTACCGGTCCTCCGGCAGCGGGGCCAGCAACGTCAGGAACAGCGGCGTCAACGGTCGCGGCGTGCCCACCGCCTGCAGCAGCTGGAGGATCCGGGCCGTCGGCCCGCAGCCGGCGGCGAGGTCGGTGGGCAGGTGCGCGACGGTGCCGTTGCGCTGCGCGATCACCTCCACGAGCACCCAGCCGGCGGCGTAGAGGTCGGCGGCGAACCCGACCGTGCGGTGCACCAGACCGGCCTGCTCCGGTGCCAGATAACGGGAGTCGGCGCGGGCCAGGGGCTGCCCGAGTTGGGTGCGCGACACCAGGGCGTCGAGCAGCAGCACCCGGTCGGAGCCGGCCGCCATCCAGACGTTCGCGGGTTTGAGCCCGCCGTGGACCAGGCCGAGCCGGTGCAGGGCGGCCAGCCCACCGAAGACCTCCCGCATCACCCGGGACAGCTCAGCCCGCTCACGCGCCGGCCGGGCGGCCGCCCACGCCCCGATGTCCTCGCCGGCGAAGTAGGGCCGCACCAGTAGGGCCGCCTCGGGGGTACGGGCCGCCACCCGCGAGACGGCGAGATGCGGCGACTCGATGGTCGCTGCGGCACCGAGGGCCTGGGCCAGCCACTCCCAGCTCCAGGGCCGCGACACCGTCAGATCGAGGCGGCGCGCGACCACCGGCTCACCATCGGCCGTACCTACCGACGTGCTGATGCCGTGACCCGACCGCAGCTCGCCGGTCAGCTCGATCGCCGCCACCTCCCCAAGCCGTGGCACAGGCCTAACCGGGAACGTCTTCCGGCACCATGGGCTCGAGTTCGATGAGCTTGCTGATGATGTAGTTGAACTGCGGGATGTTCTTCATCAGCGTGCCCATCTTCCCTTTGACCACGATTCTCCTGGTCACCAGCGCGACGTTGACGCTGAGTTCCTCGGTGACCAGCATGTCGCGCCAGTCCTCGAAGCTGCCCCGCAGCACGAAGGCAGTCTCCGGCAGGTCTGACGGATCGTCGAATACGGTGACGTCGGACATCGTCCCGGTCCGGAACTCCATCCGGAAGGTGCGCTGCGAGTCGTCGGGGTAGCGGTAGATGTGGGCCATCGAGAATGTCATCGCCTTGGCCTTCACCAACCACGTCGGGTCGCTGTTGAGGCTCTCGGCGAGGGCGTCGTAGAGCTCCCTGGTGCCGAAGGTCGGCTGTTTCCCGCTCATCGTTTCACCCTTTCCAGATCGGTTCTACAGGTCCGAGCCGCCGGCGATCGCGCCGATGCCCCGTACCCCGAGCCCGCCGTCGCAGTTGATCACCGCGCCGGTGGCGGTCGAGGAGTTGGCCTTGGACGCGAGCAGCACGTAGTGCCCGGTGTAGTCGGCCGGCTCGGGCAGCGTCTGGAGCGGCGTGCACGTCTTGACGAGCTCCGCGATGGGCAGCGAGGAGATGGACGTGCCGTCGAGGCCGAGCGCTCCGGGGCCGCGCAGGTCGGTCAGCATGCCGCCGGGGGCGACCCCGTTGACCCGTACCTTCGGGGCGAACTCGAACGCGAGCTGGGTGATCAGACCGCGCACGGCGTGCTTGGAGGCCGTGTAGAGCGGACCACCGCCACCGGCGTAGAAGGCGGCGTTGGACGCCGTGAAAATCACCGACCCGCCGGTTTTGGCCAGCTCGCCGATCGCGGCCCGGGCCCCGAGCAAGTAGCCCTTGACGTTGATGTGGAAGACCTCGTCGAACAGCTCGTCGAGCTTGTCCTCGGGCAAGTCGAGGAGGCGGGTGGAGAAGTCCCAGATCGCGGCGTTGCCGACGAACGTGTCCAGCCGGCCGAACCTGTCCACCGTCCGGGCGACCACCTCGACGTTGTCGCGGAAGCGCGTCACGTCCCCCTCGATGACAACCACCGCATCGCCAAACTCGGCCCGCAACTTGTCGGCCTTCTCCGGCGACCGCTCGAGGACCCCGACGTTGGCACCCTCGGCCACGAACCGGTGCACCAGCGCCAGGCCCAACCCTGACCCGCCGCCGGTGATGATCGCCGCGTTGCCGTCCAACCAGCCCATGGGATACCTCTCCTCGATGAGTCTCAGGCGTGCTGAATGGGCGTGCCGGGAACCGCCGGGACAACCCCGACCAGCACCGTGATGGTGCCGTCACGGATCTCCACGGTGTGCGTGCGCACGGGTTTGCTGGCCGGCAGCCGGGCCTTTCCGGTACGCAGGTCGAACTGCGCCAGGTGGAACGGGCACTCGACGGTGCACTTGTCCGGGTCGACATCGCCGTCGCTCAGCGACGCCTGCGAATGCGTGCAGGTGTCGTCGATCGCGTAGAGCACACCCTCCACGTTGAACAGCGCCAGCGGCGGGGTGACCTCGAGACGCCGCACCTCGCCGGCGGCCAGGTCCTCGACCCGACAGACCTCGACGACCGTTCCCCCGACGAGGCCAGTCTCAACGACGGAGGGCGCCTCCATCAGGGGCCTGACAGGAAAGTGACGGCGAGTTGGTTGAACTCGTCGCGGTGCTCCAGTTGCGCCCAGTGCCCGCAGCGCGGGAACACGTGCAGCCGGGCGTCCGGCATCCGCTTGAGCATGAAGAACGCGCTGTCCAGCGGCAGCACCCGATCGTCGCGGCCCCAGGTGAGCAGCGTCTTGTGATTGATCCGGTGCACGTCACGCCAGAGCTCCTCGGGGAGCGCCGCGCCCTTCGCGCCGAACTTCTCGAAGAACTTCGTCACGTAGGCCAGCGCGTCCGGGCTGGTCGCGGCCGCGAAGCGGTCGTGCAGGACAGACTCGGGCACGTTCGTCGGCTCGTAGGTCATGACGTTGATCAGGTTCTGCATCTTCTCCAGGGACGGGCCGGTGCCCCCGTAGAAGCCGAACAGCACCTTCAGTCCCTCGGACGGGTCGGGCGAGATCATGTTGATCGCTCCGCCGGCCGGGCCCATGAGGACCATCCGGGCGACCCGGTCCGGGTAGTCGAGCGCGGTCTTCAGCGACGTGCCGCCGCCGAGGGAGTTGCCGATGAGGTGCGCCTTCTCGATGCCGAGCTCGTCGAACAGCCCGGCCAGGACCTTGGCGTTGAACGTCCACACCCCGTCGGTGACGATCGGTTTGTCGGACTGGCCGTAGCCCGGCTGGTCGACGACGAGCACCCGGAAGTGCTCCGCGAGTCCGGGTACGTTCTGCGAGAAGTTGCTCCAGCCCGAGGCGCCCGGGCCGCCGCCGTGCAGCAGCACCAGCGGCGGGGCGGCCGCGGCGGCCGCTGTCCGGGCGCCGGTGTCGTGCAGGTGGATCCGCACGTCGCCGACCTGGACGAACCGGGAGGTGTCGCTCGCCGTGAACCCGGGGAGGGTCGCCGTCATCGTGTGCACTTCCTTTCAGACAACACAGGTCTTTCAGAAGAAAACAGAGAGGTTCTTGGCGAGCAGCACGGTCTGATCCAGCGTCACCTTGCGGCGCGCGACGAGCCAGCCGTGCTCGGCCTCGGGGCTACGCCGCAGGAGGTCCTCGCGCACGCCGACGAAGATGTCCACCTCGCGTTGCAGCCGGCCCCGGTAGAGCAGGAAGTTGGTCCGCACCTGGTAGGAGTCCGGTTCGTCGCCCGCCTCGACCATGACATTGGTGAACAGATGCCGGGTCCGCGACGGCGGGTCCTCCGCCCAGGCCATCCCGGACCGCAGGCGGGTCACCCGCTCCTCGAGCCCACGCTTGTTCTCGTCGAAGTGGGCGACTTCGTCGGGCGCCGAGTGCTCCTTGTGCGCCTCCCGCTCGTAGCGGACGGAGCGGGTCGGCATCCAGTAGTGCACGTCGTCGCTGAACAGGTCGAGCCACTCCTCGAAGCGGCGGTCATCCAGCATCAGCGCCTCGAGGTAGACGAACTTCTCGATCTCGTGCTGCAGGACGATCTCCGCCAGGAACGGGTCCGAGACGCCGACGTGATCGTGGAGTTGTGACGTCATCGCGGCGTCACCGCCTCCAGCGGCGGGGTGACCGCGAGCTCGTCCCAAGAGGCGCCGGACAGCATCTGCGCCCACCGCCCGTAGAACCCGCGCGCGGCCGTCTCGCAGTAGACCCGGTTGACCCGGCCGGGGAAGTTCGGGTCGTCGTCCCAGTCCAGCCCCAGACCCATCTGCGCGTTGAGCGGCGTCTGCCGGGCGACGTGCCCGCGCAGCACCTGCTGGATCTCGCTCCAGTTCTCCCCATCGTCCTGCTCCAACATCCCGGCGGAGCCGAACGTGCGCAGGGTGCCGACGCGCTGGCGCTCGCGGACCTCGGGCGGGGCGGAGGAGTCCACCACCGTCCAGGCCCAGACCTCCATCTCGTTCGGGCCCTTCGGGTGCCAGACCCGCATCGTGTTGATACCCGGCAGGAAGGAGAGGTTGGGGAACAGGGTGGCGTGCGTGCCGCGCATGTTCAGCGCCCGTTGACTACCCAGCCGGTCGACCACCTCTGGGTTGCCGCCCTGGAACCAGTCACCGGGTTCGCGGCCCACGATCAGGGCCAGCACATCGCCGGAGGAGGTGAAGAACCCGGTTCCGTGGCCCCACGGCGAGGTGAACTGGCGCCCCAGGGTGCCGTCCAGCGGGAAGACCTCCTCGTCGGCGTCGGTATCGTCGGGAGTGAGGGCGAGCGCGGCGGAGGCGTGGCTGACCGGGACGTGGTACATGTCGCTGCAGAACTGCTCGGCGGCGAACTTCCAGTTGGCCGCCAAGACCCACTTGTGCACGCCCCCGATGACCTCCAGGCCGCCCTCGCAGCGGTCCACGAACGCGTCGAAGTACCAGGTGAAGTCGCCCAGGTACTCGGTCAGCGGCGGAGCGGTCGGGTCCCAGTTGCCGAAGATGAAGCCCTTGTACGTGGCCACCTGGGTGACCTTGATGGCGCCCCACTCGGCCTTGTCGATGCCGTTGCGGTAGGCGTCGTCCTCCATGGGGACGTTGACCAGGCGCCCGCCCAGGTCGTAGGTCCAGCCGTGGTAGGTGCAGGAGAACGTCTTGGCCTTGCCGGCGTCGGCGCGGCACAACCGCATCCCTCGGTGGCGGCACTGGTTCATGAACGCCGCGACCGAGCCGTCCTTCTGGCGGGCCACGATGACGGGGTCCTCGCCCATGAACGTGGTGATGTAGTCGCCCGGTTTCACCAGTTGGCTGTCGTGGGCCAGGAACAGCCAGCTGCGGGCGAAGACGTTCTTCAGTTCGAGTGAGTAGATTTCCTCGTCCACGAAGATCCGCGCGTCCAGCGTGCCGTTGCGTGTGTCGACCAGACTCGAGATGTCCGGGTGCATGCGACCTCCCCCCACGACCAACTGCCCGTTCGAGAAGTGAATCGGCACCACCTCGGAGCGGCATCCGGTGAAATTACGGAATGGCATTCATGGAGCAGGTTCGACTGCTGTACGGCCGTCCTACCGACCTCGATGTCCTGCGCGCCCGGTGGACGGAACTGCGGGCCGACGCCATCGCCGGAGTCGCCGGGGTCACCACGGCCGGGGACTGGTGGGGCGTGCTGCGCCACCCGATCGATGCCGCACCACCGACGCCGGATCTGGCGACGTGCCTGGCTGCGGCGCCCACGGTGCTCGACTCGGCCGATGTGCAATTGCTGCTGGCCGGCGCCCCCGCACCGGGCGCCGGGTTCGTACAGATCATGCGGGCGCGGGTGCGGGACCGGGCCGGGTGGGCCGCGGCGGATGCCGCCGCGATCCCGCTGTTCGCGGCGGCCCGACAGGATTTCCTCGGCACGCTGCGCGTGTGGCAGGGCGATCTGCTCACCGTGGTGGACTCGTTCAGTTCCGAGGCGCAGGCGCGGGCCGGGGAGGCGCGCGGTGCGAGCCCGGAGGAGAAACCCGCCTACGACGCCTGGTTCTCGTTCCTCTCCGACGTCGAGTGGCACGACCTGACCGCACCCTGGTGAGCCGCGCGTCTGGACAAATGAATCTGTGCTGCCCGGGGGTCAAGTGTTGACCGCCGGATACCGAAACCCCTGGTGGGCCCACTCTCGTCCCGGATCACCGAGGGGGAAACATGAACCAGCCCGCGCCGACCTACGGCCTACCGTCCAACGTCCAGCACGAGCTGGCCGAGCTGGCCCGACTGATGTCGGACAGCACCATGCACCGCGCGGCGTGGCTGAGCGGTCAGCTGTTCCTGCGCCGTTCCTCGTGACTATCGAGGTGGCGTTGGCGGCTATCTAGACGCGGCGGCAATCTCCTCGGCCCGCTCAGCGGGCACGTGGTCGGGCAGGTCGGTGGCCGGCTCGGACTGCCACTGATGGCGGCCCAACCGCTTGTTCACCAGGTACTCCGCGCGGCCGTAGTTGTTGTAGAGGTGCCAAACGGCGTGCACCGCAAAGGTTTGCGGGGCCATCCAGAACCCGGCCGGGATCGGGTCGAGCGGGGCCGGCGGCGCCAGCGTGATCTCCGCGGCCACGTGCCCCTCGCCGTCCTCGTAGGTCATCCGGGCCAGCACCGAGCCATCCCGCTCCACGATCTGACTCTCCCCCACGGCCAGCGTGTCGTAGGGAACCTTGGGCATCAGCGGCGAGGCCGAACGGTAGTCGCCCACGTGTTGGGAGATCGCCACCGGGGCCCCGACCGCGCGGGCCATCCGGACCGGCATCTCGCGAGCGACGGCGATGTTGTACTGGTGGTCCCGGGCGAACCAGCGGCGCACCGGCAACCAGTCGGGGAACGACCACCAGCAGCTGCCGCCGAGCATCGCGACCACCTTGCCGCGGGCGCGGCGGGCGGTGCCGCTGCGGTCCCATTCGAACCCGCAGGCCATCCCCACGGTGCCGAAGGACAGCGTGGAGATGCCGTCGTCGTCGCCGCCGCGGTAGTACGCGTTCTCCCACAGCGACGGGATGTCCTTGTCGTGCAGGTGCGCGGAGCCGTTGGGCTCGATCAGCATGTAGGTGCCGTAGGTGTCCGCGCCGCGGCGGGCCTGGAATCCCCCGCCCACCGTGCAATCCAGCTCACGGGCCAGGTCCCGCATCATGCGGTAGGGCGCCCCGTCCACCGGACGGGCCACCCCCTTCATGGCCTTGCCGTACATGTTCGGCGAGGTGAAGCCCTCCGGGAGCAGGATCACCTGCGGGTTGTGCTCGCGGTGCGCGGAACGCACCAGGCCCTCGCAGCGAACCATGTTCTCCTCGACCGCCCCGACCTTGAGCCGGGGCTGCACCACTGCGACCTTCAGATGCTCACTCACGTTTCCGTCCTCCCCGGCCTCAGGCCGACACTGCGGTCTGGGTGGGGGCGGCATCGGCGGTCTCTGCCGCGCCCTCGGTGGTGGCCGGTGGCCGGCGAGTACGGGTGCTGCGCGCCGCCTTCTTGGCCTCGGCGGCCGCGGCTGCGGCGGCCCGCTCCTCCTCCGGCAGGTACGGCTTCGAGGACGGACGGTGGTTGCCCAGCGCCATGTGCTCGGTCCAGCCGTCCCGTAGCCAGCTCTTCTTCACGGTGGCCTTGGGTCGACGGCCGGCCTTGATCTTCAACCGGTCCACGACATAGGCCAGGTCAAGCTTGAGCTCTCCGACGACGAACTCGGCGATCTCCTTGCGGTCGGCGCCGGGCCGGCGCAGGGCCCGCAGCGTCCAGACGACCTCGCGCCGCACGCTGACCAACTTGTAGGGGCTGATCTGGCGGGAGAAGGTGTCCGCCACATCGCGGCCGATCTGCGGATCTTCCTGCCCCTGCCGGTAGAACTCCATCTCCACGGCGCTGACCGAGGAGACACGGGAGTGTTTGTGGCCCCAGTAGTAGGTGCCGATCACCTCCTTGTCGCGCTTCAACTCGTAGCGACGGGTCGCGGCATCCAACGACTTCTGGTCATCCAGATGACCGGCGACGGTCTCGCCCAGCGTTCGGCCGGACCAGAGGCCGTCGCGGATGCCCTGCGCGATGACCGGGTCCTTGAAGCTGCCCGCGTCGCCCACCAGCGCCCAGCCGGGACCTGACGAGGTGCGGAAGAAGCCCTCGGTGTCGGTGGCTCCGCGCATCTTGATTTCCTTGACGGTCCCGCTCAGCCGGGCGGCCATCTCCGGTTGCGCGGCGACCACCCGGTCCCATTCCTCGGGGTCCTGACGGCAACGGTCGACGATCTCCACCGACGGCATCAGCAACGCGGTGATGGCGTTGTTGTTGACCGGGAACACGAAGCTGTTGATCTCCCCGTTCCGCCATTGGCAGATGGCGTCACGGCGAGGGTAGTGCGCGGAGCCCTCCGGGGAATCGGTCATGTAGTGGAAGGCCAGTCCACGGCCGTTGGGCAGCGCCTTGTACCGGGACGAGCCGACCCATTCGGCGAACAACGAGTCCCGACCGTCCGCGCCGACGACCAGCTTGGCGAGGATGGTGCAGGGCGTGCCCTCGGGGTCGGTGTAGTTCAGGCCGCACACCCGGTTGCCCCGCCACACCACCCCGGTGACCCGGCACCGCTCCCGAACCTCGGCGCCGGCGGCGCGCGCGGTGGTCACCAGCGCCATGTCCAGTTCGGGGCGGCGGGTGTTCAGGCCGTAGTCGATGCCGTCCACCGGGGTGTAGGTGCCCTTGACCTCCACGCCCTCGCCGATGAGCGCGACATCCCGGCACTTGGGCGCCTCCGCTTCGAGCACCCGATCCAGCGCCCCGAGGCGCTGTAGTTCGGCAATGCCGCCGGGGAACATCACGTGGGTGGAGACGGTGTCCGAGGGGAATGTGGCGCTGTCCAGCACCACCACGCGGTGGCCGGCGCGCGCGAGGGTGATGGCCGTGGCGCTGCCGCCGATCCGTCCTCCCATCACGACGACGTCCACGGTCTCGGTGCGCGGCGAATCCTCGGGCACGGTGGCCTCCTGGGGCGGACGGGGAACGGTGTCGCTCACAGTAGGAAGCTACCGCCGCGGCCTCATCCTTCTGGGGGTGTGTTCTCCTCCCCCCAAAGGGGGATTAGTACGCAGATAGCCTGCCCTCACCGGGGGAAGTAGGGGTACGTTCGAACCTCCCACCCTCCCCCCGGAGGACGACGTGCCGATCGAGATGGCCTCTGCCCCGCGCACGGCCCGCGGTGATGACCCGGCCGGCCGCCGCCGGCAGACCGCCGAGGTGGAGCGCCGGCTTGCCGAATTGGTGGACATGCTGCCCGAGGCCGGGTTGGCACGGTGGACCGCCGAGCGCAGCGCGGCCAACCCCGGCGGGTTGGACGACCACCTGGCCGCCGCGTGTGCCGCGCTGCTGGACCGGGTGCGTGCCGAGGCCGACAGGCTGTCGGTGGACGAGTGGTTGCGCCACCACGAGGTGCTGGCCGGGCTGTCCGCGCTGCGCCACGAGCACGCCGAGCAGCAGGCGCGCCGCCGGCTGCTGGCGTTGGCCGAGGTCCCGGAACTGTTGGCCGCGGGGCCCGGCGACACCGACATCGGGCGCCTGCTGCAGCGAGCCGCTGAACAGGCCGCACGGATCTGTGGGCTGGACCGGGTGATGATCTTCCGGCTGGATGACGCCCACCTGGTCCCCGAAGTGACCTACTTCGTCGGGCACACGGACTGGGCGGCGGAGGTGCTCGAGCACGCGCGTCCCATCGAACTGAACGCGCTGCGCTACGAGATGGAGATGATCCGCCGCCGCACGGCGGCGTTGGTCACCGCACCGCTGCACGACCCGCGGGTGACCGGGCCGACGATCGCGGAGATGGGCACCGACGGGTTCGTCAGCGTGCCGGTGGTGGTCGGCGGGTCGGTGGTCGCCACCCTGCACGGCGACACGTACTTCAGCGGACGGCGGTTGGACGTGTTGGACCGCGACTGCCTGGCGGTGTTCGCCAAGGGCCTGGGTCAAGCCCTGGAACGCACCGCGCTGATGGACCGGTTGCAGGCCCAACGCGACGCCGTACGCCGGTTGGTGCGGGCGACCGAGGCCACCGTCGAGGAACTGGCCACCACCGACCTGGGCCTGGGTCGGCCGCCGAGCGCGGAGCTCACGGAGTCAGGATCCACGCTGACCCGCAGCACCCTCGCGGCCGGGTCCGCGAACGGTGCCGGACAGACACCGCTGACCCGCCGGGAACACGAGGTGCTGGCGTTGATGGCCCGCGGGGCGACCAACCGGGAGATCGCGCAGCGCCTGGTGATCACCGAGGGCACCGTGAAGTCCCACGTCAAACACGTATTCCGCAAGCTCGGTGTGGCCAACCGCGCCCAGGCCGTCTCTCAGCACCTGGGCGCGGGCAGCGCAACCTTCTGAACTCAGCCGAACGTGATGAGCGGCTTGATGATGCCGTCGCCCTTGGACGTCATCAGGTCGAACGCTTCCTCGATCTGGTCGAAGCTGAACGTGTGCGTGGTCATCGGCGTCGGGTCGATGCGCCCGGTACCGAGCAGACGCAGCAGGCGGGTCATCCGCTCCGACCCACCCGGGCACAGCGCCGTGTGGATGGCCTTGTCGTTCATGCCCAGACCCCAGGCGTCCAGGTGCAACTGCAGCGGCTCGGGCACCTCGCCGTGGTAGCCGATGTTGGACACCCGACCGCCCGCCTTGGTCACCGACATGGCGGCCTCGAAGGTCGACGGGAAGCCGAACGCCTCGATCGCAGCGTCCACCCCGACACCGCCGGTCAGCGCCATGATCTGCTCGACCGGGTCGCCCTTGCTGAAGTCGACGATGTCGGTGGCGCCGAACTTCAGCGCCAGCGCCTGACGTTCCGGGCGGGACTCGACGGCGATGATCTGACCGGCGCCCATCAACTGCGCGCCGATCGTCGCGGACAGCCCGACCGGGCCCTGGGCGAAGATCGCGACGGTCTCGCCGAACTGCAGGTAGGCGTGCTCCACCCCCACGAAACCGGTGGAGAGCATGTCGCAGCAGTACACCGCGGTGGAGTCCGGGATGTTGTCCGGCGTGAGCGTCAGGTTCGCCTGGGCGGTGGGCACGACGAAGTACTCCGCCATGTTGCCGTCCATCTGCATCGTGTACCGGTAGCCGCCCAGCGGACCGCCGCACTGGCTGGTGAAGCCACGCTGGCAGTAGCTGCACTGGAAGCACGGCGTGACCGCGCCGATGGTGACCCGCTGGCCGGGCTCGAAACCGGTGACCGAGGAACCCAGCGAGTGGATGACACCGACCGCTTCGTGGCCGAGGGTGCGACCGGGTTCGACCGGCATGGCGCCGTTGACGGTGTGCACGTCCGATGTACAGATGAGCGCGGCGGTGGTCTTGACCACTGCCTCCCCCGGACCCGGCGTGGGGATGGGCTTCTCCACCACTGCCGTCTCGTGCGGCTTGTTGATCACAAACGCCCGCATGGTTCCCGCCATGAGCGATGTCCTCCCGACTTCGTTGTGCACGGTGGTCGTGGCCAACCGTGGCCCGCGTTTCTCAAATCGCGGTGACGTCGCCAGGAGGGCCAAGGCTCGGTTAGCGGACAGCAAGACGTGCCGGGAGTGCCCGTGTTTCCCCTTGTTCGCCCCCAGCGGCCGCCTAACGTCGAACGGTTAGCCCAAACAGATCCCCGGGACAAAACCGGGCCCCCCAAGATGGAGCCGGGATTGAGTCGCCGACCGCGCGGTTTGCAGTCCACCACGGAGGTTCTCCCCCAGGTGCCACGTCGCACTGCTCCTGCCGTTTCCACCCCGCCGAACCGGCCGGGCCAGCGTTGGATCGAGGCGCTGCGGCGCCGCGGTGAGCTGGCCCCCCGTACGGCCGCCACGCTGAGCTTCGTGGCCGGTGTGGTCTCCGTTTGCTCTGCCGCCGTGCCGCCGTTCCACGGCCGCCTGCAGGTGGTCAGCGAGCTGTTCGGCTCGGCCGTGCCGAGCACCGCCGCGGGCACCACGGCCGCCGTGGGCATCGCCCTGATGTTGCTGTCCTTCGGGCTGCGCCGCCGCCAGCGCAAGGCCTGGGTGGCCGCGATCGTGCTGGCCGCGGTGGCGGGCGTGCTGCACGTGATCAAGGGCCTCGATGTCGAGGAGGCCGCGTTGTGCGCGTTGCTGTTGGGCGCGCTGATTGCCTCCCGCAAACAATTCCGCGCCGCCACCGCGGCGCCGCCTGCGCGGACCCGGGTGATGGTGTTGGCCGGGCTGTTCGCGGTCGACATCGCGACCGGCCTGCTGCTGGTGCGCAGCAACGAGGACACCCTCGAGGGTGACCCGCACGGCCTGACCCGGCTGCGCCATGTGCTGGAGGGTTTCGCCGGGGTGCGCGGGCCGCTGCACTTCGGCGATGACGTCACCACGAACACCGTCTCCGCGGTACTGGCCGGCCTGGGCGCGATCACCCTGATTGCCGCCGTCGGCGTGCTCCTGGTCCGTCCGGCGGGCCCGATCATGCGGACGCCGGGGCAGAACGCCGCGGTGGAAGGGCTGCTCAACACGCACGGCGAGTCCGACTCGCTGGCCTGGTTCGCCACCCGGGACGACCGTCAGGTGATCATCTCCCCGTCCGGCAAGGCCGCGGTCACCTTCCGGGTGGTCGGTGGCGTGGCGTTGTGCGCCGGCGACCCGTTGGGTGATCCGGAGGCCTGGCCCGGCGCCATCGAGATGTTCCTCGGCGAGTGCGCCCGGGCTGCCTGGGTGCCCGCGGTGATGGGGTGCTCCACCCGCGGGGCCACCACGTGGTCCCGGTACGGCCTGGACGTCATGGAACTCGGCGACGAGGCCGTGGTCTACCTGAACGAGTTCAGCCTGGAGGGCCGCAACATGCGCGGCGTGCGCCAGGCCGTGGGCCGTATCGAGCGGGCCGGGTACACCATGCAACTGCGCCGCTGCGGGGACATCGGCGCCGAGGAGTGGACCGAGCTCAAGGCCGCGGCCACCCGCTGGCGGCAGGGCGGCATCGAACGTGGTTTCTCCATGGCGCTCGGGCGCCTGGGCGACCCGCGGGAGGCCAAGGGCGTGTTGGCCACCGCGCACGACGGCGAGGGCACCTTGCGGGCCATGCTGCACTTTGTGCCCTGGGGCGCCCACGGGTTGTCGTTGGACGTTATGCGCCGTGATCCGGAGTCGGAGAACGGCCTCAACGAGGCGCTCATCGTGGCGCTGCTGACCCGTGGCGGTGAGCTGGGGGTGGAGCGCGCGTCGCTGAACTTCGCGTTCCTGCGCGCAGCTCTGGAACGCGGCGAGCAGTTGGGCGCCGGGCCGATCGCCAAGCTGTACCGCAAGATCCTGGTGGCCGGTTCTCGGTGGTGGCAGATCGAGCAGCTCTACCGGTTCAACGCGAAGTTCGAGCCGACCTGGGTGCCGCGCTACATGTGTTACCCGGGCACCTTGGAGCTGGCCAGCGTGGCGCTCGCGTCACTGCGCGCCGAGGCGTTCCTGGTGCTGCCCGGTGACGGGAAGCCCGCCAAGGCCCGGGAGATGACCAGCACGGGGGCAAGCAGTGTCACTGACCGGTAGGGCCATGTTGGTCCTCGCGGCGCTGCTGGCGCTGTCCACCCCGGTGGCCGCGGTCCTGCTCTGGGACCGCTTCGGGACAGCGCGCTGGCGCCGGGTCTCCGGACGCCTCGTCCTGCTCGTCGTCGGCGAGGCGATGGCGTTGGCCTTCGCGTTCGTCGCAATGAACGACTACGCGGGGTTCGTGTCCAACTGGTCGGAGGCCGACGGGTTCATCAAGGGCGCGTTCGGCCTGACCGGCACTCACCACGAACACCACAAGAAGAAGGCGTCGGCGGCCGCGGACGTGTCGCCGGCGGCCCAGGCCGCGCCGATCACCGCCGCGGCGCAGCAGACCGAAGCCGGCAACCCCGCCGTGGACGGCCCGACCTCCGCCGACCTCGCGAACGCCATTGCCGGCAAGGACTTCCGGCTGCCCTCCGAGGTGACCAAGGCGCCCGGTGGGGGCAGCTGGCGGACGTTGACCTGGTCGAAGCCCAACGAGTGGGCGACCAAGGGTGCGGTGGTGCTGGCCCGGCTCGGCGGGGGTAGCACGAACCTGTCCGAGCTGACCTACGTTTACCTGCCGCCGCAGTACTTCGCCACCGCGGGGGCCCAGCGCACGTTGCCGATCGTGGAGATGTTCACCGGTTACCCGGGCCGCACGGAGAACCTGGTCAAGCACATGCACGTGCCCGACGCGATGCTGGCCGGGATCAACGCGGGCCAGGTGGCACCGATGGCCGTAGTGATGACCCGGCCGGGGGTGACCGGGGCGTGGGACACCGAGTGCACCGACGTGCCGAACGGCCCGCAGGCGCTGACCTTCTACGCCAAGGACGTGCCCGCCGCGGTACGGGACAAGTTCGGTCTGCAGGACGCGCCGGACCTGGCGCTCGGTGATTCCACCGGTGGGTACTGCGCGGCGAAGATCGCGATGGTGGACCACCACGACTTCCCCGCCGCGGTGGCCATGTCCGGGTACTTCCACCCCGCCGTGGACAAGACCACCAAGGGCATGTTCAACGACACCAAGCTGCGCGAGCACAACGACCTGCAATGGCGGATGGAGAACCTGCCGGTCCCGGCCATCTCGTTGCTGCTGACCACCGGTCGTGACGACTTCCAGCACAAGGACGACGGCTATGCGGTCGTGCAGCAGTGGTACGACATGATCCCCGCCCCGATGCGTGGACAGGAACTGGTGCTCGACCACGGCGGGCACGACTTTGCCTCGTTCAGCGGCGACATGCCCTACGCCCTGTCCTGGCTGTCCCGGCACCTGCCGAACAGCCGTACCGGGCAGGCGGCTCCCCCGTCCAACTCGACGATCTACCCGCAGAACGCGGACGCGGCCACCGAGCCGCAGCAACAGGCCCAGGGCGACCACTGAGCCCTCCGCCACACGCATCTTCGGGCCGTTGAGCCACGAATCGAGTCCCCGCGATACGTGGCTACCCGGCCCGAAGATGCGTGGTGGGGCGAGACGTGGGACGGACGCCCGCCGGGGTGGTTCCGCGGCGGGCGTCCGGGTCTAGCGGGGGTGGGTCAGCTACGCCTGCCGTCCGTGAAGCGCGTGCTGAGCCAGCGAATCGCGTACGGGATCTCGCGGCCCCAGGTGCGGAAGTTGTGGCCGCCGTGGTCCAGCGCCAACTCGTCGGCGGACATCGGCGCTTTCACGGCGTGCAGCATGGCCAGCGCAACCTGGTAGCCGTCGTCGCCGCCCTCGTCGCGCGCGGTGGCGATGAGCAGGGACATGTCCGGCGCGGCCATGTGCGACAGCCGCCACTCGAGGTCGTTCTCGTCGCGGAAAGCCTGCCGGTTGCTGAAGATCCCGCGGGTGGTGGAGTCGGTGGCCGGCTTGAAGTAGCCGGACAGCGACACCGCCGCCAGGAACCGGCTGGGGTCGAGCATGGCGATCTTCGCGGCGCAGTAGGCGCCGGTGGAGTCGCCGATCGTCGCGTAGCCGCTGGGGTTCAGGCCGAACTGACGGGAGACCGAGGCGGGCACCGCATCGGTGAAGAAGTGCAGTGCCTGCGGGCCGTTCGGCACGTCCGAGCACTCGGTGTCCCACGGGAAGGTGGGCGCCGGGCGCATCATCACCAGGATCATGTTCTCCGCCTGACCGGCCTGGATCGCGGCGAGCAGCCGGTCCGGGTAGTGCATGCGGGCGATCAGATTCATCGGGACGCCGGGGTAGCCGGTGAACACCTCGACCACCGGGATGCGGCGGGCGGCCGCGCCGCTGCGGAAGTAGCCCGGCGGCAGATAGACCAGCGCCTGCTCGGACAGCGCCGAACCCGCGCTGGCCACCGTGGTGTTCACGATCGCGCCGCGGTCCACCCACTGCGCCCGCGTGGACCAGGCCAGCGTCTTCCAATTGGCGGCACCGGCCGGGATCTCCGGCTGGCCGCCGAGCTGGGTCAGCGCGATCTTCTGCGCGTTCATGGCCGAGATCGGCACGGGCGCGCCGAAGTGGGCGGCGCTGTTCATCACCGGGGCGGTGGAGGTGGTGGCGAACAGGTCGCCCCAGGTCGAATAGAACTGCCCGTAGTCGTTGACCAGGACCCCGACCAACAGCGTGGTCGAGACCTGGCAGGCCGCAAACAACGCCATCCGCGAGCCGCCCCGCACCGCGCGCGGCCCGCGCACCCGGGACCACAACCACATACAGGCCACCGGCGAGACGAGGGCGGCGATGACTGCGACCACCAGGGTCGCCGTCCCGGTCAGACTCACCGCGGTTCACTCCTGCTCTCGTCGCCTCGAACACGACGGTTCGGCCCCCCATTCATGAGGGTAAGCAGGCCGCAGAAGCGGACGGTAAAACCAGACAAACCGCAGGTCAGCGGACGGATATCGGCGGTAACGAGCAGGGTTAGGGAATCACCCGGATCGACGCGCTGTGGTAACCGGTCGCCCCGTCCGGGACCGGCGAGGCGTTCTGCACCACCTGCACCACACCGGCCCCGTCGGTGGCCCGCACCGACAGGTTGTGCGTGCCCTTGGGTGCGACCCAATCGATGCGCCACTGCCGCCAGGTGTCCGGGTTGCTCCACGGCGCGAGGGTGGCGGTGCGCCAGGGTTCGTCGTCAACCTGCACCTCGACCTTGCTGATGCCGCGGTGCTGGGCCCAGGCCACGCCGGCGATGGTGGTGGGGCCGGCCTTGATGTCCCCGTACGGGACGGGCAGCTCCAGGCGGGATTCGGTCTTGATCGGCGCCTGGGCGGACCACCCCCGCTTGGTCCAGTACGCCTCGAAGTCGTCGAACCGGGTCACCTCGAGATGGGTGACCCACTTGGTCGCGGACACGAAGCCGTAGTGGCCGGGCACCACCATGCGCACCGGATAACCGTGCTGCGCGGGCAGCGCGACGCCGTTCATCCCGATGGCGAACATGGCGTCGCGGCCGGGGTCGGTGAGCGCGGACAGCGGGGTGCCCGCGGTCCACCCGTCCACCGAGGTGGACTTGATCGCGTCCGCGCCGGGACGTATGCCGACCGACTTCAGCACATCGCGGATCGGCACGCCCAGCCAACGCGCGTTGCCGATCAGATCCCCGCCCACCTCGTTGGACACGCAGGTGAGGGTGACGTCGCGCTCGATCAGCTTGCCGCGCAGCAATTCCTCGTAGCCGATGGTGATCGGGTTGTCGACCATCCCGGTGATCTTGAGCTGCCACGAGGAGGCGTTCACCTGCGGGACGACGATCGAGGTGTCGACCCGGTAGAAGTCGGTGTTCGGGGTGAAGTAGGGGCTGAGCCCGGGAATCCCGAAGTCGGCCTGGCCGACGGTCGGCCCGGGGCTGAGCGGTCGGGGCAGGGCGGCGCCGGCCGCGGGCCCGAGATCGGTGGTGGATCCGCCCCAACGCCACGCGGTGAACCCGACCGCGCCCAACGTGCCCAGGGCGACCGCGCCGCGCACGAAGTCGCGGCGGTCCACGCCCGGCGC
>Ga0137412_10000557_pt1 | contig 26802 bp, 21 predicted proteins | sample CZODoug2_1_16fun_FD_122160 | JGI IMG/M metagenome (GOLD analysis project Ga0137412, IMG submission 122160) | Vadose zone soil fungal communities from Angelo Coast Range Reserve, California, USA - CZODoug2_1_16fungal (Hybrid Assembly) | ecosystem: Environmental > Terrestrial > Soil > Vadose zone...
CCGCACCAGACCGTATGTCCTTGCCGCTCCAGCAATTGCGCGAGAAGAGAGCCGGTCGCTCCGGCCCCTAAAACGAAGATCCGCATGGCGTGGCCAAAACTCTATCACAATCCATGACGCCTCTTGGGCCGGGGTTGCGCGTCGGCACCAATTGCACCCCTCGAGTCTCGAGCGTACACTATGGCTGTAACTCCGACCCCTGAAGCCTACCGGAGAGATAACCCACGGCTGCTGGGGCGATGTCCCGGGAACTATCGGGGCTGAGGGTTTGGGCGGAAACGCCCGGGCCTCCCGTGCTTGGAAAGGAGCGATCACACCGAAAATGGGTACTTTTTCGGTGAGCGCCCGATTCCCAGCACTGGATCGGGCGGTTTTGTTTTAGAGCTTCATTGCGCCAAGGTAGCGGGGAGCAGCATCCAACAAGCAGCACGGACCATGACTCTTCACGACAAATTCGGCCGCCAGATCACCGACTTGCGCATCTCCATCACGGACCGCTGCAATTTCCGCTGCGTCTACTGCCGCTCCGCCGACCCGGAAAACTACCGCGATCACGATGAAATTCTCTCCTGGCCCGAGCTCGACCGTATCGCCAGGATTTTCCTTAGCCTTGGAATACGCAAAATCCGCATCACTGGCGGCGAGCCGCTCGTCCGCGAAGGCGTCGAGGACTACATCGCGCGTCTCCACGCCCTCGGCGTCGTTGAGCTCTCCATGACCACCAACGGCCACCTACTGGCCGAACGGTGCGACCGGCTCCTTGCCGCCGGCCTCCGCCGCATCAACATCAGCCTCGATTCGCTCGATCCCCAGCGATTCGAACGCATCACCAGAACCAAGTCTTTCTCAACCGTGATGCACAGCATCGATGTCGCGCAGAAATCACGCCTGGGTCCCGCCAAAGTGAATGCCGTCCTGGTCCGCGGCCTCAACGACGACGAAGTCGAAGCTTTCGCCTCGTTCGCCCGCGAAACCGGCGTGATCATGCGTTTTATCGAATTCATGCCACTCGATGCCGACCGCCACTGGACGCGCGACGTCGTCGTCCCCGCCGCGGAAGTCCACCAGCGAATCCACGCCAGCTGGCCTCTCGTGCAGATTCCGCACGAGCGCAGCGAGACCGCTCGCAAGTACCGTTTTGCCGACGGCGCACCCGGTGAGATCGGCCTCATCGCCCCGGTGACGCAGCCCTTCTGCGGCCATTGTTCCCGCATCCGGCTCACTGCGGACGGCAAGCTCCGCACCTGCCTGTTCAGCCAGGACGACCATGACCTGCGAGCGATGCTTCGCGAAGGTGCGTCAGACGAGGATTTGGTCGCGTATATCAGCTCCATGGTCATGGAAAAAGAAGAGGGCCATCGCATCAATGAACCGGGCTTCGTACAACCCTCTCGCACCATGGTATTTATCGGCGGATAGTGGAAAATTAGCCGAAATATGAGAAAATGAAGCTTCCAAGTAGGGATCAGAGACCGCTTAGCAATAGCCTCTAAACAGACAAAACACAATTCATGGGCAACCTAGTATCCATCTCGGATAGCAGCACCCTCATCGGTGCAGGCCAGCCGGCCACCATCCGCGCGCCGGAAATCGAAGCCGGAGTGGGGTGCGACTTCGACTCCTACCTCCTTGTGTCGGACAACGCTCTTGATGACCGCATCGCTGCCGCGAAGGCCCGCCTGGGCCGTGACGTAGTGATTTTGGGCCATCACTACCAGCGCGATGAAGTCGTCAAGTTCGCCGATTTCCGCGGTGACTCCCTCAAGCTCTCCTTCCAGGCTTCGCAGGCTGAGGGCCGCTACATCATCTTCTGCGGCGTCCACTTCATGGCCGAAAGCGCGGACATTCTCCGCCGCGAGCACCAAACCGTCATTCTTCCCGACCTGAACGCCGGCTGCTCGATGGCCGACATGGCCGACATCGGCCAGGTGGAAGCCTGCTGGAGCGAGCTCTCTTCTCTCCTCGATTCGCGCAAAGTCATCCCTGTCACATATATGAACTCGACCGCGGCCATCAAAGCCTTTACCGGAGAGCATGGCGGCTCGGTTTGCACCAGTTCCAACGCCGCTGGCGTCATGAATTGGGCTTTCGAGAATGGCGAAAAAGTTCTCTTCCTTCCCGACGAGCACCTCGGACGCAACACCGGGTATCGCATGGGCATCCCGCTCGAACAAATGATCGTCTGGGACCCCTATCAGGAATTTGGCGGAAACACGCCGGAAGCGATCCGCAGCGCGCGCATTATCCTCTGGAAGGGCTATTGCTCCGTGCACCAGCGCTTTACGCCGCAGCAGGTCGAGCGCCTCCGCCGCGAGCATCCCGGCATTCGCGTCATCGCGCATCCCGAATGCCGCTTCGAAGTCGCACAGGCCGCCGATCAAATCGGCTCGACCGAGGGTATCATCACAGCCATCAAGGCTTCTCCCGCCGGCACCGAATGGGCTGTCGGCACGGAAATCCACCTCGTCAACCGCCTCAGCAAGGAATTGCAGGACCACAAAGTCATCTCGCTCGATCCCAGCGTCTGTGTTTGCACAACGATGTTCCGCATCACTCCGCAACATCTCCTCTGGGTGCTCGAAAATCTTGGCGAGGGCAACGTCGTCAATCGCATCTCCGTCGACGAACGCACTCGGCACCATGCGCGAGTTGCCCTCGACCGCATGCTAAGTTTGCGCTAGCATCAAGTGGGACAGACTTTAGTCTGTCCTCTTTTGTCGGCGCGAATCACCCCCGAACGGAAACAGAATGGCAGACGACGAAGACGACGATCAGGAACAGGACGAAACTCCGGAACCACCGCAGCGTCTCTTCACGCTGACCGAAGCCGAGCGTACGCGCCGGGAACTCGAACCCTTTCTCGTCGAGGCCATGGATTCTCGCAAGAAACTCTCTGGTCTGGAAAACGAACTCTCCGCGGTTTCCGCGCGCATCATGATGATGGGCGGCCTGATCGTCCCCTACGAAAAACTGGCCGCCGTCCGCATGCAGCACGAGCAGCTTGCCGAAACGCTGAAGTCGGCGCTCAACCGCATTCTCGAAACCGGATGCCTCATCAAGGACCTCGACGTCGGCCTGCTCGATTTTCCCGCCGTCATCAATAAACAGGATGTCTATCTCTGCTGGAAGCTCGGCGAGGACCGCATCCGCTTTTACCATCGCCAGGACGAAGGATTCTCGAGCCGCAAACCGCTCGACCCGCGCGACCTCGGCCCCGGCGACACCATTCAGTAATTTTTATGTCGTGGCCCGTCTTCCGCTTCTTGGCGTCCCGCCCCTGCTGGGGAAGACCGGTGCTTTCATTCTGGTGTCATCCTGGGCGAAGCGAAGGACCTCAACTGCCCGTTCTTCGCCGGCGCAAACTGTGAGCGACTTTGACCGACCATCCCGAAAACCGCCTGAAAGACTCCGCCAGCCCCTACCTGCGTTCCGCCGCCCGCCAGCCCATCGATTGGCACGAATGGGGAGACGCCGCCTTTGCCCGCGCCAAATCCGAGGATAAGCCCATCCTTCTCGACATTGGCGCCGTCTGGTGCCACTGGTGCCACGTCATCGACCGCGAAAGCTACGAGAACATCGAAATTGCCAAGATCATCAACGAACACTTCGTCGCCGTAAAAGTTGACCGTGACGAGCGTCCCGACGTCGACTCCCGCTATCAATCCGCCGTCAGCGCCATTTCCGGCCAAGGCGGCTGGCCGCTCACCGGTTTTCTGCTCTCCGATGGCAAACCTTTTTTCGGCGGCACCTATTTCCCGCCCGAAGACCAGATGGGCCGCCCCGGTTTTCGCCGCGTTCTTCTCGCCGTTGCCGATTCCTATCGCAACAAGCGCGCCGAGCTCGAACGCGCCGCAAACTCCCTCGCCGACGCCGTCTCGCAAGCTGAAGTCTTCACCGGCGCCCGCGCCGATTTCGACCTCGGCGTCGTCGAAGCGCAGATCAAATCCATCACCCAGCTTTTCGACATCAAGAACGGCGGGTTCGGCCGCGCCCCGAAATTCCCGCACTCGTCCGCCATCGATCTCGTCCTCGAGTGCTACCAGCAGACAAAAGAAAAGCATTTGCTAGCGATGGCCGAAACCACCCTCGAAAAAATGGCCCGCGGCGGCGTCTACGACCAGCTCGCCGGCGGCTTCCATCGCTATTCCGTCGATGAGCGCTGGCTCGTCCCCCACTTCGAAAAAATGTCCTACGACAATTCCGAGCTGCTCAAGAACTTTCTCCACGGCTGGCAGCTCACACAGAACCCATTTCTACGCGAGACTGCCGAAGGCATCATCGGCTGGGTGGACGAAGTTTTATCGGATCAGGACAATGGCGGTTTCCACGCGAGCCAGGACGCTGACTATTCCCTCGACGACGACGGCGATTATTTCACCTGGAGCCTGGACGAACTCCGCGCTGCGCTCCTCCCCGACGAAGCCCGCGTCATGGAGCTGTACTACGAAGTCGAGACTCAGGGCGAAATGCATCACAATCCTGCAAAAAATGTTCTGTGGATCGCCAGCGACGCGGCTGATATCGCAAAACGGCTTGGTCTCGACGAAACCGTTGTCCGCCTGACCATCGCAAAGGCAAAAGGGAAGATGCTTGCCGCGCGCATCCCGCGTCCCACGCCGTTCATTGATAAAACGATGTACGTCTCCTGGAATGCGATGTTCGTTTCCGCTTATCTCGAAGCCGCTCGCGTCTTTGGAAGCGGGAAGAACGGCGTCGGCAAGGACTGCCGCGCATTCGCTTTGAAAACCCTCGACCGCATGTTGAAAGAAGTCTGGAGCGAAAGTCGCGGCTTCGGCCACCGCATCGGCGGTCCCGCTCTCGAAGGCTCGCTCGACGATCAAGTCTTCAGCGTTCTCGCGCTCCTCGACGCCTTCGAAGTGACGCTCGATCCGCGTTATTTCGAAGCTGCGTTAAAAACCATGGACCTCGCCATCACCCGCTACGGTGACGCCGAAGGCGGGGGCTTCTTTGATCGCCCTTCCGACGCCGCGCCCCTGGGCGGCCTCGACGTCCGCCGCAAGCCCTTTCAGGATTCCCCCACGTCCGGCGCGAATTCCGTCGCCGCCATCGCGCTCGTTCGAATGCACGCCTTCACGAGCGACGACCGCTACCACGCCTTCGCCCAAAAAGCGCTCGAAGCCTTCGCCGGCATCGCCCCCCAGTACGGCCTCTTCGCCGCCACCTACGGCCTGGCGGCCACGCTTTTCGTTCATCACCCGCCACAAGTCGTAATCACCGGGGATTCGAACGATCCCGCCGCCCAAGCCCTAGAAGCCGCCGCCCATCGTGTCTTCCGTCTCGGTAAATCCGTCCTCCGCATCACCCCGGAAACGCCGCCACTGCACCTGGCCGGCGCTCTCAAAGAAACTCTTCCGCATCTCCGACCTGGCAAACCGCTCGCCGTCGTTTGCTCCGGCAAGACCTGTTTTCCTCCCACCAGCGATCCCGAGCAGCTCAAAATCCTGCTGGAGCGGCACGGGAACAACCGCAGCCGCCTGCTAGCCTCGGCCAGCGAGCAATGCAGTAGCTAAGTCATTTCTCCCTCACAAATTTGTAGTTTTCTGGCAGCGCGTCTTCGTCTTCCGCGTGTTCCTGCCTGAACTTTCGAAGCTCATCCGTGTCTCTTCAAAGTCAGCAAACAGGCTAGACGCGATTCTCACGAGGCGCGTCTTGGCCAGGAATCCCCCTTTTGCTCCCACGGCTCCCCATTTGAAGTCGTAAAAATTCTCGTCCTCGGATTTCGCGAAAGTCCATCTGGTATTTCTGTCGTTTGGATTGCTCGCGTCAGGCTTCTCCAGTTTCCAAGTTCCAAGCAGTCCAGTTTTCAAACGCCTTGTCATCAGCCTTGTATAGCGAAAAGAAGGACGCGATAGGTCCGCATCCATTCAGAAGAATTGCCAAACTCAAAATCACAGCGTGCGCCACGAATTTGCCCTTCGTACTGCCTCCGTCCAAACGAATCAGTCCGGTCTCTTTATTGTCAAGCTAAATCAAAAAGCGGGCACGAGGAAAAAATCACCGCGCCCGCCTTTTGACACCACTTCGATTCGTCTCGCTACTTCCTTGCCTTCCTTTACTTCATTACTTCTTCGGCCTCGACTCCGGCGGCACCATCCCGTTGATCCGGTAATACACCACCAAATTTCCGTAGTGCTCCCCGGAATGCTCAATCAACCCGTAAGCCAAATCGCCCACTCGGTTGAGCCGTGGTCCGCCAGCGTTCACGGCCTCGTTCAATCCCTTGTCACCCTTGGCCTTGATCACGTCGGCGCCGTCCTTCACGCACTGCTTCACATACGCCACCAGGTCCGCTTTGCTGCTGATTTTCAGGTCCGCAGGCTTCGGGTCATCCGCATAGCGGGGCTTCTTGTTCTGCGCCGGGTCCGTGAAGTAGTACATGGATGCTGAAACGTGCAGCAGCACTCCCTGGAACGTCCGCGAATCAGGGTTTGGTTTGTAGTCATACCTGTCTTCCGGCAAGTCTTCTGCAATCGCCACCAGTTTCCTGCCGATTTCATTCCACTGCTCCAGCACCTCCGCCGAAGGACTTTGCGGCGGCTTCGGCGGTTCCTTCTTTGCCGCATCCTGTGCCAGTACAGGCAGCGCCGCCAACCCCATGGCCAATGCTAATCCTGCCCCCCACTTAAGCATCTTCATTTTTTCTTTCCTCCGTTACGCCCCCCAACCCGGTCGGGGCGTTCTCTCCTTCAGACGCACCACTCTGCCGGGCGTTTCCCCCAACCGGCGTTTGCTTGGTCCGCGGTACCCGGCCCTCCGCGGGGGTTCATCTTACGCAGTAAAATCGCCCCCGTCATGCGAATTCCCAAGCCCCGCATGCTAAACTCGTATTTTAGATTTGGGGGCGCCATCACCGTGAATTGGGGCTTTCTTCTGCTGCGCATTGCCATTGCTTTAGCTATCCTGACGCTTCTATATCTCTCGCAGCGATTCTGGTACCGCGCCCTCTGGCGCGTCACTTCGCATTGGGGTCGGGGACTGCTCCGAGTTGGCGTCCGGCTGACCTACATTGTTCTTCTTCTGCTGGTAGTCGTTACCATGGCCCAAGGTCTGGTCTTTGGTCGCGGAGCCTTCACCCGCCAAAGCTCAATCATGACCGTTGTGACCGGCCTCTGGTTTTTCTGCGCGATCTTCGCCTATCTCGCGGTCAAGACCGTTCACGGGCTGGAACGCCTCTGGCGATGGCTGCAGGCCGTAACCGCCAAAAAAACCGTCATCCGGCAATCCACCGCGCCGTCCAACCCGGCTCATGCGGAGACCGTCGCTGACCCGGGCCGCCGCTACTTTTTCCGCGCTGCCACTGCTGCCGCCGGCGCCGCTCCGTTCCTCGGCGCTATGTACGGTTTCGCTGCGGAGCGCCTGAACTACCAGGTCCGCCGCGTCGAGATTCCTTTGCCCAACTTGCCGTCCGCTCTCGACGGCATGCGGATCGTGCAAATCAGCGACATTCACCTCAGCAGCTACATGTCCCGCACGCAGGTGCGCCGCGCCGTGGACATGGCCAATAATCTTGGCGCCGATCTCGCCGTGGTCACCGGTGATCTCATCACCGGGAGCGGCGATTCGATCGCCGATTGTGTCGACGAGATTCGCCGTCTCCAAGCTCCGCTGGGGATCTGGGGTTGCAACGGCAATCACGAAATCTATGCGCGCGCGGAAGACGAGGCGGCTTATCTTTACGCGCAGGCCGGCATGAAACTCCTTCGCCACGAAAACGCTCAGATTACTTTCAAGGGCGCCTGCTTCAATCTCCTCGGCGTCGATTACCAGCGCGAACGCACACCCCGCGGCCAGCGGCAGCAGACCCTCGCCGGGGTGGAGCCGCTCGTCCGCCGCGATATGCCCAACATCCTCCTCTCGCACAATCCCAACACCTTCAATCGCGCCGCCGAACTCGGCATAGAGCTTTCCCTCGCCGGTCACACCCATGGAGGACAGATCCAGGTCGAGATCCTCGACCATCGCCTGAGTCCCGCACGCTTCATCACCGACTACATCGCCGGCCTCTACCAGCGTCCGCTCTTTGCGCCTGCTCCCAATGAACGTGCTGCTTCGAACGCTTCCGCCACTCGAGCTTTTAGCCACTCGCTCCTCGCCTCGCCATCGTCTCCGATGGCCCATATCTACGTGAATCGTGGCCTGGGAACGGTCGGCGCCCCAATACGCCTCGGCGTACCTCCCGAGATCAGTCTCATCGTTCTTCGGCGAGCCTAGCCGGGGACGCCGCTGGAAATCAGTTTTTCGTGTACGTTCCCCGGCGCCCTGGAGTCAGAATCTCCAGACTTCCGTATCCTTCTACTCTTCTGGATTCAATTTTTGGAAACCGGGCTCTTCCTCAGCCTCACTTCCCGCTCCAAGTCGCTTGTCCTCAATTCGAATCAGGCACGATATATATTGTGTCTATTGGTAGGCAGCTTGCATCAAACCAACCTAAGTCCAGCCAGCGGAAGTTCGTCTGTGAACGCGTGGGACGTGTTTTGCGTCGAAAATCTCGCTTTGGAAGGATTCTCGAATGAAGTTCAATATGAAGTATTGGAAGTTCCCGGCAGTATTTGTCTTTTCGCTTTTCTTGCTCCCCGGTGTCACACAAGCGCAACATTACAAACAAACGAACCTCGTCTCCAACACCGGAATGGCCCCTGTCCAGGACCCCAATCTTAAGAATCCTTGGGGTCTCACGCGCTCCTCCGGCAGCCCCTGGTGGGTCGGGAACAATAATTCCGGTACTTCCACCCTCTACACGGGCACCGGAGCCATCATCCCAATTAACGGCACTGGCACCGTCACCGTTCCGCCTCCGAATGGCTCGCCGGCGGGAACGCAAGCGACTCCCACAGGCGTCGTTTTCAATGGCAGCCCCACGGATTTTCTGGTTGCCCCCGGCAAATCCGCCCACTTCATCTTTGCCACAGAAGATGGAACCATCTCCGGCTGGAACGGCGGACAGAATGCCGTCCTCGTTGTCGACAATTCCGATAACGGTTCCTCGAATGGTGCCGTCTACAAAGGCGCAACCTCCGGCGAAATCAATGGCAACAAATTTCTCTATGTAACGAATTTCCGTTCCGCAAAAGTCGAGGTCTACGACACGAATTTTAAACGTGTGCACCTTGGCGAAGATGCCTTCAATGCCGAGGAAATTCCTCGTGGTTTTGCTCCTTTCAACATCCAAAACATCGGCGGCACGCTCTTTGTCACCTATGCCAAGCAGGACGCCGCCAGACACGATGATGTGGCGGGCGACGGTCTGGGTTTCGCCGAAATCTATACGCCCACCGGAAAGCACATCGGCCGTCTTCAGCATGGTACTTGGTTCAATGCGCCCTGGGGAGTTGTTTGGACCACGCGCGATTTCGGCGAGTTCAGCAACGCCATTCTAGTCGGCAACTTCGGCAGTGGTTGGATCGCGGCCTTTAACGGATTCACCTACAAATTCATCGGCTTCCTGAAGAACCCCGATGATTCGCTCGTGACCATCGACGGTTTGTGGTCGCTCACGTTCGGGAACGATGGGGGAGCCGGCCCTGCGAACACATTGTTCTTCACCGCCGGTATCAACAATGAACAGGACGGCTTGTTCGGCACGCTCACTCCTACGGACGGCCTCGACGGCGACGAAGAGTAGCGTCTACGGTATTTTGTTTTCAGAAAAGCAAGCACGTGGAGAGAAATAAGACGGCAGAGTCAGGTTACGCTCTGCCGTCTTTTCTATTTTTCAACTTCCAAGGAAGAAGCGCTGCTTTCTGCTGACCATTTTTCTGTTTTGTTTTGCCTAGCTTGCTTCTTTCGGTGTATTTCTCCTTGGGCCGGGTGATGCTAAGATTCTCTGCGCTTCTTGCCGCTCTTCATGCCCATCAAAGAAAAAAACTACTGGATCGAGACGGTGACCACGCCGCCGTCGCAATCGGCGCGCGATTTGCCGGACAGCATCGATGTTGCCGTTGTCGGCGCGGGATTCTGCGGACTTTCCGCTGCGCGAACGCTCGCGAAACGCGGCATGAAAGTTGCCGTGTTCGAAGCGGAAACTTTCGGCTGGGGCGCCAGCTCGCGGAACGGCGGCATGGTCCTCAGCGGCATGAAGCTCCCTGTGCCTACGCTCATCAAACGCTACGGCAGGGAAGCCGTGCGCAAAATGTACGCCGCCTCGCTCGACTCCATCGACTGCGTCGAGCAGATCGTCCGCGAGGAAAACATCGACTGTAACTTCTCGCGCTGCGGCCATCTCGAAGTCGCGTGCAAGCAGGCGCACTTCGATGGCTATGAAGAATCCGCTGCGTTCGTCAAGCGCGAATTCAATCACGAATTGCGCATTATTCCGAAAGGCGAGTTGCGCGGCGAAATCGGCTCGGACATTTATTTCGGCGGCATGGTGGACGAAACCAGCGCGGGCGTGAATCCCGCACGGTACGTGGCCGGGCTGGCACATGCGGCACAGCGCGCCGGCGCGTGCCTTTACGATCGCACGCGCGTCACCTCTGTCGAGCTGGAGAAGAACATCAATGCGCGCAGGTTTCGAGTGAAAGCTTCAAAGGGCACACTCACCGCGCGCGAAGTGATTCTCGCCAGCGGCGCATACACGACCGAAGCTACTCCTGCGCTCCGCAAAAAAATCATTCCCATCGGCTCGTTCATTATCGCCACGGAAATCCTGCCCGTCGATCTGGCCCGCGAACTCAGCCCGCGCAACCGCATGATCTACGACTCGAAACATTTCCTCTACTACTACCGCCTCACGCCGGACAATCGCATGCTCTTCGGAGGCCGCGCCGCCTTTTTTCCCGAAACCGAGAACACCGTGCGCCAGAGCGCGGAAATTCTTCGCCGCGGGATGACCGGCGTCTACCCGCAATTGCGCGACGCCAAGGTCGAATTCGTCTGGGGCGGCACGCTCGATTTCACGCTCGACGTCATGCCGCACGCGGGAAAAATCGACGGCATGTATTTCGCCGCGGGCTTCGCCGGCCACGGCGTCGCCGCCGCCACCTGGTTTGGCATGAAACTCGCCGGCCTCATCTGCGGCGATTCCAACGACATGCCCTTCGACGGCATACCGTTTCGCGGCGCGCCACTTGGCCTGCGCAGCGGCAACACATGGGCCCTTCCTCTCGCCGGCGCGTGGTACAAGATTCTTGATTTCCTTACCTGATTGTTTCTCCCCTGTAGAGGCGAGATCGATCAGGCTGTAGAGACAGCCTCACGCCGCCAACTTGCCTCTCCGAAGCACAAAATACATCACGGGACCGAGCAGCACTGGAAGCGGCCCCCACTTGCGCGCGAACGGGTCGCTGCCCACCAGCGCCACGACGCTCATCACCAGCGGCGCAACGATGACGTAAAGCAGGCCCGCGCGGCCCCAGGGAATGCGGAACGGCCGTGCTAAATCCGGTTGCGTCTTGCGCAGTTGCCACGAGGCCAGCACCGTCAGAATCGTTACGCCGATGCGGAGCCACGCGTACACGGTCAGAAGCTGCACCATCGTCTTCTGCGCCAGCAGCGCATAAATCATCGAAGACACGATGATGGCGATCCACGGCGTGCCGTAGCGCCGGTGGCGCGCCGAAAACGCCGCTGGAAGATAGCCGTCGTCGGCCATCGTCGAAGGCATGCGCGTGCTGGTCAGAACAGTCGCATTCAGCAGCGAGAGATTGGTGATCATCGCTGCGATAGTCATTGCATGTCCCAGCCAGGGCCCACCGACGAGTTGCGCGGCATCGGAAAAATATCCGGTATGCCACTTGTGCCAATCGCCGAGCGCGGCGAGCGAAAAGACGGTGGGCAGAAAATACGTGGCGATGGAAAGTGGCACGACGATGGCCAGCGCAATCGGATAATTTCGCTGGGGATTTTCCACTTCTTCCGCGACGCTGGACACCTGCTCGTAGCCGGAATAGAGCCACAAGCCGAGCGCCAGCCCCACGCCGAAAACCTGGAACGGCGGAACATGTGGCGGCACCAGCGGCGAAAACGGATTGTGGTGCCACTTCGTTGCCGCGATCGCACACAGCGCCGCGATAGGCAGCAGAATAGAAATTTCCAGAACCGTCGCCACCGCGCCGACCATCTGGATGCCGCGCACGTTGATGTAGGCGATCAGCGCAATCACGACGACGGCAATCGCGTAGTGCTTCCAGCCGACGAGCCCAGGGAAGAAAAACGTCAGATAGTCCGCCGTCAAAACGCCGTACGTGCCGCCCAAAAGGAACGAAGCGCTCCAGTTCCACCAACCGGCCTGAAATCCCCAAAAGTCGCCAAACGCCGCGCGCACCCAGCGGTAGAATCCGCCTTCGACGGGAATCGCCGTGGTCAATTCCGCCGCCACAAGCGAAACCGGAATGCACCAGAACAATGGAATAAGCAGGTGATAGAGCAGCGTCAGCCCCGGTCCGCTCGTCGTCACCATGTCTTCGAGCCCAAACGGCCCGCCCGTCGCGTAGGCGTACATCACGAACACGAAGGGAAGCAAGGCGGCCTTGCGCACGGCCGCTCGCGTGGCGTTGGTCTTGCTCGGTATGGCGGAAATGTTCGTTGGCCTCAGCTAAATTAAGACGGAAAATCTGTACCGCAGAGCGTAGCGTATTCTGCCATCCGAGTGAATCGTGATCCATGTTCCGTGTCCGATGGCCGTGATTCGGATGGCGTGTGAGCCGCAACCTCTCACTGCGGACTGCATTCTTCCAGCGCCGTAGGCGCGCCAGAAATAGGCTTTTGGCAAAAAACGCCTGAAGGTTTCCGGCGCCGAGCAGCTCGCTGCCGAGCGCGAACGCTTTTGATCGCCTACGCGGACAGCAACTTCCTCTTCTCTCTTTTCGTGCCCGACGCCAACTCCTCCGCGGCCGCAGCAGTCATGAAGCGCGTCAGGCCAGCTCTCCTCGCCACGGAGTTCGCCGAATTCGAGTTCAGCAACGCGCTCAATTGGCGCCTTTTCCAGAAGGAATTGCGCGCTTCGGAGGAGCAGGCGGTTCTGCTTTCGCTGTCCAAGGATGTGCGCGACGGCCTGATCCGTGTCGTGCCGATATCGGCCGCGACTTTTGCGCATGCCCGGAGGATTGCCCGAACCCAGACCCGGCTCGGTCGACACTCGTTCCTTGGCTGTTCTGCATGTTGCTTCGGCCCTCGCTCTTCGAGCTGGTTCGTTCTGCACGTTTGATAAGAATCAAGCGCGGCTCGCGGGCGCCCTGGGACTTCGCGCTCCTTAATTCTCGAACGGCTGCATCGAAGAGGGGGCACGATGTATCGTGCCCCTACAAGGAATGCACAGCCAGGATTGGCCGTGCCTCGAAAGCGAACTTGCACTCCGGGCGCGGTTGAAAGCACGGGTCTGAAGACCCGTCACTACAGGGACCTTGCACGACTGAAGTCCTGCCCTCCTATCTCGATGGAATTTCGGTGCGGAGGCGGGCTATGACGAGACGAATCTCTTCGTAGGGGATTTCGGGTGGGAGGGCTTCTTTGAGAGGCTTCAGGCGGTCCATTCCCAACTGGCGGCAGGCTGCGGCGATCTGGTTGTAACGTTCGGGGGCTAACCAGTTGGGTTGAAACTCCGCGTCGCCTCGTTCGATCATGTCGGCGACGAGGGAGACAACGGCGCGCAGGGTGCGCGCACGAATTTGGGCAATCTCCTCGAAGGTGCGGCCTTCTTCGAGGAGACGCAGGGTTTCTTTGGCGGGGGAGGATACTTTTGGCTTGTCTTCGTTGCTGGCGCGATCACCTTCGCGGAAGCGGCGCAGGGCGTCCAGAATTTCCTTGCCATAAAGTTCGACTTTTTTGTCGCCGAAGCCGGACACGCGCCGCAACTCCTGCAAATTCGATGGTTCCACGAGGCACAAATCCTCCAACGCAGAATCGTGCAGGACGACGAAGGCCGCGACTCCTTTCTCTCTTGCGGTAATTCGCCGCCACTCGCGGAGGTACTCTTTCAACTCGAAGTCGGCTGAGGTCGATAGCCTGGGCGCGGTGGGACGCGGCGTGGCAGGACGCGCGGGAGGCGAGTATGTGGTCTGTGGCTTGCGGCCGGCATCGCGTTTTCTGCGCGGGGATTGCAGTTCGATTTCCAACCAGTCGGGCGTGGCCGCGCAGGCATCGCAATTGCCGCAGCGCTCCCACTTGGGAGATTCACCGAAGTGGCGGCAAACGTGGCGCTGGCGGCACTCTTTGGATTGCACGAAACGCTCGACTTCGTGATAACGCTGCCAGGCGCGTTCTTTTTCACCGGGATCCTCGATTTTGCCGATAAAAAAGGCGTGCAAGCCGGTGTCTTTTTTTTGCCAGAACAAAAAGCAATCCGCGGGGAGCGCGTCGCGACCGGCGCGGCCCGCTTCTTGGTAGTACTGCTCGACGCTCTTCGGGAGCGAGAGATGGATCACCGCGCGCACGGCAGCTTTGTTGATGCCCAGACCGAAGGCTATCGTGCCGACCATGACGCGCACTTCGTCGGCCATCCATTTTTCCTGATTCTCGCGGCGGGCCGCGCTCTCCATCTGGCCGTGATAACCAATGGCGGCGATGCCGTTTTCCTCGAGGAAATCGACAGTGTCACCAACGCACGCGATCGTGGGGGCGTATACGATCACGCTTCCGTCCGAGACCTGTTTTACAGCGCGGAGCAGCAACTCATTTTGCGTTCTGGAGCCGCATTGGCGAACGATGTATCGCAGATTGGACCGGCGAAAGCTGGCAATGTGCTTGTGGGGATCGCGCAGGCGGAGCTGCTCGATGATGTCGTGGCGGACGCGCTGGGTGGCGCTGGCGGTGAAAGCGGCGATGGGGCGGTCGGGAAAAAGTTCGCGCAAACGGCTGAGCTGGCGATATTCGGGCCGGAATTCATGACCCCACTCGGAGATACAATGGGCTTCGTCGATGGCAAAGAAGGAGATGGGGAGGCGCTTCAGCCAGTCCACGGTGCCGCCAAATGCGATGCGCTCCGGCGACAAATAGAGCAACTGGTATTTGCCGGTGGCAGCGTGCTGAAGGATGTGAGCGCGCTCTTCCGGGGGAGTGGCGGCGTTCAAGCAGGCGGCGGAAATTCCCATTTGCAGGAGTTGTGCGACCTGGTCCTGCATCAAGGCGATCAACGGAGAGATGACCACCGCGGTGGTGGCGTCGAGGACGGCGGGTAATTGATAGCAGAGCGACTTGCCGCCACCTGTGGGCATGACGACGCAGGCGTCGCGTCCTCGGGCGATGCTCCTGACGATGCTCTCCTGGCCGGGGCGGAAGGATTGGTAGCCCCAATAGCGGTGTAATGCCTCGGAAAAGCGATCAGGCTCTCGCTCTGGGGAGTTCTGTCCGCGCGCCGGCGGCGCCAGAGTTGCCATCGTTCTCTCTCTCCCGTCCGCAGTCACGGTCGTAGGGTGCAGCAAGGCGCGCGATGCGGGCTGCAATTTTCGCTTTTGTTTCTCTCTGTGTCAAGTACAATTTCTGCTATGCCGCTGTGGTTTCGAATCGCAACTTCTCAACGGGGGACAGTGCAAGGTTCGTCAGAGATTCATGCGCTGCTCTCAAAAGTGAGGAGAAAGCGGATCACCTTTGGCGCGGCACGCAATGGCAGCTGGCGAGCGGCGCCTGGGTGTGTGGGCCGCAGCGATGCTGCACCTCTACAAAGACATTTCACTTCGTTGCGGCAGCCGCAGGTTTGGCCGCTATATCGCGAAGTTGCCGCAGTCATTCGCAGGTGCCATAATTCGAATTCAAACTGAAGGTTCGTGGTTCGCAACAATTATTTCAGCTGCGAAGGGCGGGCCGGGGTTACTGAGGGGGTTTTATGGGACTGCGCGATAGCTGGATTGAGAAGAGAGAAGCGGTGGTTGCCGGCGCGAACGGCGACAGGAACGTTTCGCAGATGCACCTGGCGCGGCAGGGCGCTATCAGCGAGGAGATGGAGTACGTTGCCAAGCGCGAGAAGCTGGAACCGGAGCTGATCCGCAGCGAAGTGGCGCGCGGGTGCTGCATCATTCCCGCCAACATCCATCACCGCAACCTGGAGCCGATGGCCATCGGCATCGCTACGAAATGCAAGATCAATGCGAACATCGGGAACTCCTCCACCAGCTCGAATATCGACGAGGAGCTGAAGAAGCTGCATCACGCGGTGCATTATGGCGCGGACACGGTAATGGACCTTTCCACGGGCGGAGACATCCCTATGATTCGCAAAGCGATTATTGACGCGTCGCCGGTGCCCGTGGGCACCGTGCCGGTGTATGAAGCAATCTCGAGGGTGCGGCGGCCGGAGGATTTGACGATCGGGCTGATGCTGGAAGTGATTGAGGAGCAGGCCGAGCAGGGCGTCGACTACATGACCATTCACGCGGGCGTGCTGCGCGAGCATGTCCCGCTAGTGCGGAAACGGATTACGGGTATTGTGAGCCGCGGCGGTTCGCTGATGGCGCACTGGATGGAGCGCCACAAGAAGCAGAATTTTCTGTACGAGAACATCGAGGAGATCTGCAAGATTTTCAAGAAGCACGATGTGAGTTTTTCGTTTGGTGATGGACTGCGGCCGGGGTGCATCGCGGACGCCAGCGACGAAGCGCAGTTCGCGGAGTTGAAGGTGCTCGGCGAGCTCACGAAAAAGGCGTGGGAGCACGACGTCCAAGTGATGATTGAAGGGCCGGGGCACGTGCCGCTGGACAAGATCAAGGAGCAGGTGGACAAGGAGATGGAGTGGTGCCACGAAGCGCCGTTCTACACGCTGGGGCCGCTGGTGATTGATATCGCGCCCGGGTACGACCACATTACCAGCGCGATTGGCGCGGCGATGATCGGCTGGCACGGCGCGTCGATGCTGTGCTACGTGACGCCGAAGGAGCACCTGGGGTTGCCGAATGCGGAGGACGTGAAGCAAGGCGTCATCGCGTACAAAATCGCGGCGCACGCCGCGGACGTGGCGCGGCACCGGCCGGGTGCGCGCGACCGCGACGACGCGCTGAGCTATGCGCGATTCCTCTTCGACTGGAACAAGCAGTTCGAGCTTTCGCTCGATCCGCCGACGGCGAAGGCGATGCACGATGAAAACCTACCCGACGACTTCTACAAAGAAGCCAAGTTCTGCTCGATGTGCGGGCCAAAGTTCTGCTCGATGAACATCACGCAAATGGCGGATGCCGAGGGCGGCCACGACCAGGCGGAACGGAAACAGAAATTCGTGGAGTTGCTGGCGAAGGTGCAAGGCGCCTGATAAAGGCGAGGGATGCCCGCAATGGGAATGTTTGAGGTGAAAGTGAAGTTGGCGAGCCTGACCGCTCCTGGGCGGGCAGAGGAAATTTCGTTGTTGGTGGACACAGGAGCCACCTTGTCATGGATACCTCGGGGAATTCTCCAAAAGTTGGGCGTGACAGCTTTCTCGCGGTTGCCTTTTTCACTTGCGGATGGCCGCCGCTTGGAACGCGACTTCACGGCCGTACTTGTGACTTTTGAAGGACTGGGCTTCATGGTTGATCCGGTGGCGAAAAAACTCATTCCCCGCGACCTGCTAGCGCTCTAAACTCATGCCTTCTCCTGATTCTGGATCTTCTCTCGGTGAGGAATTTAACCGCTGGGCGGAGGCAGGGCGCGGCGAGGGAATGGAGCAGGATCACCTGCCCATCGCGCTGCCGGTGCTTGAGAAAATGCGGCTCGCGCCAACGGACAATGTCCTGGACGTGGGCTGCGGGGCGGGGTGGCTGTCGCGGCGGCTGGCGAAATCAGTGCCCGAGGGCCGCGTGGTGGGGATGGACATTTCAGACGAGATGATTCGCCACGCGCGGCGAGGCAGCGTGGACTTCGACAATTTAATGTTCCTCGCAGGAGAAGTTGCCCAAATTCCCTGGCAGCCGAATTTCTTCTCTCATGTGATTTCCGTGGAATCTTCGTATTACTGGCCCAATCCCGCGGCGGGCATCAAAGATATTTTTCGGGTTCTCGGGGAAGGCGGATCGGCGTGGATCTTGATCAACTACTACCGCGACAATCCGCACTGCCACCAGTGGGGAAGTCTCCTCGCGGTGCCAACGCATCTCTTCTTCGCAGAAGAATGGGCAGAGCATTTCCGCACCGCAGGTTTTACAAGCGTGGCGCACGAGAGAATTGTCGATCGCTCGCCGTCGCCGGAGGTCTATACGGGCCGGTGGTTCCGCGACGCGGAACAGCTTGCCGCGTTCAAATCTGAAGGGGCCTTGCTCGTTTACGGAATCAAGTAGGAAACCCAGGTTACCGTTTCCGAACCCCAAAGCGCGGATTCAGGTCTTGCCCGGGAAACAGATGCTAACATCCATGTGAGTTTCCCTCTCCTGCTGAGCGAAAGAGACCCAGCACCCTGGAAAGATTTTGTTTGTGAGATGCGCATGAATGATGCCGTGCAGAAATTGCAGGTTCTCGTGGTGGATGATTCACCTGTTTCCCGGAAACTACTGGAGCATGCGCTTTCCGCTGAACCTTACGCACTCTTGTTTGCGAAGAACGGCGAAGAAGCGCTGAGACTCTTCAGCGAAAACAAGCCTGCCCTCGTAATCACTGACTGGATGTTGCCTGACTTATCCGGTCCCGAGCTCTGCGAGCGAATCCGCACCGATGGGCGCAGCTCGTACACCTACATCATTTTGCTCACGAGCATGACCGAAAAAGATAGTGTCGTGGAGGGATTGGCCGCCGGAGCGGATGACTACCTCACCAAACCCTTTGACTCCAGTGAACTGCGGGCCCGTATCGGAGTGGGGCGACGGATCATTGACCTGCACCGCGAAATTGATGCCAAGAACAAGCTGCTCATGGAGATGGCTAACACCGATCCGCTCACGGGCTTGCCAAACCGGCGCGCGATCGAAGAATGGGCCGGGCGCCAACTGCGGGGCGCGGCGCGTCACGGATTTCCTTTTTGGGTTGTGCATACCGATGTCGATTGTTTCAAGGACATCAACGACGGTTATGGCCACGATGCTGGTGACCTGGTTCTGAGGAAATTCGCGGAAATTCTGAAAAACTTTACGCGGGCATCGGATATCAGTGGCCGGATGGGCGGCGATGAGTTTTTGCTGGTGCTAACACATGTGGATGAAAAAAACATTCAACTGACAGTGGACCGCCTGTGTAATCAGCTTGCCTCCGAGAAGTTTTCATTTGGCAGCCAGATTGTTTCGGTGACGGCGAGCTTCGGGATCGCCGGATTCCAAGGCAAAGAGCCTCCTGAATTCTCCGTGCTGGTGCGGCAGGCGGACCAGGCGCTCTACCGCGCGAAGCGTGCCGGCCGCAATCAGATCAAGATCGAATTACCCTGATTTTTCCGGCTCCGGACTTCCCTCCTTCCTCTGATTCTGGTGACATTCCGAGAACTGTGGTATGAGTGCCTGAGGCGAATCGCTCGCGATGACAGATCGCTTGACACGGATGGCCTTGGGCCTTGATCGGCGACGGCCCGGTTGGGCTGCGCATGGCTAGAGCTCTTCTAAAACACGAGATTCCTTACGAAGAACGCGCAGCCGACCCTCAGGGAGTTTTTGACTCCACGGGGAACGGTGAATATACTCGGGGTTATCAAGGAAGGACCGACCAATGGGCGTACTGGATCAACGGTTCGAAAAGAATTTCATGATTACTTCAGTGGACTACGTGTTCAACTGGGCGCGGAAGAGCGCCATCTGGCCGCTGACGTTCGGGCTGGCGTGCTGCGCGATCGAGATGATCGCTTCGACGACTTCGCGGTTCGATATGGCCAGGTTCGGAGCGGAAGTGTTCCGGCCGTCGCCGCGACAGGCCGACCTGATGATCGTGGCAGGCACGGTGACGCTGAAGATGGCGCCGGTGCTGAAACGGGTGTGGGAACAGATGCCGGACCCGAAGTGGTGCATTTCGATGGGAGCATGCTCGAGCGTGGGTGGACCGTTTAACGCTTATTCGGTCTTGCAAGGTGTGGATCGTATCGTACCAGTAGACGTGTACGTTGTCGGATGCCCGCCGCGGCCGGAAGGACTCTTTTTTGCGCTGCTGAAGCTGCAGGACAAAATCGACCAGATGACGTTGGCGAAGCGGCCCACGGAAGTGCGTCTGCAGCCACAGATGGTGGAAGAGTTCAAAAAGGGAGTGATGGTGGCGCAAACGCCGGAGCCGAAATAAGAAGCAAATGAGACAAGGGAAGTAAAGGATGTAAAGGAAAAGAAATTCGTCCCGCGCTGGAGCGCCGGACCGGGCGCAAGTCTGAAGAGAGGCGAAATACGACCGATAAAGCAGGAGAGTAAAAACCAGATGGCGTTTACACGAGCAGCAAAGACGAATGAAATCACGCCGGGAACGGTTCGAGAGTTTCAGGTGGAGGGCCAAGCGATTGCCCTGGCAAATGTCGGCGGCAAGTTCTATGCCATCAACAATACCTGCCTCCATCGTGGCGGGCCGCTGGGCCAAGGTGTTATGGACAGAAACATACTGACTTGCCCTTGGCATGGCTGGCAGTACGACGTGACCACGGGCAAGATTAGCCAGAATCCGACTGTGGGGGTGGATTGCTACGCCATTGAAGTTCGTGGAGAAGATATTTTCGTGGACGCAGGCTAGATGGTTGTAACATATTGGAAATAGACAGGTTATATTGCTTTTGCCGGAATATGGCCACCTTGGCCTGGTCCTACCTCTAAGGCTCACTTTCCCCTAAACCTCATATTTTGTTTCGCTTTTTGGATGCCAGCGTGTATATTGCTGCCGACTCGAAGCCTCGATGGCGACAACGACAGCGCAGCGACACCACTGGATTTTCAGCGCCGACCCACACCACTATCACTGGGACACCCTCTTCGTAAAGGGCAAGGAGATGTGGCACGGCGCCGGGGCGAAGCCTGACGCGGTTCGCGCGTTGAAACAAGTGCGCAAGGGCGACCGGGTATTGTGCTATCACTCGGCGCCGGAGCGCTCGCTGTATTCGATCGCCGAAGTGACGCGGGATCCCTACCCGGACCCGCATGATCGCACGGGAAAAAACCTGGTTGCGGACCTGCGGGCCTTCGAAAAGCTGCCCCGGCAAGTGACGCTGGCGGAGTTGCGCGCAAATCCCGCGCTGAAGAAAATGAAATTGCTGAAGAATGTGCGGTTGATCATTTCGCTGCTCACCGACCTGGAGTATCAGGAAATCCTGCGCATGGCCGGGATCGTCGCGACGCCGGGAATCCCGCTGCCCTGAGGCCCCGCCGGCGGACGGCGGCTGTTCCACAAGTGAACCCGGAGCGATGCGCGGGCCGTCAGGCGCAAAGTGAACTGAGGTGAGTGATGGCTGCCTTTGGCCGCTCCAATATTTTTGCCGTTTGTTTTGCTCTCTTTTTAGCGTTCCTCTCACAGAACGCGCATCACGATTCCATGCTTGAAGGTGTTCCCTCCGGAAAGACGCGGGCGTTGGACCTGAGTTACGCGATTAACGACAAGCTGGTGCCGTGGCCGGGGGATGAGAAGTTCTTCGAAGCGGCGGTCAATGCGAGCGTTGAGAAAGACGGATACTTCACGCGGAGCTTCTGGATGCTGGAGCATTATGGGACGCATCTGGACGCGCCGGCGCACTTTCCGCCGGGGAAGACGACGGTGGACCAAATCCCGGTGAAACAATTGTTCGGGCCGGTGGTGGTGATCGATGTCCGCGCCGAGAGTGGCAAGGATGCGGATTATCAGCTTGCAGCCGCGCGGATCGAGGATTGGGAAAAGCGCCACGGCCGGATTCCCGAAGGCGCGATTGTACTGCTTAGGACCGGCTGGGCGTCACGGTGGCCGGACGTGCAGAAATACCGGAATCAGGACGCCAAGGGCAAGATGCATTTTCCAGGATTTTCAGTGGGCGCCGCGAAGCTGCTGATTGCGCGCAAGGTAAGCGGGCTTGGGTGCGATACGCTGAGTATCGACTACGGTGCATCAGAGGATTTCGCGGTGCATCACGTGTCGTTGGGAGCGGGTCTGTATCATCTCGAAAATCTGACCGACTTGAGCGAATTGCCGGAAACGGGCGCATTTTTGATCGTGGCGCCGATCAAGCTGGAGGGCGGCTCAGGTGGACCGGTGCGGGTATTCGCGCTCTGGCCGTGAAACAGTCTCATTTTTTGCAACACTTTTGGCGCTCTTTACGTCTGACGAACTGGGTTCTGCGTGGTGGAGGATCCCCAAGAACAGGGTGATTTTGAACTACCGCCGAGCTACTGGCTCATGCATCATTTCCAAGTCACGATTCAATTTTCTCCGGGAGGAAGCATGCGCTTTCGAATCGCGATTCTGATAGGGATTTGGCTGGCTTTTGCAACGGTATCCGGCGCGGCGGAAGAAACGCCCCTGCTGGCGCACTCGCCAACAGTAAGCAAGACTCAGGTGGTTTTTGCTTATGGCGGCTATCTCTGGAGCGTGCCGCGCGACGGCGGCGATGCCCGGCAGTTGACCACCGGCGGACACGAAGGGTTGCCGGTGTTCTCGCCTGACGGAAAGTGGATCGCGTTTACGGCGATGTACGACGGAAACGCGGACGTGTTCGTCATGCCGGCGGAAGGAGGCGAGCCGCGACGGCTGACTTGGCACCCCGCGGCGGATATAGCAGTGGGGTGGACGCCGGACGGAAAGCGCATTTTGTTTCATTCGGCGCGCGAAGCCTACGCGGACTTCGATCGTGTGTACACGGTCGCCGCCGAGGGCGGACCGGCCGAGTTTTTGCCCATGTGGCGGGCTGAAGATGCGTGGTTTTCTCCAGACGCGACGCGAATCGCTTATGTGCCGAACGAAGTCTGGCAGACGTCCTGGAAGCGCTATCGAGGCGGGCAGACAACGCCAATCTACATCGTGCGATTGAGTGACCTGGCGCTGGAAAAAGTGCCCAGAAAGAATTCAAACGACAGGCATCCGGTGTGGTTCGGCGACACCGTATATTTCCTTTCCGACCGCAGCGGGGCGGTGACCCTCTTCGCCTACGACACCAAGGCGAAAACGGTGAAGCAGGTGATCGAAAACAAGGGTCTCGATTTCAAGTCGCTTTCCGCCGGGCCGGACGCGCTGGTCTACGAACAGTTCGGCGGGATTTATCTTCTTGATCCAGCGAGCGGCAAATCGAAAAAGGTAAGCATTCGAATCGCCGGCGACCTGCCGGCAACGCGGCCGCACTACGAGAAAGTTGGCGACAAAATCCAAAATGCGGCGATTTCGCCGGCCGGCGCGCGCGCGGTGTTCGAAGCCCGCGGCGAAATCCTTACGGTCCCTGGAGAAAAGGGTGATATTCGCAATTTAACGCGGACGGCGGCGGTGGCCGAACGCGATCCGGCGTGGTCGCCGGACGGGAAATCGATCGCCTACTTTTCAGATGAGTCCGGCGAGTATGCGTTGCACGTAGCCGATCAGTCGGGCTCCAAAACGGTGAAGAAGATCAATCTGGGCAATCCTCCTTCGTATTTTTACTCTCCCTTATGGTCGCCGGACAGCAAGAAGATTGCTTACACGGACAAGCGACTAAACCTGTGGTACGTCGACGTGGAGAAGGGCACGCCGGTGAAAGTGACGACGGATCGCTACGATGATCCAACTTCAGGTTTCGGTGAGACATGGTCGCCGGACAGCAAATGGCTGACGTTCGCCAAGCTGCTCGAGAACCATTTGCGTGCAGTTTTCGTGTACTCGGTGGAAACGGGAAAAGAATCGCAAATCACGGACGGGATCAGCGACGCGCGACATCCGGTATTCGATAAGGACGGGAAATCGCTGTTCTTTGCCGTAAGCACAGACGTAGGACTTTCCGCGGGCTGGCTTGATTTGTCGAGCTTCCAGCATCCGGTTTTGCGGAGTGTTTACGCGGCGGTCCTCAAGAAGGGCGATCCCTCGCCTGTGGAGCCGCAGAGCGACGAAGAAAAAGCGGCGGAAGAGAAGAAAGATTCGGCAGACAAAGGCAAAGAAGCCGACAAGAACAAAGAGGGAGAGAAGAGTAAGGAAGGCGACAAGACTAAAGAAGGTGAGAAGGGTAAAGAAGGCGAGAAGAAGAAGGAGGAGCCCGTCAAGGTCACTATCGACTTGGAGGGCATCGGACAGCGCATCGTAGCGCTGCCGATTAAGCCTGCGAACTATGTGAGCCTGGACACGGGCAAGGCTGGAATCCTGTTTCTCTCCGAGACTGTGGATGTGCCGCGATTCGAGGAGCACACTCCTGTCACGGTTTCTAAATTCGATCTCACAACGCGGAAGACCGAGCCGTTCATCGGCGGGATCAACGGATTCGCAGTTTCCGCCAATGGCGAAAAAGTGCTTTACCGCCAAGGGCCTGGATGGTTTATCACGGGCACGGCCGTAGTAGTAAAGCCTGGTGACGGCGCTCTGAAGCTCGACGAGATGGAGGTTTACGTTGACCCGCGCGCCGAATGGAACCAGATGTACCACGAGGTATGGCGCATCGAGCGCGACTTCCTGTACGACCCGCATCACCACGGACTGGACATCAATGCCGCGGAGAAGAAGTACGCTCCGTATCTAAAGGGCCTGGCAGGGCGCGGGGACTTGAATTATCTCTTCGACGAAATGCTGGGGGAGATCACCATCGGTCACATGTTCATTGGAGGCGGGGATGTGCCGGAGCCGAAGCGGGTGAAGGGCGGATTGCTCGGAGCTGACTACAAGATTGAGAACGGGCGCTACCGCTTTGCCCGTGTTTACAATGGGGAGAACTGGAACCCCGATCTGCGCGCGCCGCTGACCCCGCCGGGTGTGGACGTGAAGCCGGGCGAATATTTGCTGGAGGTCGAAGGGCGAGAGGTCAGGCCACCGGCAGAGATCTACGGCTTCTTTGAGAACACGGCCGGGAAGCAGATCAAAATCAAGGTGGGCCCGAACGCGGACGGCAAGGACGCCAGGGAAGTCACGGTAGTGCCATTGCCGAGTGAATTCGCGCTGCGCAACCGCGCTTGGGAAGAAGATTGCCGCCGGAAGGTGGACGAGTTAAGCGGAGGAAAGCTGGCTTACGTGCACGTTCCCGATACGGCCGTCGGCGGTTACCTCAATTTCAACCGCTTCTACTTTGCCCAAGTTGGCAAGCAAGGTGCCGTCATCGACGAGCGCTACAACCACGGCGGCGAAGTGGCGGATTACATCATCGACATGCTCAAGCGCCCGTTGCGGAACTGCGCGATTTCCCGGGAAGGAGAAGCGTTCTGCTCGCCGCTGGCACAAATCTACGGCCCGAAAACGATGATCATCAACGAAATGTCCGGATCGGGCGGCGATGCGCTGCCGTGGATGTTCAGGCAGGATAAAATTGGGCCGCTGGTCGGCACACGCACCTGGGGCGGATTGGTGGGGATTTATGGCTATCCGCCGCTGCTGGACGGAGGTCACGTCACGGCGCCGCGCGTGGCCATCTACGGTCTAAAAGGCGAATGGGAAGTGGAAAACCGCGGAATCGCGCCGGACATTGAAGTGGAAAACGATCCCGCGTCGGTTGCGGCGGGCCACGACCAGCAACTCGAAAAGGCCGTGGAGGTCACGCTGGAGGCGCTGAAGAAGAATCCGGTAGTGATCCCGGAGCATCCGCCGTATCCGACCTACCACAAGAAGTAGCCTGGGCAAGGTCCATGGCCGCGAGGGCGCAGAACTCTACGCCCTCGCGGTTTCATTGAAAAGTCAGGCATTTCCAGGCACCGTGCTTTCGAACATGTCTCCGTAGAAGATTCCGCTTTGAGGCGCGCGAGGTCTTCCCCTGCTGCCAAGCGCGTTAGGCGTGGCGGTGTGATATTTTGAAGGTGCTCTCTTCTTATGCCGGAACTTCCCGAGGTCGAAACCGTCGCGCGAGGATTGCGGCAAGCGATTCTCGGACGGCGGATTCTATCTGTCACGCTGGGTAAAACAGATTTTATCGATGATCCGGCAGCGCTTGAGCAACATTTACCGGGGCGCCACATCGAGGCGGTGGAGCGTTACGGAAAATTCATGCTGTTGCGGCTGTCGGCGTTGAGTGAAGAAAACTGCGTTGCCACAAATGGGGATGCGGCGCCGGCGTCACTGCTCGTGCATCTGGGAATGACCGGCCAGATCGCGCCGAGACCGGCGGGGCAGCCTCTGGAAAAACACACCCACGTTTGCTTGCTTCTGGATGACGGGCGCGAGCTGCGCTACACGGATGCGCGGCGTTTCGGGCGCATCGCTTACCTGACGAAAGAATTGCTTGCCGAAGAGCTGAGCGGTTTCGGTGCGGACCCGCTCGAAGTGAGCAAGGAGGAGTTCGCGGACAGGATTTGCGGGCGGCGCGCGCGGATCAAGGCGCTCCTGCTGGACCAGAGCGCGCTGCGCGGCGTCGGCAATATCTATGCGGATGAGAGCTTGTGGAAAGCGAAGATTCATCCAGCGCGACTGGGAGCCAGACTAAACAGGAAGGAGGCGGAGACGTTGCGCCGTGTGCTGCAGGATATTTTGCGGAAAGCGATCCTCCTTCGAGGATCGTCAATTTCCGATTTTCTTGACGCCGAAGGCGAGCCGGGAGAATATCAGCGGCACCATCGGGCTTACGGACGCGAGGGAAACAATTGCTATCGCTGCAAGACTCCGATCCGGAGAGCTATTGTGGCGGGACGAAGCAGCTACTTTTGTCCGAAGTGCCAGCCGTCGCCGCGCCGGTTCACGATGTTGCCGCTGCCGCGGCGTCTAAAAAACATGAAAGAAAAAGACAACGCAGAGACGCGGAGAATGCTTCGACCGGGTCGGAGCAAACACCGGAGCGCAGAGAAGTAAAAGAAGATTTGCATGCGAGCCGTTCTGCAGAGAGTCAGCCGCGCGAAGGTGACGGTGGAAGGGTGCGTGACCGGTGAAATCGGCGCCGGACTGATGATTCTG
>Ga0137412_10000558_pt1 | contig 26796 bp, 30 predicted proteins | sample CZODoug2_1_16fun_FD_122160 | JGI IMG/M metagenome (GOLD analysis project Ga0137412, IMG submission 122160) | Vadose zone soil fungal communities from Angelo Coast Range Reserve, California, USA - CZODoug2_1_16fungal (Hybrid Assembly) | ecosystem: Environmental > Terrestrial > Soil > Vadose zone...
GACCAGATCCTGGAGGACTACCTGAACACCATCTACCTGGGCCGGGGCGCCTACGGGATCCAGGCCGCCGCCAAGGCGTACTTCGGGGTGAACTCCGACCAGCTGACCGTCGCCCAGGGCGCGCTGCTCGCCGGGCTCATCCAGTCGCCGTCCCGGTGGGATCCGGCGACCGACCCGGCCAAGGCCGCCCAGCGGTGGACCTACGTGATGGACGGCATGGTCAGCGAGCGCTGGCTGAGCCCGGTCGAGCGGGCCGCCGCACAGTTCCCCCCCACCATCGCTACCAGGCCGCCCGGTGGCGGTGTCCCGAGCAATCACCTCGGGCACATCTATACCCAGGTCAAGGCGGAGCTGCAGAACGTAGGGGTCACCGAGCAGGAGCTCAACCAAGAGGGCCTGAAGATCACCACCACGATCGATCCGTTGCTGCAGAAGAGCGCGGCGGACGTGTCCGCCAAGATCCTCAAGTCCCAGCCGGCGAACCTGCGCAGCGCGCTGGTCTCCGTTGACCCGCGCACCGGCGGCATCCTGGCCTACTACGGCGGGGACAACGGCGTCGGGCTGGACTACGCGCAGGTGCTCAAGCAGCCCGGCTCGTCGTTCAAGCCGTTCGTGATGGCCGCCGCCCTGCAGCGCAACCCCCCGATCGGCCTGGGCACCCGGTTCGACGGCTCCTCGCCGCAGACCATCGCCGGCCAGACGGTGGCCAACTCGGACGGGGACAGCTGCGACAGCTGCGACCTCAAGACGGCTATGACGAGGTCCATCAACACGATCTTCTACCAGCTCGCGGTGCAGGTCGGACCGGCGGCGGTGGCCCAGGCGGCGCACCAGGCCGGGATCCCGGAAGGGCTGCTGGCCAATCCCTCCGCCGGCATCGCGCTGGGCGACAAGGAGGTGCACCCCGGGGACATGGCCTCGGCGTACGGCACCTTCGCCGCCGAGGGCATGTACCACGCGCCACACCTGATCAGCAGGGTGGAAGCCGCGGACGGGCGGGTGCTCTACGACGGCGGCAACAACCTGGGCGAACAACGGATCGACCCCCAGGTCGCGCGCAACGTCACCGAGTCGATGGTCAACGTGGCCAGCTCCTCGCTCATCCCGCTGTCCGGGGGCCGTCCGGTCGCCACCAAGACCGGGACCACGCAGAGCCGGATCCCCGGCCAGAACAACGATGCCTGGACGGTCGGGTACACGCCTTCCATTTCCACCGCGGTGTGGGTGGGCACCAACGACAACTCGCCGATCAAAACGTCGTATGGCGGCCCGATCTACGGCCGGATGGTGCCCGGCTCGATCTGGGAGCAGTTCATGAACACCGCCCTGCGCAACCAGCCGGCGCAGCAGTTCAGCAAGTTCGTCCCGCTCGGCAAGGCACCGAGCAACCCGAATGAGGACAACTGCGACAACAACGACGGCGACAACAGCGACAACGACGACAACTCCGACAACTCCGACAACTCCGACAACAGCGATAGCGACAACAGCGATAGCTGCGACAGCTCCGACAAGCACAAGCGTGACCGCGACTCGGACAACTCCGACAACTCCGACAACAGCGACGACAACTAACCCAAAGCCCGCGAGTCGGCGCTCTCAGCACACTGTGTCGCGGCTCTCAGCACACCGACCCGGAACCGCTCATTCCGCCACGGTGACCCGCACGTCGTCCCGTCGCCAGGCGTCGAGCTCCTCGACCGGCGTGTGGGCGTCGGTGATCAGCACGTCGTAGTCCCGGGCGTGGGCGAAGATGAACGGCGCGGTGCGACCGAACTTGGTGTGGTCGGCGAGCAGCACGTGGTGGGCCGACGCCTCGAGCATCGCGCGCTTCACGTTGGCCGAGTCCGGCGTCGGGTGGTAAAGCGTGCCCGCGGTGATGGCCGGCGCGGACCCGAAGTAGTACGCGGCATGGACGTACCGGAGTGCCCGGTACACGTCGTGGCCGAAGACCGCGTCGAAATCGACGGAGTACCGCCCGCCCAGCATGATCACCCCCACGTTCGCCCCCGTGCCCGCCACCCGCGCCAACTGCAGGAAATTGGTGATCACGGTGACCGGGGTTCGGTCGGCGAGCTTCGCCACCAGCGGCAGGCAGGAGGTGGAGTCGTCCATCACGATGGTCGAACCCGGCGGGACGAGGTCGGCGGCGGCCGCGGCGATCGCGTCCTTCTCGGCCAGGTTGGCTCGGCGGCGGAACTGGATACCCAGCTCAGCGTCCATCGGGTGCAGCACGGCGGCCCGCCCGCGCAGCTTACGCAGCAGGCTGCGGCTGGCCAGCACGTCCAGGTCGCGGTGCACGGTCATCAGGCTGACCCCGAGCTCGTCGGCCAGCTCGGCGATGGACACCTCCCCCGCCGCGCCGACCCGTTCCATGATGCGGTCCCGCCGCGCCGCCACAACCGCGTCCGGTGGACGGGCCCGCCCGGTCATTCCCCGGTCACCGCGCCCAGGGTCAGGCCGGTGACCAGCCACTTCCGCACCGCCAGGCCAGCGAGCATCATCGGGACCACGACGAACACACCGATCGCGCAAAGCTGGCCCCAGTCGATGCCGGTCTGGGTGACCAGTTGGCTGGCCGCCATCGGCAGCGTCTGCGAGTTCGGCCCGCTGAACACCAGCGCGAAGGCGTAGTCGTTCCAGGCGAACACCAGGCACAGCACGAACGTGGTCACCAGCCCGGAGCGGGTCAGCGGCAGCACCACATGCCAATAGGCCTGCCACCGGGTGGCCCCCTCGACCAGCGCGGACTCCTCCAGGGACGGCGGCACATCGGCGAAGAACGCGCTCATCAGCCAGATCGCGAAGGGCAGGTCGAAGGTGAGGTAGGCCAGGATCAGGCCGGGCACGGAGTCGATCAGGCCGAGCCCCCGGAAGATCAGGAACAGCGGCAGCACGACGGCCGCGATCGGCGCCATCCTGGTCGAAATGATCCAGAAGGACAGGTGCTTCTTGCCCCGCATGTGAGTGTGCGCCAGGCCGTAGCCGGCAAGCGCGCCGAGCACCACCGCGAGGATCGCGGAGATCCCGGCGGCGAGCACGCTGTGCAGCAGGTACGGCGCCAGGTTGTTCGCGCCGGTGAACAGGCCGACGTAGTTCTCCAGGGTCGGTGTGAAGAACACCGTCGGGGTCGCCGCGGTGACGTCGGTCTTCGACTTGAATGAGGACAGCAGCATCCACACCAGCGGAACCAACGTCCACAGCAGCCCGATGCCCAGCACCACCCTGGTCACCAGCCGGGACCGGGCGCTGCCCCGATCCATCGGATTGGCCTTGGCCAGCGCGCTGGGCCGGCTCGCGGCGGCGCCGGGCGACTGCTCGGTCGCGCCGGCCTGCCCGCCCGCCGTGTTGGTCATCGAGGTCATCGGGCCAGTCCCTTCTGGTCGAGCAGCCGCACGAAGGCCCGGGCGATCACAATCGACACGGCCAGCATGAGCAGCCCGATGGTGGCCGCATAGCCGAGGTCGAAGAACCGGAACGCGACCTCGTAGAGCCGCACCGGGACGATCTTGGTGGCGTCCGCCGGACCTCCGTTGGTGGTGACCCAGATGATGTCGAAGTACCGGATCGCGTCCATCGAGCGGATCAGCAGCGCCACCAGCAGCACGTTGGAGATGGACGGCAGCACCACGTACCTGAGCATCTGCCAGCCGCCGGCACCGTCCAGTGAGGCGGCCTCCCGCACCGACTCGGGCACAGCGGACAGTCCGGCCAGCGCGATCATGGTGATCAGCGGCGTCCACTCCCACACGTCCATCAGCACCACCGCCGCGAAGGCGCTGCCCTGAGAACCCAGCACATCGGTCTGGACGCCGAGCTGGCGCAGCACCCACGCGTACAGGCCGAAGGTCGAGTCGGTGAGGAAGCGGCCGAGCAACCCGACGAATACCGGAGCCACGAACATCGGCAGCAGCATCAGGCTCAGCACGGTGGTGCGCCCGCGCAGCAGCCGCCACAGGCACAGCGCGAAGACCAGACCGAATCCCATCTCCAGGCCCACGGTGAGCACGAAGTAGCCGAACGAGCGGACCCAGGCCATGCCCACGTCCGGGTCGGTGAACACCCTGGCCCAGTTGACCAGCCCGGCGAAGTCGAACCGGACGCCGCCCAGCAGGTGCACCCGGGACAGGCTCATCACCACGATGAACACGAACGGCAGCAGGGACAGCGGTGCGAGCAGCAGGATGCCGGGGGCCATCAGCCGGCCCTCGAACCTGAGCAACCGCCGCCGTGGCGGCGCGGCGCTGGACCGGACCGGAGCGGAGGTGGCGGTAGTAGTCATGACGAGGCCACCCATCCACGGGAGACGATCCGGTTGATCTGCGCGGTGGTGTCCCGCATCGCTTCATCCGGCTTCGAGTCGCCGAGCAGCATGCGGGACAGCTGGGTGAAGATCGCCGTGTCGCACTCGTTCCACATCGGGATCTTGGGGCGCAGCCCGATGTTCTGGGGTTCCCACGCCTTGCTCACCGCGGCCGCGGTGAGGATGTTTGGCATCGACGAGGGCCGGTGTTCGGCGGCGACCACCTCCGGCATCTGGTAGACCGAGGTGCGGGTGGGCGTGCCGCCGCCGGCCTTGCTCTTCAGGTTGGCCAGCTCGATCTCCGGCGAGGTCGCCCACACCGCGAACAGCCAGGCGGCGCGGCGTTCGTCGGCGGTGGTGCTGGCGCTGATGCCCAGGCCGGTGCCGCCGTACATGTTGGCCGAGCGCACCGGCCCCCTGGGCAACGGCGCGTAGTCCACCTTGCCGGGCAGCTTCGACTCGTTGCTCGCGGCGTACTCGTGCCAGTTGGGGCACATGGCCAGCTGGCCGGCCGCGAACGCGTTGCCAAGCCCGTCCCAGTCCCAGCTGAGTGATGCCGGGTGGGCGATGGACAACAGCCGGGAGTAGAAGTTGGCCGCCTCGATCGCGGCCGGGCTGTCCAGCCGGCACGGCCCGGGGTCGACGGTGCCCAGGCCGCCCACCTGCCCACCGTTGTCGAAGTAGTCCCCGCCGTAGGCCCACAGCACATTGGAGAAGTCGTTCATCAGCGAGTCGTGCTGCTTGGCCTGGTGACCGGTGCCGTAGGGGACGTCGTCCGTGGCGTTGTCGTTGAACCACCGGGCGATCGCGTAGTACTGGTCCCAGGTGCTCGCGTCGCTGGGCATCGGGTCGAAGCCGAGATCGTGCGACATCTGGTCCGCGTACTTCTCGAACAGGTCGCGGCGGTACTGCCAGATCAGCGTCGGGCAGTCGTAGGGCAGCGCGTAGATCTCGTCTGGGGAGACGAACTTGCCGGCCGCCTCCAGGTGGGTCGGGATGAAGTCGCCCACCCCCAGCGGCACCTGCGGCAGGGACGGGTCGGCCATCAGCTCCCGCAGGTCCACCAGGCCCCTCGCGTAGGGCGCCAGGACCTGGTACGGATCGGCGTAGATGAGCTGGTAGGTGGAGCGGCCGGAGGCCAGGTCCAGCGCCACCTTCTGCACCAGCGCGGACAGCTCCAGCGTGACAATGTTGATGTTGATGCCGGTCAGCTCGGTGAAGGGCGTGGTGTTCGCGGCGATGGCAGCGGTCGGCGCGGTGTTCTCCGAGATGAAGTTCAGCGTGGAGCCCTGGTATTGCCGCCACATCCCGGCGTCCGGGTGCCGGGTGACCGAGGACCCGCGCGCGCCGCACCCGCCGAGCAGGCTCGACGCGGCCAATGCGGCCGCCCCGCCGGCTACGCCGGTCAGCAGCCGACGACGGCTGACCGCATTCTCGGGCCTCGGCGTGATCATCTTGCCTCCGGGAACCTCGGTGGTCACGGGCAGACATACCAATTTTCGTGAGATGATACCCGGAATTCTCACACCAAACATCACACCGCTTCGTCGCCGTCAGCCGCCAGCCGTCAGCCGTCAGCCGCAGGTGCGGCGCCATCGCACGCCTGCTAGGCCGGGAGCTCCAGGATTGCGGCGTTTACCGCGTAGATCGCGGCGGCGAGGCCAGGCTGCTCGCGCAGGTGGGGGGTGCGGGCCAGGTCGTTGACCACGTTCAGCGCCGCCTGCACAAGGACCCGCGCCGGCCCGGCGGCCAGCTCCGGGTGCACCTGACGGAGCAGCCGAACCCACTCGGCCACGTAGTTCCGCTGCGCCTGGCGCACCCGCCGCCACTCGTCCGGCAGCTGGTCGACCTCGATGATCAGCAACTCCACCAGGGAGCTGTTCACCATGGCGAAGCCGATGTAGGAATGCAGCAGCGCGGCCAGCGCGGCCGCCGGGTCCGCGGCGGTGGACAGCGTCCGCCGCAGGTCTTCGCGCAGCGGCCCGCCGCCCCGCTCCAGCACCGCGATCATCAGCCGCGACTTGCTGGCGAAGTGGTGGTAGATGCTCGGACCGGTGATTCCGGCCGCCGCGCCGATCTCCTCGATGCCGACGCCCTGGTATCCGCGCTCGGCGAACAGCCGGGTGGCCTCGCGGACCAGCAACTCCCGCCGGGATGCCTCGGCGCTGGCATCCACCGGGGCCGGCGGCACCGGGAATGACGGGCCGGCCGGCGGAAGGGGCGCGGCCAGGATCCGGGTCGCCATGCGCTCCAGCAGCTCGTCGTACTCCGGCCGGGGCAAGCGCACCTGCTGGAAGGAGACGCTCACCAGCGCGGCCAGCACCGCCCAGGACAGCACCTGCGCGCGCCCGGGGTCGAGGTCGGCGCGGTGGGCCCGGACCAGCCCGGTGAACAGCTCGGCGACCGACCGCAGCTCGTGGCGCAGCCGTTCCCCCTCGGCGGGCGGCAGGTGCTTGGCCTCGCGCTGCCAGAGCACGCCCAGCTCACGGTGCTCGAGCACAGCCGAGGCGAACTCCCGGGCGGCGAACGCCCCGCAATGGCCGGTCGTGCCCAGCAACGCGACCCGCGCGGAGTTGAACGCGGCCATCACCACCTCGCTGAGCAGCTCCTGCTTGCCGCGGAAGTGCCGGTAGAGCGCGGACGGACCGATGGCCACCGCCTCGGCGATCTCGACCATCGAGACGTTCGGATACCCACGCCGGTAGAACAGCTCCGCGGCCGCCGCCAGGATCAGCTGCCGACGGTTCAGCGGGCGGGTTCCCCGGGGCGGCGCCTGCACCGCTGACCTGCGCGGTTGCCCGGCCATACCCTCCCCCGCTCAGTTGACCTGCTTGCCCTCGCTACCCCAGTACGCCTTGCGCAGCTCACGTTTGAGGATCTTGCCCGCGCCGGACATCGGCAGCTCGGCGACGAATTCCATACTGCGCGGCACCTTGTACCCGGCGATGTGCTCGCGGCAGAACTCGCGCAGCCGCTGCTCGTCGACCTGCCCCGCTGGGGCGCGCACCACGACCGCGTGCACCCGCTCGCCCCACCGCTCGTCCGGCACCCCGATCACCGCGCAGGCGGCCACCTCGGGGTGCTTGGCCAGCGCGTTCTCCACCTCGGCGGAGTATACGTTCTCGCCGCCGCTGACGATCATGTCCTTGATCCGGTCCACCACAAACAGGTAGCCGCGTTCGTCGAGGTAGCCGCCGTCTCCGGTGTGCATCCAACCGCCGCGCAGCGCCGCCGCCGTCTCCTCCGGGCGGTTCCAGTAGCCGAGCATCACATGGTCACCGCGCACCAACACCTCGCCGACCGTGCCGAGCGGCACGTCGTCGTCGTTCTCGTCGGCGATGCGCAGCTCGGCGTGCGGCGCGGCCCGCCCCGCCGAGCGGCGTAGCGCCTCGACCTCGTGGTCCTCCGGCGGCAGCAGAGTGGCCACCGGGGACAGTTCAGTCATCCCATAGGCCTGGGTGAAGCCGGCGTCGGGGAACGTCTTGGTGGCGCGCCGCAGTACCGCCTCGGAGATCGGCGACGCCCCGTACAGCAGATGCCGCACGCTGGACAGATCATGATCGCCGACGCTCGGGTCGTCGACCACCATCTGCACCATGGTGGGCACCAGCAGCATGTCGGTGACCTGGTGGCGGGACACGGCCTCGAGCACCCCGCCCGGGGTGAACATCGGCACGAACACGTGCGTGGCTCCGACCAGCTGCCCGGCGGTCCAGCAGGCGCCGTCGGCCAGGTGGAACATCGGCGCGGCGTGCAGCAGCCGCCCGTGCGCGGTGATGAAGTCGCCGGTGGCGAGGCTACCCATCGCCGAGGTCAGCAGGTTGTTGTGGCTGAGCATCACGCCCTTCGGCATGCCCGTGGTGCCGCCGGTGTAGTAGATGCCGAGCAGCGCATCGCCGCCCCGCCGGGCGTCCGCCACCGGCGCCGAGCCGGCGATCAGCTCCTCGTAACCGAGCATCCCCTCGGGCACCGGACCCTCGCCGATGAAGATCACGGTGGCCAGCTCCGGGTGCGCGGCGCGCAGGGCCGGCAGCATCGGCGCGAACATGTCGTCGACCAGCAGGACGCGGGTCTGTGACTCCACCAGCGAGAAGCTGATCTCCGCCGGGCTCCACCGGATGTTGACCGGGTTGAGCACCGCGTCCGCCCAGGGCACGGCCAGCAGGTACTCGTGGTAGCGGTCGGAGTTGAGCGCGAGGATGCCGACCCGGTCGCCCTGCGCCACCCCGAGCTCGCGCAGCGCGCCGGCGAACCGGGCGACCCGCTCGACGCACTCAGCGACGGTGCGGATGCGCTCGCCGAACACCGAGATGGGCCGGTCCGGGCCCTGCTGCAGGGCGCGGTGCAGGGTCTGGGTGAGGTACATCAGGCGTAGCCGCCGCCACAGATCACCGTCTGGGCGCTGATGTAGTTGGACTCCGGGAGGCAGAACAGGTACACCGCGCCGGCGGCTTCGGCGGGCGTGCCGCCTCGACCGAGCGGGATCATCCTCTCCATCGCCGACAGCAGGTCCGGGTTGACCCCGACCTTGATCTCCCGGCCCTGCACGTCGATGGTGCCGTCGCCGCCGGCCGGGGTCTCGGTGAGCCGGGTCTTGATCAGCCCGAACGCGACGGTGTTCACCGTGACGTTGTAGCGGCCCCATTCCTTGGCCAGCGCCTTGGTCAACCCGGTGACGCCGGCCTTCGCGGCGGCGTAGTTGGCCTGTCCGGCGTTGCCACCGAGCCCGGCGATCGAGGAGATGTTGACCACCTTGCGGCACGGCACCGGCTCCCCCGCCGCCCGCGCCTGCTTCGCCGCCGAGGAGATCACCGGCTGGGCCGCGCGCAGGATCCGGAACGGCGCCTTGAGGTGCACGTCCAGGATGGCGTCCCACTGCTCGTCGGTCATCTTCTGGATCACGTTGTCCCAGGTGTAGCCGGCGTTGTTGATGATGATGTCCAGGCCGCCGAAGCTGTCCACCGCGGTGGCCACGAACCGCTCGGCGAAGTCCGCGTCGGTCACGCTGCCCACGCAGCTGACCGCCCTGCCCCCGGCCGCCTCGATCGCGGCGACCGTCTCCTTGGCCGGCTCGGCGTCCAGGTCGTTCACCACCACGCTGGCCCCCTCGCCGGCCAGCTTGACCGCGATCTCCCGGCCGATGCCGCGCCCGGAGCCGGAGACGATGGCGACCTTGCCATCCAGAGTGCCCATGTTCGGATCCTTTCTGATGAACGGGTCAGGAGACGGTGACGGTGGCTTCGCCGGCCAGGGTGACAGTGCCGTCGGCCAGAGTCACGGCCAACTCGAGGGTGGCCAGCCCGTCCTCGACCGACACCACCCGGCCGGTGCAGGTCGGCCGGCCGTGCACCGGGGTGATCGCGGCGAACCGCACCCGGTAGGAGCGGATCCGTTCCTGCGGCACCCAGTTGGTGAGCAGCCGGCCGAGGTAGGCCATGGACAGCATGCCGTGCGCGAAGACGTCGTCCAGCCCGGCGGAGCGGGCCACGTCGAGGTCGATGTGGATCGGGTTGTGGTCCCCGGAGGCGCCGGCGAACAGCGCCAGCGTGGTGCGGGAGATCGGCGGCAGCTCCAGCGGCGTCAGCTCGACGCCCACGCGCACCTCGCCGGAGAGGATGTTGGTCATCGGACCGCCTCCGGGTGGCGCACCACGACGGTCGAGGTCAACTCGGCCACGGCGGAACCGTCCGCCCTGGTCACCTCGGTCTGCTTGACGATGAACTCCAACGCGCCGCCCTTCTTGGTGTACACGTCGGTGATCCGCGGCCGGGCGACCAAGGTGTCGCCGGAGTGGGCGAGCGAGTGGTAGACGAAGGACTGCTCGCCGTGCAGCACCCGGCGCAGGTCCACCCCCAGGTCGGCCAGCCAGCGGAACGAGTCGGGGGCCTCCAGCTCGAGGCCGAACAGGAAGCTGGGTGGCACCGGCAGCACGTCGCCGGGCCCGGCGTACACCTCGCTGGTCTCGCCGATCGCCTTGGCGAAGAACCGCAGCCGGCCCGCGTCCACCGTCATGGTCACCGCCGGCAGCTCGGTGCCCACCACACCGGGGTCCACCGGCATGTCAGCTCACCTTCTCGTACAGGGTGACCACGGCGGCCCCGCCCAGCCCGATGTTGTGCTGCAGGGCGATGTTCACCCCGTCCACCTGGCGCGCCCCGGCCTGCCCGCGCAGCTGCCAGACCAGCTCGGCGCACTGGGCCAGCCCGGTGGCGCCGAGCGGGTGCCCCTTGGAGAGCAGCCCACCGGACGGGTTGGTCACCACCCGGCCGCCGTAGGTGTTGTCGCCGTCGTTGATGAACTTCTCCGCGGTGCCCTCCGGGGTGAGCCGCAGCGCCTCGTAGGTGAGCAGCTCGTTGGCGGTGAAGCAGTCGTGCAGCTCGACCACCCGGATGTCCTCCGGGACCACCCCGGCCTGTTCGTAGACCTGGTCGGCCGCGCCCTGGGACATGTCATACCCGACGATCTTGGTCATCGAGCGGTCCTCGAACGTGGAGGCGTAGTCGGTGGTCATCGCCTGCGCCTTGATCGCCACCGAGGTATCCAGCCCGTGTTTCCTGGCGAACTCCTCGCTAGTGATCACCGCCGCGGCCGCGCCGCAGGTGGGCGGGCAGCACTGCAGCCTGGTCAGCGGCCCGAAGATGTGCGGCGAGGCAAGCACCTCCTCAACGGTCAGCGGGTCCCGGAAGACCGAGTAGGGGTTGTGCGCCGAGTGCGCCCGGGACTTCACGGTGATCTTGGCGAAGGTCTCCGTGGCGGTGCCGTACTTGTCCGCGTACTCCGCGCCGGCACCGCCGAAGTACTGCGCGGCCAGCGGCGCCGTGTCACTCATCTCCTGGACCGCGCCGGCGAGGTTGTTGAACCGGCCGAACGGGCTGGGCCGGTCGGTCCAGTGCGCGACCAGCGCGCCGCGCTGCATCTGCTCGAACCCGAGCGCCAGCACACACTCCGCCGCGCCGGACTGGACCGCCTGCCGGGCCAGCCACAGCGCGCTGGAGCCGGTGGAGCAGTTGTTGTTGACGTTGACCACCGGGATCCCGGACGTGCCGACCCGGTACAGCGCGGCCTGCCCGCTGGTGGAGTCGCCGTAGACGTACCCCACGTAGGCCTGCTGCACCTGGCTGTAGTCGACGCCGGCGTCCTCGAGGGCGGCCCTGGTGGCCCGCTCACCCATCACGTCGTACGGCTCGGTGCGGCTGGGGGTGGTGAACGGAATCATCCCGACCCCGACCACATGACTGCGACGGCCCATGCGCTCCTCCGTACTGCCTAGTGACGATTCACATAGGCTAGTATGGATTCACTTAGGCGCACAAGGGATTGCTGTGCTTCGCCCGCCGCTCACGCGACTATCCCGCGAGGTAACCGCCGGAGGCGTCGACGTCGGCACCGGCCATCGCGCTGGACTCGTCGGAGGCCAACCACATCACCACGGCGGCGATCTCCTCGGGCCGGACGATGCGTTTGATCGGGTAGTCCTGGGCGATCTGGTCGTAACTCACGCCGAATGCGGCCGCCGCCCGGCGGAGCATCGGGGTGTCCACCGCCCCCGGGGCGAAGGCATTGATCCTGATCCGATCGGCCGCGTACTCGAGCGCCGCCACCTTGGTCAGCGAGGCCACCGCGTGCTTGCTCGAGTTGTACGGCGCGATCGTGGCGAAGCCGACCTCGGCGGAGATTGACGCGGTGTTGATGATGCTTCCGCCGCCCTGGGCCAGCATCCGAGGGATCTGGTACTTCATCCCCAGGAACACGCCACCCACGTTGGTGCGCCAGACCTCCTCCATGTCGGCCATCGACTGTTCGTGCAGCCGGGCCGCCCTCGGGCTCTCGATCCCGGCGTTGTTGACCGCGATGTCCAGTCGCCCGTGGCGGCTCACACAGCCGTCAACCAGATCCCGGACCTCGTTCTCGTTGCGCACGTCGGCCCGGACAAACGTGGCATCCCCACCCGTGGACCGCACGCTCGCCTCGACCTGCTGCCCCAGCTCCAGTCGACGGCCGCAGAAGACCACCTTGGCGCCCTCGCCGGCCATGGCACGGGCAGTGGCCTCACCGATGCCCGAGGTGGCGCCGGTGATCAGCACGACCTTGCCGGCGAATCGGCTGCCGGGTCCCCCCGGTGAGTTGTTCTCGGCGATGTTCGCGCCGGCAACCCCGGCGCCGGCGCCCAGTGAGCCGGCGGTCAGCCCGACGGCGCCGAACGCCAGCGCCCTACGGCGCGAGTACCGCCCGGGCTGATCCTGCGCGGTCATCAATGTTCCCTTCGGTCGAGGCTCGTGATTTCAGGATCAGCGGGACGGCGGGGTCGGTCCAAGACCTGCTCTGATAACCACTGGTAATGCAAGGCGCCCGGGTCTGTGCTACCCCTCAGTCATGGATGTGCATCTGCGGGAGCTGCGCTATTTCGTCGCTGTCGCCGAGCACCTGCACTTCACCCTCGCCGCCGAGGCCCTCTACGTGAGCCAACCCGCGCTGTCCAAACAGATCCGGGCGCTCGAGGCCCAGCTGCAGACGCCACTGTTCGCCCGGAATCGGCGCGCCGTGCAACTGACCCCCGATGGAGAGGCGCTGCTTCCGCACGCCCGCTCGGTGCTCGAGGCCTGGGCGCGGGCCCAAGCGACGCTGAGCACCGCCTCCGCGCGGCGGCAGACCACGCTCGTCGTCGGAATCAGCACCGGCCTGGGTCGGGGCCTGCTCCCCGCCGTGCGGGCCCGGCTCGCCGAGTCCGCGCCAGCGGCACGATTTCACGTCCGTCAGGTCGGCTGGGCGGACGCCACCGGAGGGCTGGCCGCAACGGGCCCGGATCGCACGGACGCCGCGTTCGTCTGGCTCCCCGGGCCTGACCCCGAGTCCTATGTGTGGACCGAGGTGCTCACCGAACCCCGGATGATCGCGTTACCGGCCGCTCACCCGCTCGCCGGCCGGGACGACCTCGACATCACCGACGTACTCGACGAACCCTTTCTCGCGCTTCCGGCCAGCAGCGGCTGCCTGCGCGACTACTGGCTGGCCACCGAGGAACGACGCGGCGCCCCGGTACGTATCGGCGCCGAGATCACCGGCGCGGAGGAAACCGTGGAGGCGCTCACCGCCGGGCTCGGCATCTGCCTGCTGTCCGAAGGCAATGCGCCCCACATTGCGCGCGAGGGGGTCGCCATCCGGCCGATCAGCGGAGTCGGCCCCAGCCGTCTGGCGCTGGTCTGGCGTCGCGGCGACAACCGCCCGCTGCTCAGCCAGCTGCGCGACGCTGTCATCTCGGCGGCGACCGGCGAAACCGCCTAGGAGGGCCCTGAGCAATGCCGCTCGTCGCGAGCGGTGATCCAGTTGGATGCATCGCAAGGCGGAGGAGCCCCAGATACCGCTGTTGTATCTGGGGCGACGACAACGCAGCGAGGCGCCAACTGGGCACCGCGCAGCAGAGCATGCATTGTTCAGGGTGCTCCTAGCCGTCTCCACCTAGCCGTCGCCGAGGGCAACGACCGCACCGCCTCCGTCGAGATCGCCCAGCAGGTAGTGCTGCAGCACCGGGCCCAGCACCCTGGCCAGCGTCTCGCCATCCATCGCCACCACCGGCGGGAGCTGGATGACGTAGCGGCACAGTGCCACCCCCAAAACCTGTGTGGCGACCATGCCCGCGCGGCGCCCGGCGTCCGGGCCATCGCCGGCGATCTCCCGGACGAGGCTCAGGAGCTGGCGCTGGAAGGCCTCCCGGAGGTGCTCAACCGCCGCCTGGTTGGTTCCGGCCGAGCGGAGCAGCATGGTGATCAAATCATCCGACAGGTCACCTTCCCAGCGGGAAATCAGATGCCGGGCGACCATTTCACCGACGCGATCCCTCGGCCACCGCGAGGCGCTGGGGAGCCGCAGGTCCACATCGACCGCGGCGGCGAACAGACCTTCCTTGCTGCTGTAGTAACGCATCACCATCGACGGATCGATCCCGGCCGCCGCCGCCACCGCCCGAATCGTCGTTCCCTGGTAGCCCTTGAGCGCCAACAGCTGTCGCGCCGAGGTAAGGATCGCGGACCGGGTTTTCTCGGAGCGCGCGGTGAACGCCATGTAAGCGGGCTTTCCTGAAAAGGTGCCGCACGGTAATTCCGAGCATTTTCTCGGCAGGTTATGCCAATTCACCCAGCGGCTAGGTCAATGTGGCCATTTCCCCGATTCGAGCAGGCGCTGCAATGCTTCGGGGCTGCCCGGTGTCGGCTCACCCCGCCAACTACGACTGACCTCCACATATGCCCAGGGTGGATCCCCGCCTGGGCGGAATTCCCGGCGGAACTGGCACTGAATGCCCCGGCCCGCTTCCGGACCCGCCAGCTGCACCACCTCAGGTGGCTGACCGGCCTCGTCGAGCTCGATCTCGACAGTCATCCAGTGCTCGCCGTCACGGTCGTAGAACCGAATCTCGCGCGTGTCCGCCACCGGCGTCTCCTCCACTGGGCGTCCGCCGAACGGACGGGCGAACCCGTCCGTTCGGCGGCTGATCTAGCCCGATGCCCCGCTCCACCGCCGGCGTGTGCCGGGCATCTGTGACAAAGAGCGTGGCGCAGCGAGCTCAGACGATCTTGACGTGTTCGGCCTGCGGCCCCTTCTGACCTTGGGTGATGTCGAACTCGACCCGCTGGTTTTCCTCCAGGGAGCGGTACCCGCCGCCGTCAATGGCCGAGTAGTGGACGAAGACGTCCTTATCGCCGCCATCAGGCGTGATGAACCCGAATCCCTTCTCGCTGTTGAACCACTTCACAGTGCCTTGGGCCATGATCTGTCCTCTACCTGCCGAGATGCATGAGCGTTGTGTCGCGACGATCGTGTCAGCAGGTAACCAGGGCACGCAACCAACCCCACCCGGAAACCTCCCGTCGAGCAGCACCCGCACACCCGGATCGGGTCCGCCGGACAACCCAGGAGCAGCTCGCCCAAGGACCGCCGACCCCCGCTGACCTGCAGTATCGTGCGCTCAGCAGGCAGCGGCGGCCCGGCGCGGGAGGCGTCGCGGCCAGCGAAGCCGAACCGGGTGACCGGCACCGGTTCCAGACAACTTCACCTTCCCGATCTAGCCCGCGGATCCAGCCGAAACACGCTTCCGGTCTTCGCGAACGCACCGAACAGGGCTCACCGTCGCGGCCGGCTAGCCTCCTAGCCGGTATTCGGCGTGCACGAGCTCGAGCAGTTCAGCTACCGACGTGTCCTTGGATGGTTTGTCGAACGTGATTTCGCCGTGCTGCAACAGATTGACCCGGTCACACACGTCCACGATCTGGCTGTAGTTGTGCGCGATGAGGATGATCGCGATGTCTTGACGTTGTTTGAGTTGGGCGAGCAGCCGCAGGATCAGGCTGCCCTCCTTGGCTCCCATCGCGGCCAGCGGCTCGTCCAGCAGCAATAGCTTCGCGTCGGAATACACCGAGCGGGCTACCGCGATCGCCTGCCGCTGGCCGCCGGAGAGCTGGCCGACCTGGGCACTCACCGAGGGGATGCTGATGCCGATGGAATCCAGGGCCTCTCGTGCCCGACGCTTCATCTCCCGGCGGCGCAGGAACGGGACCGGCTGGTACACCAGCTCCTTGTTCAGGTGCAGGTTCAAGTAGACCGGTAGCTCGTTGACCATCGCGAGGTCCTGGAAAACGGTCTCGATGCCCAGCGATCGAGCGTGGGTGACCGACCGCAGTGGCACCGGCTCGCCCTCGAAATAAAGCTGGCCGCTGTCCGGCTGATGGAACCCGGTCAAGATCTTTATCAGAGTGGATTTCCCGGCCCCGTTGTCGCCGATCAGGCCCAAGATCTCGCCTCGGCGCACCGACAGATTGACGTCTCGCAACGCGCTCACCGGCCCGAACCGTTTGCTGACGTGCTCGGCCCGGATGACCTCGGCGACCCCGTTCACCTCGGCGTTCATGATTCTCCCCGGGAGGAACCCAACCGGGAACGCAGCACCGAGAGGTACACGTTCAACAACATCGCGATCAGGATCGCCATGCCGAGCACGACGGGGAACGCGCTGGCGTTGATCCCGGTCAGGTTGAACCCGTCATAGACGATTCCGAGCAGCAGCGCGCCCAGGAACGCGCCCACCACGGTGCCCGAGCCGCCGAACAGCGCGGTGCCGCCGATCACCGCGGCCGCGACCGCGAAGAACATGGTGTTGAATCCCCCGTTGGTAGGATCGTAGGAGCCGACTCGGGTGCCTTGCAGAATGCCGGCGAACCCGGCGAGCGTGCTGCTCAGGGCAAAGTTGACCACCTTGACCCGGTTGGTGCGGATACCGGATTCGGCCGCACCGATCGGGTTGCCCCCGGTAGCCTGGGTATAGATGCCGAACCTGGTGGTGGACAACAGGATCTGCATCGCCGCGACGATCAGCAGCGCCCAGACGAACTCGGTCCACGGTCCCCGCCCGAACCAGGTGACCACCCAGCCGGTCGATGGCGCGCTGACCGGTGAACCGCCGGAGATGACCAGGGACAGCCCCTGCAGCAGAAAGGCCATGCCCAGCGTGGTGATGAACGCCGGCACGTTGAACACCGTGCGGATCAGTCCGTTCACCGTTCCGACGACCGCGCTGAGCACCAGAGCACCGAGCAGCGCCACGAACAATGGGGCGCCGTTGTTGTAGAACACCATCAGCAGGAACGGCGACAAGGTGAACACAAATCCCGCCGACAAATCGATTTCGCCGCAGATCAGCAGCATCACCTGGCCGGCCGCGACAATAGCCCAGGGCGCCACATACTGCGCGATGGTGTGGTAATTCTCCACGCTATTGAATCCCACACTGGTGGTCAGGCTGAAATAGATGCCGGCCGCCACGGTGACCAGCAAAATGCTCAGTTCCTTGACCCGGACCCACCCTGACAGCACGGTGAGACCGGGCATCGTCTGGTTTCCCGCCCCGTTCGGGCGCTCGGCCCCGGACGGTCTGAGCGTGGGCGCACGGCGCATTTTTCAGTTTCCTGTCGCACTAGCGGGTCAGCGCGGTCGCGGGTGGCAGAGGCACCGACGGCGGCATCGGTACCAGGTCGGCGTTGGGCCCGCCCTCGAACTTGCTGTTGGCCGAGAGGTACGGGCCGACGTTGTCTTTCGTGACGAAGGTCAGCCCGGTATCGGTCATCGGGGGTGTCACGAGCGTTCCGGACAGCCGGAACATGTACATGTACAGCACGGGCAGGAAGCCCTGCAGGTACGCGGACTGGTCGATGGTGAAGTCCAGCGCCCCGGAGCTCACCCCCTTGATGGTGTCGGCGAGCGTGTCGTACCCGCCCGCGCGCACCTTGCCCTGCAGGTTGCGGCTGGTGATCAGTTGCGCGATCGAGGCCGTGCTGCCGGCGTCCACCGCGTAGAGCCCCTTCGCCCCGGGGTTTCCGGTGTAGGCGGCGGTGATCGCGTTGAGCTCCGCGGCCTACTCGGCGCCGGTGTTGACCGACTTGACGGTCACCCCAGGGGCGGCCTGCTTGAGCGCGTCGGTGATCCCGTCCAAGCGAGGCTGCACGTTGTTCCCGCCAGGCTGGGAGATGCCGACCAGGATGTCGCCGGAGGTGATGTCCCTGGCGATCCGCTGCCCCATCAGGAAGCCCGACCGGTACAGATCCTGCCCCACGTAGGTGAGCGTGTAGTTGTTCGCCGCCGTGGCGTTGTAGGCGATGACCGGGATCCCCTTGGCCAACGCCCGCTTGGTCGGGTCCACGAAGGCGTTGTCGTCGGTCAGCGCAATGGCGATGCCGTCAGCGTTGCTGGTGATAGCCGTGTCGAAGGCGCTGGCCATCTCCGAGACGTTGCCGCCCTGCGAGCCGGTCCACTGCGGCTCGGGCAGACCGAGCAGTGCCGCGGCGTCGGCGAGTCCCGACCTGGTAGGCACAAAAAACGAGTTCGTGGTCACGTGGTTGACGAACACGAACCGCCATGGCGGGGTACTGGGAAATGTCCCGGCGCCCTTGGCGGCCGAGTTGCTCTGCGCGCCGGCGCAGGCCGCCAGCAGCGTGCTCGCGGCGACCGCGCCGCCACCCGCGCCGACGAACTTGAGGGCTGATCTACGAGACACACTGCTGCTGGTTCGGTTCGTCATCGTTGCTCACGCATCCATCTCAGCGGGGAACTTCATCGGTCCTGGCTCGGTGTGCGTCCGTGAATCATTGGATGATTCGCTGATACCGTCAAGACCCGCGCGAGACACCCGCCTCAGTTTGACTTCATGGACCAATCATTCAATGATTCGTCGGTGCCTCCGACGCGGCCCGGCCCCTTGGGTCAGCACCGGACGATTCACGGACGAGTCGTCGAGTTGCTGGGCCGGCGCATCGTGTCCGGCGAGTTCCCGGACGGCAGCCAGTTGCCCAACGAGACGGAGCTCGCCGCGCAGCTCGAGGTCAGCAGGGGCGGGATCCGCGAGGCGGTGAAGGCCTTGGCGGCCAAGGGATTGGTGGAGCCCCGGCCGCGGCTCGGCACCCGGGTGCTCCCCCGGCACAGTTGGAACCTGATGGACCGCGAGGTGATCGGCTGGCACGGCGAGAGCGCGGCTCCCGGGTTTCTCCAGGATCTGCTCGAGCTGCGACTCATGGTCGAACCGAATGCGGCTCGGCTCGCCGCCGAGCGGGCTACCCCCGCCGAGTTGACCGCGCTGGAGGGCGCCTACGCGGGAATGGCCGAACATGCGCCCCGGCTGCCCCAAGCCAAGGACGCGTTCGTCCAGGCAGACCTGACATTCCATCTGACCCTGTTGCGCGCCACCGATAATCAGCTGATCGAACAGCTGGGCCGGCTAATCGAGACCAGCCTGCAGCACGGCCTGGATGCCAGCTCGCGGGCACCGGGCGGGGTGGCGGCCACCCTCCCGCTGCACCACGCCGTCCTGATCGCGGTACGGGCCCACCGACCGGTCGCCGCCCACCGCGCGATGCGGCGGCTGATCGAGACGACGTCCACAGCGGTCGAGCGCATGATCGGGCCGCATTAGGCTCCGAGCCGTTGCCGCGAAATGAACTCGCTGAGCCACTGGGCGAATGTCTGGTGGCCTCTCGGGCCGGGCCCGACGGGAATCGCCGCGCCCTCGGCCCACGCTTTGCCGGCCGCCCCGGGCCACCGGATCGGCACCACGCGCTTGTGCATCCCGGTCGTCCGGACAAACAGGCGGGCCAACTCGACGAGGGATTCCGGCCTCGGTCCGGCAAGTTCCGGCAGCAACCCGGCCGGCTCCTTGCCGACCTGCGCCACGAGCGCGTCAGCGACCTCCCGAGCCGCGATCGGCTGCATGCGCATCTTCGGGACAGCGGCCACCGGGCCGGGAATTTGGCCCAGGATCTGGCTGGGGAACTCATGGAACTGGGCGGAGCGCAGGACCGTACCGGGGAGCAGACCGGACAAGGCCAGCTCTTCCTGCCGTCGTTTGCCCTCGTAGTAGCCGAGGTTGATCTTGTCGCTGCCCACGATCGACAGCGCGATGTAGTGCCGCGCCCCGGCCCGCTGGCCGGCCGCCAGCAGGTTCCGACCGACGCTGGTGAAAAACGCGGCCGATGCCTTGCGGCTGGCCGTCTTCAGGTCGGTGACGTCAACGATGACCTCGACGCCTGCGAGCGCATCGCCCAGACCGGTGCCGGCGACGAGGTCCACACCGGTGCCCCGCGATAGCACCACCGCTTCGTGGTCGGCCTCCCCCAGCGCGGCAACAACGTGTCTGCCCAGCAGCCCGGTGCCGCCAGCCACAGCCACCCGCATCAGTGCACCCGTGCCGGCCGGTCGGCGCTGACCCGCTGCCGGGCAACCGGAAGCAAGAGAGCGACCGAAGCGATGACGAGCAGACTCAGCACCACCACGTTCAGCACCTTGTCGAGGGTGTTGTACATGTGGAGATGCTGTAGGTGATAAATCAGGTGCGGGATGTTGAAGGTCAGCCATACCAGCCCGGTAATGCGCGCGACCATGTCACTCCGCACGCTGCGAAGGGCGATCAGGCTCAGCACGGCGAGTGCCATGAACATCGCACCAGCGTCCTTGGACAGGTGCTCGTTGTAGGGCCCCAGTTGCGGCAGCCAGCTAAATCCGAAGCCGGGGAAATGGGCGTGCCAGTGCCGGGGAGCGAAGTAGGCCCACACTCCCGTGTAGGCACCGGTCACAGCGAGGATTGCCAGGATGACGCGGCGAAGGTTGAGGCTCATGGCTAAGAGACGGCACAGGAACGGGGTGTGTGACACCCCTCGGTTCGCCTACTCCTGAAACTTGAGATGCCGGAGCTTGTCAGGATTGACTACCGCGTCGATCTCCGTGATGGATCCGTCATGGACGGTGAATGCGAGAACGACGGTCAGGCCGCTGCTGTCGAGAAAGACCAGGCCTGGTGCACCGTTCACCTCGCGCCTCAGGATTTTGATCGTGGCGAGATCGACCCATTGCATGATCCCCAGCACAAAGCGGGCGGTCTTCTCATGGCCGACGATCGGGCGCCGAGCCGCGGTAACGATGCCTCCGCCGTCCGATCGCCACACCACGTCCGGGTCGAGGATCTCCACGAGCCGGGCGAGATCGCCGCCGGTGGAGGCCGCCAGGAAAGCGTCGACGGCTTGCTGATGACCATTGCGGTCGGCCGACTGGCGAGGGGCCTCCTCGCGGACGCGGCGCCGCGCACGGGAGGCCAACTGTCGCACGGCCGCCGGTGTGCGGCCGACGCTCTCCGCGATCTCCGCGAACGGCACCGCGAAGACATCGTGCAGGATGAAGGCCGTTCGTTCGGCCGGTGTCAATCGCTGAAGAACGGTGAGCATGGCCAGGCCGACCGTGTCGTCCAGAGTCACCCGATCCTCCGGCCCTCCCTCGGTGACCAGCGGTTCTGGCAGCCATGGGCCGGTATAAACCTCACGGCGCGCCCGTGCCGAACCAATCATGTCGTAACAGATCCGGCTGACCACTGTGCGCAGAAACGGCCCGGGGTCCCGGACGAACCCGTCGGGCAGCCGTTGCCAGCGCAGCCAGGCCTCCTGGAGTACGTCGTCGGCGTCGGCCACGGATGCGGTAATGCGGTACGCGATGTCCCACAACCGAACACGCTGTTCCTCGAATGCTCCGCCGTCAGCCACGAAGTCACCACACCGCCGGTGAGCGAAGCCCAAAGGGCTCGCGCAAACCCAGTGCCGCTGGCACAGACCCTGCAGGTTCTGCACGGGCCGCGGCCGGTCTGTGCCAGCCAAGCTTGTACGTGCTCACCGCGTTCATAGTCTGCTCGATTTCTACCGTGCCGCTCAGGTGTCGGACGTGTCTCCGTCAGTAGACGACGCGGCGCGGAAGGATGTGACAGCCACGGAGGTCGTCAACGCGGGCGGGCAGGTCGAGGTCAGTCTTGATTCGCGCGACCGGAACCGGACCCATGTCGACCTCGACGCGATCCGCTCGGTCGGCAGGGCCCGTTCAGCACTGGCCAGTGGTTAACGCACCCGCTCCGGGATGTGGTCGAGGGCGTGCAGCACGTGTACCGCGAGCTCCGATGTGGCCTGGTCGCTGAGCTTTTCGTGCTGCTGGATCGTGTCCACGACCAGCTGGAGGCGCTTGTCGTAGGGCGACCTGAATTTGATTTCCTTCTTGGTCATGTCCGGTCTTCTCTCTGTTCGGTCGCGGCGGGATGAACGGTCGGCGACGGCGGGTTGCGCCGGTTCGCCCACGTTCCTGGGTGACGAGATGGTGGATGCCGACGACATGTCGGGCGCTCCGGTCTCCGGGGGCCACAAACCACCCGGGTTGGACGCTCATCGGGGACGACGCGGGCTTGACCGCCCGTGTGCGAGATGCACCCAACATCGGCAGCGTACGCCCTAGCGGGCCCGGCCAGCGCTGAGGCCGACGCGCTGAATTCGGAGTAGACACGGAGGCATGACGTCCTCCCCGACGGACCGGCAAGTTCCGCACGGCGTGGCCGGCCGACCGGTCGCGGTGGTCTACAGCGACGACTCGACCGGGCCCCGCGACGGCGACGACACCGGGGCGATGGCCGCCATGCTCGCCGCGACCAGGTGGAACTTCGAGGTGACCACCGCCGGGCCGAACGGCACGATGAGCGTCCGCGAGGCGCTGGCCCGGCCCGAGGTACGGCTGTACGCGCAGCCGGGCGCTGATGGCGACGATGAGGCCGCGTTCCGCCGGCAGCGCCGCGACAAGTCCGCGATCCGCGAGTTCGTCGCCCTCGGCGGCAGGTACCTGGGCATCTGCATGGGCGGTTTCCTCGCCGAACCCGGCTTCTTCAACATCTTCCCCGGCCGGGTGGACGAGTACTACTCCTCGAAGGGCGCGTCGGTGACCACCGACGACCCGGCGCTGATCCCGATCATGTGGCGGGGAACCCGGCGGGAGATGTACTTCCAGGACGGCGGATTCATGGTTCCCAAGCGCAAGGCCACCGGGATCGACGTCCTGGCCCGCTACACCAACGGCTCGATCGCCGCGCTGGTCGCGCCCCACGGAGACGGGAGGGTCGGCCTGTGCGGGCCGCACCCGGAAGCGCCGCCGGCCTGGTATCGAGACGCCGACCTGGGCTACCCGGGGCCCACCCAAGACCTCGGCGAGGATCTGGTCGACACGCTCATGGCTGCCTGACCAACGTTCTGGCTCGGGATTGCCGCGTGGCTGCTCGGCCGCGCCGGGCTCGGCATGGGCGCCGAGCGCTGGGTCGGCGCCGAGCGTTGCAGGGGTGCCGAGCTGACCCGGGGGGCGGGGGCCGGGCGAAGCTTATGCAGGTGCTCGAGGAGATCCGCGGAGGTTTGGGTCAGATCCTCCAACAGCTTGCGGCGGATCATCTCGTCCCGCCCGTTCGGCCCGTCCGCATCCACCAACCCAACCGCCACACCGCGCAGGACGCCCACCAGGTACAGGTCTACCAGCTCCTCGCTGAGGTAGTAACCGTCGCGCAGCTTGATGCTGCCGCGGATCGTGGCGACCAGGTTCGCCGCCGTCGAGGTGGGTTCCATCGCCGCGTCCCCTTCGGTATGCCGCGTCATGCTCGGGCCAATGCGTGTTCGACCAGCGCGACGAGAGCGCTCCGGCTGGACTTGGCCTCGCGGGCGTCCAGGTGCAGCACTGGGCAGTCGCCGGTCAATACCAGTGCGTCGCGCACCGACGCATTGCTGAAGACCGGGGTGTTCGGGAAGTCGTTGAGGGCGAGTACGAACGGCAGCCCGCGATTCTCGAAGTAGTCGATCGCCGCGAACGAGTCGTCCACCCGGCGCAGGTCGACGAGCACGATCGCGCCGACGGCGCCACGGGCCAGCTCGTCCCACATGAACCAGAACCGATCCTGCCCGGGGGTACCGAACAGGTACAGGATCATCGAGTCGTCCACGGTGATTCGACCAAAATCCATCGCCACCGTGGTTGTCCGCTTGTCCGGCACGGCGTCCGCGTCGTCCACGCCGACCGACGCGACGGTCATGTGTTCCTCGGTACTCAGCGGCGGAATCTCCGACAGCGAGCCGACGAACGTCGTCTTGCCGACCCCGAAGCCGCCGGCGACGAGCACCTTGAGGGCGACCAGCTCGGGCCTGGTCGTTTGAGGCGCGCGGCGGGGAGCCTCAGAGCGAACGGAGTCCATCAAGCAGCCTCTCTAACAGCTCAGCGTTGGGTCGGCCGTTCTCTTCGGCAGCGGGCGGCAGATGCATGACCAGGTACCCGGCGTTGGCCAGGTCGCTGACCAGTACCCGAGCCACCCCGGCGGGCACCCGCAGGGCGGCACCGATCTCGATGACCGAAACCGGACCGGATACCAGGGCGAGCACCTCCCGGTATTCCACCTGAAGCGCGGGATTGTGCCGGTCGGCCAGCTCGTTGGCGGTGACCATCGCTTCGATCGGCATCTCCTCACCCGCCGACCGCGTGCGGCCTCGGGTCAGGGCGTACACCGGCACCACCCGCCAGGTGGCCTCCGGATCCCGCGCTTCGTGCGAGCTCACGATCTCCACCTCTAGCTGCGAGGCGCTGAGGTGAGCAGGTGACCGACCCGGTGCGCCAACATGGTCATCTCATAGCCGAGCAACCCGATGTCGCTCTGCCGCTCGGCATAGACGGTCAAGGTGGAGCCCTGGCTCAGCGAGCTGACGAACAGGTACCCATCCGCCATCTCCACGATGACCTGGCTGAGCGGCTCGTCAGCCAGCACCCTCGACGCTCCCCGAGCCAGACTGACCAAGCCCGATGCGGCGGCCGCGAGCCGGTCCGCGAACGACGTATCAAGGCGTCCGGACGCGGCGAGCCGCAGCCCGTCGGCGGACACCACCAGGGCATGCCGCACGCCGGGCATCGCCTTGGCGAAGTCAGCCAGCAACCAGTCGAGCTCGCCCTCGGTCGCGGCCGTCCTGATTCCCGCCCCCGGTCTACTGCTGGGTGTCATTCCCGCGCTCCCGAACTCGCGCCGTTGGGGCCGCCCGCCAGGCTCTCTCCGGATTCGGCGGATGCCGCGTTGCGGCTGGCCTGGTAGCGGGTCAAGGCATGCGCCAGGTGCGCCGACCGCTCCTCCGGTTCTGGCTGCTCGGCCGGGAGCAACAGCTCAGGTGCGAGATGTGACTGCGGTACCCGGCGGTTGAGCCGGGGCTTCTCCGGGGCGTCCGGCCGCTCAGCTCCGGCGTCGGCTGTGTTCTGCCTCGGGGCCAGAGGCTCGTACGGAACCGGCCCGGGCGTCCGGTCGGGGCGCGGGTTCGGCGTCCGGCTGGTCAGCCGGTCCGGGCCCTGGTCGGGCCGTCCGTCCGGGCCCTGGTCGGCCCGTCCGTCCGGCACCTGGTCGGCCCGCCAGCTGGGCGCTGAATCGCTCCACCCGTTAGGGGCATGGCCGCTGGGCTGGTTGGACGCCTGGTCGGTGAACCCGCTGGACGGCAGGTCGGTCCGCTCGTTCGAGTTCGGGGTCCACCAGCCGCTCCATCCCGGGGCTACAGCGGCCATCGGGTGGACCGGCGGCATCAGTCGCGAGTGTGACGCCGGCCGGCCGGTGGCCTCGATCACCGGGGCGGTCGCCTGCGCGGGCACGCTCACCAACTCGGCCTCCAACACCGAGCCGTCGCGCAGCTCCTTCCACGAGCGGCTGTTGGAACGGCGCGAGCGACCCGAAACCGGGCGAGCCGAGCGCGGGTACTCCCAGGTCCGAAGGGCCGCCGGGGCCATGTCGCCGTCCAAGACCACAAGGCGGGCCGGCAACAGCACCGCCGCGGTCAGGCCACCACCTGGCGTCCGGGTGAGCGACACCTCGATGCCGTGCCGCTGCGCCAGCCTCGCGACCACGTGGAAGCCGAGCTGCTGCGGCACCGCGAGATCGACATCCGGTGGTTCGGCGAGGACCTGGTTGCAGGCCGCCAGCACGTCCGAGGGCATGCCGACGCCCCAGTCCTCGATGGTCAACAGATGGCCCCCGGCGCCGGGCAGTTGGGCCCGGCCCCGGATGGTGACCCCGGCACCGGGTGGGGAGAACCGCACCGCGTTCTCGGTGAGTTCGGCCAGCAGGTGGGTCAGGTCGGTGACGCTCTGGCCAGCGATCGCCACAGTTTCGTCGACCGCGATGTCGACCCGCTCGAGGTCCTCGGTCTCGGCGATCGCGGCTCGGACCACCTCGTGCAGCGGGACCGGTGCGCGCCAGACTCGAGCCGGCTGCTCTCCGGAGAGCACGAGCAGGCTCTCCGCGTTCCGCCGAACGCGGGTGGCCAGGTGATCGAGCTGGAACAGCTCAGCCAGCACATCCGGATCCCGCTCGTTGTTCTCCAGCTGATTGATGATGTCCAGCTGCCGATAGAGCATGCTCTGGTTCCGGCGGGCAAGATTGACCAACAGGTGCGAGGTAAACCGGCGGCGGTCCGCCTCGGTGAGCCGCTGAGTCAGCGTGCTGCGCTTGACCTGTTCGTCCTCGCTGACCCGCCAGAACAACACCATACCTACACATGCGGCCAATACCGCGGCCCCGTGAATGCCCGACCACAGCCATGGGCTTCGTTGCGCGGCGGCGTAGCCGAATATCAAATCGGTTCGCCACGCGGAGCCGACACCGTGGCTGAGCACGGTAAACGCGACGTTCCACAGGAACGGTACCCAGTCCTGGTACAGCGCGATGAATCCGATGATGATGAAGAAATGGAAGTGTGCCTCGATAGAGCCCCGGGACAGGCCCACCAACGCGGCCGAGCAGTAGGTCAGGCCAGCCGTGATCGCGATCGAAGCGGGCCGGCGGTGGGTGAATTTCCGGCCGAGCAACAGGCAGATCAGCGGTGGTATCAGGACCTCTGCCGTGGTCAGCGCGTCATGGTGCAGCGCCAGCCCGAAAATGAACAGAGCCGGTAGGTGCAGGCCCAACACCCACTGGAGGAGTTTATGGCGGTGCATCCACTCGGCGTCATCGAGAAGGTTTCCTCTCGGCAAGTAACTCATCAATGTCCGCAGGGGTGCCCTCACCGGACCTCCAGAAAGTGATACCCCGCTCGGTACCGCCGGTTGGAGCATTTTCGGGCGGGGAGCGCCTATGCTGCCGACGCGACAGGACCTGCTCGCGC